>ENA-OUOY01000074-OUOY01000074.1-human-gut-metagenome-genome-assembly--contig:-NODE-74-length-82294-cov-6.565741_pt1 | contig 82294 bp, 68 predicted proteins | sample MGYA00237937_ERZ548767 | MGnify/ENA primary metagenome ERZ548767 (study PRJEB26490, sample SAMN05356887) | human gut metagenome | biome: terrestrial biome; feature: human-associated habitat; material... | reverse complement strand
AATAGCTGCATATTTTCCCGACGCGAGACGCGTCGCCCCCATTAGAGGTAGCGTTTCCAGACCGTACCCGTCTAAATCCGAAACTTGAGTTATATTAAAGACAGCTTGGCAAGAAACTTTAAGCACATGGCAAACTTACCTGCCAACCCGTTAACCTGTTAACCTGTCAACCCCTTATTCAGATTGTTCGCCACTTATGGCCTTGCACATAATGCGCACTTCGGCCGCAAGCAGCAAGGTGAACAGTGCGACAAACATAAAGAATGTGGACATCACATTGGTTGTGGGCAACTGCGACACGGCCACGCCAACCGGCAGGAGGTCTTGTATGGCCCAAGGCTGGCGGCCTACCTCGGCTACTATCCAACCGGCCTGTCCGGCTACGTAGACCATGGGTATTGATGCCACTCCCAGCCAAAGCAGCCACTTGTGCTGCGGCAACGTGCCACGACAAGCCAACCAACCCGCCACGAGCAATATGGCGAACAGCAATGTGCCAAAACCAACCATCAAACGGAAGGCCCAATATATAATAGGTGTAGGCGGCACAAGTTCGGACTTGTCCTTGAGGTAGCCATAGCCCATATATTGCTGATGTGCCCTGAAGGTGTCGAGCGCCAACTTAGCAGCCTGCGGATTGTCGGCACGCAGCTGACGGTAGGCGGCAAAGGCATTGATAGCCTTTTGGCCACGTTGCATTTTTTCGTCGGCCGAAGGCTCCGATGTGCCATCGGGACGCTTATAGCCGTTGAGCAAATCGTTGATGCCTGGCACATAACCATCTATGCTGTGCGTGGCAAGCACCGAAAGGGCTCCCGGCACCTCGATGCCTGGCACAATGCTGATGGGAGCACGTTGGCCACCTTGTTGCAATCCCTCGGCCGCAGCAAGTTTCATGGGTTGCTCACGTGCCATGGTCACACCGCTTTGGTCGCCCGTGCCAAGCACAATGAGGCCGGCCACTATACCCGTAAGGCTGGCCACCTTGATGGAACGCAAGGCCATATTGCGGTTGCGCTGCTTGATGAGGAACCAGCAACTCACACCTATTACAAACACGGCACCTGTCAGCCAACCGCTCGACACGGTGTGCAAAAACTTGACTACTGCCGTGGGCGAGAGTGCCACTGCGGCAAAATCGTTCATTTCGTTGCGCACGGTGTCGGGATTGAATGCCATGCCCACGGGGTGCTGCATCCAGGCATTGGCCACCAATATCCACCAAGCGGAGATAGTGGCCCCCAAACCTGTCAACCATGTTGAAGCCAGATGAAATCCGCGGCTGACTTTGTCCCAACCAAAAAACATGACGGCTATGAATGTAGCCTCCATAAAGAATGCCACAATGCCCTCGATGGCCAATGGTGCGCCGAATATATCGCCCACAAACCACGAGTAATTGCTCCAGTTAGTACCGAACTCAAACTCGAGTATCAATCCCGTGGCCACGCCTATGGCAAAGTTTATGCCAAAAAGTTTCATCCAGAATTGGGCGGTACGACGCCAATGTTCGTCACGCTTGACATAATAGAGCGTCTCCATGATGCCCATTATCAATGCCAAACCTAAAGTTAACGGCACAAACAGCCAATGATAGCATGCTGTGAGTGCAAACTGTGCCCGTGCCCAATCAATGGCACCGGGGTCTAATGCTGTGAGTAGTGTCATGATAAATAGATGTTCGATTAATTAGGTGACGTTTCAGACACCTGATTTTGAGTTTTTAATTACGGGGTGACGGGGTAACCCGTCAACCAAGAATTCCGCCAACGAGTCACTGTCATTTCTGTTGCAACTGCTGCCCTACCCTTTCGCTTTTTTCATCATTGCTGAGTCCTTGCATAGCAGGACGGAAAAAACAGAAGCGCAGTACCACAAATATCACAAACAATTTGAGCACAATAATCAGCCACAAGGTGCGCCCCCATGTCATCTGCTTGAAACCATTGTAATAGAATAGCCAGACGCCACTCAATATGTCTGCTAATTTGTTCATGCGGCAAATATATGTATTTGGTGTAATCATTACAAATACGAAACTTGTTTATTTGCACAAAGTATGCTGCATAACATACCTGCAGGGGGGAAGTTGACGGACGAGTACGTTGGTGTAACACAGCCACATGCCCCCTGTCATTCCGTCACCTACGGCTTGAGAATTTCTTTTTATTGCAGTCCGGTAAAAGCCTAAAGCACATTGTAATGCTTTTGCCCTTTCAGGGCGCGACTGCTCCAACATGGGAAGCCCCAGGGTGTCGCTACGCTTGCCCTGGGCTGAGTGCTCCATTGGGCTTTCAGCCCGCACTTGCACACACGCGTCTACTACGCTACAATTAGTAACGAGGCTGTGCATTGGTTCTAACATAGCCTCTCAACCACGAGCATAGAAATGACCACTATGATTTTTGCAAGGGCGGCCTGAAAGGCCAATGGAGCACTCAGCCCAGGGCAAGCGAAGCGACACCCTGGGTATCACGTGTTGGAGCAGTCGCGCCCTGAAAGGGCAAAAGCATTAAAACCTGTCATAGACAACGTGATTGCTACCGTATTTCATGTATGCTTTTATGCCAATAATAGCTTCTGCAGCCATGTGCAGCTAACTAAGGGGGCTTACTTTTTGAAATAAAGAGCATGAAACTCTATTTATAAAGGGTTTAAGACGGAAAAAGTTGCGCTTCGGCGTTTTACTGGACAGCTATAATTTCTTTTCCTGACATGCGTTGTTCTTTGCTATGGCGTATTTGTGCGCAAAATGTTGCAACATAACATAAAAGCACTTACCTTTGCTTTGGCAAGTTGGTACACTGAATTACTTAGCGCGTGTTCAAACTCAGCCGACGCATTACTACTAACAACTTTACAACCATACATTATGAAGAACTATCGCATTGAAGCCATCATTCTGGCTATTGGCACCCTCATGTTGGGTGTGTTTATCTATTGGGGGCTTTCGGCCTTTGCTGCAAAAGACCGCGTGGTGGACGTGCGCGGACTGGCAGAGCGCGAGGTGAAGGCTGACAAGGTGATTTGGCCTATCACTTACAAGACCACAGGCAACGACCTGCAAACTATTTACACTGACTTGAATAACGTTAACGACCGCATTGCAATTTTCCTCACATCAAATGGGGTGGCCAAGACCGACATCAGTGTGGGCGCTCCCCAAATTGTTGACCTGCGCGCCGAGCGCTACGGCTCTGCCGACGACATCAAAACGCGCGACCGATACAATGTGACGAGCATCATTACGGTATCGTCGTCGCAGGTTGATGTGGTACGCAGTTTGATGTCGCGCATGGGCGAACTGCTGAAACAAGGCATTGCCATTTCGGCCAACGACTACGACACAAGGGTGCAGTATGAGTTTACGAGCCTCAACAAGATCAAGCCACAAATGATTGAGGAGGCTACTAAAAACGCACGCGAGGCCGCCGAAAAGTTTGCAAAGGATTCTGACAGCAAACTCGGCAAAATAAAGAATGCGTCACAAGGTTTGTTTACTATTGAAGACCGCGACCCAAGCACGCCTTACATCAAAAAGGTGCGCGTAGTTACATCTGTTGACTTCTTCCTGGAAAATTGACGAGGGAAAGAGGGAGGAATAGGGTTAAGGGGTTAGTGGGTTAGGAGGTTAAAAAGATGCCGCTGCTTATCTAACTCATGAGGGTCCTGAGTTCGTCAATGCGTCACCCAATCTAATGACGTAACTCACTGATTTTCAATATGTGTCATTCTATGGAATAAAAAGGTGATGATGTTAGGAGATTGTGGTGTTTCATTGTTTGTGAGTTATGAGATCTGCCGCTAACGCGGAAAAACATAAGGACAAAAGAACATAAGAACAAAAGTGCTTCAAGACATACGGGCATGGACTTGCGTCCATGTGCCCTCAAGAACATAAGGGCTACGCCGTAGCGTTTAATGCTATTGCTTTCTTGTTTATGACGCTCAAAGTCTTAACGGCGTAGCCCTTCTGTTCTTGAGGGCACATGGACGCAAGTCCATGCCCGTATATGTCTTGAAACTCTTTTGTTCTTATGTCCTTTTGTCCTTATGTTTTCGCGTTAGCGAATAGCCATAAACTCTATTTGTCATAAGTGCCTTTTTAACCACATAACCCACTAACCCACTAACCCTCTCCACCACCTATCCCCCTGCCGCAATCTCCGTTATGCCTTGGCCATCTCAGCAAAAATGACGAACTTTGTATGACCAAGCAGGCGTTCAAGTTTATTTTAGGGTGGTTCTAAAAATTCTGTTTTTAGAGTTCTGCCATTCTGAACAAAGCAACTGCATTTCGACAACACGCCCTTAATGTACACTCACCTAAACAAATATTTATATGCGAAATTGGACAACTATTAAAGAGTACAAGGAGATATTGTTTGATGCCTACAACGGCATTGCACGCATTACCATTAACCGACCGCGCTACCGCAACGCCTTTACCCCACTGACTGTGGCCGAAATGGGCGATGCTCTGCGCTATTGCCGCGAGGCACAGGACATTTGCGTGGTGGTGCTGACCGGAACTGGCGACAAAGCATTTTGCTCGGGTGGTGACATGCACGTGAAAGGACGCGGCGGCTATGTGGGCGGCGACGGTGTGCCCCGCCTCAATGTGCTTGATGTGCAAAAACAAATTCGCTCGCTGCCCAAACCTGTCATTGCCATGGTTAACGGTTATGCCATTGGGGGCGGACACGTGCTGCACTTGATGTGCGACCTGACCATTGCCTCGGAAAATGCCATCTTTGGACAGACTGGCCCGAAGGTTGGTTCGTTTGATGCTGGATTTGGCGCATCGTATCTGGCACGCATCGTAGGACAGAAGAAGGCACGCGAAATATGGTTTATGTGCCGCCAATATACTGCCGCCGAGGCCGAACGTATGGGTATGGTGAACAAGGTTGTACCTTTTGACAAACTCGAAGACGAGGTGGTGGAATGGGCTGAAACCATGATGGAACGCTCGCCACTGGCCTTGCGCATGATAAAGGCCGGACTGAATGCTGAACTTGACGGACAAGCGGGCATACAGGAGCTGGCTGGCGATGCCACTATGCTATATTATATGCTCGACGAAGCACAAGAGGGCGGACGTGCCTTCCTGGAAAAGCGCAAGCCTGACTTTAAGAAATACCCCAAACTCCCTTAAAGGTGGAGCTGATAATTCTGAAATAGGGTCCCCCCCCCTTAATAAGCAGGTATTCGACCTGAGTAATGGTGAAAAAATAACTTGACCAATTTTGTGGAGTAAGGAGTTATTTTATATGCCCTGTCTTTTTGCCGTTGTTGAAATTTGTCATCGGTCACATAGCCCGCTATGCTCCCTCTTCCAAATTCCAACAACAACAAAAATACAGGTCAAAATTGCTCAACTTATTCTTTCACCATTACTAAACTTCAAACACAGCACCATTTCCTATCAACGAAACACCCTGACAGATGCACTTCCTTCCTTTCAAACTGCGCATTGTTCCGCGCACACTGCAATTCAAGCAACCAGCCGGCACCTCACGCGGCATATATTACGACCGCAAGGTGTGGTACATCGTGCTAACCTCGACCGACCCGCAAATCCGCTTTATGGGGTTGGGCGAGTGCGCCCCACTCCATGACCTTAGTTGCGATTATGACGACAACTACGAACAACGGTTGCGCGAGGTGTGTGCCGAGGTGGAACGCACACAGAATCTGGACTCGAACAAATGGCGGCACCTGCCGTCTATGCTATTCGGACTGCAGACGGCATTCCGTTCGGCTGCGGGATCGTTGGCTGGAAACTACCTGAAACTGTACCCTTCGGACTTTACACAGGGCAAACGCGGCATACCTATCAACGGATTGGTGTGGATGGGCAGCTACGAGCAAATGTGCCAACGCATGGAGGAGAAACTTGACAGGGGGTTCCGCTGTGTGAAGCTTAAAATTGGGGCAATAGACTTTGAGAGCGAAATGGCACTGATACGTCAGTTGCGCTCGCGTTATAGCAAGGAGGTGGTGGAGCTGCGTGTTGACGCCAACGGTGGTTTTACACCAACCGACGCCCCCAAACGGCTTGAGGCTCTGGCACAATACGACATTCACAGCATAGAGCAGCCCATACGTCAAAGGCAATGGGACGAGATGGCCAAACTTTGCGCCAACACGCCACTGCCTGTTGCACTTGATGAGGAACTGATTGGGGTGAATGATTTTGAACAGAAGAATGCGCTACTCGACACCATCAAGCCGCAATACATTGTGCTGAAACCTTCACTGCATGGCGCATTTACCGGTGCAGGCGAATGGATGTCGCTGGCACGCGACCGCGGCATTGGCTACTGGACGACTTCGGCCCTTGAGAGCAACGTGGGACTTAACGCTATAGCCCAATGGTGTGCAGCTATTGACGAGCATACAACCATGCCACAGGGGCTCGGCACCGGACAACTGTTTGTGGAGAACTTTGACAATGCCCCCCTGCACATTGAGGGTGACTGCATGTGGTATGGCTCTCATCAACAGCGTGCCTTCATGAACGAGATTGAACAGTATAAGGATATATGGAGGGAACCTGTGCCTACGGTAACGGTTCACACCTCGGGCAGCACGGGGCAACCTAAAGAGATGCAGGTGGAAAAGGTGCGCATGTGGGACAGTGCACTTACCACACTGCAAGCGCTCGGCCTGCAAGAGGGCAATACGGCCCTGCTGTGCATGCCGCTACGCTACATAGCGGGACAAATGATGGTGGTACGAGCCATGGCCGGTGGATTGCAACTCATACCAGTGGCACCAACCTCGCACCCATACGCCCACTTGCACGAAGCACCTGACTTTGCAGCACTCACCCCCATGCAGGTGTACGAAACACTAAAAGTGCCCCACGAGCGCTCACTGCTGCGACGCACACTCTGCCTGATTATTGGCGGCGGAGCCATTTCGCCCGATATGGCCAAAGCGCTCCACAACTTTCCGCACCCCATATACAGCACATACGGCATGACCGAAACGTTGTCGCACATTGCGTTGCGCCGCATTAACGGCCCCACAGCCGACGATGCCTATACACCGCTCGAGGGGGTGGAAGTGTCGCTTTCAGACGAGGGCACCCTTTGCATTTACGCCCCCAAGGTGAATGCCGAACGACTTGTGACAAACGATGTGGCAGAGCTTTTACCCGGTGGCAGATTTCGTATCCTGGGCCGACGCGACAATGTAGTTTGCTCGGGTGGCATAAAGCTGCAAATTGAAGATATTGAACGGAGACTGATGTCGCTCGGGGTAGACTTTCAAATTACCGCAGTGACTGACGAACGTTTGGGCGAAGCCATCACATTACTATACGAGGCCGAAACTGACATGGCGGACGCACTCGACACGCAATGCCGCACACTGCTTGGCAAATACGAGGTGCCACGCCATTATATACGCGTAGAGAAACTGCCACGCACCGAAACGGGCAAACCGGCACGCAGTGAGGCACGCCGCATGGCTGAATTGAGGTGTCACTAAGTAATGGTGACAAACGGCTCTGGAGACTTGTTTTTACCCTCACGCACAGGGTTTGCAGCGCTTCGGCTTGAATATGTCGTTTTTTTGGTGTATTTTTGGACAATTTTTCAGCAAAAGATTACATACAATGTCAAAAGAAAAGCAAAATATCACGGGGCACTTGCGCGAATATCGCGATGACATTAAACAGGCCATTGACGTGATGAACAAAGGTGGTATCATACTCTACCCCACCGACACAATATGGGGCATCGGTTGTGATGCTACAAACGAGGAGGCCGTTAAACGTGTGTTTGAAATAAAGAAGCGCGATGACGCCAAGGCGCTCATTACATTGGTGGACTCTGAAGCGAAGGTAGAGTTTTACGTGCGTGAAGTGCCCGATGTGGCCTGGCAACTAATGGAAGTGGCCACACGACCGCTGACGATCATTTATGACGGAGCACGCAACCTGGCCCCGAACCTGCTGGCTGAAGATGGCAGTGCCGGCATACGCGTGACACATGAGGAATTCAGCCAAAACCTGTGTATGCGAATGCGACGCGCCATTGTTTCGACTTCGGCCAACATCAGCGGTGAACCTTCACCCAAATGCTTTGCCGACATTGCACCCGAAATATTGGAAGCCGTGGATTACGTATGCACCTCGCGCCGCAACGAAACGCAGAACCCACCTGCTTCAAACATCATCAAGTTAGGACTTGGTGGCGAAGTTAAGGTTATCAGATAAGGAGGAATTGTTAATAGGTTAACGGGGCAACAAGTTAACAGGTTAACGAGTTAACAGGTTAACAGGTAAGTTTGCCAAGCTTTTTAAGATTTCTACTATAATATGATAAGTAGTGTAAAGCATACTTACCCGTCAACCAGTTAACCCGTCGACCCATAAATATTACACAACAAATATGCAAACAGAGTCCACAGCATTAAGCTATCAGGACAATATAGCGCACAACAATAGCACACGAGCTTACACCACAGTACAAGTTAACAGCAAGATGTGGCGTAAGTTGTCGGTGTGGATTGCCAAACACATGAGCCAAAAGCAGTTTATACTACTATTGGCTCTTTTAGTTGGTGTTGGAGCCGCAGTGGCCGCACAGGTGCTTAAATTTTTAATTCACGAAATTGAGCATATACTGACATCACAATTTGACGTAACACACGCCAACTGGCTGTTTTTGGTATACCCTATTGTAGGCATCTACCTTACAGCTCTCTTTATTAAATACATTGTACGTGACGACATTGGACATGGTGTGACAAAAATACTCTATGCCCTTTCGCGCAAACAAGGAAACATCAAGGGGCACAACTGCTGGTCGAGCGTTGTGGCCTCAGCCCTCACCATTGGTTTTGGTGGTTCGGTCGGTGCCGAGTCGCCTATTGTGCTGACGGGGTCGGCCATAGGCAGCCGCTTGGGACAATTCTTCAACCTCGACCACAAAACCATGATGCTGCTCATAGGTTGTGGCGCATCGGGCGCTGTGGCAGGTATTTTCAAAGCACCTATTGCAGGACTGATGTTTACACTGGAGGTGCTGATGGTAGACCTTACCATGGCATCGCTGCTGCCCCTGCTGGTAAGTTGCCTTACTGCCACCTGCATCACCTATGCCTGGACGGGTATCAGCCCTATGTTCAGTTTCGAACTGATGGAGCCTTTTGCAGTTAACCGCGTACCGACATCGGTTATGCTTGGCATTTTCTGTGGATTTATCTCGCTTTATTTCACACGTGTCATGAACTCGTTTGAGCAAGTGTTTGGAAGGCTGAACAACATGTACGCCAAACTGGCACTTGGTGGCACAGTGCTGGCCATACTCATCTATTTCTTTCCGCCACTCTATGGCGAAGGTTATAGCACCATATCAATGCTATTAGGCAATCAGACTGGTGCACAGGCCGACGGGGTGCTCAACAACTCATTGTTCTACGGTCACCCCGAATACCTGCTTGTATACCTTGGTCTGATTATTATGTTCAAGGTATTTGCCACGACGGCCACCAATGGCGGTGGCGGTTGCGGTGGTACGTTTGCGCCCAGTTTGTTCCTTGGTTGCATAGGTGGATTTGTTTTTTCAAGACTTTGGAATGAATATGGCTTTTGGCAGGTAACTGTGCCCGAAACGAACTACGCCCTTTTGGGCATGGCGGGTGTGATGAGCGGTGTGTTTCATGCCCCACTAACAGGTGTGTTCCTCATTGCCGAGCTCACTGGCGGTTACCAACTGTTTATTCCGCTCATGATTGTGTCTGTGGCGTCGTACCTCACCATCAATGCCTTTGAAAAGCACAGCATCTATGCCATGCGTTTGGCACGCAAGGGCGAATTGCTCACCCACCACAAGGACCGCTCGGTGCTGACGCTGATGTCGCTCGACGCCATCATTGACAAAGAACGCCCCTTGCTGCACCCCGACATGTATTTAGGGCAAATTGTGCAGGCGGTGTCAACCAGCAAGTCGCTGCACTTTGCTGTGGTTGACATGAAGGGCGGCATGCTGGGCGTAATCAATGTAAACAAAATCAGGAAAATCATATTCCGCAGCGAACTTTACCGCATGTACAAGGCCACACAGCTGATGCGACAGCCTGAAATGGTGCTACGCACTGACGACAACATGCAAACGGTTATGGACAAATTTGCACATTGCGATGCGGGTACTCTGCCCGTGCTCAAACCAGACGGCACCTTTGTAGGATTTGTATCGCGCACCAGACTTTATGCTTCATACCGGCAAATTATGAAAGATTTCTCTGAAGAATAAAACACCCTCTACTTGACATGGAACTATACGGTTTGCTTGGCTACCCGCTCGGCCATAGCTTTTCAGCACGCTATTTTGCTGACAAATTTGAGCGCGAACACATCGACGCTGTTTATCACAACTTTGAATATGCCAATGTAGACGAAGCTATGGCTTTTTTGCTACATCAAGACAATCTGAAGGGCTTTAATGTGACAATACCCTACAAGCAGGCAGTTATGCCTTACCTGAAAGGGTTGTCGGTTGAGGCCGAAGCCATTGGTGCCGTCAATGTGGTGTGCGTAAAGCACGGGGAGAATGGCACAGAATTGTATGGCTGCAACTCAGACGTGATTGGTTTCTGCCGTTCGATTAGCCCTTTGCTGCGTCCCGATGTGCACAAGCGTGCACTGGTGCTTGGCACAGGCGGAGCCTCGAAAGCTGTGAAGTACGGACTGGAGAAACTTGGCATCACACCCACCTATGTCAGCCGTAAGCCAGCCGAAGGCAGACTGACATACAATGACCTTACACCCGAGGTCATGCAGCAGCACACGGTTATTGTCAACTGCTCACCCGTTGGCATGTATCCTCACACGGACGAAGCACCGTCCATTCCCTATCAGCTGCTCACTGCAGACCACCTGCTCTACGACCTTGTGTACAATCCACTCGAAACCCGCTTTATGCAACTCGGTGCCGCACAAGGAGCCACTGTAAAGAATGGATTAGAAATGCTGCATCTGCAAGCCGATGCTGCATGGGATATGTGGCACGAATGTGATTAAGGGTGATTCTAACAATTCTGTTTTTGTCGTTCTGCTATTCTGAAATGTGATTTGCACGCTCTCAAATATGTGTTTCTGAAAGTTTGTTCGGTCACATGGCCCGAACCTGACAGTTGGGTAGTTAAGTTATCTTATATTGTCACAAAAGGTGACTTCCCGTTTGTTAGGCAACGAGAGAATTACTATTTTTACCAGCCCTAAAAGGCTACTCATGATGACATGTATGCTTTTGTCTTTGTTTTAATGCGTACGATGCACCATCATGAGTAGCCTTAACTCTTTCATTTACTTACTTTTCTAAATACCTTTTTTACACATGAGACAGACAAGATTACTTCTGTTATTCACACTTTGCCTGTTATCTGTCTTCGGAGTGTGGGCCCAAAACAATGTGGCTCCGATGACCGCCGGCAAGGTGTTTGTCAAAATTGGCAACACCGAAGCTACCGCCCCTGTAAAACTAACCAACTATGGCAAAAGCGAAGTGAAGAGCATTGAATATACGCTCTGCTATATGGACACCCAGAACTGCGACGGGCCATTCAAAATGGACTTTGACACGCCACTTGCCAATGGTGAGACACGACTTGTCAATATTCCAATCAAAGCCGGCAGCACGTATGGCATGGTGGACGTGCTCTTTCACATAACCTCTGTCAACAACAGCTACAACGAAACATCGGTACCCTTTACCTACATCACACGTTGCACCGTGAACAAACTTCCACACAAGCGCGTGCTTTTGGAGGATTATACCGCACTGTGGTGCCAATGGTGTCCCGTTGGTATGGTCGCTACCGAGGCACTCGTGCGCGAGCACCCCGATGATGCCGTGGCCATTGCCATACACAAAGGTGACAAACTCGCCTCTGCTACAGCTTACCAAAACGGCATGCTTACGGACTACGCGAAAACTCTGCCCGCCCTATGGTGTGCACGAAAAAGCAAGATTGCGGGATACGACGGCACGAGCATGTTTGAAAATGAGAAGTCAGAAGTAACCTATATGAACATTGATGTGGAAGCCTGTTGGGACGAGACAGGCAACAACATCAACGTAACCACCAAGGTGGAACCCTGCATGACACCTGACGCAGGAAACACCTACGCAATAGGCTATGTGCTAACAGCCAGCGGACTGAAAAATGACAAATGGTTGCAACAAGCCAACTATAGCGCCTACATGAGTGACAGCTACAAAGATGCGCCTCCCGAAATGGATTTCTTCCGCGACCCGTCCAACTACGTTGGAGACAATTATTACGTAAAAGGCTACACTTTCAATCATGTGGCCATCGAATCGCAAGGCATACGCTACGGCATAGCCAACTCACTGACAGGTGATTTTGTACCAAACGAAATTAAGACGCACACCACCACATTCAACAACATCAATCAATACAACTTAATTCAAGACCGCAACAAACTGGAGGTAGTGGCCATACTGTTCGACACAAAGAACGACAGAATTGAGAACGTGGCAAAATGCCACATCACTGTGCCCGAACAAGAGTTCACGATGAACTTTGACGTGTGCGACTGGGCTACGCTCTACACCGACCGTCCTTATGTTGTGCCACAAGGCGTGGCCACCTATCAAATAAATGCACAAGGTGATGTTGAAATGGTGACCGACGGCACCGGAGCCTATGTGAGCATTGCCGCCAACACCCCCATGCTGCTGAAGGGGCAAAAAGGCAACACCTACACCTTTAAGTACACCGACACCAGCAACACGATTGTCAACACGGCACTACGTGGCTCTATTCAAGACGAGCACACCACTACCGGCAACACCGCCCTTACTGACAACGATGTGTATTACTACAAACTGGTATACGATGACAGCCGCGCCCAAGCAGGCTTTTATTGGGCTGAAGAAAATGGTGCGCCCTTTGACAACAAAGCTGGCAAATGCTATCTTGTACTGCCCCGCAAAACCGTAAACGCAGCCCGCTTGCAAGGGTTTGAACTTGACGATGCTACTGTTACAAGCATCAAGCAAACTGGCACTACTCCCCCTGCAACACGCCACACATTTGAAGTGAACGGTCGCAAGGTTCAGAATGCCACAACACCAGGCTTGTACATCGTTAACGGCAAAAAGACCGCCGTAAAGTAATACAGGCACACATAAGAACAACCATCTCACTACACACCTATATTAACGCGTTGACGAAATTAGTAAACGAGTTGACAAGTTAACGGGTTATATTAGAAATATCTGTTTATGAAGACATACCTATACGCTCTGTTGTTTGCCTCCTTGGCTGCAACAAATGCCCAAGCCGGCCCAGTAGATTTGGCCACTGCTAAAAAAATGGCACAAAAGTATATCGCATCGCCAGTTAGCGTAGACAACGCACCAGCAGCCTCGATGGGCAAAGGCAAACAAGCCACAGCCGAGGAACCGGCGCTGTACCTTTTCAATAACGACCAAGGCAAAGGCTTTGTAATTGTGGCTGCCGATGACCGCGTGGGCGGTGTACTGGGCTACAGCGACCGCGGCCAAATTGACACACAAAATATGCCCGTGCCACTAAAGGAATTGCTTGAAAGCTACGCCCAGGCTGTGGAAGCCGTAAGGGTGGACAGCATAAGTGTGATGCCACATTATGCCAAACCACCAAAAGCATTTGTCGAGCCGCTTGTCAGCACACAGTGGAGTCAGGAATACCCCTACAACTACTACACTCCGCGCAGTAGCCAAAGCGGAAAACCCACTTACACTGGTTGTGTGATAACGGCCGCAGCCCAAATACTTTCAGCTCACAAATGGCCTAAGAAGCGCCCAGTTGGCGCACTGAAAGGCAAAGGTGCCATGAGCTACGACTATTATGACTGGGACAATATGCTCAACAATTACAGCCACGGAGGCTATAACGAAGCACAAGCACAAGCTGTGGGGGCGCTGATGCGCGACTTGGGCTATTTAGCTAAAGCAACTTATGGCGTTAATGGCACTCAGTGTAACGAAAACTATCTGTGGTATGCGCTGCGCGACAATTATGACTGCACGGTGCGCCAGATCGAAAAGGACATTCTGCCTGGAGGCCAGTTTGTACAAGCCATCTACAACGAGTTGTCGATGGGTTGCCCCGCATACATTCAGGGTGGCGACCACGCCTTCCTGTATGATGGCTATGACGAAAATGGCCTGGTACACGTCAATTGGGGGTGGAACGGTGAATTTGACGGATATTACGACATAAACACGGCGGCAACAACTGGTGGAGGCTACGGCAGCGACGGGCAATACTACGAAAAACAAGTTGCCCTGTTCATACACCCCAATAATGGCGTGATTGAACCACTCAGCCCCAAACCTGTGGTGCTGTCTGTCAACAACAACGAGGGACTGCAGTTCAAGACAAGTGACAACATGACTACATCGTCCAACATTCCAGCACAACTGAAAGGCGTGGGGGCACGCAATTTGGCGCAAGGCGATGACGGCGCATACACGGGCCAAATTGGCATCGGGCTCTTTGCTCAAGACGGCACTTGCCTGCACGTGTTTGGCATTACTAATGAACTGACATGGTCCACATATTTCACCACATACAACTATGAATACGACTTTTGGAGCATGAACCTCGGCGAGATTGAAGGCCCGTCAGACGGCACCTACTATTTGCGCCCACTCGGCCGCCGACTGCTCAACAAGGCTACTGGCGAATATGGCAACTGGACGCTCATGGTTAATGGCAACACAGTGCCAATGGTTGTGAACAACGGCAAGGTGACCCTCATACAAGCCGACAACAAGCCCCACCTGCAACTCGTTGGCCAACCCGAAGTGTTGGCACCAGCCTATGAGTATAGCGGCGAGTTGGCAGGTATCAGCCTCAACATAGCCAATCTGAGCCGCTACCAGGCACGCGGCGAGGCACAGGTCGTACTGACTGGCACAGGAAGTCTGGAGGGCGAGACTTACACCGTGCCGAAAGCCTACCTCACCCACATGGTGGCACAACGCATGGATACAACGCAGTGGATTATGAAATTCGTGACTGTGTACACAGGCACCAACGGCAGTCAGGCACTAAAAGCTGGCAAATACAAAATGTCACTGAAGTTCAACCACAACATCGAGACCATAAATCCAGTCATTTATGACATTGCCCTACCCGAAGACTTTGAACTTGAAGTACTGCCCTCAAGCTATGAGAACCGTGTAACCATCACATCGGTCAAACTACTTGACGACAATGGCGCACCCGCTGCCAGCAGCTATTTTGACCCCGAACAAACACCGACCGTATCATTAGGCATTTCGGGATATTCAAGGTATTTGAAGCCAAACAGCTTCAGCACGAGCATTCGCTATCGTTTGATAAATACTGCCACGGGCGCCACCGTTTACACAAGCGACAGCTATAATGTGAGCATACCACGCAACAATGAAACCAACCTCGCCTCATCAACACGCCACCCCATAAACCTCAGCCAATTAGGCAGCGGCACCTACGAAGTGCATGTTGACGTCAAGCGTGATGGTGAATGGCTGGACCGTTGGAATGCCAACTCACCACGCCGCAAATTTGTGGTATACACAGCGGCAGCTCGCACAAGTGTGCAAGTGAACATGTATGATGCTGAGCAAATACAAGGTGTTGAGCGAATAGCCACCTTCAGTGCCCCATTTAACGCAGCCGTTCCACAGGGTGTAAAAGCATGGTATGTTCAGTCTGTCGACGGCAGCAAGGCCAAAATGACAGCGGTACCCGATGGATATGCTATCCCCGCTGGTCAGGGCGTGCTGCTTACCTCGTCAAGATTCATTGACACATTTGTTATGGAACAAGCCCCCGCCTCAACCCCCGTGGCCGATTTGACCGGCAACAGGTTACACGGCAGCGCCGACAAAACGTATGCCATATCCTCTGCCGACAACGCCTATGTGCTGAGCACATTCAATGGCGAAACGGCGTTTTACCGTGCCAAAGTGGGTTCTAACCTGCCACAATACAGAGCTTTCCTGCAATGGGACTCTACCATAGAGGCGCTTGCAATGGACTTTGCAGGCGAAGTAACTTCTATTAAAGAGGCCGCCAAGATTTCTGTTAATGCTACCGACGCCATTTATGGCATTGACGGACGAACCTACGCGCCCAACAATGCACGCGGCCTATACATAGTAAATGGTAAAAAGACCATACGCAAACCATAATCTGACTCCGTTGGCGGAATTAAGGGTTTCCCTTAACTCCGCCAACGTTTTTACACCCAGTTTTGTCACCCCAAAGTAGCAAACCAGAGTGTTTGAAAAGCCACACAGCCTCAAAGTCAATTATTTATTGTTTTTTCTTGCATTTTGCTTTGTTATTTCAGCTATTCACTTTACATTTGCAAGCGTAGATAACAAGAAACGACAAATATGCTTTATAACAATCTAAATAATGAGTATTGGTGGCGCTGCTTACAACTTTCCGTCGTAAGCTGACTTACCGTACAATCCTAACAGAATGCCATAGTTGATTATGATAATTCTTAGCGGCCCGTCAATGCTTACGACGAGGCCGCTTTAATTTTATAAGCGGGTACGAACACCTGATTACAACCAATAACCTTACAAACAACTGATATATATGAACCAATACGACGTTACAGACAATGGTTACTTTGGCCGCTACGGCGGTGCTTACATTCCCGAAATTTTGCAGAAATGCGTTGAAGAGTTGCGCATTAACTACCGCCGCATAATTGACAGCGAAGACTTCAAAAACGAATTTGATGCCTTGTTGCGCGACTACGTTGGCCGCCCGTCGCCGCTCTACCTGTCAAAGAATCTGAGCAAGCTCCATGGCTGCAAAGTGTATCTGAAACGCGAGGACCTCAACCATACTGGCGCACACAAAATAAACAATGCCATTGGCCAGATACTGGTTGCACGCCGCATGGGCAAAAAACGCATTGTGGCCGAAACTGGTGCCGGACAACATGGTGTGGCCACTGCCACAGTGTGCGCGCTGATGGGAATGCCCTGTGTGGTGTACATGGGCGCACTTGATGTGCAACGCCAACGCCCCAATGTGGAGAAAATGCGTTTGCTCGGGGCTGAGGTAGTTGCTGTAAAAAGCGGCAACCAAACGCTGAAAGATGCTTGCAACGAAGCCATTCGCGATTGGTGCTGCCACCCAGAGGACACCTTCTATCTGATTGGTTCGACTATGGGGCCACACCCCTACCCCGACATGGTGGCCCGCTTGCAAAGCGTAATCAGTGCCGAAATACGCAAGCAGCTGCAGGAAAAGGAAGGCCGCCCCACACCCGATTATTTGGTGGCTTGCATTGGCGGAGGTTCGAATGCCGCCGGCACCATCTTCAACTTTCTAAACGACGACGATGTCAAAATAGTATATGCCGAGGCTGGCGGCAAAGGAGCTGAAAGCGGCATGACGGCTGCCACACTCAGCATAGGTCAGGAGGGCGTGTTACACGGTTTTCGATCACTCATCATACAAGACAATGACGGACAGATAGTAGAGCCATACTCCATATCGGCCGGACTGGATTACCCTGGCATTGGCCCGCTCCACGCCCACCTTGTAAAAACAGGCCGCGCACAGGCTTTGGCCATCAACGACGACGAGGCCCTTGCCGCAGCCTATGAGCTTAACCGCATTGACGGCATATTGCCCGCACTCGAGTCGGCACACGCCCTGGCTGCACTGCATCGGCTTACCTTCAAGCCAACCGACATTGTGGTAGTAACCCTTTCGGGACGCGGCGACAAGGACATGGAAACCTACCTGAAACATGCGCCACAGGGCGATTGCCCCACACGCTATGAGGATATCAAGAACAACCTTCGCTAAAAAAGCAGTATCGACAAATGTTTCATTATACCATTAAAAGCATAGCACTGCCAGGCGACCTCAGCACACCCGTCAGCACTTACCTTAAAGTGCGTGACTTGTTCGCACAAAGCGCCCTGATGGAGAGTTCTGACTATCATGGCAGTGAAAAAAACCGTTCGTTTATCGGACTTGAGCCTCTGGCCTCGTTCAGCGTGAGCCACGGCAGGGCCATCATGCTCTACCCCGACAAAACGGAGCATCAAGTGGACATTACCGACAGTTACAGTGTGTCTGACGCCTTTGACGACTTTATCAAAATGTTCAGCGTCGAGGGCAACGACAGTGCCTATTGTGGTCTGTATGGGTACACCTCGTTCAATGCGGTTCGCTACTTTGAACACATTGACGTAAAGGATAGTAAAGAGGCCAAAAATGACGCGCCCGACATACATTATATTATGTACAAATACCTGTTGGTGTTTAACGACTTCAGCAGCGAACTCAAATTGCTTGAAATGCTGGCAGATGGTGAAAGCAGTCACGCCGACGAAATTGTGCGTGCCGTAATGAGCCGCAACTACGCCACCTACACATTTCATGCCGTGGGCCCGACCACATCGCCATTAACTGACGAGGAACACAAGGCTAACATACGCCGCGGCATAGCCCACTGCAAACGCGGCGATGTGTTTCAGATTGTACTCTCACGCCGCTTTATACAGCATTACGAGGGCGACGACTTTGAACTTTACCGTGCCTTGCGCCGCATCAACCCCTCGCCCTACTTGTTTTACTTCGACTTTGGCGGATTTCGCATATTCGGCTCTTCGCCCGAAACGCACTGCCGCATCGAGGATAATGGCATGGCCTACATCGACCCCATAGCAGGCACCACACGCCGCCAAGGCAACACCGAGGCTGATGCCAAAGCTGCAGCAGCTTTGCTGGCCGACCCCAAGGAGAATGCCGAGCACACCATGCTTGTCGACCTGGCCCGCAACGACCTTAACCGCCACTGCTCAGAGGTGGAAGTTGATTTTTTGAAGGACACACAATTCTACAGCCATGTCATTCACCTCGTGAGCCGCGTCAGAGGGCGTGTGCGCCCCGGCACAAATGCCATCAAACTGCTGGCGGACACTTTCCCGGCTGGCACACTGAGCGGCGCGCCCAAAGTGAGGGCACTGCAACTCATCAGCCAGTACGAACCGCACAACCGCGGAGCCTATGGCGGCTGTATCGGATTTATAGGGCTGAACGGCACACTCAACCAAGCCATCACCATTCGTTCATTCGTCAGCCGCAATGGCGAGCTGTGGTTTCAAGCCGGAGGCGGCATAGTGGCCGCGAGCGATGAGGAATACGAACTGCAAGAGGTTAACAACAAACTGGGCGCTTTGCGCAAAGCCATTGATATGGCCGAACACGCCTCAACACAAACCAAATAAGACGTTGCGTCATGAATATTCTACTTATTGACAATTATGACTCCTTTACCTACAATCTTTATCAATACATGGAGGAGGAAGGCGGAAAGGACACACACATTTGCGTGATGCGCAACGACCAGTTTGAAATGGAGCACGTTGCAAAATTCGACAAAATCGTTCTGTCGCCAGGGCCGGGCATTCCGTCGGAGGCGGGATTGCTCGAGGCAGTTATCAAGGAATATGCCGCCACCAAGCCCATCTTGGGCATTTGCCTTGGCGAACAAGCCATTGGCGAGGTGTTCGGAGGCGAACTGTTTAACCTGCCAAAGGTATTTCACGGAGTGCAAACTCCAGCACACATCATTGCCGACGATTATATATTTAATGGGTTGCCACACGACATCATGGTAGGACGTTACCACTCATGGGTGGTAAAGAACGAAGGCTTGCCCGCCTGCCTGCAAGTGACTGCCACAAGCGACGAGGGACAGATAATGGCACTGCAACACACCCAATATGATGTGCATGGCATACAATTTCACCCCGAGTCTATTCTGACACCTACGGGACGCCAGATGATTGCTAATTTCGTTAACCACTGATTACATGAAAGCTATACTTGAAAGGCTGTACCAGCATGACACCCTGTCGCGTGCCGAAGCCCACGATTTGCTGCTGGGCATTGCCGATAAAATGTATAATGACGCACAAGTGGCCTCGCTGCTTACCGTCTACCGTATGCGCGACATCAGAGTGGACGAACTGCTCGGATTTCGCGATGCGCTGATTGAACGCGCCTTGCCCATTGACCTGAGCGAATTTGCAGCACTCGACATTGTAGGTACGGGGGGCGATGGCAAGAACACGTTCAACATATCAACCTGTGCCTGCTTTGTAGTGGCTGCAGCCGGCTACAAGGTGGCAAAGCACGGCAACTACGGTGCATCGTCGGTGAGCGGCGCGAGCACAGTGCTCGAGCAGCATGGCATTAAATTCACTAACGACACCGACAAACTGAAACGCAGCATCGACCAATGCGGCATGGTGTATCTGCACGCCCCGCTGTTTCACCCCGCATTAGCGGCCGTTGGTCCCATCAGGCGGGCCATGAAGGTGAAAACCATCTTCAACCTGCTCGGCCCGTTGGTCAACCCCTCACACACTGCATATCAACTGCTCGGTGTGGCCAATCTGCAGCAAATGCGGCTCTACACCAACGTGCTGCAAAAGATAGGCATTGGCTTTACGGTGATGACCAGTCTTGACGGGTACGACGAGATTTCGCTTACAGACAATTTCAAAGTCATGTCAAACCACTCTGAAAGCATTTATCGCCCGTCGCAGTTAGGACTCGTCATGGCTCCCCCACAAGCCTTGCATGGAGGCAACACGCCCGAAGATGCCGCACAAATATTCGACAATGTGCTGCGCGGAAAGGCCACAGACTTTCAACGCGACTGCGTGCTGACCAACGCGGCTTTCGGCATTCACACCATTTGCCAGGACAAAGACATTGACACTTGCCTTGAAGAGGCACGTGCCGCATTGCTTAGCGGCAAGGCGCTGAAGACTTTTGAGCATTTTGTAACACTCAACTCCTGACCCCTCCCCCGTGCCATCATAAAAAACAACGCTATGCAAAACATACTTGAAGAAATAGTTGCAAACAAGCGCATCGAAGTGGAGCAGGCCAAACTATTGGTTTCGCTCGACGAACTGAAAAAAGCTGCCGACAGCGCCCCACCCGTGCGCAGTTTGCGAAAGTCGATAGAGAGCCACCACGAAGGGGGCATCATTGCCGAGTTCAAGCGGCGTTCGCCATCGAAAGACTGGATTAACCGCCACGCCAAAGTAGAGGATATCATACCTTCATACGAAAAAGCCGGGGCGGCAGGGCTGTCGATACTGACGGACCACAACTATTTTGGCGGCACGCTACAAGATGTGGTCAAGGCAAGAAGCCTGACCCACCTGCCCATATTGCGTAAGGAGTTTGTGGTTGATGCCTACCAACTGTACGAGGCACGTGCGGCAGGCGCAGATGCCTGTTTGCTGATAGCTGCCGCCATTGGCACCGAACGCTGTCACGAACTGGCTATGGTGGCACACAACATAGGACTTGAAGTGATACTTGAAATACACCAAGCCGAAGAGTTGGAGGCGTTTAGCCACAACGTTGACATTGTTGGCGTGAACAACCGCAACCTCAAAGTGTTCAAAACGGACCCTTCACAATCCGTAGCACTTTACGACATGCTGCCCAAGGGGGCGCTGCCAATTTCGGAGAGCGGTCTACTCGATGCCAACATTGCCCGCAGGCTGCATGGCACTGGCTACAAGGGTTTTCTCGTGGGCGAAGCGTTCATGAAAACGGCCGACCCCGGACTCGCACTTAACAATTACATCAAATGCCTTGCCCAATGAAACTCATAAAGGTATGCGGCATGCGTAATGCCGAAAACATTCGGGCGGTTGAACAAGCCGGGCCCGACTGGATGGGATTTATATTTTACGAACCCTCGCCACGCTATGTGGCCGAAATGCCGGCCTACATGCCACAGCAGTGCAAACGCGTTGGGGTGTTTGTTCACCCACAATTTCGCGATGTTGTTGAAAAGGTTAAGGCGTTCGGACTACAAGTTGTGCAATTTCATGGCACGGCTTCCCCCGATATGTGCGACACGTTCAAGCAGCGCGGCCTTACCGTTATACGCGCCCTGCCCGTAACCGAATCTTTTGTGGCCGACACGGCTGAATATACTGGCAAAATTGACTACTTTTTGTTTGATACCCCTACGCTCAAGTTTGGCGGTAGCGGACGGCGCTACAACTGGAACTTGCTGCAACGCTATACTGGCCCGACGCCCTTTTTGCTGAGTGGCGGCCTGTCACCACAATCTATCAACGACATCAAAACATTCAAACACAAATATTTGGCTGGCTACGATCTTAACAGCGGATTTGAAACGGCACCTGCCATGAAGGACGCTGCTGCCATAGCTAACTTTATTAACATCATACACAACGGCAATGAATAGAATTAAAGATTTGTTTGAACATAAAAGCAAAGGCATTCTCTCCGTATACTTTTGTGCAGGGCACCCCACACTTGACGGTACTGCCGACACGCTCAAAGCACTGCAAAACGGCAAGGTGGACATGGTTGAAATTGGCATACCCTTCAGCGACCCCCTGGCCGACGGCCCCACCATTCAGCAAGCATCAGCCACCGCGCTCAAGAATGGCATGACGCTGCACAAACTATTTGACCAACTGAGCAACATACGCCACGACATTCACATACCACTCATCTTGATGGGCTATCTTAACCCCATTTTACACTATGGTTTTGAAGCATTTTGCAAACGTTGTCAAGAGGTTGGCATAGACGGGCTGATTATTCCTGATTTACCTTTCGACCAATTCAAGGCCGAATACTTAAAAACGACTGAGCAATACGGGCTCGAAGTCATATTCCTTGTCACGCCCGAAACACCCGAAGCACGCATTCGCGAAATTGACGCCTATTCGCACGCATTTATCTATGCCGTAAGTTCGGCATCTGTCACGGGCGCACAACAATCATTCTCCGACGCCAAACAGGCATACTTCAACCGACTTGAACAAATGCACCTCAACAACCCCCAACTGGTGGGATTTGGCATTTCAAACCGTGCCACGCGCGAAGCCGCAGATGCGCACACGGCCGGGGTGATTGTGGGTTCGAAGTTTGTCACGCTCCTGGCCGAAAAACATAACGCACAAGAGGCGGTTACGGCTCTTGTCGAGGCGTTGCAGCAATAATGGTTACGCGACGTACTTTTCACGCTATAATCTTATAAAGGGCTGACACTTTTAACGAGGAGTCAGCCCTTTGAAGTAGGTTGTTCAAAATTGGCATTAAAAATGAGATCGTTTTAGGGAATTCTATTCGTTCTTATGGCTGTTCGGTGAAAAGCAAACATGCGAACAAACTCAAACACCAAACGCAAGCACCAAACGCAAGCACTAATGGGGGCGACGCGTCTCGAGTCGGGGCATTTTTCAGCAGTCTCATCTCGCGTTATCGGGAAAAGTTTCACCTATTATTAAGTATCGTTTGTATCTTTCCTTTTAATTATCCCGACGCGAGACGCGTCGCCCTCATTAGTGCTTGCGTCTTTTTTCAGCGCGTTTCAAGCAACTTAAAATGCAACAAAAACGAATGCCTTCACTCCCCTCACAGCACTTTTTGTGCAAATTGTCTACACTCTGCACTTTTGTCTACATTCTTATTGATTTTCAAGTCATTACGCAGTGTAGACAAACTTGTCATTTATATGCACTACTGTCTGCACTCTACACTTTTGTCTGCACTTGTCTGCACCATCTGCACTGCCTTATAACGCAGTAGGCACACACACTGTGCGGGCAAGGTTTAACGGTATAGGGAGAGCGTAAGAATAATCGGAGCAACCAAAAATCCGCCCTCCCGTGTCCGACAGGCCCTCTCCCCCATGCAGTGAAAGTACACTGCCACCTGCAACGAGTGCAGACGGCAGTGCATACAAATTTCAGACTTGTCTACACGCTTTTATTCGTTGATTATCAAGTCATAAGCATACAATAGTGCAGAGTGCAGACAAAATTAAAAAAAGTATTGTCAGATAGTCATCATTCATTTTTTTGAGGCGATAAAAAGAGCTTGAGCAAAAATAACGAAACGACCAAGGCCACATTTCTGAGTCAAATTGGTTTGGCAATCGTTTTACTTTTAGAGAAAAAAAATCCGAAGCCCCCACACGAAAGGGCTCCGGTCATATAGAATGCGAACTTTTGAAGTTTATCAAAACGAACACCCTACCCAATAATCCCATTGCAACTAAGCAGTTTGATTTTTGTTACGAGGACATCAACGAAGATGACCTCTTGAGCTACTTGTCCCAAGGGATAAAGAGTAAGGTGTTTATGTAGTATTTTGGTTACCAAATATAGTTAAAATGGTTGCCTATATAAAATTAATCCCTACCTTTGCCATTGAACAAATGATAAACAATTATGGTTGTAGTTAGCACAAGAGACTTTAGAACCAATCAGACTAAATATCTGAATTTGGCAAAAGCAGGTGAGCACGTCGTCCTAAAATCACGTGCAGGTAGTTTCCGCATCTTTCCTGAAGATGAAGACGGAGATACTATAAAGACTCCTCGTGAATTGATGATGGAATTGAAAGGTGCACTGCAAGAAGTAAAGGAGGCTATTGCAGGCAAACGAGTTCTTCAATCAGCAGATAGCTTGTTCGATGAGTTATAGTATTAAGGTTACCAGTAACTTTGCAAAGGAAGCCAAGCGTCTTGCGAAAAAGTATCCGAGTTTCAAGAAAGACTATGAGGAGTTCAAAAATAGTCTTCAAGAGAACCCTTTGCAAGGTGATGAACTAACACCAGGCATTCGCAAAATCCGATTGGCTATCAAGTCAAAAGGGAAAGGCAAATCTGGCGGTGCAAGGGTAATCACATTCAACGTTCTTGCGGAACAACAAAACGGAATGGTCGTACTTGTACTCATTTATGACAAGAGCGATTTCTCTACAGTAGATGTCAATACTGTAAAAGAACTGATTCGTGACGAAGGATATAAAACTGAATAAGCAAATTAGACATTAATTATATGACTTTTGGGCTATCAAAGAATCATATGTAGATTCGCACAAGATTATATTTTACTTAACAAACGATTATCAATGGTTTTGACGGTTACTACATTGTTTTTAATATCAAAAACAATGTAGTAACCGTCAAACTGGATACTCTACCTACTTATATATCATCTTACCCATTATTTGATATGCTCTGCAATGCCTCCACATCAATCAATTTAATAAAGCGGCCGTGCACCTCGACAAGCCCTTCATCGGCAAAGGCCGACAATGTGCGTATGGCATTGCTTGTGGTCATGTTTGAAAGATTGGCCATATCCTCACGCGTGATGTGCAAGTCGAGTGTTTCGCCATCATTGCCATAACCATAGACATCAAGCAAATCGAGCAAAGTTTCAGCCAAACGCCCTCTCACGTGCTTTTGAGTGATGCTTACAACGCGTTGGTCGGCCTTGCCAAGGTCGGCCGCCAGAGCGTGCATAAAAAAATGACACAGGCGTGTGTTGCTATCCATCAGATGATACAAGGCAAGCATTGGCACGATGACAATTACACTCTCCTCGAATGCGGCAGCGGAGGTGATGTATGCCTCTCCTGCCATTGAGGCCCGATAGCCAAAATATTGTACGGCACGCAACACACGGTTTATCAGAATCCGACCCCCCAAGCCCTCACGATATATTTTTACTTTGCCCGAAAGCAAGCAAAGCAAATTGGTTGGCTGATCACCCTCCTTATATATAATTTCGTTTTTCTTGAAACGCTCAACTCTCAAATTGTTTATCAAGAACTGCCGTTCATCAGCGTCCAACAGTTCCCACAAACCCTTCAGCGAGCGCGCAGCCCGCTGCTTGTCAAAATTGTCTAACCTTGTCATGTGTCCAAAGCACTTGTGCTTTTTATTAGAATATAAGTGTCAGTTTCGTGTATTTATATTGTGTGGCATTGTGCCTGTTACTTCATTTTAACAGACTGCCACCAAGAGCCTTTCTTAAAAGCCCCTATACATGGCAAAAGTAGTGATAACATTAAAATTAGCCAAACTTTTCATGTCATTTTGTATAACGGAGTTACAAAAACGCGAAGAAAAGCATTTTTCGCGTAAAAACCTTTTGGCTGTACTTTTTTTTTCATACTTTTGAGAACCAAAAGAAAATCCGTACTGATTACGAACCTTAAAATCATATATCGCCATGTGCTATCTTAGATTTGACAAGGCGCAAATGACCAACTTACAGGAGTCGCTCTACAAGGAGATGCTCATCACAAACCGGTCGGGGGCTTACTGCTCTACGACATTGGTCGGTTGCAACATTCGAAAATATCATGGTCTGCTCGTCATGCCCGTTCCCGAGCTTGACGACGAAAACCATGTGCTGCTTTCGTCACTTGATGAAACCATTATTCAGCATGGTGCTGAATTTAACCTTGGCTTGCACAAATACCAAGGTGAGAACTACAGCCCAAAGGGGCACAAATACATTGTCAGTTTTGAATGGGAGCAAGTGCCCACATGGACTTATCGTGTGGGAGGCGTACTACTTAAGAAGCAAATTGTGTTTGACACATCTATTTACCGAATTTACGTACGCTACACATTGCTTGACGCCCACTCCGAAACGACTTTGCGCTTGCGCCCGTTCTTGGCTTTCCGCAGCGTAAGACAATGGACACATGAGAACAATGTGGCCAACCGAAGCTACGACGAAGTGGAAAATGGCATTCGCATGTGTCTGTATCAGGGTTACCCCGACTTGTACATGCAAACAAGCACCAAAGCCGAATGGAAATATTGCCCCGACTGGTACAGGGGACTTGATTACCCCAAAGAGCGCGAACGCGGCTATAATGCCTCGGAAGATTTGTTCGTGCCAGGATATTTTGAAATGCCTATCAAGAAAGGCGAGAGCATTACATTCAGCGCTGGCGTTGCACCCATTGAGCCAGAACAGATTGATGTTCTCCGCCAAAACGAGGTGGACAATATCGACCACCGCGACAGCTTTTACCACTGCCTTGTTAATGCCGCACACCAATTCCGGGTCAATAAAGACGATGAGTCGTACATTCTGGCTGGTTACCCCTGGTTCAAGCCACGTGCCCGCGACACATTTATATCTATGCCGGGCCTGACTTTGGCCATTGGCGAAAAGGACCGTTTCGAAGCTTATATGGAAACGGCCTCGAAAGCCATCTACAACTTTATCAACAAAGAGCCCATGTCGATTGGCATCTACGAAATGGAGCAACCTGACACCTTGCTCTGGGCTACGTGGACCATACAGCAATATAGCAAATATACATCGCGCAAGGATTGCTACGAAAAGTACGGCAAGTTGTTCAAACACATCATGGACTTTATTAGCAATGGGCAGCACCCCAACCTCTTTGTTCATGATAACGGACTGCTCTATGCCAATGGACGCGACCGTGCCATTACGTGGATGAACTCTCAGTCTGACGGACGCCCCATCGTGCCACGCTCAGGCTATATAGTAGAGTTTAACGCACTTTGGTACAATGCGCTCAAGTTCTTTGAGCAACTGATTGAGGAGAACGGACAGGAAGAGTATGCCGGACTGAAAGACGAAGTGGGCAAATTGGCCGAGAAAGTGGCACGCTCATTCAAAGAGGTGTTCCTTAACGAATACGGTTACCTGCTTGACTATGTTGACGGACAGATGATGGATTGGAGCGTACGCCCCAACCAGCTCTTTGCCATTGCCTTTGACTATTCACCACTCGACATGAAAGAGCGCAAGTCGGTGCTCGACATCTGTACCAAGGAGCTTGTCACCCCCAAGGGCATTCGCTCACTCTCACCACAGAGCGGCGGCTACAACCCCATGTACGTTGGACCGCAAACGCAACGCGACCTGGCCTATCACCAAGGCACTGCCTGGCCTTGGCTCACTGGTTTCTACCTCGAAGCGTACCTGCGCGTTTACCGCATGAGCGGTGTCAACTATATTGAACGCAAACTGATTGGATTTGAAGAGGAACTCTTCTATCATTGCATTGGCACAATCCCCGAACTCTTTGACGGCAATCCACCCTTCCACGGACGTGGGGCTATTTCCTTTGCCATGAATGTGAGCGGCATATTGCGCGCACTGCGATTACTTGAAAAATATAATAATGCCATGGAATAAGGTGAATGCTCAAGCCAATGAACCTTACCTGTAACGGAGTTCACAGCTTGTCACCTTCCACAAAACAAAACGTTATGAAAGTTCTTATGTTTGGCTGGGAATTTCCCCCGCATATTCTTGGTGGGTTGGGTACAGCCAGCTACGGCATCACTAAAGGGCTGTCGCTGCAGCCGGACGTTCATATCACTTTTTGTCTGCCTAAACCCTGGGGCGACGAGGACAAGAGCTTTATGAATATCATCGGCATGAGCGAAACGCCTGTCGTATGGCGCGACGTGGACTACGACTACGTAAAGCAGCGTTTGGGTGACCGCATGTCGCCTGAGCTTTACTATCAACTGCGCGACAATATTTATGCCGACTTTAATTACCGCTTGACCGATGACTTGGGCTGCATTGAGTTTTCTGGACGCTATCCCGATAACCTGCAGGACGAAATCAACAACTACTCTATTGTGGCTGGTGTCATTGCACGCCAGCAAGAGTACGACATCATTCACGCACACGACTGGCTCACCTACCCTGCCGGCATTCATGCAAAGAATGTGAGTGGCAAACCTTTGGTCATTCATGTGCACGCTACCGACTTTGACCGCTCACGCGGACACGTTAACCCCACTGTGTATGGAATTGAGAAAGACGGCATGGACCACGCCGACTGCATCATGTGTGTGTCTGAACTTACACGGCAAACCGTTATCAACCACTACCATCAGGACCCTGCCAAGGTGGTGACCATGCACAATGCCGTATATCCGCTCTCGAGCGACATTCTGAACATGGTGGAGGAGAAACGTAAGGCACACGAGCACCGCAAAGAGAAGGTGGTAACCTTCCTGGGGCGCATCACTATGCAAAAGGGACCTGAATACTTTGTTGAGGCGGCATCGCTTGTGCTGCAGCGCACACATAACATCAGGTTTTGCATGGCCGGTTCGGGCGACATGATGAACGACATGATTAACATGGTAGCAGCCCGCGGCATTGCCGACAGATTTCACTTTCCGGGATTTATGCGTGGCAAACAAGTGTACGAGGCCTTTGCCGACTCCGATGTGTATGTAATGCCTTCGGTGAGTGAGCCTTTTGGCATATCTCCGCTTGAGGCTATGCAATGTGGCGTTCCGTCTATTATCTCGAAGCAAAGTGGTTGCGCCGAAATCCTTGACAAGTGCATCAAAACCGATTATTGGGACATCAATGCCATGGCCGATGCCATGTACTCTATATGTACCAATGAGTCGCTGCACGAATACCTTAAAGTGGAAGGCAAAAAGGAGGTTGACCAAATCACTTGGGAGAAAGTTGGAAAACGCATCTACGATGTTTACTGCAACCTTATAAAATGATAACTAAGTGTCGCTGCCTGCAAACATGGGCCGCACACACCATCAACATACCGACATCATGAAAACAGTTTGTCTATATTTTGAAATACACCAGAATATCCACCTGAAGCGCTACCGCTTTTTCGATATCGGCACGGATCATTACTATTATGATGACTACGAGAATGCGCGTTCTATTTCAGAAACTGCAGAACGCTCATACGTACCTGCCCTTCAAACGCTCATCGAAATGGCTGAAGCTAACCCAGGTGAGTTCAAATGTGCCATTTCGCTGTCTGGCTGCGCCATCGAACAGCTTGAAAATCACGCCCCACAATGTATTGAGTTGCTGCAAAAGCTCAACGACACGGGTTGTGTAGAGTTTTTGGCCGAACCTTACTCACACGGCTTCTCTTCACTTATCAACGAAGATACTTTCCGCGACGAGGTGCAGCGCCTTTGCAAGAAGGTAAAATCGCTCTTCGGACAAGAACCCAAGATTTTCCGCAACTCATGTCTTATTTATTCTGACGACATTGGCGAACTTGTGGCTTCAATGGGTTTCAAGGGCATGTTGGCCGAAGGCGCCAAGCATGTGTTAGGTTGGAAAAGCCCGCACTTTGTGTATAACTGCTGCCGCGACCCACGCCTTAAATTGCTGTTGCGCGACTACTCACTTTCCGAGGACATTTCTTTCCGCTTCAACGACTCGTCGTGGAGTGAATATCCACTCTTTGCCGATACTTACGCTGACTGGATTGCCCAGTTGCCCGAGGAGGAACAAGTTATCAACATCTTTATGGAGCTCTGCGCACTCGGCATATTCCAACCATTGTCATCAAACATTCTCGAATTTATGAAGGCTCTGCCCGCCCAATTCAAGCAGCGTGGCATTACCTTCAGCACGCCGTCTGAGATATGTGGCCGCGTGAAGTCGGCCGGCGACTTGACCGTAACCTACCCCACCTCGTGGGTAGACGAAGAACGCGACATGTCACCATGGTTGGGCAACGTGATGCAACGCGAAGCATTCAACAAGCTTTACTCTATTGCCGACCGCGTACGCATTTGCCGTGACCGCCGACTGATGCAGGACTTTGACTATCTGCAAGCATCGAACAACCTGCGTTTTATGAGCACCAAGCCCAACAGCTATGGTGGCTACCGCGGCATCTACGATTCGCCCTACGATGCGTTTACCAATTATATGAATATTTTGGGCGACTTCATTACACGCGTAAACGAACGCTATCCGCTTGACATTGATAACGAGGAACTAAACTCTTTGCTTACTACCATCAAGAACCAAGGTGATGAGTTGGCTTTGAAGGACAAGGAAATTTCCAAACTTCAGAACATGCTCGCACGTTTTGAAAAGGAGGAGGCCCCAAAATCTGAGGTTTCGCCTGTTGAAGCAGAAGAAGCATCAAAGCCACAAGCTACCCCTGCCGCCAAGCGCAAAGCGCCAGCCCGCAAAACGACAGTTAAGAAGAATGCCACAACGAAGTAAATCGTTGGCATTGACAATTACATAATACACACAAAGTCCGCTTTATTTCACAACACATGAAATAAAGCGGACTTTGCCTTTAGAGCGCGTTGTAGCAGAAAGCATATTACAACGTGTTACACGCGCATTATTACTACAACTTCAAACGGGCATCATCATCATATTCCCGCACGCTTAACAAACTGTTGTACGCGCTGTGTGTATTCGTCGGGATAAAGCCAGTAGCTTCTTGCATGTTCCGCACGAGGTGCTAACCAAAGTTCTTTGTAACCTGGCTTAGCTTGGTACAACGGATAGACCATGCGTGTGGGCACGAACTTGTCGGCCGTGCCATGAATAAACAACATGGGTTTGGTGCAATGGCGCACTTGATTGAGGGCTGAGGCTTCGTAAAAATTCCAACCATAACGCCATTGGCATAGCTGCGAAGCTACAGGTATTAACGGCCAGACTGGCAAACCGAAGCGTTCCTTTAATTCCTTGCCAAACTGCTCATCTACCGAAGTGTAGCCGCAATCTTCAACAAAAGCCTTGATGGAAACCGGCAAATCGCTGTCACCTGACAGCATCATGGTGGTGGCTGCTCCCATCGACACGCCATGCACTACCAAACGCACTGAGTCGCCGAACAACGCCGGTGCCACCTCTGCCCACTGCCGCACATCATAGCGGTCAAACCACCCCATCTGGAAGTGGTCGCCATCAGTACGCCCCGCATTGCGCAAATCGGGAACGATGATGTTCATCTGCAAATTGCAATTATACATTCGCCCTAATGGCATCATGCGTATGCTGCAATCGGTGTAACCATGCACAAGCAAAGCCGTGGCTGCCGTTTGACGCGCAGCCCTCACATACCACGCATGCACACGTGCCCCGTCCTTGGCTATTATAAAAGTGTCACGCAGCGCATGGACCGCTTGCAGGGAGTCACGCCATGCGGCCATGCCTGGATAAAGGCTGTCCATTTCAGCCCAAGCCAACTGTTCGTTGCGCGAACGATCGCCTGGCTTCAAAGCATAATCTATCAAATACCAAGCCCCACCCAATATGGCACTTGACACAATGATGACAAGCACCAGTAAGGCCGTCAATATATGTGTGTGTTGCAATCTGTTTCTCATAAAGCTACTGAATTTGGGCGACGATACTGCCACTATATTCTACCAAAAACATTAATGGGCTGACACGCATATACAATATCAAGTCATTATGCTTGCCAGCCCATTATAAGCAGGTGTTCACTTTCAATGTAAAACCAATCCTGAGCTCCTACCTACTTACTCTGTTTTACTAACTCATTATTCCACTTCAAGCACCAAGCCTTTCAAATATTCGCCCTCGGGATGATATATGTTGATGGGGTGGTCTGCCGGTTGATGCAGCTGATGCAATATGCGCACGTGTCGTCCGCTCTGCGCCGCTGCCGTAAACACTGCCAAACGGAATTGATCCTTGTTCACAGCCTGCGAGCAACTGAATGTAAACACAATGCCGCCCGGCTTAATCTTGCGAAAGGCGATGGCGTTAAGACGCGTATACCCCTTCAGCGCACGTGGCAAAGCGTCCTTGTGCTTGGCAAAGGCAGGGGGGTCAAGCACAATGAGGTCGTAGTTGCTGCCAGCTTGCTCCAAGAATTTGAAGGCATCTTCGGCAAAAGCCTCATGACGTGCATCACCCGGAAAGTTCATCTCGGCATTGGCACGGGTAAGGTCTATGGCCTTTGCCGATGAGTCGACCGAGTGCACCAAGTTTGCCCCACCGCGCATGGCATACACACTGAAGCCACCTGTGTAGCAGAACATGTTCAGCACATTGCGCCCCTTGGCATAGTGTTCGAGCAATGAGCGATTTTCGCGTTGGTCTACAAAGAAGCCCGTTTTCTGTCCACGCAGCCAGTCAATGTGAAACTTCAAGCCGTTTTCAACAGCCACGTTTCCCTCATCGTGTCCGCGTAAAAAGCCATTTTCTTGGTGTAAATCGGCCTTAAAGGGCAAGGTGGTTTCTGACTTGTAATACACGTTTTCTATCAAGCCATCCGAGGCTTCGATCAAGGCATCAGCTATTTGCTCACGGCTCATGTGCATACCCACAGAGTGTGCTTGCATCACTGCCGTTTTGCCGTATACATCTATTACAAGCCCTGGCAAGCGATCGCCTTCGCCATGCACCAAGCGATAAATGTTGTTGTCGGCACGCCCCGTAAGTTGCAAAGCTTTGCGCAAGCGTAAGGCCTCTGACAAACGTGTCACCCAAAATGCGTGGTCAATCTTTTCTTCCCTAAAGGTAAGCATACGCACAGCTATCGAACCTATTTGGTAATGGCCATAGCCCATCAACTCGTTTTCGTTCGACACAATGCGCACAACATCACCCTCGTTCAATTTGCCATTGGCACCTGCTATGGCACCTGAGAACACCCATGGGTGAAAACGTTTGAGGCTCTCACTCTTTCCGCGACGCAGGAATAACGTCGTTATGGAACCATCATAATTATCGGTCATGACCGGCATATCGGCCACCGGCATACTATTATGCTTCTTTTGCTTCATTGCTGTTATTAGTGTTTAAGGCTTCGGGGCCTACCAGTTCATAATCATTTGTGGCTTTCAGTTGCTTTAATTCCTTGTACAGTTGAATGCAAGTGTAAGCATCTGTTGCAGCATATACCTTTTGCGATTCCGTCAACACGTCTGCCTCCCAATTTGAGAGTTGGGCACTTTTAGATATGCGCTTGTGAAAAACATTGGCATACAACTTTTGCAGACTCATATCCTGTATGCCCATTTGCTTGACATAATCCTGCAGGTCAATATAGCCACCTGGTTTGAAATCGCTATTGCGACGGCGCAACATTAAAAAGTCGTCCTTAAGCGAGAGGCCGACTTTTAGTACGTCGGGACTTGCCAGGAGGTTAGCCATACATGGCAAAAAGCCTATTTCGTTCATTCTGAACAAAAAGCACATTTGCTCATTGGCCACCTGTAGCAAGGCTACCTTATGACTTTCTCCCTTGCGAAAGGTAGGGCGTGTCTCGGTGTCTATACCCAATATCGGCGATTTCTTCAATACCTCGACCGCGCGTTCTGCCTCGCTCTCGCTTTGCACAACATATATTTTGCCATCAAAAGCGTAGCGTGGCAATGACGGGATAAATTTCTTGTCTGTTCTAACAAATAACTGACGCACGTTGGTTGTATACATCTTTAGTTATTCAAGTTTACACTCACATCGTGTATGGCACGCAATGCATTGAGCAGCTTCTGTCCCCATTGCATTTTAAACTCGTCCATCACATCATACAAGGCCACTTGCATGGACTCCTCATAGCCTTCACGAAAAGCCTCAACAAGTTCGCGCAGCTGCTGATACACATCAGCCAAATTTTCGCTGACCGTACACAGCACGGGGTGCTCCGAATATCTGAAATCCTCAACAAACACGTCAAGAAAATCATCTTTTTCGCCCATTATCTGCGCCACTGCGCCGCGTACGAAATCATAATCTGCCTCAGTTAGTTTCTTTTCATTCCAACCTGCAGCATCAGGCACATCACCCAACAATGTGGCCTTCAAGTATATCATCGGCAGCAAGCCACGCATCACACGCAGCAAGTCATCCAATTCCTTACCTTCGCATTGCTCAAGGTATTTGCAATATTCTGTACTGACCGTCACAAAGTCGAGCACCGGTTGTGAGTATAAATAATTATCTTCGTTCATATTGGGTGCAAAGTTAGTCATTTAGTCACGTTGTAGTGCGCTTTCTGAGCGTGTTTTTACACACTTTTCACGGCCAGCACTATTCACCACTTTCGTCGATGCGCAAAAACAGCTTATGATCATTAGCAGGACAAACCGCTTAAAACATACAGCTTATCTTTGTCATATTAAACGTTTTACATTACCTTTGCAACATTATGAAAGTACTATTTCTTGTTATTGGCAAAACGGTAGACAAGCATCTCACAGCCCTGATCAATGACTACGCCAACCGCGTGAAGCATTACATACCCTTTGACATGGAGGTTATTCCCGAACTCAAAAACACCAAAGCACTCACGCCCGAACAGCAAAAGGAGCGTGAAGGCGACTTATTGCAAAAGCAGTTACGCGAAGGCGACTACGTGGTACTGCTTGACGAGGGCGGCAAAGAATTCCGATCTGTAGAGTTTGCTGCTTATATCGAAAAGAAGCAGAGCCAGGTTGCCCGCCGTCTTGTATTTGTAGTTGGCGGCCCCTATGGTTTCTCGCCTACCATCTACAAGTTGGCACGCGAAAAGGTGTCACTCTCCAAAATGACCTTCTCACACCAAATGGTTCGCTTGTTCTTTGTCGAACAAATTTACCGCGCCATGACCATATTGCGCGGTGAACCCTACCACCATGAATAAAGTCCCCGTCATCATATTCTTGCTACTTTTCCTCGGCATAAACTCCATACAGGCACAATCACGCGACAGGTTGCGCATCATGACCTACAATGTCGAAAATCTGTTCGACACGCTACATGCCGTGGGCAAGTCTGACACAGAGTTCACACCACAAGGCGAACGCCATTGGAATGCACATCATTACTGGCGCAAGTTAGTACGCATTGGCAGCGTCATAGCAGCTGCTGGTGGTAGCAGTCCGGTAGACATTGTAGCTTTGGCTGAGGTTGAGAATGACAGTGTGCTGTACGACCTTACCAAACGCACGAAGCTTCATAAGATTGGCTATGAATTTATTATCACACACGCCAACGATGCCCGCGGCATCAACGTAGCTTTGATGTATCTGCCCTACCGGTTCCGCCCATTTGTCAAGGACACACTGCGCATTGCACCGCCCGCAGGCCACAAGCCGCGTCAAACACGCGATGTGCTGCACGTGGCCGGACAAGTAACAAACGGCGACACCCTCGACGTGATAGTCTGCCACCTGCCCAGCCAACGCGGAGGCAGACCAGCCCAACATTACCGATTGAACGTGGCCAGAGCCATGCGCCATTTGGTTGACAGCCTGGCTGCCATGCGGCAGCACCCACAAATAGTCATTACAGGCGACTTCAACACAAGCTACCCCAGTGCGGTGTTTGACGAGGGCCTTCATGTATGTTTGCCGCACACCGCCTCCGCACACGTTGCAAACACTAACCAATTATACCTGCTGACGCATAACATGAAAGGACGCAACGATGTGGCCGGTACCTACAAGTATCAAGGTGAGTGGTCGCAACTCGACCATTTTATAGTCAACGCCCCTCTGTTGCACGCCACACGTCCCGATGCACTCCATATCGAACAAAGCTCGTGCAAGTTGGCAGACTTTCCCTTTCTGCTCAAACCCGACAAGAAAGGAAACGGCACGCATCCTTTCCGCACCTATCTCGGCAACTTTCATCAGGGCGGATTTAGCGACCATCTGCCCGTACTACTCGATTTATATTACTAATAATATAGTGTTCAAGTTACACACCATATCCCGACATTCATGACACACAAAGTTTTACTATCATTATTACTCTCGGCCGCAGGCCTCAGCGCCAATGCACAGAGTGCCACAAGCCGCAGCCAACTATGCCCCACCCCACCAATGGGCTGGATGACATGGAACTTGTTCAAGGGCGACATCAACGAACAACTCATTCGCGAGACAGCCGACGCCATGGTGAGCGAAGGCTTAGCCGCTGCCGGTTACAAATATATCTTTATCGATGATCTTTGGCAAGGCGGACGCGACATGCACAACAACATTATTCCCAACCCACAAAAGTTTCCTTCAGGCATCAAGGCCCTTGCCGACTACGTGCACAGCAAAGGTTTGAAACTTGGCATTTACTCTGATGCCGCACAACTCACCTGCGCTGGCGCCACAGCCAGTTTGGGCTTTGAAGAACAAGATGCACGCACATTTGCCTCATGGGGCATCGACTACCTCAAATACGACTACTGCAATGCCCCCGAAGACAGTGCCACTGCACGCCAGCGCTACCACGCCATGGCCACCGCACTGCAAAAGTCGGGACGCGACATCGCACTCGGTGTGTGCGAGTGGGGACAGCGACAAGCCGAAGAGTGGTGCGCACAAGTAGGCGGACAGCTATGGCGCACAAGCTACGATGTGCGCGACATGTGGAAAGATGTGGTCAAACAGGGCGGAATGGGCATACTCGACATCATCAACGTCACAGCCCCGTTGGCGTCCTACGTCAACCACACACAGTGGCCCGACATGGATATGCTCGTGGTCGGACTACGAGGCAAGGGCGGCCCATCGAGCGACTTAGGTGGCACAGGTTGCAGCGATACCGAATATCAAACACAAATGAGCATGTGGTGCATGATGTCATCGCCTTTGGCCATGACCAACGACCTGCGCAAGCTCACGCCTGCCGACCGCCGCATTTTGCTTAATCCCGAAATCATTGCTATCAATCAAGACAGCCTAGGCCTGGCGGCTCAGCGCAAAGTGTTCAACAACGACTATCAAATCTATGTGCGCAAGCTCACTGGCGGACGCCATGCCATAGCCCTGCTCAACACAGCAGACCAACCACTCACCCTCACAGCCGACTTCGCAGCCTTGGGCATCGAAGGCAAACACCAGGTGCGCGATGTGTGGCAGCACAAGCAAATAGCAAGTAACGCCAAACGATGGAAGGGCCGTGTCAAGCCACACGAAACCATCGTTTTGGTAATAGAGTAAGGGTGGTTCTAAAAATTCTGTTTTTAGAGTTCTGGCATTCTGAAATGTGATTTGCACGCTCTCAGAAGTGCCTTTTTGAAAGTTTGTTCGGTCACATAGCCCGCTATGCTCCCTCACAAACTTTCAAAAATACACTTCCGATAGCGCACAAATCCCTATTTCAGAATTATTAGAACCACCCGTAACAGAAAAGCAAGGCTTTACTTGCTCATTTTGCACAAAAGCCGTAATTTTGCGCACGAAATTTGAAAGATACGCTACCATGTGTTAACAAGCAGCTATCTTCACAAAGCTACTCAACGTATTATGACTCACAACTTACTGAAAGGCAAGCGCGGCATCATCTTCGGCGCGCTCAACGAAGACTCTATCGCCTGGAAGGTGGCCAAGAAGGCTGCCGAAGAAGGCGCACAAATCACGCTTAGCAACACCCCCATGGCACTGCGCATGGGCACGCTCGATAAACTGGCCGAGGAAATTGGTGCCACCATCATTCCCGCCGATGCTACAAATGTTGACGACCTTACCAACGTGTTTCAAAAGAGCATGGAGGTTCTTGGCGGTAAAATCGACTTTGTACTTCACTCTATCGGCATGAGCCCCAATGTGCGCAAGCACCGCACATACGACGACCTCGACTATGGTTATCTGCAAAAAACTCTCGACATCTCTGCCATCTCATTCCACAAGATGCTTCAGAGCGCCAAAAAGCTTGACGCCATTGCCGAATATGGTTCAGTGATTGCCCTCACCTACGTAGCCTCGCAGCGCACATTCTACGGCTACAGCGACATGGCCGATGCCAAGAGCATGCTCGAAAGCATTGCACGCTCATTTGGCTACATCTATGGCCGCGAAAAGCACGTACGTATCAACACCATCTCACAGAGCCCCACCGCCACAACCGCTGGCAAGGGCATCAAGGAGATAGACAACATGATGGACTTTGCCGACAAGATGTCGCCTCTGGGCAATGCCAGTGCCGAGGACTGCGCCGACTACTGCGTGATGATGTTCTCCGACTTTACCCGCAAAGTAACCATGCAGAACCTCTTCCACGATGGTGGCTTCTCATCAATGGGCATGAGCCTTCGCGCCATGAACCAATATGCAAAGGACATGAAACCCTACGAAGACGAACACGGCAAGGTTATCTACGGATAACACCCTGCACGACACATTCTTATACATACTTACACATAACTACTGCAACACTTCTGCGCCACGTGCACCGAGATGTTGCAGTTTTTTTGTAAGTTTGCATAGAACAAGCAACTGCAAGCTGGCTATCGGCACCTAATTCACATTGAAGTGCCGGTTCCCCAACAGCACACATTGTCAATGCCACAAAGCCCGCTTGCTAACTATATTAAAATAATTAGAAACACTTACGCGTTGGCTGAATAAGTAAACAAGTTAACGGGGTAACAGGTAAGTTTGCCAAGTCTTTTTAAGCATCTTGCCACTCTGGCCTTAAGTAGTTGTATAACAACTTACTTACTCGTTAACCCGTCAACCAACAATTCCGCCAACGGGTAAACACTTACTTTTCAATATGGGCATATTATCATCAATATTTGGCAACAGCAAACCAACCCCCGAAAGCCAATACGAAACATTGCGCGACGACGGTGTACGCGCCATGCAAATGGGCGAAGCCGCATACGCCGAAAAATGTTTGAAAGCCGCACTCGACATCAAGCGCGAATTACGCACTGTCAGTTTCCTGGCCGAAGTGTATCTGCGCATGCAGAATTATGAACAAGCACTGCCCTTGTTGCAGGAGATTTCAACCTCAGACGAGGATACACTCGAAGTTGACCTGCTACTGGCTCAAACACAAGGCAAACTTGGCCAATACGCCAACGAGCGTGAAACCTGTCAGCGTATCACCCAGCAACATGCCGATGAGCCACGCGCCCTTTACCTGCTGGCCGAGGCCGACCACGGGCTGCACGACGACTTTATGGCCATTGCCCACCTCACACAATGCCTCACCTTGCGCAGCGACTACGAACAAGCACTTTTTTTGCGAGCCAACGTGCTCAAAGGCATGTCGCAATGGAACGAGGTGCTGACCGATGCCGAAAGTTTGGTCAAAGCCGATGCCGAAAACACCGACTACCTGTTGTTGCGCGCCGAGGCTTACGCTGCATTGAGCAAAACCGACGAGGCCATTGCCGATCTCAAGCAAGTGCAGGTTCTCAACCCTTTCTGCGACGATGCCATTCTGAAGTTAGGCAGCATCTACCAACAAACGGCACAATGGGACAAGGCTCTCGCACTCTACAACGAGGCCATTGAGCAACGCCCCGACTTTGCCGCAGCCTACAAAGCACGTGGTGCCGTCAAAAATCATTTGAAGGACGTAGCAGGTGCTGCCGAGGACCTCAAGCGCTCTCTCGAACTTGACCCCGACAAGGGCAAAAGCCTTGATGGCGAATACACCAACATCGAAAACGAAATGAACGACCGCTACAAGCGCATGAATCCCTACGGCTTCTAACACCATCACCCATATATTTCACCACATAAAAGTTCACGGCTACTCATTGAGTGAAGAATGGAGCACAGCCATGTACCACCCCATCGGGCTCGACAATAAAATGAAGCCCGTCTGTACGGAGCGCGACTACGATTCGCCCCCCATTAAAGCCGACTACAAAGGACTTGACTACCAATACACCTTCGAAGAATTTTACAACATCATGTCCAACAATCGCGAAAGCGATTGGTTAGAATACCGTTTTATGAAGCACACAACCCACAGTCTTAATATCGTGGTTGGCGACATCACACGTCTGCGCATTGATGCCATTGTCAATGCCGCCAACACCTCATTGCTTGGAGGCGGCGGCGTCGATGGCGCCATACACCGCGCTGCCGGCAAGGAGCTTTTAGCCGAATGCCGCACCTTGGGCGGTTGTCCCACAGGGCAGAGCAAAATAACGGACGGCTACAACCTGCCGTGCAAAAAAATCATACACACTGTTGGCCCGGTATGGCACGGTGGCGATCAAGGCGAGGACGAGTTGCTTGCCTCCTGCTACCGCACTTCTCTCGACATCGCTGCACAGCATGGGCTAAAAAGCATCGCCTTTCCTTGCATCAGCACTGGCGTTTACCATTTCCCCAAACAAAGGGCTGCGCAAATTGCTATCAACGTGATTAAAGAATACATCACCCAAAACAAGTTCGAGGGCGATGTCACAATATGCTGTTTCTGTACCGAAGACGCCGACATCTACAAGGCTCTGCTTGCCGACAATCAGTTTTGAATTCATTATTGATCAGCAACGGTTCAACAGCATATTCCGCCACCTCCCCAAAGCACCCAAAAACCGCCTTGCGCACACGGCAAAGAGTCTGTGCGTAAGGCGGCTGTTGTATCGTATATTGTTGTTTGTGCGTCAAGGTCATTCCTTTATAGGAACTTCCGTTGTAGATTTCACGTTTCCGATAACAAACACACTATTCAAACTTCCCAGGCAATGCATCTTGCCCAAAGTGTTCAACATAAAGTCTTGATATGCCTCCATGTCGCGCGTATGCACCTTTATAAGAAAATCAAAATCGCCACTTGTATTGTAGCAATCCGTTATTTCCTCAATATTCTGCACAGCATCCATAAATTCCTTGATATAGTCATGCGTATGTTGCTTCAAACGAATATTGCACCAAATAATGATGTTATTCCCAACCTTGCGGGAGTCCACTAAAGCCACATACTTTTTAATATACCCCTCACGTTCCAAACGCTTTTGACGGTCGAATGTGGGGGAGGAAGATAAATGAACCTTGTCTGCCAGTTCTTTGGTCGTAAGTTTTGCATTAACCTGCAAAGCGCGCAAGATTGCCTTATCGGTCTTGTCTAAATTTTCCATTCTGCAATAATAACACTCTAAAGGACTACATTCTGCAATAAAGCAGTTTAATATGCAAATATAGTATATTTTCCTGTATTAAGCAACACTATTTTCTGATAGAAGAGAATACTATAACTTTGCAACCGCAAACTAAAAAATTGAGAACAATGACATATCAAACAAGCAACGCCCCCTTTAGGGCAGACATCGTGGGAAGTTTCCTACGTCCACAAGAGATTAAAGTAGCAAGAGCCGCTTTTGAAAACGGAGAGATCGATTCAGAAGAACTCAAGACTATCGAAGACAAATGTATTGCGGCCCTGATCAGCAAACAAAAAGATGCGGGATTAAAAGTCATCACTGACGGAGAATACAGACGCAGCTACTGGCACCTCGACTTCATGTGGGGACTGAATGGTGTGGAACACATCGAACTCGACCACGGTTACCAGTTTCATGGAGAAGAAACAACAAAGGGGTCGTGTATCGTTACAGGAAAGATAAGTGGAGAGAATCACCCGTTTGTAGAACACTTCAAATACGTCAAGCAATTTGAGAGCAATGGTGTAGTCGCTCGCCAAACAATTCCTTCTCCGTCACAATTCTACGCCGAATTATTCCGCGGAGAGGAGAACACCAAGAACACACTCCGATTTTATCCTGACCACGATGTACTCATCAACGACATTGCAGCCGCTTACCGCACAGTAATCGAGGAACTTTATGCTGCGGGGTGCCGCAACATACAATTTGACGACTGCACTTGGGGCATGGTATGCGACACCGATTTCTGGAAAACAATGACCGGATGCGGTTATGATGTGGAAGAATTGATGCACATCTACCTTGAAGTCAACAACAAGTCGCTTGAAAATTTGCCTTCCGACTTAGTTGTCAACACCCACGTCTGCCGAGGGAATTACCATTCTACATGGGCTGCAAAAGGCCCTTACGACAGGGTTGCGCCAATCCTTTTTGCCCAAGAGAAGGTCAATGCGTTCTATTTGGAATATGATGATGAACGCTCAGGTGGCTTTGAACCATTAAAATATGTGCCGGCAAGCAAGAAAGTTGTGTTGGGCCTTATTACTACCAAAAACCCCAAACTCGAAGACCGTCAAACCATCATCGACCGCATTCACCAGGCCGCCAAATATATTCCCTTAGAACGTTTATGCCTCAGCCCGCAATGTGGATTTGCCTCATGCGAGATAGGCAACAAACTTACCGATGAAGAGCAATGGGCTAAAATTGCACTGGTACAAAGCATTGCCAACGAAGTTTGGGGGTAATCACCAACCGATTGGTCAGAACAGAAAGAAACGTGAGGCAGCACCTTAGGCGTTGTCTCACGTTCTTTATGCTGTCCAGCGAAACATCAAAGCACACGTTCTAATGCTTTATTCATCACCAAACACCCGTTTCCACTCCGCCTCAAAATTGGGCGTAAAAAAGCCATGCCCCATGTGCTGCCAAAGCTCGTCAAGCGTCATGAAACGTCCACCGTCCAACTCATCAGACGGAGTCAAAGGCGCATCAGTTGTTGTGCGGTATACATAAACCAGTTCACGCTCCACAGCAGATTGGTGCACATACCGGCACATAAACTCTGGCGTAAATTGCAACAGTCCAATTTCCTCACGTGCCTCACGCGCCAAAGCTGCCTCCACCGTCTCGCCACAATCAACGTGCCCGCCCACGGCGGTATCCCATTTGCCGGGCTGCACCGTTTTCCATTCTGGACGGTGCTGCACATACACATCGCCACGCTCATTAAACACATGCAAATGCACCACCGGGTGCAACAACATGCTCCTGCCGTCATGACACTCGCCACGTGTGGCCGAACCCACCACGTGCCCTTCTTCGTCAACCAGCGGCAACAGTTCTTTATTATTATCGTGCTTCATGTCAAATAGGTTGTAGTCAGAATCAGTTAACAAGTTAACAGGTAAACGGGTTGACGGGTTGACGGGTAAGTTCGCCAAGTCTTTTAACAATGGCTTAAGTAGTGTAAAACTTACTTACCCGTTAACCCGTCTACTTGTTACCCCCTTTACCAACAATTACGGAATTAACAGCGAGCTGTCGCCATAACTCAAGAAACGGAAATCGTGCGACAAGGCATAATCGTACACGCGGCGCCAGTTGTCACCAATCAAGGCCGAAACCAACAGCAACAGTGTCGACTTGGGCTGATGAAAGTTCGTCACCATAGCCTTCACTACGTGATACTCATATCCCGGTGCTATAATTATTTGCGTTGATGTGTGCAGCACGGGCAACTTGTTGCGGTCAAGCCAGTCAACTATAGCCCGCAAAGCCTCAACCGTTGTCAACTTTAACTCTGGCGATGCAGCATACTCATAAGGCATCCACTGCGGCACATGCAAGTCATCTTGATGCGCATCGGGGTTGCGGTGCAGCATCACACCAATGTAGTACAAACTTTCGAGCGTGCGCACCGATGTGGTGCCCACCGCCACACAGTGTCCACCATGTGCCAAAAGGCGTTCTATGCTCTCACGTTTTACAGCAATCCACTCCGAGTGCATGGGGTGTCCGCCAATTTCCTCACTCTTTACTGGTTTGAACGTGCCAGCCCCCACATGCAGGGTTATCTCATTGCGTTCAATACCATTATTGTCAAGTGCGTCAAGCACACGTTCAGTAAAGTGCAGACCGGCTGTCGGTGCTGCCACCGAACCTTTAACCTTGCTGTACACCGTCTGATAGGTTTTCAAATCGCTTGCCTCAGTCTCGCGGTTAAGATATGGCGGTATGGGCAGTTCGCCAATAGCCTCCAGCACCTCAGAGAAGGCAACGGTGTCGTCTCCCCAGTCAAACACCACCTCGTAGCCGGTGCCGCTCACCCCTACTCTTTCAGCTGTCAGTAACACCTCTTTGCCACCAACATTTATAGTGCGTTCAAGCTTTCCTTCCTTCCATTTTTTCAAATTGCCTATCAAGCACGTCCAAGCCACACGGCGAGTGGTGGCAAAGTTCACCTGATAATCGTGCGGTGTGTGCGGCTCGAGGCAAAACACCTCAATCAACGCACCCGTCGACTTATGGAAGTGCAAACGTGCTTGAATTACCTTTGTATTATTAAACACCAGCAACTCGCCCTTAGGCAAGTAGTTGGGCAAATTGTAGAATACGTCCTCGCTGATTTGGCCGCCACGATAGAGCAGCAATTTCGATTCGTCGCGCACGGCTTTCGGGTACTTTGCAATGCGCTCATCTGGCAGGTCATAGTTATAATCTGCTATGTGTATGTGTTTTGGGTCTTGCATGTTCAATATTGTTTTATGCTGCAAAGTTAGTGCAAACCGAGCGCAAAATATCAAGCAGACTTGGATATTTTACTAAAGTGCAGCCTGACATTGTCAAAAAAGTCCCCGTCACCCCATCAGCCACATACCTTATAATCAAATTTTGCAATTTTGCCTGCACTCTACACTTTCGCTCATAAGTTGCTGATTTTCATCGCTAAAAGTAGTGTAGACACATATACACTTTGTCTACACCAGTGTCTGCACTACACCGTTATCACAACACAAAAATCCGGTCATACCCCACGGGCTTTTCTGTCACGGGCGGTAGGAAAGGCTATCGGAGCAAAAGAAAATTCGCCCGCACGTGACAGATTTTACGGTCTGCCGCCACCTGTTTACCGCACGCCACGCCTCACGGTGCTTGGCTCCACAACCGAATATTACGCCTCACTACCGCGCACACCTGCCTGTAAGGTTTTGCGATTGCAGTGCAGACAACAGTGCAGACAAAGTGCACATGTGTCTACACTACTTTTACCATTGAATATCAACGCGTTGCGAGCAAAAGTGTAGAATGCAGACAAAAACACAAATATTGGCAGACGCGTGCGCGCGCGAGGGAACACCATGTGCACACAATGCAAAGGCGTATGCACAAGTCTGCTTTCAACGTCATAAAAACGCGAGTTATGAAAGAAAATGCGTAACTTCGCCAAAAATAAATAGGTGTGTCACCCTATCACCCACTATCTTATTCAAAGAACAACAAACCATGCCCACCCACAACAGACTGCATAAAATAGAATTACTCGCACCTGCCCGCGATGCCGACACCGGCATTGAGGCCATCAAACACGGCGCTGACGCGGTGTATATTGGCGGACCAAATTTTGGAGCGCGCTCTGCTGCGGGCAACTCGGTTGACGACATTGCACGGCTGTGCAATTTTGCTCACCTGTATGGCGCCCGCATTTATGTAACGCTGAACACCATATTGTGGGACAGCGAACTCAAAGCCGCCGAGGACCTGGTATGGCAACTCTACCATGCGGGAGTTGACGCCCTTATTGTGCAGGACACGGCATTGCTACAAATGCAACTGCCCCCCATAGCCCTGCACGCCTCCACACAAATGGACAACTGCACGCCCGAAAAGGCACAATGGCTCGAAGCGGCAGGCTACAAGCAAATCGTGCTGGCTCGCGAAACATCACTCGAACAAACCCGGCGCATAGCCCAAGCCGTGCGTGTGCCACTTGAGGCTTTTGTGCATGGTGCTTTGTGTGTGAGCTACAGCGGACGTTGCTATGCCTCGCAATACTGTTTTGAAAGGTCGGCCAACAGGGGGTGCTGCGCGCAATTTTGCCGTTTGGCCTTCGACCTCGTAGACGACCGAGGCAATGTGCTGGTACACGACAAGCATTTGCTGTCGCTCAAGGACATGAACCGTACTGCCGACCTCGAAGCCATGATGGACGCCGGCGTGCGCTCTTTCAAAATTGAAGGCCGGTTGAAGGACACCAACTATGTGAAAAATGTGACGGCATGGTATCGCCAACAAATTGACAAGATACTTGCACAGCGCGCCGACACTTACGTGCGCGCCTCATACGGCACCTCGCATCTGACCTTCGAGCCCGATGCCAAGCGCTCCTTCAACCGTGGTTTTACCAACTACTTTCTGTACGGACGCACCGACGCCCCCATTCACTCGTTTGCCACTCCCAAGGCCATAGGCCCCATGGTGGGCAAAGTGGGACGCATCGAGCGCCGCAGTTTTGTATTTGAACCCGACGCCAATCTTGCCTCGCCACTCACAGCGGGCGACGGATTGTGCTTTGTTGACGCCGACGGCAAGTTGCAAGGCTTCCGCGTGAACAAAGTTGAGGGCAACATGGCATTTCCCGCCACCATGCCACCGCTGAAGCGTGGCACCCGCCTGCACCGCAACCTTGACTTTGCCATGGACAAGGCTCTGAGCAAGGAAACGGCCAAACGCACCTTGGCCGCCGACATTTCACTGCGCGAGGTTGAAGGCGGCTATGCCATCGACATGGCCGACGAGAGCGGTTGCCACGTTACACTGCGTTTTGACTACCCTCACGACGAGGCACGCTCGCCACAGCACGACGCCATGGTGCGCCAGCTGTCAAAATTGGGCGACACGCCTTTTACTGCCCACCACATCAGCATTCAAACCAACGGCGAACGTTTCATACCGGCCTCGGTGCTGACCGAGTGGCGCCGCGCCGTCTGCAGCAAGTTGTTGGCCGACCACCAAACGAGCTACGAACGCGACCGCGCGGCACGTCCCGATGAGGCGCGCCTGAAACAGATGTTGCCGCACGAACTGCCTTTTACGGCCAATGTGTCCAACCACCTGGCCAAGGCGTTTTACAAGCGTCACGGCGTGTCGGACATTGAACCGGCATTTGAACTGGAACAACCTGCAGGCACCGAGGTGCCCTTGATGACCTGCCGCCACTGCATACGCCACGCCTTGGGGTGGTGTGTCAAAAAGAAGCCAGCTCATGCAGCTGACAAGCTGGCCTTGCGTCTGCCAGACGGGCGCACCTTTCCGCTCAAGTTTGACTGTAAACATTGCGAGATGCAGGTGCTGCGCCCCAGAAAATAACATCTTACACCAAGTCGGCCAGTAGTTTCTTGAACATTAACAAGAGTTTGCCCAACATGCACAAACGCCTTTACATATTGCTTTGTCTGTGTTTCAGCCTGATACTTTCGGGCTGCTACTACTCGCACCCCAACAAAATGGATCATTGGGCGGCAAACGGCGAGGGCGCAGTTGACTCCGTAAACTTTTACATCAACCACCACTATTGGACAGGATACAATTTCAGATCGACAGACACACTGTCGCTGCAAACTGCCCCGCCCCTTGCCGGACTGCCCGACTATGGTGCCATTGTGAACGACACCATAGCCATTAACAGCCACGACCAGCTGGTGGTGGCACGCGTGATGTATGTGCCGGCCGACAGCACCGACTCGGTGTGGGTAAAGGTGGCGCGCGACCAACTGACGCAAGGGTGGATACACGAAAGCACACTGCTTGAACACGTGGTGCCCGACGACCCGATTTCGAAATTCATCTATTACTTCTCCGACAGCCGCTCTGTTTACGTGTTGTCGGTATTCGGGCTGGTAGTGCTCTTTTGGCTCATACAAAGCGTGCGCCACAAACGATTCCGCATTGTCCACTTCAACGACATACCAAGTTTCTACCCCACACTATTGTGCATCTGCGTCAGCGGTTCGGCAGCATTGTATGGCAGCATTCAGCGGTTCATACCCGCCACTTGGGTGGAGTTTTACTTCAGGCCCACGCTCAACCCCTTCAACACAGAGCTACCACTCATCATGGCCTTGTTCATTGCCTCAGTGTGGTGCATGCTCATTGTGGCAGTGGCGGTGATTGACGAGATACGCCGGCAGCCCGACATTGGCGACAATCTGTCGTATTTGGCTTCGTTGGGCGGTGTGTGCGTAGTGTTGTATCTCACCTTTACGCTCACCACGCCAATCTACATTGGCTACCCTCTGTTGTTGGTCTACTGGGCCTTTGCCGTCCGGCAGTACATCAAGCACCAACCGTCGCACTTGCTATGTGGCGTGTGCGACAAACCTATCCCACACAAGGGGCGGTGTCCGCACTGCGGTGCTATAAACGAATAACTTGATTTTCAAGAGTTTCACACACCTTACATTCAACCATTGCTTTAATTGCAGACATTATCAAACGCACGCATACAATGAAGCAGAAATTATTCATCACAACACTACTATGCAGCTTGTTTTGCTACATAAGCAGCATGGCTGCCCCCATAGAGCGTGACATCGTTATCAATCACGATGGGGTGTCGCTGCCTGGCACGCTCACCCTGCCCGACAACGTCGAGGGACACGTACCCGTGGTGGTGATGGTGCAAGGCAGCGGACCTGCCGACCGCGATGAAACCATAGGGCCGAACAAGCCCTTTGCCGAGCTGGCTCAGCGGCTTGCCAACATGGGTATTGCCACCATTCGCTACGATAAGCGCACCAAAGTGTATGGTGCCCGAACAGCCGAGGTGAGCGGGGGGCGCATTGATTATGACACCGAGGTAACCGACGATGCCGTGCAAGCACTCAAACAGGCTGCCGCACTGCCCGAAGCCGACACCACACGCATATTTGTGTTGGGGCACAGTCTGGGTGCCACACTGGCGCCGCGTATTGCCACAAAGGCGCAATCGCCAGTAGCCGGCATTATCTGCCTGGCAGCCCTTGCACGCCCCTTTTGGAACACCGTACGCGACCAAATACGCTACATAGCCACCACACAAGGATTGGCTGCCGCCGAGGCTGAGAAGTTGGCCGAAGCACAAGCGCAACAACTTAAAGCCACTCTGCCGGCAGAATATCTGAAAATGCAGGACGAGTATGACGCACTTGCCACTGCCCGCCAAGCGAGCAAGCAGTTGCGCATGCTGTTTGTGCAAGGCGGACACGACTATCAAGTGACCAAAGAAGACTTTGACCTGTGGAGGACGGCTTTAGAACAATCGCACCCAAAGGCTGAGTTTCACTACCTTGACACACTTGACCACCTGATGCGTCCTTTGCCACACATGGCGGTGCCGGCCAACTATTACGAACCGGGAATTATGAGCCATGACGTAACGACACTGATTGGCAACTTTATTAAAAACTAAGGGGTACGGGGTGACCGGTTGACCGGTTAACGGGTAAGGAGTCTGAGAATATGGCAGACTTACCCGTCAAATTGTTACCCCGTCAACCAAGCTCTCCAACGCATTATATAACGAACCATAATATCACAACAAGATCATGACCAAGCATATTGTAATGTTCAAATTTCGCGACGACGTGACAGCCGATGTGCGTTCCGCCGCACGCGAGGCTTTCAAAACGGGCATCGAAGCATTGCCTTCAACCATCAGTTTCATACGCAGCGTGCATGTAGGCTTCAACATCAATCCTGCCGAGAAGTGGGACATCTGCCTCGACTCCACTTTCGACAACCTTGACGACGTAAAGGCTTACAGCGTACACCCTGCCCACAAGGCTGTGGCGGGCGAACTGATGAAACACATCGGTGAGCGCGCCTGTGTGGACTTTGAACTGTAACGCTGAGGGGATATTTAACAGATTGACGGGGTGACAGGTAGTTCTTTTACTGTTTTTGGACACTCCTTTATAAGTTTATGCGGCATACACTTTGTGTTATAAATGCTTTGCATTACCTTTGTATACGGCTCATTTTAACACGAAACGATACATGAAACCTATATTCATAGCGGGTCCTTGTGTGATAGAGTCGGCCGAGCTGCTCGACTGCGTGGCAGCCGAAGTGGCCAGACTGCAAAAGAAGACAGGACTGACATTTTACTTCAAGGCTTCGTTTGACAAGGCGAACCGCACCTCCATACACTCCTATCGTGGTCCGGGACTTGAAAAGGGACTGCAAATGCTTGCCGACGTGAAGAGCAAATATGCACTGCCCTTGCTCACCGACATACACGAGAGTTACCAGGCAAAGGCCGCCGGCGAGGTGGTTGATGTACTGCAAATTCCAGCTTTTTTGTGTCGCCAGACCGACTTGTTGGTTGAGGCCGCACACACAGGGTGTATTGTCAACATCAAGAAGGCGCAGTTCCTTTCGGGCGAAGACATGCGCTTTCCGGTAGAAAAATGCCGTGAGGCTGGCGCACAAGAGGTGTGGCTGACCGAGCGCGGCAACATGTTTGGCTATAACAACCTGATTGTAGACTTCAGAAATCTGCCCATCATGGCACAATATGCCGACCGCGTGATTATGGATTGCACACACTCGGTGCAACGTCCGGGCGGTGCCGGTGGCAAAACTGGCGGCGACCGCGAGTTTGTGCCCCAAATGGCTATGGCAGCAAAGGCCTTCGGCGCGCAGGGGTATTTTTTTGAAACGCACCCTGACCCCGACAAGGCCCTGAGCGATGGACCCAACATGTTGTACCTTGACCAACTTGAAGGACTTGTTGACAAACTGGTGACCGACTAAAGGGCGGTTCTAATCATATTTCAGTCAACCCGTTAACTGGTCAACTTGTTTACTTATTCCGCCAACGCGTTACCTAAAGTTTACTGAACAATATAATGGCTGAAGAGAAAGGGGAGCCCCCTCTCTATGCCAAATTCTAAAACTATATCATGAGCAAATGGACTGATACTGCCATTAAGTGTATAGAAGACGAGGCCAAAGCTCTGCTCGACCTCATACCACTGATTGATGGCGATTTTGATAAAACTGTAGAAATTATACTGAACTGCAAGGGCAAACTGATTGTTACCGGTGTGGGCAAGAGCGGCCACATTGGTGCCAAGATAGCCGCCACACTGTCGTCGACCGGCACACCGAGTTTCTTTATCAATCCGTTGGACGTGTTCCACGGCGACTTGGGTGTTATTCAGCATGACGATGTGGTGCTTGCCATCTCCAACTCAGGACAGACCGATGAACTGTTGCGTTTCCTGCCCTATCTGCTTGAGAACCACATTCCCGTAATCGGCATGAGCGGTAACCCCAAATCGCTGCTTGCACAGTATGCCACAGCACACCTCAATGCCGCAGTCAGCCACGAAGCTTGTCCGTTAGGATTGGCTCCTACATCGTCTACCACAGCCGCACTGGCTTTGGGCGATGCCCTGGCCTGCGCCTTGATGGAGGCACGCAACTTCAAGGCTTCAGACTTTGCACAGTATCACCCGGGTGGCACATTGGGCAAACGCTTGCTAACCAAAGCGCATGATGTAATGCACACCGACGACTTGCCCGTCATACCGCCAACAATGAAACTTGGTGAGGCTGTTATTCACATGAGTAACGGCAGATTGGGACTTTGTGTCGCCACTGAGGACAACAAGGTGGTGGGCATCATAACCGATGGCGACATACGCCGAGCTATGGAAAACTCGCAAGACAGCTTTTTCAAACTCACCGTGGCCGACATCATGACACGTACGCCCAAAGAGGTTAGCCCCGACACCAAAATCACACAAATAGAAAAGATACTGCACCAGCACAAAATACACTCGGTGTTGGTCGTTGACAAAGAAAAGCATTTGCTTGGAGTGGTTGATTCGTTCAGCACAATGATTTAATGGTGGTTCTAAAAATTCTGTTTTTAGAGTTCTGCTATTCTGAAATGTGATTTGCACGCTCTCTACGACAATGTGCTCCAGCCATTTAGCACGCAACAATGTACGCTAACTTTACAAACAAACACGCATTTGCCAACACGCACTTTTGCATTATCATAATTACCTGCCTATTGAGCCATTTAATTTACCTGCCAGCACTGGCCCAACGCTGCCGGCCTACACGACATAGCGACCTTGACATTGTAAACTATTTGCAATCCGACTTCGGAGTGAAGTTTACCGACAATAACCGTCTTGTGGTGTTCAAAACCGGAAAGGAGAAGTTCGCAGACCTTCTCCCGGCCTTGCGTGCGGCCAAACATAGCATACACCTTGAATATTTCAATTTCAGAAACGATTCCATATCGAAGGAACTCTTTGCCATCTTAGTAAAGAAAGCGGCAGAGGGCGTCAAGGTGCGTGCGTTGTTTGATGGCTTTGGCAACAGCTCAAACAACAGGCCACTGCGTGCCCGCCACCTTGACAGTTTGCGGGCACGTGGTGTTGAAATTTATGAGTTCGACCCACTGCGTTTTCCGTGGGTTAACCACGTGCTGCACCGCGACCACCGCAAGATAGTGGTGATTGATGGTGTGGTGGCCTACACTGGCGGCATGAATGTGGCCGACTACTATATAACGGGCAAGCCCGAATTTGGCGAGTGGCGCGACATTCACACACGCGTCGAAGGAGATGCCGTGGGACAGTTGCAAAAGGTGTTTCTCGACTTTTGGAACAAGGTGACGCACCAAAACATACATGGCGCCGAGTACTATCCGGGGGAACGTGATGCACGCGACACCTTTGGCATGCTCAAACAAGACGACACGCCTACTGCCGGCAGCAAGATTGTGGGCGTGGTGAACCGCGACCCTTATGCCACACCGCGCATCATTCACGACACTTTTGTACATGCCATTAGCCATGCGCAAAAGCAGATACTCATTATCAACCCCTACTTCACTCTGTGCCGGCACATCAAGCGCGCACTGAAAAAAGCAGTCAAACGGGGGGTGGACGTGCAGGTGATGGTGTCGCAAAAGAGCGACATTCCCATTACGCCGCGCGTGGTTGAATATAACGCGCATCGGCTGATGAAGGCTGGGGCGAACATATATTTCTTTACAGGCGGTTTTCATCACAGCAAAATAATGATGGTTGACAGCCTTTACTCGTTTGTAGGCTCTGCCAACCTTAACAGCCGGAGTCTGTCATTTGACTACGAATGTAATTTGCTCGTGGCCGACCGCTACACAACGCAACAACTGCAAGAGATATTTGTACACGACCGCGACACGCGCTGCTTTAAGTTGACCCCCGAGGTGTGGAAGCACTGGGGTAGATGGAAGAAGACCAAATGCTGGATTTTTCACTTCCTGACTCCCTTCGTAAAATGTGACAAGAAGGAGGGCGACAACAGCGGATTAGGAGACTATGTGATGAACGAGATGCAAAACGAGAACTCTAAGTAGGTGTTCAAAATTGTTTTTACATTGAAAGTGCATTATCGGGGCGCAGATGTTCCCTTCGAGTGAGGGAACATAGCGGGCTATGGGACCGAGGCCGAAGGGGACATCTGCGTCTCGAGAATGTGCTTTCAATGTGAAAATGGCACCTACTGATTGTATAAAATAATTTTGAGCACCTACTTAAATATAAAGTCATGAATAACGACTTAACTAACAACGACGTAAATACTGGTGTACAACAAGAGCCGGAGGAGATTGAAACGGCTGTGAGCCCCAACACATCAGATACTACCGAGGGTGACGCTGCGAGTACACCACGCCCCCTGACAGCAGACACACAAACTGCAGGCCGGTCAACCCAATTTACCATAGTCAAGGCCATAGCCATTATATGTGTGGTGCTGTCGCATGCTGGCATCAGTGGTTGGCTGTCGCACTTTGTTTACATATTTCATGTGCCCATATTCTTTTTGTGCGCCGGCTACTTTTTCCACACAAAATACCTTGACGACGACCGCACCTTTATAGTTCACCGCATCAAGGGCTTGTATTGGCCATTCCTGCGGTGGAGCGTGTTTTTCTTGATCATTCACAACCTGCTGTTCACTTGCGGCATACTCAGCGAGCAGTATGGCAACATCAGCGGTGGTGTGCTCCACCCTTACAACTGGCATCAGTGGTGCCAGCATTTGTGGAGCATCGTGTTCAACATGTCGGGTTACAACGACTTTTTGTGTGGCACGTTCTGGTTTTTCCGTGCCCTGCTGCTATCAAGCATCGCGTTCTTGATATTGTTCAAACTGCTGCGACGCAGTGAGCACTTCAAGAATTACACCCAAATTGGTTGGGGTATGCTTATCATCGGTCTGGCACTCACCTTTTGGAAGGTGGCTGAAGGCATCAATGTGAGTGGCGTGGCACAAGGTGGCTATCGCGAACTGATGGGCCTTTCGTTCATGGCTGCCGGTTTCCTGATACGGCAGTACAAACTGACTGAGCTGGTTACATGGAAAACGGCCTTGCCTTGCTTCGGCTTGCTGATATTGGCCTCTTTCCTGTTTCCATCGAGTATGACTTTTGCCCCGTCGTTGACTGAGTTTTTGTCACTCCCCGTGCCAGCCACGGCAGCTTTTATTGCTCTTGTTTATGCCTGTGGATTTATTGACCGCCACGACAATGTGGCCAAACGCTCTTTGGTGTATATTGGCGACCGCACGCTTTATATATTTGCCTTTCATCTGGTTGCATTCAAACTGGTGAGCGCATTAAAGGTTGCTTTCTACGGCTTGCCATGGCAAGCTGTGGGCGGACACCCCACTGTGCTGCAACCCGAAAGTAATGTGCTGTGGATATTGCTCTATCTCATAGCTGGTGTAGGACTGCCGCTGTTGTGGCTATATGGCTACCAACACATTGCATCGAGGGTTAGCATTACGGAAAAGCAAGCAGTTGGATTGGCTATCACTGCCGGTCAGAAGTTGTTTAAGATATTGACGCTGATAGGCAAAGGGCTTTACTTGATTGTGCTGAACTCGTGTCGCAACATCGCACAAGGTGTAAAGGATGTTATTGACGCATCAAGCACAAAAGATGAATAAGCTGACACAACCGTCTTAACACTATATCGAAATAAATATCAACCAGTTGGCGGAATGCTTGGTTAACGGGTTAACAAGTTGACAGGTTAACAAGTAAGTTTGCGATACAAAAATCAGTATGCTAAGGAGCTAAAGGACTTGGCAAACTTATCTGTTAACCCGTTAACTTGTCAACTTGTTTACTAATTTCGCCAACGCATATACTTCACTCTTTTACATTTCACTTCTCACTCTATCACATGAAACGTAAATCAATCCTTTTGGTACTTTTGTGCCTGCTCTCCGTTCGGACAGCCTTGGCACAAGTTAACATGCAAGTGTTCTACGACTTTGGTTCAGACCGCAAATTTGTAACCATGACGCTTGAAATGTTCAAGGCGGACAAATGGGGTAACACCTATTTCTTCATCGACCACGACTTCAACTACAAGCAGCACGACAGCAATGCCGACAATGGTGTGGCCCCCGGCGGCACCTATCTCGAAATATCGCGTTGTCTGAACTTTTGGCAAAACACCAAACTGGCCCCACTGAGTCTTCAGGTGGAATACGACGGTGGTATCACCCGCAGCTACCCCATCAACACGGCATGGCTGGCTGGTGTAGACTATTTTGTGCACGACCAAACGTATCGTAACACGCTTAACCTGAAAGCACTCTACAAACACATACGCAAGACGGACAGCAAAGTGCCCATGCAGTTTACTGCTGTGTGGACGTGCAAGGACTTTCTCGGATTGAAGCGTCTCACCTTTGACGGCTTTGCCGACTTTTGGTGGGAAGACAAAACTATTGACGACAAAGAGAAGCACACTATATTCATTTCAGAACCCCAACTTTGGTACAACGTGGGCGACTTGTTTGGCTGCGAAAACCTTAACGTGGGCACAGAGATTGAGTTGAGCAACAACTTCGGTTCAAAACTTGGCTTTAAGTGCCGCCCCTGCTTGGGCGTGAAATGGGTGTTCTAAATATTGCTGATCTGGCAAGACGCAAACATGCGAACGGACTCAAGCGCCAAACGCTATCACTAAAAGCCACCTCTAAGCGCCACCTCTAAGCACTATCACTAAACGCTATCACTATACGCTACCTCTAATGGGGGCGACGCGTCCCGCGGGCATTTAGGCAAAGGCTCATACAATAAACAAAGGCTCTCAGACAGCACTAATTACACGCCTGTCTGTGAGCCTTTGCCTTATAAATACCGACGCGGGACGCGTCGCCCCCATTAGAGGTAGCGTTTAGTGGTAGAGTTTAGTGCTCGCGTTTAGAGGCTACGTTTGGCGCTTGAGTCTGTTCGCATGTTTACGTTTTACCAGACAGCAATATTCTGTTTCCTTTCCGGCAACCTATTCTCCCGTAACACCCGTCAATCCCATTCATCATCATATACGGTTTCGGCATTCAGTTCAGCCTGTAGCTCGCTCTGCTTTACAGCATCGTCATGACCAGCCACCGCCGCAAAAGCGCCAAACTGCATGGCACGGTCGGCCAACGGCATCGGGCGGTGGCGGGCTGACTGATGATGGGGCATATTGAGCATATCGCCATACTTGCCCTTTACTATTATCTCTTCAGTGTAAAATATATCGTCGTACATCATGCCCTTTATTGAATTTGTATGCGTCAAGCTTTGTGGCCACCTATTTGCGAATTACGCTCTATCGTAGTGGCACCATCGGCAAAGTTCAACCCCTTGAGTATGGCATTCTTGCCAAATGTCTTTTTAATGTTCAACATGGTTTGCTGCACACGCCTTTCACGTTCAAGGCGTTCACGCTCTACAGCACGCTCACGCTCCAACTGCTCATAATCGGTAAACAAGTCGAGCTGCACTACCCTACTCCGAGCCTTGCTGCTGGCATATTGCTCAGTCACAACATGATTGGCTGTCAAATTCATGCGCCTTACAAGCAAATGCGGATTGACCACCTCGTCAAAAGCCCGCATTACAGCTTCAGCCATCAAATGGGCAGACGAGGTGTTGTCTGCCAAATTGGCGGTGGCACGAGCTGGTCTTGACACACTGCGGCCATAATGGTCGGCCACGATTTCACCATGGTACACCTGCCAAAAGTCTGGCAAATTGATGCTCTCGCGGTCATAGCCTACATCTATTACAAGCTGATTGGTGAGCAGCCGCTTGTCGAGCAGCGTCAGAGCCATTTCGTCAACCATCTCGCGCATCACGACACGGGCCTGTGTCACATTATAGGCCTGGTGCAACACCTGTCCACGACTGAGACATTTTGACGTTGGCCTGTAAGCTTTGATGTGTGCCATCGTGCAGGGTTCCCACCCCCAGGCATGGTCTATCAACAACTCGGCATTAACGCCAAACAATTTGTACAACAGCTCATCATTACGCAGCGACTGCCGCGCCACATCGCCCATCGTATACATGCCATGAGTTGCAAGTTTGCGCGCTATGCCTTTGCCAATCCTCCAGAATTTGGTTATCGGCTGGTAGTTCCACAATTTGCGGCGATAGCTCATCTCATCTAATTCGGCTATTCGCACACCGTCAGCATCAGCCTCAACGTGTTTAGCCACCACGTCCATAGCCACCTTGGCCAAATACAAATTAGTGCCTATGCCTGCGGTGGCCGTTATGCCAGTTTCGGCCAGCACCTCACGTATTAACTTTACCGCCAATTGGTGCGGTGTGAGTTTATAGGTGTCAAGGTATGGCGTGGCGTCAATAAACACCTCGTCGATGGAGTAAGCATAAATATCTTCGGGCGCAATATAACGCAAATACACGCCATAGATGCGTGCGCTATACGACACATATCGCGACATGTGTGGCGGCGCCACTACGTAGTCAACCGCCAACTCGGGCCGTGCCTTCAGCTCTGCATCAAAATGCGATTTGCCTACCAACCGTCCGCCGGGTGCGTGCCGCGCCCGTTCACGGTTAATCTCTCGCACACGCTGCACCACCTCAAACAATCTGGCGCGCCCTGCTATGCCATACGCCTTGAGCGACGGTGAAACAGCCAGACAGATAGTCTTTTCGGTACGACTGGCATCAGCCACCACCAAATTGGTAGAGAGGGGGTCAAGCCCCCGCTCCACACACTCTACCGAAGCGAAAAAAGATTTCAAATCGATAGCCAAGTATATGTGTTGTGCATCTGGCATTGCTGTTGTTTTCCTTTCTAAAGTTTCGGATTTAGCAAGTGCGGGCTGAAAGGCGCTATGAAAAAACGCAAGCACTAATGGGGGCGACGCGTCCCGCGTCGGGATAGAGATAGGAGTTAAATACGAACGCTACTACTGCTAATAATAGCTGCATATTTTCCCGACGCGAGACGCGTCGCTCCCATTAGAGGTAGCGTTCGGTGCTTTTGACCTTTTATTGACATCATCGGCTGCGACTCAGCAATTCAAGCAAGCTTGATTGCATTCGCCTTGCACGGTGATTCAAACCGTACCCGTCTAAATTCGAAACTTGAGAAGTTGAGCTTCTTATGCAAAGATAGTGCAAACCGAGCGCATAAAGTCAAGCTTGCTTGAACTTTATGCCAAGGTGCAGCCTATCTTATAAAAAGATAGTGCAAGGATTTAAGTTCACTTGAACTTTATTGAACTTTATCGAACTTTAAGCCTATAGCGCTTTCTCTGCAAAAAGTCATCATTTAGTTTGCCCCACTCCACTTTTAGACATATCTTTGTCCTTGCCTTGCTGCATCAGGAGTCACACAGGACCCAGTGCAGCAAGACCTATTTTATGAAGAAAGACGTTTGCTTACGTCTGCTACTGATTTGTTGAAACGTAGGAAATTTCAGTACTCAGTAGAAGATGACGGTGAGCGTCTACCCATCGTGTATATAGGCACGGCACAAGTGTACCCTTACGTCAACATCGTAAGGGTGCGCCTTGTGCTTTATATAAACGCTTCACACTCGGAGATGATTTCGTTGTCGTTGCCGATTCAGACTTGATAATCTACGACAAGAATATGAACAAGACGAATTTTAAAGACAAAAGCATCACGCTGTGGTATATAGAATACCCCGTAAAACGCGTGGTAAAATATAAGAGTCTGAAAAAATAGGATACAGAATAATGCCGATGCGTTTTGCATCGGCATTATTCGTATAAAACACCAAAGAGTTACGTCATTTGGTTGGGTGGCGCATTGACGGAGTTAGGAAATCGGCATTAAAAAAGAGAGCACTTTATAGGGATTTAATTCATTGTTATTGCTGTCCGCCGAAACGTAAACATGCGAACGGACTCGGACTCAAGCACCAAACGCAAGTTCTAAACGCTACCTCTAAACGCAAGCTCTAAACGCAAGCACTAATGGGGGCGACGCGTCCCGCGTCGGGATTTTTAAGGCAATGGCTCACTAACAAGCGTGTAATTAGCGCTGTCTGTGAGCCTTTATTTGGTGTATGAGCCTTTGCCTTAATGCCCGACGCGGGACGCGTCGCCCCCATTAGTGCTTGCGTTTAGTGGTAGCGTTTTGTGCTAGCGTTTAGTGCTTAGTGTTTGCGTTTGCTGCTTGAGTCCCTACGCATGTTTGCGTTTTGCCGGACAGCAATAAAACAAAAGCGAGCAGGCCAACTGAGGCATTACATATTCCTCAGTTGGCCTGCTCGCTTTTATGAATCGGCTTACAAATAGAGTGTCTAAGCGCGTGTATACCCGGCTCATAACGCGCCTAAGCATACAATGTGCGCGGCGCACGCGTCACACTTACTTGCCAATGCTCTGTACATTACGGCGTACATTCTTGTTAATTTCGACAAACAGATAGTTGGGTTTGTTAGCCCGCACCTTATCCTTCACACGCATATACTCGCGAAGGGCATACTCTTTCGATTTTTCAAACGTCAGACGCGACATTTCGCCCTGCGACTTTGTGGTGCGTGTAGAGTCAAGTTTCTCGTCGGGGAAATAGTCGTCAAGGTCTACATCACCAATCATTGTTGTTTCAAGGAATGTGAGATTCTTCTTGGCAGAGTCGGTATAATATCCCACAAACATGTGGCCGGGCATTTGCACCAGTACCGGCGTTATGTTGATGGCACGCAGCAATGAGGCAAATAGCACACTGCCGTCCACACAGTTTATTTGCGACGAGTTCAACGCGTCTTCAAACGTGCGAACACGCTGTGCGTATACCACATTGCTCGACAGACTTGAGTACGACACCGAGCTATACTTGAAATTGCGCTTTTGCAGTACATACCACAGGGCATACACTTGCTTGTCCACCATTTCGGGCGTACTCTGATAGCCCAAAAAGCGGCGCACGATGCGGGTGTTGAGCGCCTCACGCAGCACTTTGTCAATGAGCGGGTTTTCCTCATTAACGTAGGCTGCATAAAACAGACGTGTGCTCACATAACGCGTGCGGCCGTCGGGCAACTGCTTGTTAAACCCTAACAGGCATTCGTTGATGCTCCGCACCGAAAACGTGCGCACCTTCTGCCCCAGGTCCTTGCCATCTACCTCCACATTGGCCACCACACTGATAGGTTCGGCCTGCTCGTTGTCGCGCAAAGCGTTGTAACGCCACAATATGTCGGGATAGATGATGTATTCGGTACGCTCCTTGGGCAATACAAATGTCGACACCGAGCGGGCGTAGAACGGTGTCTCGGCCAGTTCGATGCGCACCACCGTGTTGGCGTGTCCGCTCTTCAGTTTGATGGCCACACACGATTTGGGATTGCCCACATACTCTCCGCTCATGGGCGGAATAACCTGGGTGTTGGTTGTAGCTACCGACAATATGGCAGACGGAAAGAGGTTGCCTCCAAGTTGGTCTACCAATTCGTAGTCATCGGCAAACGGGCGCTTCATCACCACATAAGTTATGCCACCCACCAGCATGGTCAAGCTGAGCACAACCGCCGTTATGCGCCACAGCAATTTACGTCTTTGTATTCTAAATTCCAAAGCTGTCATAGCACAACACAATTATACTTACCTAAAAGGCTTGTACCGAATACAAGTAGAGCACCGCAGCCGGAATGGCTAACAACGCGGAGTCGAAACGGTCGAGCATGCCGCCATGACCTGGCAACACATGGCCACTGTCCTTTATGCCGAGCTGGCGCTTGAACAAACTCTCTACCAGGTCGCCCCATGTGCCAAACACACAGACTACTGCACCAAGACCAAGCCATTGCGGCAAGGTGAGCAACGTGGGGTTGAAGTGCCACAGCACAGCGGCCACCACCAAGCACAGCACGCCACCGCCAATGCTGCCCACCCACGACTTGTTGGGCGATATGCGCTCAAACAATTTGGCCGGGAAATATTTGTGCAGCAACGAACCGCAGCAATAGGCCCCCGTGTCGCTCGTCCACAAAAACAGGAACACGCTCAGCGGGTAAATTGGTTCAAAGGCAGTTTTGTTGGTCATGGGGTCGTACTGGAAGGCGAGCACATTGAGCAGGCTGAAAGCCAAGGCCACATAAATTTGCGACGCAAAGGCATAGGCCCAATTCTTGAGCGGGTCGGCCTTCTGCAAGTAGAGTTCGCTCACCAGCATATAAATGATTGACACTAAATAAGGGATAAACGCACGTGAAGGCACGAGGTCGGCACAAAAGCCGCCGAAGGCTACGAACAAATACACCGCAGCTACCGTGTTTATCAACTTGTTGACCGAGGCCCCCGCATAGCTGTTCACATTATGCGAAAACTCCCAAGTGGTCAATCCCGTCACCACTGCAAACAGCAGCGTGAACGTCATAGGCGAAAAAAGCGTGCCGCCCACAAGCACGGCCACAAAGACCGCACCTGTGAGTGCACGCACAATCAGGTTATTCATTGTTGTTATTGTCAGATGAAGTTTTATCTGTATCTTGCTGTTTACCCAAGCCGGCAGGCACAGGTGGCGGCACACACCCAGCGGCTGCCGGTTCGTTGTCACATTCCTTTTCAGCAGTCGGAGCCTCCTCGCCGGCAGCAGCCTGCTTGTCAGCCTCCAACTTCTTGCCACGCTCTTCGGCCAGTTTGAGTGCCTCTTCTTCCATCAACACATCGGCGCGACTCTTCCACGGACGCGGGCCGAATATGTGTTCAACGTCCTCGGTAAATATCACCTCGCGCTCAACCAGCAAGTCGGCCAGTTGGTTGTGCTTGTTAGCATTTTCTTCCAACAGTTTTTTGGCACGTTCATACTGTTCAGCAATCAGGCGCTGCACCTCGGCATCAATCAGTTCGGAGGTACGCTCAGAGTAGGGCTTTGTAAAGTTGTACTCATTCTGCGCATTATAGTAGCACACATTCGACAGCTTGTCGCTCATGCCCAAGTAGGCCACCATGCCATATATGCGTTTGGTCACACGTTCAAGGTCGTTAAGCGCACCGCTCGATATATGGCCTACAAACAGCTCCTCGGCAGCACGCCCGCCAAGCAGCGAGCATACCTCGTCAAGCATTTGCTCGCGTGTGGTGATAGTGCGCTCCTCAGGCAGATACCATGCGGCACCAAGAGCCTGTCCGCGCGGCACAATCGTTACCTTTACCAGCGGGTTGGCATATTGCAGCAACCACGACACCGAAGCATGGCCAGCCTCGTGTATGGCTATTGAGCGTTTCTCGTCCTCGGTCATCACCTTCGATGTCTTTTCCAAACCACCGATTATACGGTCAACAGCATCAAGGAAATCCTGCTTGCCCACCTCCTTGCGGTTGTGGCGTGCAGCTATCAAGGCCGCCTCGTTGCACACATTGGCAATGTCGGCGCCCGAAAATCCTGGAGTCTGACGTGCAAGCATCTCAATATCCACCGTGTCGTCAAGTTTGAGAGGCTTCATGTGCACCTTGAATATGGCCACACGTTCAGAGAGTTCGGGCAAGTCTACATGTATTTGTCGGTCAAAACGCCCGGCACGCAGCAGCGCGGAGTCGAGTATTTCCACACGGTTGGTGGCAGCCAGCACTATCACACCCGTATTGGTGCCAAAGCCGTCCATTTCGGTGAGCAACTGGTTCAGAGTGTTTTCGCGCTCATCATTACCACCCATCGTAGGATTTTTGCCACGGGCACGACCAATGGCATCAATCTCATCGATAAATATGATGCAAGGAGCCTTTTCCTTGGCCTGCTGAAACAGGTCGCGCACACGACTGGCACCCACGCCCACAAACATCTCAACAAAGTCGGAGCCGGCCATCGAGAAGAAAGGCACCTCTGCCTCACCGGCCACAGCCTTTGCCAACAGCGTTTTACCTGTGCCCGGAGGACCAACGAGCAATGCGCCCTTGGGTATCTTACCACCGAGTTCTGTGTATTTCTTCGGGTTCTTCAAGAAGTCCACAATCTCGCGAATTTCCTGCTTGGCACCTTCTTGTCCGGCCACATCCTTAAATGTGATGTTCGTCGTGTTCTTGCCATTCTTCTCAAACAAGCGTGCCTTGCTCTTGCCCACGGTGAAGATGCTGCCCATGCCGGCACCACCGCCACCCATGCGGCGCATCAAAAAGAAATAGAGGAACACCAGCAGCAATAAGGGGAATATGCTGCTGAACAAGTTTGAAAAGAAATTGCTACTCTCCTCATAGCGTACCCCACCCTTGTAGTTATTGTCAAGGAAGGTGCCCACTGCATCGACATTAGGATATTTGGCCGACACGGTAGGGGCCGTGCCCGTCTTGTCACTGCCCATGTTGAACACATCGCGTATGTGTTCGGGGCGCACCACAAAGCGCACGTTGCCGTCGGTTTTGTTCACCACCACCTCGCGCGCATAGCCTTGTTTTACATACGTGCGGAAGGCCGTGTAGTCCACTTCCTTGTCTACACCGCCAGCCTGACTGTTGCCACTGTTAGTGTACAGCATTATGCCCAACGATATGATGGCAAGGACGTAGAACCATGTTAGCGTAACAAATGGTCGCCGACGCCTGCCCGGTTTTTTGCCTCCGGGTTGCGGCGATGGCGTACTTGGTATTTGAGCCATTTTGTTTTCTGTTGTAATTTAAGTATAACGTGTTATGAGAGTCAGTCCAAATCTGCCACTTGTGTCAGTTCGGCATCGTCCCAAAGATTTTCCAAATCATAGTGTTCGCGTGCCTCGGGCAGGAATATATGCACCATCACCGTGCCATAGTCCATAGCCACCCACTCACCATTTTCGCGTCCGGCAATAGCCGCAGGCTTCTCGCGCAGATGTTTGCCTGTAAATTCCTCCACCGAGTCGGTTATGGCGTCCACCTGTTGTGGAGAACCGGCAGTACATATAACAAAGTAGCTGCAAGGTGCTGTAATAATGTTACCCAAATTGGCTGTTACAATGCTGCGGCCTTTTTTCTCCTGAATGCCGTCAATGATTGTATTTACTAACTGTTGTGTTTCTTCCATGCGTTATTTATCTGTTTGTTTTTGGTGCAAAGATAGTGCAAGGCGAGAGCAAAGATGCAAGTTTACTTGCAATATTTGCCGAACCGCACCCTATCTTCTGCAAAGATAGTGCAAACTGAGCGCAGAAAGTCAAGCTTGCTTGAACTTTATGCCGAGGTGCAGCCTATCTTCTGCAAAGATAATGTAAACTGAGCGAATAAAGTCAAGTTCACTTGCAATCTTTGCCGAACCGCAGCCTATCTTCTAACAAAGATTATGCCAAAAGCGCTTGCAGTCACAAAGGCACGGCCGATTTCAGCACATTATTCCTCATATATAAGGATTGTGTACCTGACACATGCCACGTAACTTTGCACCCATAAAACAATACAACACAAGCAACTATGCTATTTTTACCACTTTTGCTATCGGCAGCACCCGTTTGTGCCGACACCACCAAGCATTTTGACATCGAAGAGGCCGTAGTAGTAGCCTCACCCAAAGAAACCCGCCAACTGCGCCAGCAGCCGCTCAGCGTCAGTCTGTTCGACGCAGGCACGCTCAACAACCGCCAGGCCGGTGCGCTGAAAAACCTCTCGGCCTATGCGCCCAACTTCTACATGCCACAATACGGCAGCCGCCTCACTTCGGCCTGCTACATTCGTGGCATTGGCAGCCGCATCAACACCCCCGCAGTAGGGCTGTATGTTGACAACGTGCCCTACGTCGACAAGTCGAGCTACGATTTCTCATTTCAAGGTATCGAACGTGTCGACATCATGCGCGGCCCGCAAGGCACGCTCTATGGCCGCAACACCATGGGCGGACTGGTGCGCGTGTTTACCGCCGACCCCATCACCCACCACGGCACCGACGTGTCAGCCGGCATTGGCACGGGGTGGCAGCAGCGTGCCATGCAGCGCCATGCAGCCTTCACCACCTATCTGCACCCGACCAACCGCATGGGCCTCAGCATAGGCGGCTATTACGAGGGCGAAGACGGCTACTTCAAAAATCAGGCCACTGGCAAAAAGCAAGATGCAAGCGAGGCCGGCGGTGCACGTCTGCGCTGGTCGTGGCGCCCTACCGATGTGGTAAAGATTGACTGGACCGCCTCATACGAGCACAGCAACGAAAAGGCTTGCCCCTACTATCTGTTAGGCAACACAAGCGACTTTGCCCAAGGCTACAACACCGCTGCCAATGGCGCCGCCATAGACACACTCGAGCAGAACCGCCCAAGCACCTACCGCCGCGGCGTGTTCAACACCGGTATCGGTGTGGAGCACCGTCTGCCCAAGTTCACTTTGAGCAGCATCACAGCCTACCAGCGACTCGACGACCGCCTGTTTATGGACCAAGACTTTACACGTCAAGACATCTTCTCGCTTTGTCAAAAGCAGCACGCCAACACCGTGTCGGAGGAGATTGCACTGAAAAGTCCCACCAGCAATAGCCGTTGGACATGGACTACGGGCGCATTTGGCATGTACCAGTCATTGCGCACCGACTGCCCCGTCACATTCTACAGCGAGGGCGTTGACTACCTCAACACGCAAATTGGCGCCAACCTGCCCACACAACCGGCCATCAGCATAGCCTTTACAGGCAACGACATACCATTTGCCGCACGGCTCAAAACGCCCTCGGTCAATGCGGCTTTGTTCCACCAAAGCACAGTCAAGCTGGTTGGCGGACTGAGCATGACGCTTGGCTTGCGCCTTGACTACGACTACCGCAAACTCGACATGACGTCGGGCGCCGAGGGCAACGGCACCATTCCCTACCACTTTGGCATGAGCATGGGCCATATGCAGTTTGCCACCGACCTCGAGGCCGATGCCTCGCTTAACAGTTCGCTGAGCCACCACAGCTGGCAGTTGCTGCCCAAGGGTGCACTCAACTATGCACTGCCGCGCGGACTTGGCAACATCTACGTGAGTGTGGCCAAAGGTTACCGCGCCGGAGGCTACAACATACAGTCATACTCCGACCTGTCACAACAGTTGTTGCGCCGACAAATGATGCTGGGTGTACGCCAATACAGCGAGCAGGTCATACGCCAAATTCCGCACATGCCCGATGCCGTAAAGGACAAGGCCATTGCGGGCATGACGGGGGTGCTCGACCGCGTCACACCACAAGCCCCCGATGCCAGCACGCTCTACTACAAGCCTGAGTACACCTGGAGCTACGAAGCAGGCATTCACCACAACCTGGCCGACAAAATGCTGCAACTCGACCTGGCCGTGTTCTGCATGAAAACGCACGACCAGCAAATAGCCCGCTTTGCCCAAAGCGGCATGGGGCGCGTCATGGTCAACGCCGGACGCAGCCGCAGCACAGGCGTTGAGGTGGGATTGCGCTCACAACTGGCCCACGACCGCCTCACGCTCACGGCTAACTATGGCTACACACACGCCAAGTTCACCCGTTACGACCTTGGCACCTCGGCCAGCGGCACAAGGGTTGACTACACGGGCAACCGCGTGCCCTTTGTGCCCCAGCACACCTTCAGTGCATCGGCCGATGCCGAACTGCCCGTGTCGCCCGACAACTTTGTACGCACATTTGCCTTTGGCGCTGATGTCAAGGGGGCCGGCAGCATCATGTGGGACGAGGCCAACACCTTCGGACAAAAGTTTTATGCCACACTCGGCGCACACGTCGGCGCCACGCTGGCTGGCAATGTGCAGCTTAATCTTTGGGCACGCAACCTTACCGGCACACGCTATGCCACCTTTGCCTTCGACAGCATGGGCCACCGCTTTGCCCAATATGCTGCACCACGCTCATTTGGGTTGGACGTAAAGTGGCACTTCTAAAACGCGTTGGTGGGGGGCTTGGTTAACGGGGTAACCCGTCAACATGCCCCTCCCACTATCTGCTGCTACTGCAACATTGCAAGTATCATGCGCCATGCCAAGCCTCAAGCATATAAAATGTTTGAGGCTTGGCTTTTTTGTACACACAATTTGACTATATTTGCACTCATAAACAGATAACGACCCTTTACACACATCAACTATGAAAAGATTACTGAGCATCATGCTGCTTGCAGCCGCCACCACTCTGACGGCACAAGCCGACAAAGAAATTAAACGCCCCGATAGCTACAACTACAGCCGGGGGGTCGAAGCATACGACAACGATAACACCAGCGAGGCCATCGACTACTTTAACCGCGAAATAGCGGACAACAGCAAAAATGGCTATGCTTATATGTATTTGTCCGACATTTACCGCCAACAAGAAGAACCCGGCAAGGCCATCGATGCCGCCAACCTGGCCATAAAGTACATGCCTGCCAAAGACAAGGAATTCACCACCGTGAGCTACACCATCAGAGCACAAATTCAATGTCTGCTCAAAGACACTGTAGCAGCCCTGTCCGATTACGCATCGGCCATCAAGGCCTCACCCGATGAACAGCGCCCCTACGAGGAACGCGCGCAACTTTATTATGAGATGGAACGCTACAACGAGGCCGATGCCGACTACCGCAAAATCATCAAAATTGCATCAGGCGATGCCACAGGCTACATGGGTTTGGGGCGCAACCTGAGTGCGCAAAAGCAATGGACCGAGGCCATCAAGCAGTTCACCTACGCCGCCAGTTTGGGCTCAGACAACGCTTACCCCTACGCATTTCGTGCTGAGGCCTACAAGGAACTTGGCGAATGGGACAAATCTGCCGACGACATCATCACCGCTTTGAGCATTGAGTTCAACAACAAAGCCGTATCGTTGCTCAGCGACATAAAGGAACCCATGCTCTCTATCTTATTGGCAAAAATGAAAATACAAATGGCCAAGTCGCCAAACAACATAGACTGGCCTTTCTACTTAGCCGCCACCTACGAACAAAGCGAGCAGTACGCCAAGGCCATCAGCTACTACAAAATTTTACAAGACAAGGACGCTTCGCTCAACCTTGGCCAAGGCATTGCACGCTGCTACCAAAAGATGGGCGACTATCAAAATGCGCTCATTGCCATCAATAAGGCCTGCGACACCGACTCAGTAGATACCGATGTGCTCGGAATGCGGGCCGACATATTGTACAACCTCAACCGTCCGCAAGAGTCCATACAGCAGTATGACGAAATAATTAAGATGGAGCCCGACAATATGGGTTACTACTACGCACGTGCATGGACCAAATTGATATTGCGCGACTTTGAGGGAGCTGTCGAAGATGCTACCATGTGCATGGCCGCAGGTGGCAACGTGCTTGCTCCCGCCTACAACCTGCGCGGATTGTGCTATAAGGCACTTAACAACAACGACAAGGCGCGCCCCGACCTTGAAAAGGCCATCGCACTCGAACCCACACCAGCCGACTACAGTTGCAGCCAATATGCCTACCTGGCACTCGGACAAAGGGACAAGGCCATGGAGGTGATGGACACCATTCTGAACCGCGACAACAGCAGCGGCAACAACTACGATGCGGCTTGCCTGTTTTCTCTCATGAACAACACGGACAAGGCTTTGAACTACTTTAAGACGGCACTCGAAAAGGGCTATGTCAACTTTGCACACATCGGTCTTGACCACGACCTTGACAACATACGCCAACTGCCCCTATTCAAGTCGCTTGTCAGCACCTACAAGCAAAAGCTTGAGCAGTCGCTCACACCGGCCGACACCGTGGTGGCGGTACACCCTAATGCTGGCAACACGGTAACTACCGAGGTACCATTTACCAAGGAGTATGGCGTGTGCACCATCAAATGCAAAATCAACAACCTGCCGCTCTCGTTCGTGTTCGACACCGGGGCTGCCACGGTATCACTGTCAATGGTTGAGGCCACCTTTATGATGAAGAACGGCTACCTGAGTAAAAGCGACGTGGTGGGCAGCCAATACTTTCAAGATGCCAACGGCAACATCAACGAAGGTACCATCATCAATCTGCGCCACGTAGACTTTGGCGGTCTTAAACTCGAAAACGTGCGTGCTTCGGTAGTGCGCAACCAGCGTGCCCCGCTCCTCCTCGGTCAGTCGGTGCTCGGTCGCCTTGGTAAAATCGAAATTGACAACTCCCGCAAAGTGCTGACTATTACAAGCAAGCAATAAGCACTTGCTGGAGTTACAACTAAACATTTCAATAACGCTACCACTAAACGCAAGCTCTAATGGGGGCGACGCGTCCCGCGTCGGTTTTTTCAGCAGCCTCGTCTCACGGGAATTAAAGCAAAGGCTCACAGACAAACGTGTAATTAGCGCTGTCTGTGAGCCTTTATTTAGTGTATGAGCATTGCATTTTCCCCGACGCGGGACGCGTCGCCCCCATTAGTGCTTGCGTTTGGTGGTAGCGTTTGGTGCTTGAATTTGTTCGCATGGTTGCGTTTCACCGAAAAGCAATAAATTACTCAAGTTTCGGATTTAGCAAGGGCGGGCTGAAAGCCCAATGGAACACATAGCCCAGGGCAAGCGAAGCGACACCCTGGGGCTCCCGCATAGTAAAGTCTCCGCGCCCTGTAAGGGCAAAAGCTTTAACCCTTTATGTTGTTATCCTTGCTTGATAGCTGATTTAGCGATCTTAAAGAGGAACATCGTATGTATATTTTGTTCAATACCTGCGCCATGTCTTAAAGCTTTTGCCCTTACAGGGCGCGACTACTCCAACACGCGATACCCAGGGTGCCGCTTCGCTTGCCCTGGGCTATGTGCTACATTGGGCTTTCAGCCCGTCCTTGCTAAATCCGAAACTTGAGTTACATAACACTACAAAAACCGCAGTTCTGTGAATAACAAAGATTTTATCAGTGCTATTGCCGCACGTACAGGCATGACAGCAAAGGCCACACAAAAAATGGCCTCAGCTTTTGTTGGCAGCATTGCCGAGAAACTTGACGATGACACACAACTTGCCGTCCAAGGCTTTGGCACTTTTGAAGTAAAAAAGAAGATGGAACGCGTCGTGGTTAACCCCGCCAACAAACAACGCAAACTCATTCCGCCCAAACTGGTGCTGGCCTTCAAACCAAGTGCTGTGCTTAAGGAAAAGATGAAATAAAAGTGGCCAACAATATGAAGAAGAAACTGACGTTACAGGATTTCGCAGACTACATTGCACAAAGCGAGGGTGTTGACAAAACAACAGCCGAGGCCTTTGTGCGTGCTTTCTTTGACATCATTGAAGAGGGCCTTATCGACGATAAGTTTGTTAAAATCAAGGGATTTGGCACCTTCAAATTAGTGGCCGTAAGCGAACGGGAGAGTGTTAACATCAACACGGGAGAGCGCTTTCAGATAAGCGGTCACACCAAAGTTTCGTTCACGCCAGACAGCACGATGAAAGAGCTCGTCAATCGCCCGTTTGCCCATTTCGAGGCTGTTGACTTGAACGACGACACGGACACGAAGGAGTTTGAAGTGATTGATGAGGAAATGGAGGAAGAAGAGCTTGACGAGGGCGACAGTGCCGACATTGACACTACTGCCACCGACGACAGTGCTGACAATAGCGACGACCAGGACCAAGACACAACCGACACAGCCGAAACACCGAACACGAATGAGGAACAGGAACCGGCTGTGACGGCAACGACTCCGGTCACCACTGCGGGCTATGCCAAAAATGAGCCAGAACAACCTGATATAATTGATAACGACAATGGATCGGAGACCGCTAAAGAAGTAGTAGATGCAGAAGACGAAGCGCCTGCGGAACCGGACAACAGCAAGGGCTATGACGAACACAGCGAAGGACAAGAGCTGCAACCCGCCGCACAGACCGACACTGCAGAGCAAGCACACGATGAGGAAGAAAAGGACATCGTGGTAACTACGCCCGCCCCCATCAACAATCAAACAACAAGCAGTGCTGGCACTGACAATCAGAATACGAATGCCTCAGTTGGATACACTTATAGCGAAGTGCCCGGCCCGCACAAACGAAACTGGTGGAAGGTGACAACCGCCATACTGGGCATTTTAATATTGATGGCAGCAAGCTACTTTGCCGGCTACTACCGTATGCTCTGCCCTAACTGTAACGACAATATAGACGAACCCATTGCTGCCGACAGCAACGCTACAAACACTCTGCCTGTGCCACCCCAAGCACAACCGCAATCTGTTGACACAACCAAGAGCACCAGCCCCACCGATACGGTTGTAAAGACCGCCACACAACCAGCCACCACACAGGCAGAAGTTGCTGCGCCAAAGACTGAAGACACAGAAGCCGCCAAAACCGCAAAGGTAAACCATGCAAAGGAGGCTACAACCAGGCCCACCACGCACAAGGTTAAAGTTGGCGACAACGTCTACCGCATTGCACGAAAATATTATGGTTCGGACGAGTATGCTGAGAAAATTATCAAGGCAAACCATCTCAAGGACGCCAACAACATCACCGTTGGCATGGACTTGAAACTGCCTTAAGGGTGGCTCTAATAATTACCCTTTACAAGAGCTACTCCGCAATACGGAAGATTGGCCCATTTCATACGCAAACATGTTAAGTTGTTGTTTATCAGCAACTTAACATGTTTGTCATTTTTATACGGCACAAAAAGTAAAAAAAAACCTCTTTGCACCTTTGCATAAATCGAAATAAAAGGCGTAAATTTGCAGTATGATTGAACTCTCCAGACATATTGAAAGCCTTATGCTAAAGCATGATTGTGTAATTGTGCCCGGATTGGGTGGTTTTATCACACAATATGTGCCAGCACGCCGTGTTGAAGGTGAGCAACTGTTTTTGCCACCATGCCGCACTGTTGGCTTTAATCAGCAACTCACACTTAATGATGGGTTGCTCGTTCAGTCATACATGCAAGCTTACGACACAAATTATCCCGAAACGATCAAACTCATCAACGATGCAGTTAAACAACTCAAACAAGAACTGCAAGAAAATGGCGAGTACGAACTTTCGGGTATTGGACGTTTGACGCTTGGCATTGGCGGAAAATATAATTTCACACCATGTGAGGCTGGTGTGTTGTCTCCCGAACTTTACGGCCTTGACACCGTTAGCATACCTAATGTGGCACAAGCCGAAAAGCAAAAGCCTGCCATAGCTGCACATGACAAGAAGAAAGTGCACATCAAACGCACTGAGAAAAATTATACCATCAGCATTAACCGCGAATTGGTTAACTACGTGGCAGCTGCCGTGGTAACCATTTTCTTCTACTTCTTGTGGGCAACACCTGTCAGCAATTCGCCACAAAATGACAAGCAGGCAGCATCTGCCATTTATGAGCAGTTATTTGACAACGCCACACAAAAGGTTGTTCAACCTAAGAAGGTCGGACCTGCCGTCATGCAAAACACTGCCACAAATGCTGATAGTACTAACGCTTTGTTGAGCAATACATACTCAGACAATAATATATCAACCAATGTGGCTCAGGAGGCCAAAAGCGTTCAGCCAGCAGTTCAGCCGCAAGCCGAAAGCGCTGCTACCGCCAACAACACCACGCCGACAGCTAAAACATTGCCGACGCAAGCTGGCCGTTACACCCTGGTTTTGGCAAGTGCCATAAGCGAAAGCAATGCACAGCATTTTGCACAAAAGTTGAAACAAGAAGGCATGAAAGATGCCTCAGCCTATAAACGCGGCAGAATGGTGCGAGTGGTGTACGGACACTATGCCAACGAGAATGAGGCACAAAAAGCACTCAACACGCTGCGAAGGCATGAAGCCTTTACTGATGCTTGGGTGATGGAAATTAAATAGAGGAATTAGGACAACAGACAATACACATTCAGTTCCTAATTCCTTTTTTTATTAACACTATACAGACATACTTCGCACAAGCTGACGAAGATGGCTGAACTAATATGACAGAACACTATGAAACGTATACGCTGCCCTAAATGTGACGAATCCATTCTTTTTGACGAAACTCAATATGAGCCAGGACGTGTATTAGTATTCGAATGCCCCGAGTGCCACAAACAATTCAAAATACGCATACCTCAACCCAAGCCTGCCGCGACCACAGAAGATGAGGACGACACGGAACAAACTCCGGTCCTTGGCAAATTGGTAGTGTTGGAGAATGCCTTTCACTTTAAGCAGAAAATTCCCCTGTACCCCGGCGAAAACGTTGTTGGGCGACTTGTTAAAGGCTCTAATGCCAATGCCGCCATCAAGACGGTTGACCCAAGCATGGATACGACGCACTGCATCATTACTGCCAAGTTGCTGCCCAACGGCACGCCACGCTTCACACTGCGCGATGCGCCATCAAACACCGGCACTTTCCTGCAAAACGAAATTTTGGGCGACCGCGACCGTGTCATTATCAATGATGGCGATATCATTACCATTGGGGCCACAACAATGATTTTGCGCACCAATGATGACGAGGATTGATAACCAAATACTTTAGCAAACAATGAAAAAAGCACTTCTTACGCTGTTCTTGGCTCTGACAAGCTGCATTTGCGCCATGGCGCAACGACCGTTTGAGGGGCACTTCTTTTGCAAGGAGCTCGGCGTTAATCTGTACATCAACCTCTACGAGGAAACGCTTACCGCTCCAGGATTTTCTTTTCTTGGCAAGATGCACGGCTATATGAAGGACGGCATTTATGGCACATGGATGATTACAAAATGCCATATTGATGGTAGTTGTGCCCACATTCGCTTTAGCAATGACATTGGCTCTGACACGCAAGATGTTGAACTGAAAATTAAAGACGACAACACCTATGACTACCATGCCATAGGCGGAAATGCCGTGCGAAAAGCTGTGGGACGCAAACTCGTGAAAGTGTCTGGCGATATGACGTTTGTACGCGTAAAGTGAACAACCGCTAAGTTAAAGACTTAGGGAACAAATACACTTTTCGATATTTACCATGAACATACACCTTCGGCATATAGGTCAAAGCATTCTTAACACGCTTTTTCCACGCTACTGCTGCGTGTGCGGGCGACGGCTGCTCGAAAGCGAACAGGATTTGTGCCTCAACTGTTTGTTTGAGTTGCCCATGACTAATTTGCATGGTAAAAAGGGCAGCACTTTTGAGCGCATTCTTTGGGACGATGCCGTTTATACACAACATGCCAACAGCATGCTCTACTATCGTTCGAAATCAAATTACTGCCGCATCTACTTCATGTTCAAGTATCATAACCGCCCTGAAATAGCAGTGAATTTTGGCAGAATGATGGCACAGGAGCTTCAAGGGACTGATTTTTTTGAGGGCATTGATTGTATGGTGCCGGTGCCATTGTCACCGCAAAGAATGAAGCAACGCGGCTATAATCAAAGCGAACGACTTGCATACGGCATTAGCCTTATTACGGGCATTCCTATTGACACAACGTCTGTCATACGCAATGTTGACAATCCTACGCAAACACACATGTCTATTAGCGAACGCCGAAGGAATGTGCAAGGCATATTCGAACTGGCCGATGCAGAGGCACTGCAAAACAAGCATGTACTGATTGTGGACGATGTCATTACAACCGGCAGTACTACAAGAGCCTGTGCACGTGCGGTGTTAAAGGCCGAGGGCACAAAAATCAGTATCATCAGCCTTGGCACTTCGCAATTCAACAAAGAAAAGCCTAAACCCTTCTGGATCAGGCCTTAACCTTTGCACCACAAGCTGAAATGGTTCAACGTACTTTTATGTGTAGAGCCTTGCTTTTGACCATGCGCATGTAAGCTCTGAATGGAGCTAAACGACTATTAGATGGTGCTGGTACAAAATTCTGCAAAGTGGGGTGCAGCATATAGCAAGTAGCTTGACCATCTGTTATAACCAACCAATCATATTCATTAGCTTTCAACAAGTTTTGTTGCGTGCCTGCACTGGTCACGTTTATATGTCCTTTTACCGACAATACTTCTATCACGCCATCTTTTGAAGGCTTTATAATGTAGCCCGTATGTGCCGACAATGCTTTGACTTGCTCAAAGCTCAAACTATCACCTGACATTCCTGTGCAAGCATAGGCTGTTCCCGTTGCAACTTCGGCATCATAGGGCAGGCTCAATGTTTGCCAAGCCGTAGCGTCTCCTGCTGTTCGTCTGTAACTTACCTGGCCTTCAGCTATCCTTATTTCCCTGTCTGTATTAAGTGGCTGCTTGTCTGTTATCACTAATTTTTGATCGAGCAGTTCACAATCAGCACCTCTGCACAACACCACAAAATGCCATACATTTTGCACCGCTGCTGCTTGCGCTTCGCCTACAAACACAGGGCAATTATATTGTTGCTGTGTAAAGGCTTTGACATCTTTAGGCAATATGGCCTTTGTAACATCTAAGCACTTTATACCATCAAAATTCAGATTTTTCAAGCCCGAGGTTGTCCAGCCTCCCGTCAACAAGCATGTGCCTGCAGCTGTTACACTCCTACCCGGCTCTTCGGCTACTTCTGACAGTAATGCAGGCTGCTGCATTTCAGCCCATGTTGACACAACCCAAGCGCCATCGGCATAACTCACATAACGCGGTTCTGCCGCGTCTGTCTGCCAATAGCCGTTACGCAAACGCCAAACAAACTTGGAGGTATTGGGCTTCAAATTATAATCTAAATAGCCCTCGTCATTTTTCAGTACAAAGGTGCTGTCGCCCTGCAAATGGGCTGTCCACACGGCTAACTGTTCAAATGGCGCTATACTGCCATCGCACAGTAATGCATCTGTGTTACTATGCTCTTTGCCATTTTTCAAGCAAAGCGTATAGTTTGAAGCGATACAATAACGATGGCCATTCTTTGGCATTTCCATATTTCCCTGCGACACTGCTGCCCCCAATTTGTAAAGTTTCAAGCCGTTTTTCATGTGGGGCAGATACTCATTCGAATAGTTGTCGAACAAATTCACGTGACTATCATTTTCATCAAGTGCTAAAGCTCGCCCGTCATCGGAAAATGACACATTACCGTTGGACAATACGGTACAAGTCCACATAACTTGGTCTGACAAGGATTGCGCAAAAGTCAAACCTAATTTGCCATCGGCCTTGCGCGCTAAATATTTTTGTTCTGCGTATGAGTATAACGCAACCTTGTCCTGGCCAAGCGTCTCCACTTGCCAAAGGGCGTTGCCATCATCTAATGTTACGCGCTCATCGGCATCTACTACACAACGTTCACCTTTCAACTTCGTTCCCTTCTTTGAATTAGGATAAAGGCTACTGGTCATAAAGTATTCGGTGCCCTCTGCATTTAACGAACTTATTGCATAAATGCCAGGCCCTATCACTGAAGGCGCAACATGCTGCAACGTGACAGGAAAACTAATTGATGATTGAGCACGGGCTGCAAACAATATGGTCACAACCAACAAAAACATAAATACTTTTTTCATTTCAAATTATAGTGTTACAGTATCCAACGCAACTGCAGTGCGAGGTCGTTCTTCCATGATGATGATATCAAGTCCAAACGCGATGAGATGCTACTTTTGTTGAAATAATGAATCGATGATGCGCGAACTAACAACGTAACAGACTTTAGCACTTGCCAACTGCACAACAACACGCCCCGCATACCATGATAAGCATAGCCATTAAAGCTACTGGTGTACAACAACTGTGGCTCGTACACATAAAGCTGCGAATCAGTATCGTCCGTAAAGAATATGCCCATAAACGCTTTGGCCGTAACCCGCTTGCAGGCCTTGTAACTGCCACGGCACGAAGCCATGATGCCTTTGCTCGATGTACCACGCTGCTTGGCTGTATAGGCTGCATCTAACTGAACAGCAACATCACCGCGAGTGGCCTTGAACAATGAACTTAAACGTATTTTATGGCGCATCACATACTCCTTCAACACCAGGCTCTTGTAATTATAAGTTTGCTGTTTCGACCTGATCTGATAACGAGCCATTAACTGCCAACCTGCACCAATTTGCGCAAGTGACTGCAACATGCCTTCAACACCTTTGGCATTGTCGAAACGCGAATTGAATGTAGGACACGGAAAGCGGAACACGTCCAGATAACCACTTAGTTCTAACTTCTTTTGCGGCAAATAACGTACGGTGGCAAGCAAGTCTTGTTCGTTTGCCACACGCGTGTTTTGTTGTATAGCCTTGCCATACAAACTTACAAAGCGTGGTGAGAACTGCCGATATTGTGCACCTATATTCAGTTTGGTGCCAACGTTCCATGACAAACTATGTTGTGTGGCAATGTGCCCGTTGGCATCAAAGGCTATATCGCCTTGGCAATTCCAACGCCGCTGGCTTACATAATAATTTGCCGCTACATTGCCGGCAGTACGTCCACGAAAATAATGCCTGTTATAAATTTGCACCTTGGGCCACACCACACTATTGAAATGTGCCACATAACCGTCCAAACCTATTCCCCACTGCTTTTTGCTGTACACAACCTGTGCACCACTTGTCAAGCAACCCAAAGTGCGACGTGAATTTATCTCAGACAATGTGCGATGCAATCCTGTTGTCAAAATAGTACGTACCGTGTCTGTGCCAGCCTGTGATCTTCCGTCAAGTTTTCGATATGACACAAAAGCCATCATCTGCCACCCTTTGCTACAATAACTGGCTGCCAGTCCGCGAAAGAAGCCACTCTCCTGTGTCGATGTGTGAGCGCGAAAGGTTGTTACATTACCGCTCACCTTGCTCAAAGCCTGCGCCTTATTACCATATACCTGACGCCCGTACAACAAACCATATCCGCCCTGCAAATCATAGTCTCCCATTACAACACGCCATTTCTTGCCGCGTGGCCTTAGCAGCACGTACCCCGAAATATAATCATAAGGGTAAAAACCTCTCACCGCAACAGGCTCACCCGCATCTTTCTCAAAGGTCAATCCGTAAAGCACCTCACGTTTGTAATGATAACGATACCTTACAACATGATGCAGAGCATTACCCGTATAATAGTTTGTAGCAGTCGGATTTTCAACATCTTTATACCCGGCACGACTATACAAAGGTATATTCAAACGTGTTTCAACCTCATGGGTACCACGTACAAGTTTGGCAATGAGTCGGTCCTGTTCCCTCATGCGCTGTACATACGCTTCCGACTGTAACATGGCAGAATCGCAACGCACGAACAAAGACAAATAACTGCGCGTAAAATAATCCATACCATTCACCAGCATCAGCTCGCCCAACGATAAGAAACCATGACGTTTTTCTCGATAGCTCAAAATTGAATCTGCTTGTGTTTCATCAATAAAGGGTAATTGCAACAAATCACTCCTGCTCAACCGGTTTATTTGCATGGGGTGCTGCATCAGCACTTGCAACCTTTCTCTTTGTTCTTCAAGCAAGGACTCGTCTTCTTCACCATTTTCTCCCTCATAATAAGTCTGCACAAACTCATCCCACGTCATATACGGTTTGTCCTCAATCTGTGCCATCATGCAAGACGGGGACAACAACAAAACGAGCAACAAGCATAGTTGTTTTATCATAATGGCATGGTTTTATTAAGGCTATGAATAAGGTTACAAAACAACAAATTGAGACTAAAGGCCATGACCATTCTTTATCATAAGCCTTTAGTCTCAACACAAAAAGACGTTTTATCGTCCCATCTGATAAGTTATGTCATAAAAACAAGGATAGACATTAGCCGAAGCATTTGCCTGACCATAAGAACCTGGTACAATCAAGCGCACATGCGCCAAGTTGCGCGTGTCACGCGTCAGTTTGACATAAGTGAAAGGCACGAGCCATGCTGGAGGCGCTGCTGAAGATTTGTAAGAATCATACATCATGCCACTCAAGAATGTACCCGTAAATGAGCCCGAAGTATTTGTTACACTGACTATGTCCGGATCATTTTGCAGACCATTTGATGTCTGAATGCTATCGCCGGCAATGTTGAACTCGGTGTAACGCACAAGCACACGTTTGGGTTCACTGTCATCAGCAATCTTTTCACCATCCCCTTTCGACACTATCTGCATGTATACACCCGTGCGGTTAAAGTACACATATTCATTCTTCGATACATCGGTCGTGCTATCATTTTTGTAAAAATCAGACTCCGATATCACCTTGATATTGCCTGGGATATTCAGCAAATATTCATCTTCATCATCAGCACTTTTAACTTGCGCTCCAGTCTGTATAAAGCCTGCTATCTGTTTGTTTTCGCGTTTACGCTTATCAGCATAGGTTTCGTCATCATTACATGATTGAAACACTGATGCCAAAGCAAACATCAGCAACAAGGCGATATTCAATTTATGTTTCATACTTTATTTAGGGAGTAATGTTTTGTGCAAGGATTGTGCGAACCGAGAGCAAAGATACAAGTTCATTTGTAATCTTTGCCGTGGCACAGTCTATCCTGTGCAAAGTTACTGAAAAACTCGAAGTGCGCAACAACTTGACTTTGTAAAAGATACAACAGAACAATAAAAGAAAGACCTTTTTGCATTCGATACACTTATTATCACAAAAATGAAAGAGGTGCGTAGCACAAAACCACACGCCTCTTTACCCATTTAATTTGTGTACCTTAGCATCAAACCTCTGGCTCGGGAGTAATCAATTTGTACCCCTTGCCATGAATGTTGATAATCTCAACATTCTCATCAGCTTTAAGATGCTTACGCAACTTTGTAATGTAAACGTCCATTGAACGTGCATTAAAGTAGTTGTCATCTATCCAAATGGTCTTCAATGCAAAATCACGCTGCAAAATCTCATTGGCATGAGCACACAGCAAGCTCAAGAGTTCACTCTCCTTAGTTGTCAACTTTGTCTGCTCGTCACCACGCGAGAGGATTTGCTTCTGCGTATCAAACGAGAACGAACCAATATTGTAATGCGTGCGGTTACGGCTCTTCTTACCACGCACACGACGCAAAATGGCCTCAATACGGAACGTCAATTCCTCCATAGAGAAAGGCTTGGTCAAATAATCGTCAGCACCAATGCGGAAGCCTTCTAAAATATCCTCCTTCAGCGTCTTTGCCGTAAGGAATATGATAGGTATCTCCTCGTTTATCTGACGAATGTCGCGTGCCAAGCTGAAGCCGTCCTTTTTAGGCATCATCACATCCAGCACACACAGGTCATATTTGTTTTGTGTAAAAGCTCTATAACCAGCCTCGCCATCAGGACAGAGTTCCGTGTCATAGCCCTTTGCCTGGAGATATTCGCGAAGCAACATACCAAGGTTCTCATCGTCCTCGCAAAGCAGGACGCTCATCTTTTCTTCGGGAGTATTCATAATCGTATTCTATTTTATATTGTTTATTTCAGTTGTTTTACTCCATCAAAGGAAGCGTTATTACAAACGTCGTTCCTTTGCCATATTCACTTTCGGCATGTATCGAACCGCCCAATGCTTTAATTACATTATGTACATAGGCAAGGCCCAGTCCGAAACCCTTTACATCGTGACGGTTGCCTGTGTGGACACGATAGAATTTCTCAAAAATCTTTTTCAAGTCCTCACGCTTGATGCCGATACCATTGTCTGCTATCGAAATAACAAGTTTGCTATCTGACTCATTACGAGTTGTCACCACAAGATGCAAGTCCCTGTTCTCAGCCTTATACTTAACCGCATTATCCATCAAGTTGAATATTACGTTCGTAAAGTGCATCTCATCAACAAACACTATTGCATCTTCAGCATCAATATGGGCATCAATCTTGCCACCAGCAGCCTCCACCTTCAACCGGAAAGTATTTACCGTGTCATGCACAAGCGCGTTTGCATCAACTTCTTTACTCTTGAATGTAGTAGCCTTGCGGTCAAACATCGACATCTGCAATACCTTTTCCACTTGGAAACGCAAGCGCTTGGTTTCATCGACAATAACACCCGAAATATGCTTGAACATTGTCTCGCTCTTCGCCACCGAAGGGTCGCGCAGCATTTGGGCTGCCAATGAAATGGTAGATATAGGCGTCTTAAACTCATGCGTCATGTTGTTTATGAAGTCATTCTTTATCTCCGACAAGCGCTTCTGACGGAAGATTGTCCAAATTGTAAAGATAAAGACTATCAGCAACAACAAGGTGAAGATTATAGCCGGGATCATAAACTTGACACTTGAGAATAAGAAACTCTTCATGTCAGGAAAATGAATGTAAAGCAATCCCTTTTGAGCTGAGGGGTCATTGGGATACAACACCTGGCGGTAAGTGTATCTGTCGCCCTCTTTTGTATAATCAGAACAGCGATAAACCAACCTGCCATCTGACGTGGTTACGTAAAAATGGTAAGGTATATTTATGCCGTTGCTCCTTAACTCTGCTCTTAAATCGCTATCCAAAGCCCGAAAGTCCACGCGCTCAGACAAAGGCAAATCGCTCGGCGTATACATCACAGAGTATACCACCTCATTCAACAAGGCTTTTTGATAAATGTAGCGCTGTCGAACAGAGTCGCGTATAGATTCATCAACAGAATTGGAATTCAAGTTGTCAAGAAACAATCCCTTTGGCACATTAGCCGGAATAGTCGACCGCATCCTTGCTTCAAAAGGAGTTTCTCCATTGTTTGCAGTCTGTAACGAGTCATTAGATTGCGAAGCATTTGGTTTTCCAAAACGACGTTCCAACCCACGTTTAGTCTCGTTGAGTTCCAAATTGCGAGCTGCCTGATATAAACTGCGTGTTACAGATTCATCAAACTGCTCCTTGCGCATATTGATTACCTCTTCAAAGTATTTTGCTTGTAAAAAGATCAACGCGAGGAACAGGAACCCCATCACTCCCGCGATGACCCATATCGTCGATTTCTTCATAATGCAAAGATATAGCTATTGTTAAATCAACGCCAAGGAAACATAAACAATTATCTAATATCAACCTATTATTAACAAGATAAGACTTTTTTGGTTAACAAAACATCAAGTATAACAACGCTCGTTATGCTCACGTAAATACGAATATGCTGCGTTTGCTTCTTAATTTCGCTTTTTACCCTGTCAATCTGAATGAAAGCGCAAGCACTAAACGCTATCACCAAACGCTACCTCTAAACGCTAGCTCTAAACGCTAGCTCTAATGGGGGCGACGCGTCTCGCGTCGG
>ENA-OUOY01000069-OUOY01000069.1-human-gut-metagenome-genome-assembly--contig:-NODE-69-length-84710-cov-14.194058_pt1 | contig 84710 bp, 65 predicted proteins | sample MGYA00237937_ERZ548767 | MGnify/ENA primary metagenome ERZ548767 (study PRJEB26490, sample SAMN05356887) | human gut metagenome | biome: terrestrial biome; feature: human-associated habitat; material... | reverse complement strand
CCTAAGGTAGCGAAATTCCTTGTCGGGCAAGTTCCGACCCGCACGAAAGGCGTAATGATTTGAGCGCTGTCTCGGCAATGCATCCGGTGAAATTGAAGTACCAGTGAAGATGCTGGTTACCCGCGCCAGGACGGAAAGACCCCATGGAGCTTTACTCCAGCTTGATACTGGGATCCGGTATTGTATGTACAGGATAGGTGGGAGGCTAAGAAGTGAGGACGTCAGTCTTCATGGAGCCGCTGTTGGGATACCACCCTTATGGTACTGGATTTCTAACCTGCACCCATGAACTGGGTGGGGGACAATGTCTGGCGGGGAGTTTGACTGGGGCGGTCGCCTCCGAAAGAGTATCAGAGGCGCTCAAAGGTTCCCTCAGGATGGACGGAAACCATCCGAAGAGTGCAAAGGCAGAAGGGAGCCTGACTGCGAGACCGACGGGTCGAGCAGGTACGAAAGTAGGACTTAGTGATCCGGTGGTAAGAAAGTGGGATTGCCATCGCTCAACGGATAAAAGCTACCCTGGGGATAACAGGCTGATCCTTCCCAAGAGTTCACATCGACGGAAGGGTTTGGCACCTCGATGTCGGCTCATCACATCCTGGGGCTGTAGCAGGTCCCAAGGGTTGGGCTGTTCGCCCATTAAAGTGGTACGCGAGCTGGGTTCAGAACGTCGTGAGACAGTTCGGTCCCTATCCGGCGCGGGCGGAGGATATTTGAGAGGAGCTGTCCTTAGTACGAGAGGACCGGGATGGACGGACCACTGGTGTATCTGTTGGCTATCAGAGCCATGGCAGAGTAGCCAAGTCCGGCAGGGATAAACGCTGAAGGCATCTAAGCGTGAAGCCCCCCTTAAGATGAGACATCAAAAAGACCCCTTAGAGAGTATGAGGTAGATAGGCCTGAGGTGTAAGTGGAGTAATCCACTCAGCTGACAGGTACTAATCGGTCGGAAGCTTATCCTTAGAAGTCATTGTATTTGCTTGTAATCCGGGTGGGAGTTCAGCGGAGCTGAACGAAGTGAAGCTCGGAGCAGGGCCGCAAGTCGGCCTGCTGTGTTCGGTTTTGAAGGCACCGGAAGGTGTGAGCGCGGAGCTTGAAAGAAGCGCCGTGCTTTTACTTATCAAATGCCCTAATAGCTCAATGGTAGAGCACACGGCTGTTAACCGTGGTGTTACAGGTTCGAGCCCTGTTTGGGGCGCTCTGAAGATTTGCCTCATCTTCTTTATGAAGATGAGGCATTTTTAGTTTGCGCGCCATGGGCGCGCTCTAACGGGTGAAAGTCCCGAGTACGCGTAGGCAACGACGAAGTACATAGCTGAACAGCAAGGGTGTCCATCGTGAGGTGGAATCTGAAGGAAGCTGTAGGCAAACCCCTGGCCTGACGTACAGGAACCACATATAAGGCTGGGAAATACGGATAAGTCGGCTAAAAGCGATGAAGTCCAAAAGTTGCTGGAAGTACCAGTAAATGTGGCAGGTAGATGAGGGGAAAGAGCGTGCACCTTAAGCGTGGAGGTCTCACAGGCGGTCTCAACAGCCGTAGTAACAACGAACTGTGAGAAGTCAGCAGAGCCCATAGTAGTGAAGAAGTCCCTGTAATGGGGGTGGAGCGAAGGGGCGAACAATCAATCAGTTGAAGTACGTTCCACTTCGTAGCCAGAGCAACGTCTGTCGATAACGTCAAAGGCGGCAAAGGCAAAAGGAGAAGAAAGGAAACAACACATGGACACAAGTAGTCTCATGGAGCAGATACTGAGCAAAGAGAATCTCAACGCGGCGTATCTGCAAGTCGTTAGAAACAAAGGAGCGGCAGGCGTGGACGGCATGACCGTTGAAGAGCTTGGCGCATACCTTTCGGAAAACGGCGAAAGCATCAGGGAGCAGCTGCGGACAAGGAAATATAAGCCGCAGCCAGTCAGAAGGGTAGAGATACCAAAACCAGATGGCGGAGTAAGGAATCTTGGAGTACCCACGGTAGTTGACCGCTTTGTGCAACAGGCGGTGGCACAGGTGCTCACTCCGATCTTTGAGGAGCAGTTCCACGACCACAGCTACGGATTCAGACCCAACCGATGTGCACAGCAAGCGGTCCTTAAGGCATTAGAGATGATGAATGATGGACACAGTTGGATTGTGGACATCGACCTTGCGAAGTTCTTTGACACAGTAGACCACGATAAGCTGATGACGATTTTCGGACGGACAATTAAGGACGGAGATGTCATTTCAGTGGTAAGGAAGTTTCTTGCCAGTGGAGTGATGATTGATGATGAGTATGAAGATACGATAGTCGGAACCCCTCAAGGCGGAAATATTTCCCCACTGATGGCGAACATCATGCTCAACGAACTGGATAAAGAACTGGAAGCAAGGGGACTGGATTTCGTCCGATATGCAGACGACCTTATCATCATGGTCGGAAGCAGGCAGGCGGCAGACAGGGTCATGAAGAGTGTGACTCGATTCATCGAGGAGAAGCTTGGACTGGAAGTCAACGCCGAAAAGAGCAAGGTCGACAAGCCGAAAGGAATCAAGTATCTCGGGTTTGGATTTTACTTTGACTCATTCGCCAAAGTCTACAAAGCCAAACCTCATCCAAAGGCAGTAGCGAAGTTCAAGGCACAGATGAAGAAGCTGACAGGCAGAAGCTGGGGAGTGAGTAATTCCTATAAGGTGTTCAAACTCAATCAGCTCATCCGAGGATGGGTAAACTACTACAGAATCGGAAGTATGAAAAGTCTGTGCGAGCGGTTTGACAGTAACATCCGATTCCGGTTGAGAATGTGTATCTGGAAGCACTGGAAGACAGCGCAGAACAGGGCTGAGAACCTGATCAAACTTGGTATCAGCAGGAAATTCGCATGGTCGACAGCGTACTATGGGGCTCACATCGCTCATGTGTGTCAAGGCGGAGCGATGAATATGGCTGTTACAAAAGAGAGACTAACCCGTTTTGGATTAGTCTCCATGGCTGACTACTACGCCGAAAGGCGCGTCACTTGTTAAGTTGGTTGAACCGCCGTGTACCGAACGGTACGCACGGTGGTGTGAGAGGACGGGGGTCAATCACCTCCTCCTACTCGATTATCTGTGATCAATGTTCTTCTTTACGAAAAAGAGAAGATGAGGTAGACTATATAAAGTTGAGGACCCTTAGCTCAGTTGGTTAGAGCAACCGGCTCATAACCGGTCTGTCTTGGGTTCGAGTCCCTGAGGGTCCACGAGAAAAGGAAAGAAGCTGCGGTATGATTACCGACAGCTTCTTTTTTTCAATCCATATTTCTACCGGAAAGATGGAAGGTTCCAGCGATAGTGGATGGCAAGAAAACGGATCAGGCAGGTGGCTGCGAGGCTGAGGATTGTCGAGAGCAGGACATTCATGCCAATTCGCAGGAAGAGGCAGTAAACGACAGCTCCGATGATGGCGGCAAGGCCATATACACGCTTTCGCATGATGAGAGGCATTTGCCCGGCGAAGATGTCGCGCAGCACTCCGCCGCCGATTCCGGTGAGAACTCCGACGAAGGCACAGAGAAACAGATTGTCGGAGTGACCGTAGTCAAAGGCAGTCCGGCAGCCGACCACGACAAAGGCTGCAAGCCCTGCACTGTCTGCCGTGTTCAGAATGGCATCGCTGAGTTCCGGCTTTCCGGACAGAAGTCTGTGGATGGAGCTGTCGCGGACAAGGCAGACAAAGGTCATCAGAGAGGTCAGTGCAGCCACGGCAACATAGATGGGTGCTCGGAACATCACAGGCGGCGTTATCCCGAGAATCAGGTCACGGACCATTCCCCCTCCGACTGCAGTGGCACAGCCAAGAACCACTGCGCCAAAGATATCCATCTTCCGGTCTCGTGCAACGACCACGCCGGATACGGCAAAGGCGGCGGTACCAATCATTTCAAGAATAAAGATAAATTCTGAGAAGTTCATTTCTGCTCCCGTTTCAAATCGTTTTCTTCAATCAGATTCTCGGGATCGTAGGTGACATTGGCAAGCTTTCCGTCCCGGCGAAGAAGCGTTTCTGTATCGACCGGCTTGGCAACGAGCGCTGGTTTACCCAAAAATAAAATGGCAGAAGCGTCGGAATTTCGTCCGCTTAGAATTTCATCGGTCAGCTCGATCATCTGATCCAGAATCTCAGGACCGCCGACATTGTGCGGGTGGGAATAGAGTACCTGCCGGAATTGCCCGCCATAACGTTCCTTCAGATGAACGAGTGCATCATGATACACCTGCATGGGCGGTGAGTCCGGGGCGGAAAAGAGAAGCGTCCAGGAATTCAGAGCATCTCCTGTCAGAAGAATTCCGTCGGGAACGGACGGTTCCTTTATGAGAATGCACAGGCTTCCGCATGTATGACCGGGAAGTGGAATGAGCGTCAGGCAGATTCCGCCAAGGTCCAGCGTCTTCAGGTCTTCGCAGGAGCGCAGAGTCGTGGATACATCTGCAGAAATCAGGCGCTGCCCGATATGTTCTGCAGATTGTGTGACGCCGTTTTCCCGGAGGTAGCTGATACGCATGTCTTTGTTCTGATGACGAAGGGCCAGATCATAGTCTGCCGGATGAAGATAAAACTCTTCAAATTCTCCGATCCCGCCCGCATGGTCCAGATGGCCGTGCGTCAGAAGAACCGAGTACGTCTGTCCGAAGGCAAGGTCACTTGCGGGATCCTCCAGAAAAGAACGAAGACTTCCGTAGCCAAGTCCGGTATCAATCAGAATACCGCTGTTGTCACCCTTGATGTAATAGGTAAAGACGTTGCCGGGCATCCGGATCCGGATGATATGGGAACAGATCTTTTCCACATCGAAAAGGTGACTGTCATTGGTCTGATAAGGGTGTTTGGTGTGCATAAGAATCACAATCCTTTCCTGATTTCTTTCTATCATGTAGGAAGAAGTCTGTTTTTTCAAGCTGAAAAGAGACAAGTGAGCTTTTCACGATAAGACAGAAGAGTCAGATCTTAATGAGCAGGTAAAATCTGCACAAAAACTGCGGGGGAATAATTGTAAAAAGTGCCGATTTTAACGAGGAAATGGAAGAAGCCTCTTGCAATTCTGCCAGAAAGCGATATATTGGAAACAGTTCCGGAAACGATACCGAAACCGTTGCCGGAAACAGTCTCAGGGAACAAAGGAAGACCATTGTGGTCATTTCAACACCCAAAAAGGAGAGGACAGAATGAAAAAGAGAGTATTGGCACTGGTTCTTAGCACAGCCATGGTCAGCGGAATTCTTGCTGGCTGCGGCAGCAGCACAGGAGAGAGCAGCGAGCCTGCCGCATCTACAGAAGCGGCTGCAGAGACAGAAGCTGCAGATACCGAGGAAGCAGCTGCAGAGACAGAAGCTGCAGAAACTGCAGAGGATGCGGAGATTCCTTCCGGAAGAGTATATCTTCTGAACTTCAAGCCGGAGACAAACGATGCATGGCAGGAGCTTGCAGGCGTTTACAACGATCTTGGCGGAAATGTTACGGTTCTGACTGCTGCAGACGGACAGTACAAGACAACACTTCAGTCTGAGCTGGCAAAGAGCGAGGCACCGACTGTTTTCAATATCGGAAGCGCTGCAGATGCACAGACCTATGCAGATTATATCTATGATCTGAAGGATTCCGAGATTTACAATCACATGACCGATAAGAGCCTTGCAGTAGAATACGACGGCAAGATCGCAGGCGTTGCAAACTGCTATGAAGCTTACGGCCTTATCTACAACAAGACCATCCTTGAGGACTACTGCACGATGGACAACGCAGTCGTTTCTTCTGTGGATGACATTCAGGATCTGGACACTCTTGAGAAGGTCGCAGACGACATCAACGCAAGAATCGATGAGATCAACGAGCAGTTCGGAACCGATCTGACAGAGGCCTTCGCTTCTGCAGGACTGGATGACGGATCTTCCTGGAGATTCTCCGGACATCTTGCAAACCTTCCTCTGTACTATGAGTTCAAGGATGACGGTCTGGAAGATCTGACGGCAGGTGAAGCTGAGATCAAGGGAACCTACCTGGACAACTTCAAGAGAGTCTGGGATATGTATGTTCGTGATTCTGCAGCAGATCCGAAGACTCTGAACAGCGGCGCGCTGAATGCAGAGGCTGAGCTTGGAATGGGCGAGGCAGTCTTCTATCAGAATGGTGACTGGGAGTTCTCCGCTCTTACCAATCCGGACAATGGCTATCTTGTTACAGAAGATGATCTTGACATGATGCCGATCTACTTCGGCGTAGACGATGCAACCGAAGGCCTCTGCGTCGGTACTGAGAACCACTGGACTGTAAACGCAAAGTGCAGCCAGGAGGAGATCGATGCAACACTTGCATTCCTGAACTGGGTGATCACTTCGGACGAAGGCCGCGATTCTCTTGTCAATGCCATGGGTCTGTCCTGCCCGTTTGACACCTTTACCGGTGACTACGAGCCCAAGAATCCTTTCGGCGCAAAGGCAAATAAGCTTGCAACCGAAGGAAAGACTTCTGTAGCATGGTCCTTCAACGCAACTCCGAACGTAGATGACTGGAGAAAGGGCGTTGTATCTGCTCTGACTGCTTATACCGATGGCTCCGGCCAGTGGGACGGCGTTGTTACTTCCTTCGTAGATGGCTGGGCTGATCAGTGGAAGCTCGCTCACGAAGAGTAATCCAAATACAGAAATGGATCATCGTGAAGAGTAATCCGGAAGAAAAACTGAATTACTGAGCGCGACTGGAGGGTGAGTGATCACATCACTCACCCTCTGTTTCTAAGAGAATTGTTTTAAGAGAATTTTCCAAGAGGGCTTTGGCTATGCAGAAATCAATCAGAAAATACTGGTGGCTGTTCGTTCTGCCGACCATGGTGGCCTTTGCAATCGGATTTATCATTCCCTTTGCATACGGCGTCTTTCTTTCCTTCTGTAAATTCACTACCGTAACAGACTGGAAATGGGTTGGCATTCGGAATTACACAAGAATCTTTGTTGTGAACGGCAAGGTGGATACCACCTTCCTCCATTCACTTTGGTACACCACTCTGTTTACCGTGGTGACCATGCTGATCATCAACATTGTCGCATTTGCAATTGCCATGGCTCTGACGAAGGGAATTCGGGGAACCAATGTGTTCCGAACCGCCTTTTTCCTTCCCAACCTGATCGGCGGCATTGTTCTTTCCTACATCTGGCTCATGATTTTCAATTCCATTCTTGCGAAGCATTCGATGACGATTGTTTCCACGCAGTGGACAGCATTCTGGGGACTGGTTGCCGTGGTCTGCTGGCAGCAGATCGGTTATATGATGATCATCTATGTCGCAGGAATTCAGAACATTCCGGGAGATCTTCTGGAGGCAGCCAAGATTGATGGAGCCAACAGCTGGCAGCTCCTTCGCTATGTGACGATTCCGATGCTGAGATCCACCATTACCGTCTGCACCTTCCTGACACTGACGAACGGCTTCAAGCTTTTCGATCAGAACCTTGCGCTGACGGGCGGCAATCCGGGCAAACTGTCTGAGCTGCTTGCACTTAATATTTTCAACACCATGTATTCCACCCAGGGCTGGCAGGGCGTTGGCCAGGCAAAGGCCGTCATCTTCTTTATTCTGGTTGCTATCATTTCGCTGATTCAGAATAAAATGAGCCGCAGCAAGGAGGTAGAACAGTGATGAGCAAACAGAAAATGTCCGCAGGAAAAAAGAAAAATAATGCCGGAAACTCTGTTTCCGTGGTGCGTCAGGCCAAACACGGCGGGATTCTTACCATCCTCTTTGCCATACTGTCTTTTTTCTGGGTCAGCCCGATCCTGGTGGTTCTTCTGAACTCCTTCAAGAGAAAGGCGTATATTTTCAAAAATCCGTTCGGACTGAGCAATGTGCCGCTGTCATCCGGCTTTGAAAAGTGGGCTCACGGACTTTCCAAGACCTTTGTCGGCGGGTTGAACTACGCGAACGCATTGAAGAAAACAAATTTCGTCAGCTGCTTCGGCTATTCCTTTTTCATTACACTGATATCCGTAGTCCTGATTGTTGTCTGCTGCTCCATGTGTGCCTGGTACATCACCCGTGTTCAAACAGCAGGAACGAAGCTGATTTATCTTCTGTGCATGTTCTCCATGATCGTGCCGTTCCAGATGGTGATGTTTACGCTCTCCAAGCTTGCGAATATTCTGCATCTGGCAACGCCGATGGGAATCTGCATTGTTTACCTGGGCTTTGGCGCGGGACTTGCAGTCTTTATGTTTACCGGCTTTGTGAAGAGTATTCCTCTGGAAATCGAGGAAGCGGCAATGATTGACGGCTGCACACCGCCGCAGACCTTCTTCCGGGTCATCATTCCGATCATGAAGCCGACGCTGATTACCATTGCAATTCTGGATGCAATGTGGATCTGGAACGATTACCTTCTGCCGAGTCTGGTACTGAATGTCAACAAATACAAGACCATTCCGATTGCGGTACAGTACCTGAAGCAGTCCCACGGTCAGATCGACTGGGGCGCGATGATGGCGGTTCTGGTTCTTGCCATTGTGCCGATTGTGGTTTTCTACATTGCAGCCCAGAAATACATCATCGAAGGTGTTATGGCAGGTGCAGTAAAAGGCTGAATCATGTAGGATAAAGTTATATACATAGCTGCTGTGCCGTCTGGCTTTTGGATACAGACGGCACAGCAAATTTGTACAGGAAGAAAAAGAGAAGGGGAATGGTAAAATGGAAAGAAAATGCGGAGTATTGCTTCCGGTTACATCGCTTCCGTCGAAATATGGAATCGGTTGTTTTTCCAGAGAGGCATATGAGTTTATTGATTTCCTTGCGGCAGCAGGGCAGTCCTACTGGCAGATTCTGCCGCTTGGACAGACGGGATACGGAGATTCTCCGTACCAGTCCTTTTCTACGTTTGCGGGAAATCCGTATTTTATCGATCTGGAGGAGCTCTTTGAGGCTGGATATCTTACCAGAGAAGAGGCGGATGCTGTTTCCTTCGGAGATAATCCGGAGAAGGTAAATTATGAAAGAATTTATCTGGAGCGTTTTCCTCTGCTGAAGAAGGCTTATGAGAACAGTCCGTTTGCGCTTGTGCCGGAGGGAAAATGGCAGGGAACCGAATACGACGAGGCACGCAAGGGATTGGAAGACTTCATCCGTGACAATGCGGAATGGCTTCCGGATTATGCACTTTATTCCGCAGTGAAAAATGAAAACGACGGAAAAAGTTATATTGAGTGGCCGGATGAAATTCGTCTTCGCAGAGAGGAAGCCATGCAGAAGGCAAGAGAAGAGCTTGCCGATGAGATCCGGTTCTATGAATTCCAGCAGTATCTGTTTGCCGGACAGTGGAAGAAGCTCAAGACTTATGCGAATGAGCATGGCATTCAGATCATCGGAGACATTCCGATTTATGTTGCCTTTGATTCTGCGGACACCTGGAGCCATCCGGAGCTGTTTGAGCTGGATGAAAAGGGCTATCCGACGGTTGTCGCAGGCTGTCCTCCGGATGGCTTCTCCGCAACCGGACAGCTTTGGGGAAATCCCATTTACCGCTGGTCCTATCATAAGGAGACCGGCTATGCATGGTGGATTTCCAGAATAGCGAACTGCTTCCGGATGTATGACATTGTCCGGATCGACCATTTCCGCGGTTTTGATGAGTACTACGCGATTCCCTACGGGGATCTCACAGCAGAGTTTGGCAAGTGGCAGCCGGGGCCCGGCATTGGCCTGTTCGAAGCCATTAAGGGCGCACTCGGTGAGAAACAGATCATTGCAGAGGATCTTGGCTTTATCACACCTACGGTCCGGAAGCTGGTTCAGGACAGCGGATATCCGAACATGAAGGTTCTCCAGTTTGCTTTTGATGCAAGAGAGCCCGGAACGAACGATTATCTCCCGCATAATTACGGAAGAAACTGTGTGGTGTACACGGGAACTCATGACAATGAAACCATGCGCGGCTGGTATGGGGATGTTGCGGAGTGTGACCGCCTGTACGCAGATGATTACATTGGCGTTACATCTGAGGAGACCGCAGCCTGGTCCTTTATCCGTGCAGCCTTTCTGTCGGTTGCGGATACCTGCATCATCCCGATGCAGGACTATCTGAATCTGGGAAATGAGGCGAGAATCAATCAGCCCTCTACCCTTGGCGGGAACTGGGAGTGGAGAATGCTGCCGGATGCCTGCACCGAGGAGCTTGCAGAGCGGATGAAAAAGCTTGCAGTGACGTTCGGAAGAGAATAAGTCTTTACGTCACAGGTGGCAGAAGCACCAAGGCTTTACAGTTGTTTTGCGTATGCGATATACTCTGTATCGAACTGCTTTATTTAAGTAAATGCTATAGAAAAGGTGATACAGGAAGATCATGGCAGACATTACCATCAAGGATATTGCGCGCGAGTGCGGCGTAGGCGTGAGCACGGTTTCGCGTGCATTGAACAATCACCCGGACATCAATCCGCAAACCAAAGAGAAAATCCTGGAGGTCATCAAGTCCACCGGGTTTGTGCCGAACAATTCAGCAAGATATTTAAAGCGCAGTGAGACCAACAGCATTGCGCTTCTTGTCAAAGGAATTACGAACCCGTTCTTTACACGGATGATTCAGGTCATAGAGGAAGGCGTGGAGGAGAGGAAGTATACAACCATTCTCCGTCACGTGGGTCCTATGGAGGATGAGGTCCTGATTGCACTGAGTCTGGTGAAGGAAAGGAAGCTCAAAGGGATTGTTTTCCTTGGAGGAAATTTCACGCATGACAGTCAGCTGCTGAAGCAGCTCGGGGTTCCGTTCGTTTTTGCGACCATCGGCGAGGATCTGGAAGAGGAGAGCTCACGTGCTCAGCTTATCAACGGGAAGATCGGGTATGCCAACATTGCTGTGGATGATGTCAAGGCCAGCGCAGATGCAGTGACCTATCTGATTGAGCAGGGACATCGCAGAATCGGTATCATTGCGGAGGGACTTGGCATTCCTTCGGTCGGACTGCTTCGGCTTCGGGGATACCGGAAGGCTCTGGAGGAGCATAAGATCCCGTTTGACTCCGATCACCTTGCGGTGGTGTCGGGGGGGATCGACCCATATTCCATGCCGAACGGCTACCGGGCGGCGAAGGAGCTGCTGGAGAAGGATCCGGAGCTTACGGCGATTTTCTGCATTTCGGACGTGATTGCAATCGGAGCCTGCCGTGCGATCCTGGATTCGGGAAGAAGAATTCCGGAGGATGTGTCCGTCATCGGCTTCGATGGCATTGAGACAGGAGATTACTGCAATCCAAGGCTTACTACGATGCAGCAGCCGTTTACCGAGATTGCACAGGCGGCGATCAGTGTGCTGTTCGGAATGATTGAGAAGAAGAAAAAGCCTCAGGATCGTATCATGGAGGCGGAGCTGGTTGTAAGAGAATCTACGGGAAAAGCTCCCGAAGCAAGGGCGGAAGCCTGAAAGCCTGAGCAATTGAAAAGCGTGACCGGAAGAAAACATGACCGGAAAAAAGAGATGAAAAAACGGCGAGTCGGAGGGCTTTTGATAGTCCCAGGGCTTGCCGTTTTATTTGTGGTGCGCCTTTCGGCGCACGTTTCTATCTGCCGGAAACTGCTCCGGGGCGAAACGCAGGCTGCGCGGATCGATTTTTAAATACAAATTCCAGAATGGAGGAGCGGAGAACGATTCCGATGAGAACACCGGTATCGTCCACGACAGGGACAAAGTTCTGCTCCGTCACATAGGCAAACAATTCCTCGATATCGGAATCGGCTCGGACGCTCTTGTAGTCACGCTTGCGGTGAACGGTCATCACCGAGCGGTTTAAGACTCCGGAAGAGGAGACATCCCCTTTTCGCAGCGTGCGGAGAAGGTCGCCCTCACTGAGCGTGCCGATGTATTTGCCGGTCTTCTCATTGATCATGGGAATCGAAGAAAACTGATGATCTTCAATTCGTTCCATTGCCATTTCTACCGTGTCATCTTCGTAGACAAGATCCAATTCTGCCTTTGGTTTCAAAAAGAAAAGAATGTTCATATAGAATAATCCCCCTTGCAAACTGACATTCGGTTGCCTGTGACTGGCGCTGTCGGTGCTCCCCCATGGCACGGACAGCTGACAGCAGCATGAAAAGCAGATTACGGACGATAGAGAATTTTGGATGCAAGCTCTTTGGCGGCAGCATGGTCCTTAAGGTACTCAACAATGGCAAGGCCGAAGGCAATGGCAGTGCCCATTCCCTGACTGGTGATCAGGTTGTCGTCTACGGTCACTCTGCTGTAGGTAAGCTTTGCACCATGTTCATCCAGATATGACTCCACGCAGGGATTGCAGGTTGCCTTTTTCCCGGCAAGAAGGCCGAGATCAGCAAGAATAGAAGGTGCAGCGCAGATTGCGGCGACTGCCTTTCCTTCTTCCGCACGCCCTGCAAAGGACGTGACGGCGTCCATGAGCTTTGGGCAGGCCGCAAGATTCGGCGTGCCGGGGATGCCGCCCGGAAGAACCAGCATGCAGAACTCTTCAGGATCCGCCTCTGCCAGAGTGGTGTCTGCGGTGATTGTGATGTTGTGAGAGGAGGTGACGGTTCTTGTGTCGTTTACAGAAATGGTGGTGCAGGGAATTCCGGCGCGGAAGAGAAGATCCGAGACGGTCAGGGCCTCAATTTCCTCGCAGCCGTCTGCAAGGAACAGGGCAACCTTCTGGTCTGATGTCTGATGAAACATATCGTATGTTTTCCTTTCTGTGTGGGTTTGGAACGCTGCTTCCTGTGCCTGCGGCGTTTCCCGTTTATTTATTATAGGCTTTTTCCGGAAGGAAAAACCATTGACACTCTATGAAATGTTTATGAACTGGCGTGAACGGAACCATGAACGGAATTCGGCGGCTCGTTTCGGATCGTTCACAACTTCCTCACATTTTCATGACGGAATGAACACAGTTTTCCGGTAAAAAAGAAGCTGTACGCTGACAGCAGACTGGAGAGGTAATTATGATTGAAGTACAGCATCTGACCAAACGATACGGCTCTCACACAGCTGTGGATGATTTGTCGTTTACAGCTGAGCCAGGGAAAATATACGGATTTCTCGGCCCGAACGGAGCAGGGAAATCCACCACAATGAATATGATGACTGGGTATCTCGCGCCCTCTGAGGGAACCATTCTCTACGACGGAATGGATATTCAGAAGGAGCCGGAGAAGGCGAAGAAAAAAATCGGATATCTTCCGGAGACAGCGCCGGTTTACATGGATATGACCGTTCGGGAATACCTGCATTTTGCCGCGGAGCTCAAGCGCATTCGGAGGCAGGAGCGGGAGGAAGCCGTTCGGAACGCACTGGATGCGGCGGGGCTTTGGGAGGTTCCGGACCGGCTGATCCGGAATCTTTCCAAAGGCTACCGGCAGCGGGTGGGATTGTCCCAGGCGCTTCTTGGAAACCCGGACATTCTGATTCTGGATGAGCCGGCTTCGGGACTGGATCCGGAGCAGCAAAAGGAAATGTTTGATTCTCTGCGGGCGCTCCGGAAGGATCACACGATTATCCTGAGCTCTCATATCCTGTCGGATATCCGCGCGACAGCCGATGTTATCTGGATTCTGAAGGAAGGGAAGCTCGCAGCCAGTGACACGCCGGAAAACCTGCAGGCGAAAATGACAACCAGGCAGCAGGTGACGCTTCGCGTTCAGGGAGATCGCGCAGAGCTTGAAAAGGCCATCCGTGCGATTCCGGAGGTCTCAGAGGTTCAGGCTGCGCAGGAGCAGGGCGTTCTGCGCTTTTCCATCACCTCAGATGCCGCAGAGGATATCCGGCCGATGGTTTCCCGTGCTGCTGTATATGCGGGAGGCGCCATTCTGGACATGAACCGGGAGGAAAAATCGCTGGAGGATGTGTTCCTGAGCCTTACGGGAAAGGAGAAGAGTAATGACAGCAGTATTTAAAAAGGATTTCGCGTCTCTTTTTCATGGCTTTATCGGATGGCTGTTCCTTGCGGTGATGTGGGGAATTCTGTCGCTTTACATCGGGATGAGCAGCTTCATCGGTCTGGATCCGGATATCACAGCCGTGCTTGCGGTGTCCTCCGTCATCATGATCGTTATGCTCCCCATTCTGAGTATGCGTTCCTTTGCGGAGGAGAGAAAGACAAGAACGGATCAGATGATTCTGACAGCGCCGGTATCGATCGGGCAGGTGGTGCTGGGAAAATATCTGGCCCTTGCAGCGGTTCATTCGATCGTGGTTCTTGGACTTTGCCTGTACCCGCTCCTTCTTTCCCGCTTTGGAACGGTTCCGTTTGCACAGAGCTACACAGGACTTTTTGGTATGTGGCTGTTCGGACTTGCGGAGCTTGCTGTCTGCGTTTTTCTCTCGAGTCTTACGGAAAATGTGATCATTGCAGCCGTGCTCTCTTTTGCCTGCCTGTTTCTTTCCATGATCATGCCGAATCTGGAGCAGATGATCTCGGCAGACGGAAATCTCCTGACAACCGTTCTGGTAGCCCTGGATATTCCATCGCGCTTTGATTCCTTCCTGAACGGCAAAATCGATCTGACGGCGCTCGTTTACCTGGCTTCGGTCGTCTTTCTTTTCCTGTTTCTTACGACGCAGGTGCTTCAGAAAAGACGCTATACGGTTTCCAGGAATACGCTGAGCTTCGGGGCCTACTCCACGGGACTGGTCGCGCTGGTTCTTGCTGTGACCGTTGCAGCAAATCTTGCCGTGAACCAGCTCCCTTCCTCCTACACTGTGCACGATGTGACGGAAAGCGGACTCTATTCGCTGACCGATGACACGAAGGAGTATCTGAAGCAGCTGGATCAGGATGTCACCATCTATGTCCTTGCAAGTACCTCGGACAAGGATTCCGCTCTGGATTCCATGCTGCAGCAGATGGCAGAGGAATCGGCGCACCTGAAGATTCAGTATGTAGACCCTGCAGCCAATCCGTCTTTTCTGCAGAAATATGACGACGTCATGGACTGCACCTGGAACTCACTGATCGTGGAGAGCGGATCACGGCATAAGACTCTGAACTATTCGGATCTGTATGAATATTCCATCGATTACTCCACGTATCAGCAGAGTGTGACAGGATATGACGCAGAGGGACAGGTGGACTCCGCAATTGCCTATGTGGTCAGTGAAAAGCTGCCAAAGGCCTATCTGCTGACCGGGCACGGTGAAGAGAGCCTCGGAAGCAATTTTACCTCCGTACTTACGAAGCTGAACTGTGAGTACGAGGATCTGGATCTTTTGAAGAACGACTCCGTTCCGGAGGACTGCGGGCTTCTTATCATCAACGGTCCTGCAACGGATCTTTCTGCCGATGATGCGGATAAGGTGCTGGACTATCTGCAAAGCGGAGGTAAACTGATTGCCACGACGAATTTCCAGGAAGCGGAGGATATGGCAAACTGGGACCGCGTCCTTGCTTATTACGGAGTTTCGGCTTCAAAGGGCGTGGTTCTGGAAAATAATCCAGGTTATTATTACCGGCTGGAATCGTACCTGCTTCCGGAGGTTTCGAGTACCGACGAGACGTCCTCTGTGGTGTCCGGCAACGGATATGTGTTCATGGCCTATTCGCAGGCATTCACGGAGGAAGAGGCCGGAGCGGAGATTACGAAGCTTTTGACCACTTCGGACAACGCGTATATTCATTCCGGAGTGACGTCGGAGACAGAAAACTTTGAGAAAAAGGATACGGATGTCACCGGGCAGTATACGCTGGGCGTGAAGGCTGTCGTCAATGCGGAGGAATCCGAAGAGTCGACGGCCTATCTGTTCGGCTCCGTTCTGACCTTCTCGGACGGGGCAGACCAGATGGTGTCCGGCTCCAATTCCACGCTCTTTTCGAATGTGGTTCGTGCCTGCATGGAGGACGAGGACGGAGCAGAAGCCATTTCGGTTCCGGTAAAGAGCATTTCACAGGAGAGCCTGACGATTCCTTCCATGACAGCAATCGTGCTGAACCTGGTCTGCATCGTTCTGATTCCGCTGGCACTTCTGATCACAGGCCTTGTGATCTGGCTTATGCGCAGAAGAGCCTGAGTGCGCAGAAAGAAAGGGCAATATGAGAAAACAGAAAATACAACTGGTGGTTCTTCTGGCGGCTTTCCTTCTTTTCGCTCTGGGCTTTTATGCGGCAAAGAGAATTTCGGCCCGCGAGGAGGAGAAGGAAAGGGTAAAGGAAGCCGGAGAATACACGGCATTATCCTTTGACGCGGATGACCTGGTGAAGCTTGAAATCGAACGAGAGGAAGGAAATCTGGAGCTTGATTTTCACGAGGGCAAATGGTCGTTTGTGAAGGACATCAATCTGGAGATGGAGGAGCTTTCCTCAGAGGATGCATCAGAGGAGACCGGAACAGAAACCAAGGAGCAGAATGCGGAAGAAAAAAGCTATGAGGTCAATGCTTCTGTGGCAGATGAGCTCCGGGATACGCTTGCAAATCTGACAAGTAAGAATGAGATTTCTGCGGGAGAGGACGAGAGCGAGTATGGTCTGGACAAACCCGCCATGACGATTACGGTCACGCTCTCCGACGGCGCGGAGCACAGTGTGGAGATCGGCTCGCTGAATGCCGTGATTCAGGCATATTACATCCGCGTGGATCATTCCGACACCCTCTATACGATGAGCGAAACGGATCATGATCTTCTTTGCAAAACCGATACGGACCTTGCACAGGAGGTGTCGGAAGAATCCTGACGGTTAAATTGCAGATAAATAAGCAAAATCCCCCTGTTTTCCCTTGCGGAAGAGCAGGGGGATTTCCTATAATCAGAACGGTTTTAGTCCGCCGGGCACGGGCTCTTGCGTTCTTCCGAATGGGTCGGAAGAGAGGGCACAGCGGCGGCAGAAAACGAAAGGAGAATGTTACATGAAGAACAGGGTAATGAGCACAGTGATAACAGCTGTCCTGACTGCTGGTCTGCTGGCGGGATGCGGCGCTTCGCAGGATGCGGGGACAGAGGTCTCTGAAGCAAGTACCGAAGAGGCATCTGTGGCTGAGACCGGAGAGACTGCTTCTGACACAGAGGAAGCAGAGGCAGAGACGGCTTCTGCCGAAGAAGGCGCGGTGACCGCGGATACGGAAAACGCAGATGCTGCGGACACCGTACTGGACTATGATGGAACCACGATCCGCGTAGGCTCCCTCAAGGGACCGACCACAATGGGACTGGTCAATCTGATGAAGGCTTCGGATGAGGAAAGGTCGCAGGGAAAATATGAGTTTACGATGGCTTCGGATCCTTCGGAGATCGTAGCCTCCATTGCTTCCGGAGATCTTGATATTGCACTGGTTCCTGCAAACCTTGCGGCTACCCTTTACAACAAGACGAAGGGCGGAGTTTCCGTTCTGGATATCAATACACTCGGTGTTCTCTACTGTGTCACCGCCGATGAGAGAATCACATCCGTAAAGGACCTGTCCGGCAAAACGGTCCTGACAACCGGTCAGGGAGCAACCCCGGAGTATGCGATGAACTATCTTCTGGACGCAAACGGCGTTGCGGACTGCACTCTGGAGTTCCACTCGGAGGCAAGCGAGATCGCCGCTCTTCTGAAGGAGGATCCGAACAGAATCGCTGTTCTTCCGCAGCCCTTTGTCACTGCGGCAGAAGCGCAGAATGATCAGCTGAAAACAGCCTTTTCTCTGACCGATGAGTGGGATAAGGTGACGGACAACGGCTCCCGCTTCCTGACAGGAGCAACGATTGTCCGGAAGGCCTTCCTGGAAGAGCACCCGGATGCCGCAGCAGTTTTTCTCAGGGAGCAGGAAGCATCTGCGGATGAGGCCAATACCAATGTGGAGGGAACGGCTGCACTGGTTGCGGAATACGGCATCATCGAGAAGGCACCCATTGCACAGAAGGCGCTTCCTTACTGCAACATTGTGTGCATCACGGGCGAAGATATGAAGACGGCGCTGTCCGGTTATCTGGAGGTTCTGTATCAGGCAGATCCGTCCTCTGTCGGCGGAAGCCTTCCGGCGGATGACTTTTATGATATCGCCGATTGAGAATTTCTGACCGGATCCTGAAGGCGGGACACTGCTGAAGAAGCGGCAGGCAGGTGAATGGTCTGATACAGAATTGGGGGGAAGAAAACAACCGTTATGAAGAAAAAATTACTTATTGTTGCGGGATGGCTGGCCGCGTGGCAGCTGCTGTCTCTTCTGGTTCACAATCCGATCCTGATGGCGGGACCTGCAGAGACACTGCAGGCACTGGCAGAGCTGGCTGTGACCGTTGAATTCGGCGAAAGCCTTGCGTTTTCGTTTCTCCGGATCGTTGGTGGATTTCTTACAGGATCGGCAGCAGGAATTCTCCTGGCATATCTGGCGGACCGGAAGAAGCTTCTCGGGGAGATATTATCTCCTCTGGTGACGGTTCTGAAATCTGTGCCGGTGGCAAGCTTTATCATTCTTGCGCTGATCTGGTTTGGCTCAGGGGCTCTGTCCTTTGTCATCAGCTTTCTGGTTGTTTTCCCGATTCTGTATCTGAACACGCAGCAGGGGCTGCAGAGCCTGGATGAGAAGCTTCTGGAGATGGCGGAGGTTTTTCACATTCCGTCAGCCTCAAGACTGAAATACATTGTTCTGCCCGGGGTTTATCCCTTCCTGCAGAGCGGCTTTGCGCTTGCGCTCGGGATGAGCTGGAAGAGCGGAGTTGCCGCGGAGCTGATCGGGCAGTATAAGCTGAGCATCGGCAACCAGCTGTACATGGACAAGATCACGCTGGATACGGCAGGCGTTTTTGCCTGGACCGTGGTGATTCTTCTGGTCAGCTGGCTGTTTGAAAAGGCGTTTCTGGCATTGCTTCGGCTGGCCGGGAGCAGGACCATCAGGGAAGGAGGGAAGGCGGAGAAATGACGATTGAAGCAGAGCATCTGTTCAAAAGCTATGACGGGAAGAACGTTCTGAACGATTTCTCCCTTGATATTTCTTCGGATTCTTCCTACGCAATTACAGGGGAGTCTGGCGCAGGGAAAACAACCTTCCTGCGGATTCTTCTCGGACTGGAAAAGCCCGATCAGGGAAGAGTACGGCTTCTGGGAGATTACAAGTACTCCCGGGTGAACGCCGGAGTTGTTTTTCAGGAGGATCGCCTGTGCGAGTCGTTCTCTGCGGTGGACAATGTGGCGATGGTCAGCAGAAAGCTGTCTCCCCGCATTGCAAGGGAGGAGCTGGAGAAGCTTCTTCCTGCCGATCAGCTGGATAAGCCTGTGTGCGAATTATCCGGCGGAATGCGGCGCAGAGTATGTATAATACGTGCCTGCATTGTGCCTTCTGATGTTATAATTATGGATGAGCCGTTTACGGGTCTGGATGAAGAGAACCGGAAGAACTGCATCCGGTATATCCGGAGCATTCAGGGGACAACACCGCTTGTGATCACGGCGCATTCACTGGAGGGTCTTGATTTCTGCAAGGCGATTCCAATTCATTGAATTCATTGAAAAAGAAAGGGTTTCATTATGGTAACGAGTGACAAGGGGTTAGTGAGTTACAAACACAAGGTCATGGAGGAGGTTGCACGCCTTGCATGGGATGGCGATCTTGACGCAGAGCACAAGGAAGAGCTTGTTTACAAGCTGATTCCCGGTCCGAGACCGACCTATCGCTGCTGCATCTATAAGGAACGTGAAATTACAAGACAGAGAATCCGTCTTTCCTGCGCACAGAACACGATGGGAAATCCGGATACGACGAATGTGGTTCAGGTTATCAAGCCTGCCTGCGACGACTGCCCGCTTTCTGCTTATGCAGTGACAGACAACTGCCGTCTCTGTCTTGGAAAGGCCTGTCTGAATTCCTGTAAGTTTGGTGCAATTTCCGTTGGTGAATTCCGTACGCACATTGATCCCAACAAGTGCAAGGAGTGCGGTATGTGCGCACAGGCATGTCCTTATGGCGCAATCGTGCACCTGGTTCGCCCCTGCAAGAAGGCATGTCCGGTCGGAGCCATTACCTTCGACGAGAATGGCTACTGCGAAATCGATGAGTCCAAGTGCATCAGCTGCGGTCACTGCATTCACAGCTGCCCGTTCGGCGCAATCGGATCCAAGACCTATCTGACGAAGATCATTGAGCACATCAAGAACGGCGAAGAAGTATACGCAATGTGCGCTCCGGCAACCGAGGGACAGTTCGGTGAGGATATCAGCATGGCTGCCATCCGCGAGGCACTGAAGAAGATCGGCTTTACCGATATGATCGAGGTCGGCCTTGGCGGAGATATGACTGCAGCATACGAGGCCGCAGAGTGGAGCGAGGCGATGAAGGAAGGCAAGAAGATGACCACCTCCTGCTGCCCTGCCTTCATCAACATGATGCGCAAGCACTTCCCGGAGCAGTTCGAGAACAACATGTCGAGCACGGTTTCTCCGATGTGCGCAATCTCCCGTATGCTCAAGGCAGAGCACCCCGGCTGCATCACTGTTTTCGTCGGACCCTGCATTGCCAAGAAGAGCGAGGCAGAGGACAAGAGCGTTCCGGACAACGCAGATTACGTGGTAACCTACGGCGAGATCCGGGCACTGCTTCGTTCCAGAGACGTAGAGGTTGTTCCGGTAGAGGAGAACTATCAGGAGTCCTCCATCTACGGCAAGCGCTTTGCAACCAGCGGCGGCGTAGCAGCAGCTGTTGTTGAGGTCATGAAGGAGCGCGGCGAGGATACCGCGAATATCAAGCTCAGAAAGGCAGCAGGCGGACAGGATTGCCGCACCGCACTGACGCTTCTGAAGGCCGGAAGACTTCCGGAAGACTTCATCGAAGGCATGGTCTGCCCCGGCGGCTGCGTTGGCGGCCCGTCCCGTCATAAGACAGAGATTGAGATCAAGAAGGCAAGAGAAGGCCTGCTTGCAAAGGCAGACGGCCGTCAGGTCCTTGAGAACATCAAGAACTATCCGATGGATAAGTTCAGCATGCACCGCGACGGACACATGGAATAAGCAAAGACGTGCAGCTTTTACGAGATGGAGCACGTTGATACGGAGAATACAGAAGGCTGCATACCTTTTCAGGTATGCAGCCTTCTGTATTCACTTGGCGTCATGTTCATGCAGTTCCGAAAGGCTTTGGAGAAATAATTGTTGTCCGGATATCCGACGCGGGCGGAAATGTCAGAGATCGGGATGGAGGGATCCTTCAAAAGCTCCGCTGCGCGCTTCATGCGGACGGCGGTCAGGTATTCATAGATTCCGATCTGAAACCTGGATTTAAACAGACGGGAGAGATATTCCCTGGAGAAGAAATATTTGTCGGCAAAATCCTGAAGCTGCATGTTGTCGGCATAGTTTGTCTCGATCGTATCGTGAATAAGATCCACCACCGCTGAAGCGGAGAGAGAAGCTTCCGGCGTCTCATCGGAGGAAAAGTCTTCTTCCGGAAAGCGGGCCGTCATCACGCGGCGGATGGCTTCATTCAGCTCATCCGGAACCACCGGCTTTAACAGATAATCCGAAGCACCGTAATGAATCGCACTCTGTGCGTACGAAAAGTCATCATAGCCGCTGATGACGATAAAGGCGGTGTGCGGATTTCTTGCAGAGGCCTGGCGAAGAAACTCCGTGCCATCCATCACCGGCATCTTCATATCAACAAAAACAAGATCCGGATGAAGCTCCGACAAAAGTGCAAGAGCTTCTTTTCCATCCGAAGCATAAAATGGCTGCTCCAGATGCCATTTTGACCAGTGTCCGAGCTTGCTGATCGCAATGCGGACCGGCTTTTCATCGTCAACAATCATTACTTTATGCATCTGTCCCATCCTTTCTGATCCGGCTGAAGGAGGAGCGTCACACAGGTGAAGTGGTCATCTTTGCCGCTGCTGCTCTCAATCTGGATATCCGCCCGATTGTCATACATGATTTTCAGACGACTGTATAAGTTCAGAAGACCAATGCCGGAAGAATTTCCCGGACGATAGGAGCGCAGCTGACTTACAACTTCGGAAAGCCGCTTGCTGCTCATTCCCGCACCGTCATCACGGACCCGGATCACAAGCGTATCCGCCTGGCGGAATACATCGATTTCAAGGGATAGCTGTTTGACGTCGCCTGCAAGGCCGTATTTGATGGAATTCTCAACGATGAGCTGCAGGCTGCACTTGGGAATCTGCAGCGCAAGAAGCGAATGGTCGATTCTTCGTGTGACCTGAAGCCGGTCATCCATGCGGAGCTTTTGAAGCTCGATGTAGTTGTCGGTGAAGCGAAGCTCCTCAGACAGAGGGACCTCATTCGAGCCGTTGATGGAATAGCGCATGTTGGCGGCAAGCCGGGTGATCATGTCATAGAGCTTTGGCTCATCATTCATCAGAGCCTCCGAGCCGATGGCCTGCAGTGTGTTGTAGAGAAAATGAGGATTGACCTGAGCCTCCAGAGCCGCGATGCGGGCATTTTTCTCGTTCAGGGAAGCAATCAGATTGTCATTGACGAGACGGTCGATGTGCTCCGACATATCGTTGAAGGAGCGGCCAAGCTCCGCAGTTTCCAGACATCGGCCGATGTTGATTTTCGGATAGTGACCGGAGCCGATCTGACTTTGAAAATCCGCCAGAGCGGACAAGGGAGCGGTCAGATACCGGATCAGCAGGAAGGAGAGCAGCAGCGAGATGGTCAGGAACAGAAGCCCCTGCAGAAAAGAAAAGCGCTGGATACTGTGAAGCTCTCCGGTAATGGAGGAAAGCGGCGTAAAGGCAGCAAGGGTCATTCCCGAAGCTTCGTCGGATTCGGATACCAGAAGATATTTTTCTCCCTCCAGCTCAATCACGGCCCCTCCGGAACGGATGGACGAGGAGAGAACCGAGGGAGTCAGAAGGTGAGAAAGACCGTTCTGCATTTCTTTTGGAGCGCTGCTATACAGAAAACTTCCATCCTGATTGAACAGTGCAATGAACTGTCCATCGAAGCCGGAGGACATGACGCCCTTGTCCACCTCGATGGTGACAAGGGCAATGGGCTTTCCGTCACTGATCCGGATAATGGTATGGGAGAAAGAAAGAAGAGCGGCTTCGTTGTCGGATGGAAAAACAGCATAGTGAAGCGGAGAAGAGAGGCATTCCAGGTATGCCGGATCTTCTTCGGAAAACTGCTGCGCCGTAATTTTCATTCTTTCATCGGAGCCGGAGCGCCCGATCCGGAGATTCTGGTGAAACATGGAAATCTGATAGGAAAGAAGGTCGGTGCGGGAGTAAAAGTAGAGCCCTACCGTCTTCTGCAGCTCACCGATCCGCTGGCTGTCCAGAGGATTGGGATTCAGAAGATCGTTGTAGAACTCGGAATCATATACCGGAAGAACACAGAAATCAGAGAGATCGGCAAAATACTGATCCAGATTCTGGAGCTTCAGATGGATCAGCTGCGAGGTGGCCTGGTTCTGACGGCGGATGGCATTCTCCGTCCCCCAGCGGTAATTGGAAAAGGAAAGAAGAAACGTCAGGATGAGAAGGGATGCTGCCATCAGCAGGGTAAAGGTCAGCCACAGCGGTGTACGGTTCATCAGAGCGCGGATTTTCGCCTTATGGAATTGTCGGGATTGTCTCTGCTTGTCCATGCTGATTATTGTATACCTTGCAAATACAAACGGTAAATAAAAGAATTGAAACCGTGCAGAATATAGGAAAATATGCATAGGTTCCACACAAAACGTGTCAATAATTTACAGTTACAAGATCATAAATCTCCATTTATCCGTCAGAACGATGAGAATAAAATAATTTCATGCTGATGAATGTCAGGAAAGGCAGCGGAAAGGAGACGGGAATGGGAACATCGAGACGAAAACGAAAGGAAAGAAGAGAGAACTTCCTCTTTACAATTCCTTCGGTCATTCTGGTAGTCATGATGATGTATATTCCGTTTGTCATGAGCGGATTTTATTCCCTCACACAATGGAACGGGATTGCAAAGGAGCCGGTCTTTATCGGACTGGAGAATTTCCGGACGATTTTTTCCGGAACCTCGGATTTCCTTCCGGCTCTGTGGTTTACCATCCGCTACACGCTTCTGTTCGTGATTTTCTCAAATGTCATTGCTCTGGCACTTGCCGTTGCGCTGACGAAGAAATTCCGGATGGCAAACGTATACCGCGGACTGTTCTTCATTCCTTACATCATGAGCATGACTGTGGTCGGCTTTATCTGGAAGTTTATTTTTACCTCCGGATTTAAGTCCCTGTATGCGGCAACCGGCTGGGGCTTATGGAATTTATCCTGGCTGGGAGATCCGAAGATCGTATTTTTCTCGGTGGTTCTGGTTGGCGTCTGGCAGTCACTTGGCTTTTACATTGTCCTGTACATCGCAGGACTGCAGGCAGTGCCGACCGACGTTCTGGAGGCCGCCTACGTAGATGGCGCGGGGAAGGCCCAGACCTTCTTCAAGGTCACGCTCCCGCTTCTGGGGCCGTCCATGACAACCTGCGTGTTTATGTCACTGACCAACGGACTGAAGGTATTCGATATCATTCTGGCCCTGACCAAGGGAGGCCCCGGAAGGGCAAGCTACAGTGCGACGCTTCAGATCTACAATGAGGCCTTCACGAACAATAACTTCGGCCTTGGCTCTGCGGAAGCCATTCTGTACTTCCTGTTTGTACTGGTGATTACACAGCTGGTGCTGAAGGGAATGAGCCGGAAGGAGGTGGATCTGTGATGACACGCCGTACCAGAAGAATCCTCGGAAAGACTGTCCTCATTGTGATCCTGACGGCGGCAGCCCTTCTGTACATCTATCCGGTGTTTCTGATGTTCGTCAATTCCTTCAAGCCCTTCGGAGAGGTGATTGCAGATCCGATTGCGCTTCCGAAGGCACCGACCTTTGACAACTACACCTACGTTGCGGATAAGATCCATTATTTCAAGCTTCTCGGAAACAATGTGATGATTACTGCAATCGGAATTGTCGGAATCCTGTTCTTCTCTTCCCTGGCAGCTTACATCTGTGACCGGAGAAGGACGAAGTACACCGGACTTGTTTACACACTTTTGATCACGCCGATGCTGATTCCGTTCCAGACCATTATGATTACGCTCCTTAAGGCAATGAGCGTGATCCGTTTGTCGGGATCCCGCGTGGGCCTTGGCATACAGTATTGGGGCTTCGGCATCCCGATGGCAGTCTTCATTTTCTATAATTTCATGAAGACGATTCCAAAGGAGCTGGATGAAAGTGCACAGATTGACGGGGCATCGACGATGCGGACCTTTATCTCCGTGATTTTCCCGCTTCTTAAGTCGGTGACGGTGACCGTGCTGGTGCTGGATGTGATGTGGATCTGGAATGATTTCCTGCTTCCGCTTCTTATGGTCAATGCGAGCAATACAACGAAGACGCTGGTTCTTGCAGCATATACCTTTGTCGGTCAGATGAATACACAGTGGCAGTACGCGATGACCGGCATGGTGCTTGCGGTCTTCCCGTCGATTCTGGTTTTCATTTTCCTGCAGAAATACATCGTGGAGGGAGTCGTAGCAGGAGCGGTAAAAGGATAAAAGAAGACCGCCAGAATGTTCACAATTGCCCGGAAGACAGAAAGGTCCCGGGCGTTAAAGGGAGAAGTGAAAGGAGAGTACCATGAAAAAGAAAGTAATGGCAGCAGTTTTGGCAGGGATCATGGCAGCAGGAATGCTGGCAGGATGCGGATCCTCCGGCAGTTCGGGAGAGACGCAGGCTCCGGTGGCAGACACCGGCGATGCGGCGCAGGAAGCAGAGACTTCTGAGGAAACCGATGCCGCGGAAGCAGACACGGAGGCGGCAGGAGAGGCAGACCTTTCTGCAGACAGCGGCGAGATCTATATTTTTATTTCCTCTCCGGAGTATGCAGATGCAATCAATACCCTGATCGATGAGTATAAGAACGTGGCTCCGAACGTCACGATCAACTATGAGACCACGCAGAATGATTATCCGACGCTGCTGAAGGCTAAGATCAACTCCGGCGATGTTCCGGATATCTTCTCTTCGACCTCCGGAATGGAAATCGATACCTACCGCGAGTATTCCTATGACCTGACCGGACAGCCGATCGTGGATGCCATGGATGACGGCGTGGCAGCAGCAATGACATCTGCCGAGGAAGGCGGCAAGGGCTGCTATGGCCTTGCCATCAAAGGAAATTACTTTGGCCTTATCTGGAACCAGGACATTCTGGATGACTGCGGAATCAGCGCTCCCGAGACGCTGGATGACTTCAAGAAAGCCTGCGAGATTGTTGAAGCCAAGGGCTATCAGGCCTGCACCACCGGTTTCATGGAGTGGTGGGTTTATAAGCACAACGTGATGGATTTCCTGAATGCGGCAGCAAAGGCAAACGGAGAGGCAACGGCGGATATGGTTGCCAAATTCCAGGCCGGTGAGGCAAAGATCAAGGACTACTCCGTTCTGTATGACAACTGGTTTGATTACATTGACACGGCTGTGAAGTATGGCGATGACAAGCCTCTGGAAACGGATCTTTCCGGTGAGGAGCAGGCCTTTGCAGCAGGAAATACGGCATTCATGCTTGGCCAGGGTGCCTGGGTTGAGGCAGATCTTCTTGCAATCAATCCGGATCTGAAGATTGGCTTCGGCGGATATCCGGTGGATGCGGATCCTGCAGACTGCCAGGTTGTTTCCGGATCGGATCAGGCGCTTCATGTATATAAGGATTCCAAGAATCTGCAGACGGTTCTGAATTTCGTGAACTGGTGGTATACTTCTGACTATGGTCAGAGCTGGTTCACCGATGTTGCAGGCGTTGTTCCTCCGATCAAGACCGACAAGGAATCTGCTTACACAATTATCGAGCAGGGCAAGAAGTCTGTAGAAGAGAAGGGATCCGGCGATCTGTCCATCTGCTACTCCACCGACAGCTTCAATCAGGCATTCGGCGAGGCAATGCAGTCTTATATCGCAGGAACAACCGACAAGGATGCAACCTGTGCGCAGATCGAAAAGGACTGGCATGAGATTGACGGCGCAGCGAAATAACAGCAGCAAGCTGCAGAGGCAGCAAAACCGCATACTGTAAATACAGGCGGCGGAGTGGAAGAGCAAGGCTCTCCGGCTCCGCCGTTTTGCAATGGTGACAGAAAAGGAAAATACAACAGGAGGGAATATGAAATTTACAGATGGCTACTGGCTTCGAAGTGAGAATGTGCAGGCTTCGTACGCGTCGCAGGCATTTACGGTGGAGAGGATTCCGCATGGCATGCGGATTGCGGCGCCGGAGCGGCCGATTCTGTCCCGGGCAGATGCTCTGGACATCACGGTCCTGTACATTGATCTGGTGTCGGCAAGGCACAATGATATTGTCATGACAACGACGCATTTCATGGGATATGACGCGAAGGAGCCGCGTTTTGAATTAAACGAAGAGCCGGACGATACCGAGGTTGTCATAGATGAGAAGGAGGCCGTTTTAAAGGCCGGGGATATGACGGTCCGTGTGGACCGGGCGACCTGTGCCATTTCGTTTGAAGCAGAGGGAAGACGTCTGACCGGCACGAACTTCCGCAACATCGGCTATATGCGCGTCAACAAAAAGCCGTCGAAGCTTCGGATGGATCCGCATTATTTTGAACAGGATTACGAGCCTTATATGCTGACCGAGCTCTCCATAAAGCCGGGAGAAAACATTTACGGCTTTGGCGAGCGGTTTACTCCGTTTGTGAAAAACGGTCAGACTGTCAACCTCTGGAATGAGGACGGCGGAACGGCAAGCGACATCGGCTATAAGAACATTCCGTTTTATATGAGCAGTGAGGGGTACGGTGTTTTCACCGATCACACAGGGCCGGTTTCCTATGAGGTCTGCTCGGAGAAGGTCGGCTTTGTCGGAACCTCGGTACCCGGCGAGCAGCTTCGGATGCATATTATGTACGGAAAGACCCCGGCTGATGTCATCAAGGTTTACACAGCACTGACCGGGCGCCCTGCCCTTCCTCCCGCATGGAGCTTTGGACTGTGGCTTTCTACCAGCTTTAAGCCAAGCTATGATGAGGACACCACGAACAGGCTGATCGGCGGCATGCAGGAGCGCAGCATTCCGATGAGGGTGTTTCACTTCGACTGTTACTGGCTTCGCGCGCTGCACTGGTGCGATTTTACCTGGGATCCCGCGGTGTTCGGAGACGTCGCGGGCATGATTCAAAGGTACCATGAGAAGGGACTGAAGCTTTGCTGTTGGATCAATCCTTATGTGGCACAGGACACGGAAATGTTCCGTGAGGGCGTAAAGAGAGGCTTCTTCCTTATGAGGAAGGATGGCCGCGGCGTCAAGCAGATCGACAACTGGCAGCCGGGAATGGCTCTGGTGGACTTTACGAATCCGGGAGCCTGCGAGTGGTATGCCGGCAAGGTGAAGGGACTTCTGGATGCAGGCATTGATGCCATCAAGACGGATTTCGGCGAACGGATTCCGATTGACGTGATTTATCACGACGGAAGCGATCCGGTTATGATGCACAATTATTACACGCATCTGTACAATCGGCTGGTTTTCCGGACTCTTGAGAAGGAAAAGGGCGAGGGAAATGCGGTCCTGTTCGCAAGAAGTGCAACGGCAGGCGGTCAGCAGTTCCCGATTCACTGGGGAGGAGACTGCGAGGCAACCTACGGCTCCATGGCAGAGACCATGCATGCGGGGCTTTCTCTGATGATGAGCGGCTTTTCGTTCTGGAGCCATGATATTTCCGGCTTTGAGAAGACGGCAACGCCGGATCTGTATAAGAGATGGGCACAGTTCGGCCTCTTCTCCACACATTCCAGGCTTCACGGCTCGGATTCCTACCGCGTTCCGTGGATCTTCGATGACGAGTCCAACGACGTGGTTCGCTTTTTCAGTGAGCTCAAGTGCACCATGATGCCGTTTTACTATGAGCTGGCGGCCGAAGCACACAGGACCGGTGTTCCCGTGATGCGCCCGATGCCGTTTGTGTTCCCGGATGATTTTGCGTGCCGCTGCCTGGACCTTCAGTACATGCTGGGAGAGAGTGTTCTTGTGGCTCCGATCTTCAATGAGAACAGCCTCGGACGCTTCTATCTGCCGGGTGTGCAGAAGGGAGAAAGCGCAAAACGCACCGGAAGGTGGATTGGACTGATTGACGGCGAAATCCTGAATGGCGGCAGGTGGTATGAGAAGACGTATTCGTACCGGAATCTTCCGGCTTTTGTCCGCGAGGGCTCACTTCTTGCTTTCGGCGCACACAAGGACGTGCCGGACTATGATTACACGGATCACACGACACTCCGGCTGTATCTGCCGGTTGACGGAGAAACGGCGGTCTGCCGGATCCCGGATCTGAAGGGAGAAACTGCCGTTACGGTAAAAGCAGAACGCGAAGGACAGAAGGTTATTTTCTCTGTGGAGGGAGAGCTGAAGGATGCTGCTGCGGAAATTCTGCTGGAGGATGGACGCGTGGTGCGGACGGAGCTGAAGGGAGCAAGGACGACAGCAGAGCTCTGATCTGTGTCCATGGCGATCCGCTTTGGCTCTGAGACCGGCAAAAGCAAGGAAAACCTTGCAAATTCAGCCATTCATGGGTATACTCTTAAATTGTCTGTTTCTGACGAAGTTTATGTACCATCAGGAGGAATGAATCAATGAGCGTTAGTGTTGAAAAGCTCGAGAACAGCATGGCCAAACTTACCATTGAGGTAAGTGCAGAGGATTTTACAAAGGCAATTGAGAAGGCATACCAGAAGGAGAAGAACAGAATCTCCATTCCCGGTTTCCGCAAGGGCAAGGCACCCCGCAAGATTGTTGAGAAGATGTACGGCGCAGGAATCTTCTATGAAGAGGCTGCCAATACCTGCATCAACGAGTCTTATGAGAACGCAGCAAAGGAGTCCGGAGAGGACATCGTTTCCAATCCGTCGATTGATGTAACCCAGATCGAGGAAGGAAAGAGCTTCATCTATACCGCAGAGGTTGCTCTGAAGCCTCCGGTATCTCTTGGCAAGTACAAGGGCGTTTCCATTACCAAGCAGGCACCGGTTGAAGTAACCGATGAGGAAGTTGAGAACGAGCTGAAGCGTCAGCAGGATGCAAACGGAAAGATTCAGGATGTTACGGATCGCCCGGTTGCTGACGGCGATATGATCAAGCTTGATTTTGCAGGCACGGTAGACGGCGAGGCATTTGACGGCGGCACCGCAACCGATTATGACCTGACCGTTGGCTCTCATTCCTTCATTCCCGGATTCGAGGAGCAGCTGGTCGGCATGAACGTCGGCGAGGAGAAGGACGTTGAGGTAACCTTCCCGGAGGATTATCACGAGAAGAAGCTGGCAGGAAAGCCTGCTGTTTTCCACTGCAAGGTGAACTCCGTCAAGACCAAGGTCCTTCCGGAGCTGAACGATGCATTTGCAGACGAGGTTTCCGAGTTCTCTACTCTTGATGAGTACAAGGCTGATATCCGCAAGAACCTCGAGGTTCGCAAGGAAGAAGAGCACAAGAATGCGAAGCAGAACGAGGCAGTTGCTGCAGCGGTTGAGGATGCGAAGATCGATATTCCGGAAGCAATGCTCCGCACACAGCAGGAGAACATTGCAAACGAGTTCGCTCAGAATATGCAGTATCAGGGCATGAGACTTGAGACCTATCTGCAGTATACCGGCCAGACGAAGGAGCAGTTCCTGGAGCAGCTCAAGCCGCAGGCTGAGCAGAGAATCCGCAACAGCCTGGTTCTCGAGGCTGTCGCAGAGGCTGAGAACATCGAGGTTACCGACGAGGATCTTAAGGACGAGTACAAGAAGATGGCAGATCAGTACCATATGCCGGTTGAGAATGTAGAGAAGGTATTCGAATCCGATCAGATGAAGGATGACCTGAAGAAGGATGTCCGCATCCGCAAGGCTGCTGATTTCATTGCAGACAATGCGAAGGAAACCAAGAAAGCAAAGGCTCCGAAGGCAGAGGCAGATGCTGCTGAGGAGAAGCCGAAGAAGACAAGAAAGGCTGCTTCCAAGAAGGAAACAGAGGCTCCGGCAGAAGACGCTGAGTAATCTCCGGTTCATGAAAAAACTCTTAATTCAGGACAAAGGCCTTGCGGTGAGCAAGGCCTTTGTCTTATTATGATTTCTGTTTGACGAGGGTCAATGTTTGAAGGAGGCTATTTATGGCAAATCTGGTACCTTATGTGATTGAGCAGACCGGAAACGGCGAACGCTCTTATGATATTTTTTCCAGACTTCTGAAGGAGCGCATCATCATGCTGGGTGATCAGGTGTCGGATCAGTCTGCAGAGCTGATTGTGGCGCAGCTTCTGTTTCTGGAGGGTGAAGACCCGGAGAAGGACATTCAGTTCTATATCAACAGCCCGGGAGGATCGGTGACGGCAGGTCTTGCGATCTATGACACCATGCAATTCATCAAATGCGACGTTTCGACGATCTGTGTCGGAATGGCAGCCAGCATGGGCTCTTTCCTTCTGGCAGGCGGCACGAAGGGGAAGCGTTTCTCCCTTCCGAATTCGGAAATTCTGATCCATCAGCCTTCCGGCGGAACCGAGGGACAGGCAAGTGACATGCTGATTGCAGCAGAGCACATTAAGAAAACAAGAGAAAAGCTCAACCATATTCTTGCACAGAATACCGGCAGAACGTATGAGGAGCTGTGCCGTGATACGGACCGCGACAACTGGATGTCTGCGCAGGAAGCGATGGAGTATGGCCTGATCGACCATATCTACACGACCCGCAAGGAAATTGAGGATGCATTGAAGAACGCATAAAGGAGAGCCGCCATGGCGAATAACAAGAAGAAAATGGAGCCGCCGCGGCACTGCTCATTCTGCGGAAGAACGGAGCTTGAGGTACATCAGCTGATCGCGGGACCAAACGGCGTCTATATCTGTGACCAATGCATCGAGGCCTGCGAGGGCCTGATTGCGAAGTACCAGCCGCGGGATGGTGAGTCGGAGGATTTCCGGGATGCTGCTCTGATGGGGCAGGAGATCAACCTGATGAAGCCTGCGCAGATCAAGGAGTTTCTGGATCAGTATGTCATCGGTCAGGACGAAGCCAAGAAGGTTCTGGCCGTATCGGTTTACAACCACTACAAGCGCGTACTGGCGGGAGCAGAGGACCCCAGAGAGGAAGACGAGGGTGTCGAGCTTCAGAAGTCCAACATTCTGATGCTGGGACCGACCGGCTCCGGCAAGACCTATCTTGCCCAGACACTGGCGAAGCTTCTGAACGTTCCGTTTGCGATCGCGGATGCGACCACGCTGACCGAAGCCGGCTATGTCGGTGAGGACGTCGAGAACATTCTTCTGAAGCTGATTCAGGCGGCAGATTACAACGTGGAGCGCGCGCAGCTTGGCATTATCTACATCGATGAGATCGATAAGATTTCCAAGAAGGGTGAGAACGTTTCGATTACAAGAGATGTCTCCGGAGAGGGCGTTCAGCAGGCTCTTCTGAAGATTGTGGAAGGAACGGATGCGTCGGTTCCTCCGCAGGGCGGAAGAAAGCATCCGCAGCAGGAGCTGATTCAGATCAACACCTCGAACATCCTGTTCATTTGCGGCGGTGCCTTTGACGGTCTCGACAAGATCATTCATGAGCGCACGGATTATCGCTCCATGGGCTTCAATGCTTCCGTCACGGAGAAGGAAGACAAGGATCCCGGCGCGATCTTAAAGGAAGTGGTTCCGCAGGATCTGGTGAAGTTCGGACTGATCCCGGAATTTATCGGTCGTGTTCCTGTTGTTGTTACCCTGGAGGGCCTCGACCGGAATGCACTGGTAAGAATTCTGAAGGAGCCTCGGAACGCTCTGATCAAGCAGTACCGGAAGCTGTTCCACTTTGACGATGTTGAGCTGTTCTTTGAGGACGATGCCATTGAAGCCATTGCCGATATGGCAGTGGAAAGAAAGACAGGAGCCAGAGGCCTCCGTTCCATTATGGAACGCGTCATGATGGATGTCATGTATACCATCCCGTCGGATGAGACGGTTCGTCAGTGCATTGTCACAAAGGCATCCGTACTGGGAACCGAGCAGCCCATTCTGGTTCATGTGGACGGAAGCCGTACGGAGGGAACGAAACTCCTTTCGAATACGGAGCTTTTACAGAAAACCAGTTAAGAACGATAAAAGGCGTGCAGCACGGCAGGTGCCGCACGCCCTTTTTGCCGAAGACCATCGCTGGATAAGAACCATCGCCAGGCGAGAACCATCGCTGGAGCTTCGGAATGTGAGGTGGAAATGGTTATCAAGAATGTGAATCTGGAAACAGTCTGCGGCATTACCAGTAAGCTTCCGGTGCATTCCTGGCCGGAGTTTGCTTTTGCCGGGAAGAGTAATGTCGGGAAGTCAACGCTGATCAACGCACTGATGAACCGGAAGAGCTATGCAAGAACCAGCTCAAAGCCGGGCAAGACGCAGACCATCAACTATTACAACATCAATGATGAGCTGTATCTGGTGGATCTTCCGGGCTATGGCTATGCGATGGCCGGTGTGGAGGTGAAGGCACAGTGGGGAACCATGATTGAGAATTACCTCCATACGAGCCAATCGCTGAAGGCGGTGTTCCTTCTGGTTGATATTCGCCATGACCCGTCCGATGACGATGTTCTGATGTTTGACTGGGTGGTACACAACGGCTTTATTCCGATTATTGTAGCGACCAAGGCGGACAAGCTGAAAAGAAGTCAGCTCCCCAGGGCGATTGCCAACGTGGAAAAGGTCCTTCATGAAAAGAGTGCGGTGGGCCAGGAGGTATCGCTGGAGGTGATTCCGTTCTCCGGCCTTACGAAGCAGGGAAGAGATGACATCATGAACCGAATCGAAGCATTGTGTGAATGATTCGCCAAGATTTGTCATGACGTTCGGACAACTGTGAATTATGACTGCTGTGCTTTGTTTTGCGTGGTATGATGGATGAGAGGAACAGGAAACCATGCAGAAAATCATAAAGAACAGTACAGGCTTATCGGTAAGGTAACGGCAGACCGGGCAAACGGTTTGTGCCGCGCAGGAGGGAATGACATGAAGAAGAAAGATCGTGTGGAACAGGAAGTAAGGAGTGCGTTTCGTGTGGCGAAAACCAACAAGATCATTGAAGCAGCCTGCCTGATTGCACTGGGGCTCGTGCTTCTCATCTGGTCCGGAACGGCGCTGGATGTGATCTGCAAGGCGATCGCAGCAATTTTTGCCATCATCGGCATTGTTGTGGTCATCGCATTTTTCCTCGGAAGAAGCAATGTGTACGGAAGCTCCGTCGGTCTGTTCGGCGGAATTGTGGCGCTTGTTGTTGGAATGTATCTGTTCTTTAACCCGGCGATTCTGGCGTCTCTTGTTCCGACCATCATCGGAATGATTGTTCTGGTGACAGGAATTGTGGATTTGTCGGAGAGCATCCGGATTGTCCGGCAGAAATCGGGCGGCGTTGCCGCAGCACTTGTCATTGCCGTGGTGGAAATCATTCTGGGCGTTGTCTTTATCATTCATCCGGTCTTCATCAATAAGATCCTGATGAAATTCATGGCGATTGCTCTGATCGCAGACGGCATTGCGGACATCTGGATCATGCTCCAGATCGGCAAGGCGGAAAAGCCGGCAGAAGCCATTGCGGCTGTGGCAGCAGGAGATGTGGTGGACGCGGAGGTGACACCGCTGTCGCCGAAGGGAGCAGCCAGTGGTGCAGGAGAGGCGGCACCTGCAGGGGAACAGGCTTCCGGAAAGGCGGGAGCAATGAACGGCTACACAACAATCTTCCGGCATTTTGCAGAGCATGCGGAGCAGGGAAAGCCTGACGCAGATGAGAAGCATGGCACAGATGCGAAGCCTGCAGCACGGGAAGATGCAGCAGCCGGGGAATCTGCAGTATCCGGAGAGACCAAGGCGGAAGAGAAAACCGTAAACGGCGTGGAAGCGGACGCAGCGGCAGCCGGCGTAGAGGCAAACAAGGTGCCATTTGGAGACGCAGGTGAATAATCGCCGCGTAAGAAAAACGCTGCCGCGACATCGTGACAGTTTATAAATTGTTTTGAAAAAATGACCCTGTCAGCGTTGACAGGGTCATTTTGCGTGTTATAGTATCAATAGAACAAAGAGAACAAAACTTCCAAGAGGAGGTGCCGATTATGAATATTACAAAGTTTACACAGAAATCACTGGAATCGATTCAGAACTGCCAGGGGATGGCAACGGAATATGGAAACCCGCAGGTGGAGCAGGAGCATCTCCTGTACTGCCTGCTTACCGTGGATGACAGTCTGATTGCAAAGCTTATTGAGAAGATGGGAATTGATGCCCAGTCCTTTACCACACGCTGCAAAAACGCCGTGGAGGTTCTTCCGAGAGTCTCCGGTGCAAGCTCGCAGACCTACGTCAGCAACAGCCTGAACAAGGTGCTGGTCGACGCGGAGGAAGAGGCGAAGAAGCTCGGGGATGAGTACGTATCCGTGGAACATCTGTTCCTTGCCATGATGAGGAACGCCAACGGCCACGTCAAGGATATTTTCCGGGATTACGGCGTCAGCCGTGAGGCCTTTCTGCAGGCACTGCAGAGCGTCCGCGGCAATCAGAAGGTGACCTCGGACAATCCGGAGGATACCTACGATACGCTGGAGAAGTACGGAGAAGAGCTGGTTTCCAAGGCGAAGGATCAGAAGATGGATCCTGTCATCGGACGTGATGACGAAATCCGGAATGTCATCCGGATTCTTTCCAGAAAGACGAAGAACAACCCGGTTATCATCGGTGAGCCCGGCGTCGGCAAAACGGCGATTGTAGAGGGCCTTGCCCAGCGAATTGCGAAGAAGGATGTTCCGGATTCCTTAAAGGACAAGAAGATCTTCTCCCTGAACATGGGATCTCTGGTTGCCGGTGCGAAGTACCGCGGCGAGTTTGAGGAGCGTCTGAAGGCTGTTCTGGACGATGTCAAGGCATCCGACGGGAACATCATTCTGTTCATCGATGAGCTGCATACGATTGTAGGAGCAGGCAAAACAGACGGCGCCATGGATGCCGGAAACATGCTCAAGCCCATGCTGGCAAGAGGCGAGCTTCACTGCATCGGTGCGACCACGCTGAATGAGTATCGTGAATACATCGAAAAGGATGCGGCACTGGAGCGTCGTTTCCAGCCGGTTATGGCAAGTGAGCCGACCGTCGAGGATACCATTTCCATTCTCCGCGGACTGAAGGAGCGGTATGAGGTCTATCACGGCGTGAAGATTGAGGACAATGCGCTGGTTGCGGCTGCGGTTCTGTCCAATCGCTATATTACCGACCGTTTCCTTCCGGACAAGGCCATTGACCTTGTGGATGAAGCCTGCGCTCTTATTAAGACGGAGATGGATTCCATGCCGACGGAGCTGGACGAGATGAACCGGAAGCTTCAGCAGATGGAGATTGAAGAGATCCAGCTGAAGAAGGAGGATGACAATCTTTCGAAGGAGCGTCTTGCAGATCTTCAGAAGGAAATGGGAGAGCTGCACGACAAGTTCAGTGCGGCGAAGGCCCAGTGGCAGAATGAGAAGAGCAAAATAGATTCGATTTCGAAGCTTCGCGAGGAGAAGGACGCCGTAAACTCTGAGATTGAGCTTGCAAAGCAGAGCGGCGATCTGGAGAAGGCGGCAGAGCTTCAGTACGGCAAGCTCCCTGAGATTGAGGCGAAGATCAAGGCCGGCGAGGAGGCTGCGGCCAAATCTGCATCCGGGTCGGACGGCGAGAGTCTGGTGCACGAAAAGGTGACCGAGGAGGAAATCGGAAGGATTGTCTCCAAGTGGACCGGTATTCCGGTGTCGAAGCTGACGGAGTCAGAGCGCAGCAAAACGCTGCATCTTCCGGAGGAACTGCACCGGAGTGTGGTCGGCCAGGACGAGGCGGTGACAAAGGTGTCGGAGGCGATTATGCGCTCCAAGGCAGGCATCAAGGACCCGACGAAGCCGATTGGATCATTCCTGTTCCTCGGACCTACCGGTGTCGGCAAAACAGAGCTTGCCAAGGCACTTGCAAGAGCCCTGTTTGACGATGAGAAGAATATGGTCCGGATCGATATGTCCGAGTACATGGAGAAGTACAGCGTTTCGCGTCTGATCGGCGCGGCACCCGGCTATGTCGGTTACGAGGAGGGCGGTCAGCTGACCGAGGCTGTCCGCAGAAAGCCTTATTCTGTTGTTCTGTTTGATGAGGTGGAGAAGGCACATCCCGATGTGTTCAACATCCTGCTGCAGGTTCTGGATGACGGCCGGATCACGGATTCTCAGGGCAGAACGGTAGACTTCAAGAATACCATCATCATTCTGACCTCCAACCTGGGCGCGCAGGAGATTCTTGCGGATATCGAGCAGCAGGAGAAGAGCGGAAACGGCGGAGCCGAGGAAGGTGCTGCGGCAGGTCTGCAGACCGGCGCTGCGGCAGCAGGCGGGGAAGGCTCGAAGGAGAAAACAATTGAAATCACGGAAGCCTGCAGAAACGCGGTGGATGCGATTCTGCATCAGCACTTCCGTCCGGAGTTCCTGAACCGTCTGGATGAGATCATCATGTTCCGTCCTCTGACAAAGGAGAACATCAGCGGCATCATTGACCTGATCATGAAGGATCTGAACAAGCGTCTTGCGGACCGTGAGATTTCGGTTCACCTGACGGATGAGGCGAAGAAGTACGTGGCAGATGCTGCGTATGATCCGAGCTACGGCGCACGTCCTTTGAAGAGATACATTCAGAAGAATGTTGAGACGATGTCGGCGAAGCTGATTCTGGAGGACAAGGTTGGCGAGGGTGATACCATTGAAATCGGCGTCAGGGATGACGCGCTGACGGCAGATGTGATCAAAAAGGCGGCAGATTCCGCGCAGTAAGGAGGCGGTTTTCGCGCAGTAAGGCGGCAGTTTTTGCGCAGTAAGGCGGCAGAGCCGGAAGAAAACATAGCTGCTTAAAGGAAAATTGAGGAAAAATCGAAAAAAAAGGCCTCTGCGGATCGTAAAGATCTGCAGAGGTCCTTTCCGTGTGGCGTGTATGCGAGCGTGCGAACGCGGCAAGTCACTGCGGCATCCGGTTCAGGCTCAGAATGCCACGTAGGAGCTGGAGGGCTTGAAGAGGCAGTCCTTTGTGATTTCCTTCAGAGAGGAAACGCCGCACATCTTCATGGTGGAGGCAAGCTCGCCGGCAAGCTTGTCGGTGAGCGCCTTTACGCCCTCTTCTCCGCCGCCGTAGACCGCTGTGACATAGGGGCGGGCGATCAGAACGCCGTCTGCACCGAGTGCAAGGGCCTTGAAGACATCCACACCGGTGCGGATGCCGCCGTCTACGAGGATCATCATGCGGCCCTCAACGGCATCGGCAATCTCCTCCAGAACCTCAGCGGTGGAAGGAGTCTGATCCTGTACACGGCCGCCGTGGTTGGAAACAATGATGGCGGAAGCACCGGCCTTGGCTGCAGCAAGGGCACCCTTGACGGTCATGACACCTTTGATGATAAACGGCTTCCCGGCCTTCTCAATAACCTCGTGAAGCTCCTTGGCGGTCTTGCTTCCTGCGGGAGGAGTAAGACCCTGAAGGAACGGAAGACCTGCTGCATCGATATCCATGGCAACCGCAAAGGATCCGGACTCCTCGACCATGCGGAACTTCTCCTGAAGCGTGTCAATGTCCCAGGGCTTGATCGTGGGAACGCCAGCGCCGTGATTTGCCTTGATGGCAGTGGTTGCAGCCTTGACTACGTTGGGATCGGTGCCGTCGCCCGTGAAGGCAATGATGCCTGCATTTGCAGCGGCGGGAACCAGAATGTCATTGTACTGGACGTCGTTGTACTTATCGCCGTAGTGGAGTTTTACTGCGCCGACGGGGCCTGCCATCACCGGGATGCGAAGATCCTTTCCGAAGAAGCGGAAGGTGGTATCCGGCTCCTTGTTCTCTGCGATCGTGTTCATGTTGATACGGATCTTCTGCCAGGCTTCATAGTTGCGGATGGCAACGTCTCCGATGCCCTTGGCTCCCGGTCCCGGCATGATACTGCCGCAGGCACGGCCGTTGCAGACGGGACAGGCTTTGCAGAAGGGGCCGCTGCAGGTCCTTGCGTTTTCAAGTACTTCCTGATAGGTCATGTGGTATACCTCCGAAATGAATGTAGATCAGATCTCATCCGCCTGCCGATGGTCTGCTTGCCGCAGGGCTGCCGGGCGCAGAACAGACGGAAAAATCTAAACAAAGTATAAAACAAAATATTGATTCTTGCATTATATCGACGAGGGTACTATTATAGCTAGTGTCGATTAGCACTCAATGAAACGGAGTGCTAACAATACATAAAAAGATTCATCATTTGGAGAACAGTGACAGACCTGTTCCCAATCATTATTAAGGAGGCAGTTATCATGAAGTTAGTTCCGTTGGAAGACAGAGTTGTTCTGAAGGCACTGGAAGCGGAGAAGACTACCGCATCCGGCATTGTAATTCCCGGTGCAGAGAAGGAGAAGCCGCAGCAGGCAGAGGTCATCGCAGTTGGCCCCGGCAAGACGGCAGACGACGGAAAGGTTATTCCGATGCAGGTTAAGGTCGGAGACAAGGTTGTTTATTCCAAGTATTCCGGAACCGAGGTTAAGCTTGGCGATGACGAGACCTACACGATCGTTCGCCAGAGCGACATTCTTGCAGTGATGGAATAATACACTCGGATCTGCCTGATGGCAGCGCAAATTGTTTTTCGAAATTAAGAAATGAAAATAGGAGGCTATGAATCATGGCTAAGGATTTAAAGATGGGTACAGATGCAAGAGTTGCTCTTGCAGAAGGCGTTAACAAGCTGGCAAATACCGTTAAGATTACACTGGGACCGAAGGGACGCAACGTTGTTTTGGACAAGAGCTACGGCGCACCGACCATCACAAATGATGGTGTTACCATTGCAAAAGAGATTGAGCTTGAGGATGAGTTCGAGAACATGGGCGCACAGCTGATTCGTGAGGCTGCTTCCAAGACCAACGATGTTGCTGGTGACGGAACCACAACCGCTACTGTTCTTGCTCAGGCAATGATCAACGAAGGCATGAAGAACCTGGCAGCAGGTGCCAACCCGATCGTGCTCCGCAAGGGAATGAAGAAGGCAACCGATGCTGCGGTTGATTCCATCAAGAAGATGAGCACCAAGGTTAAGGGCAAGGAAGACATCGAGAAGGTTGCTACCATTTCCTCCGGTGATCCGGAAGTCGGCAAGATGATCGCAGATGCTATGGAGAAGGTTTCCAAGGATGGCGTTATCACCATCGAGGAGTCCAAGACCATGCAGACTGAGCTGGATCTTGTAGAAGGAATGCAGTTCGACCGCGGCTATCTCAGCGCATATATGTGCAATGACACCGAGAAGATGGTTGCAAGCCTTGAGGATCCTTACATCCTGATTACTGATAAGAAGATCTCCAACATTCAGGATATCCTTCCTCTGCTGGAGCAGATCGTAAAGATGGGCGCTAAGCTTCTCATCATCGCTGAGGACGTTGAGGGCGAGGCTCTGACCACACTGATCGTCAACAAGCTGCGCGGAACCTTCGATGTTGTTGCTGTAAAGGCTCCGGGCTACGGCGATCGCAGAAAGGCTATGCTGGAGGATATCGCAATCCTTACCGGCGGCCAGGTAATTTCTTCGGATCTTGGACTTGAGCTGAAGGATACTACTCTGGAGCAGCTCGGCAGAGCTAAGAGCGTAAAGGTCGAGAAGGAGAACACCACCATCGTTGACGGTGAAGGCGACAAGGCTGCTCTGCATGACAGAATCGAGCAGATCAAGAAGCAGATCGAGGATACTAAGTCTGACTTCGATCGCGAGAAGCTTCAGGAGCGTCTTGCAAAGCTCAGCGGCGGCGTAGGCGTTATCCGTGTCGGCGCAGCAACCGAGACCGAGATGAAGGAAGCGAAGTATCGCATGGAGGATGCTCTGAATGCAACCAAGGCTGCAGTAGAAGAGGGCGTTATCTTCGGCGGCGGCTCTGCTTACATCCACTCTCAGAAGGCTGTTGAGGCTGAGATCAAGGATCTGACCGGCGATGAGAAGACCGGTGCAAGAATCGTTCTGAAGGCTCTGGAGGCTCCGCTGTTCAACATCGCAGCAAATGCAGGACTGGACGGCTCTGTCATCGTAAACAAGGTGAAGGAGTCCAAGGAAGGCATCGGCTTCGATGCTTACACAGAGGAGTATGTCGACATGATGGATGACGGTGTTCTGGATCCTGTCAAGGTTACCAGAAGTGCACTGCAGAATGCTACCTCTGTAGCATCTACGTTCCTGACCACCGAGGCAGCTGTTGCCAACATCAAAGAGCCTGCTGCTGCAGCACCCGCACAGGGCGCAGGCATGGGATACTAATCCGAAGAGCCGGGAAGTAAAATAAAGAAAAAATCTCCTGCTGATACAGGAGACCGGGAAAAGGGGAGACGGTTCAAAAGCTGTCTCCCCTTTTTGTACAGGAAAGGGAAGGTATGTCACACAGAAGAAGATATCGCAAATCACATCCGGTTCGGAACTTCATTCTCACGCTGCTGATCGTACTGGCAGCAGGTGTGGTTATCCTGTGGGAAGCAGGACCGCTGAAGCAGAAGGTGGCGCAGCAGGTCAGCACGCAGCTCATGGAAACCGCAGCTGACAGTGCCGCGAGCAAAATTGCGGAGGCCTCCGGCGGAGCAATTTCAGCGGAAGCGGCGAAGCAGGAAATTCAGCAGGGGTTGGATTCTATGTCACCGGAAGATAAGGAAACCCTGACCGGCATCGTTGAGAATCACATGGACAGCAAGGCGGTGACGGAAATTACCGGCCAGGTGCTGCAGGGCAACGTACAGGAAGCGGCAAAATCTGCTGCAGAGGAGCTGACTCCGGAGGAATACCAGAAACTGCAGGAGCTTGCAGAGAAATATCTCGGCCAGAGCCTTCCGGCAGGAGAGTAAGGTTAATTTGCTGCACCTGTATGGCGGGAAACGATTGTCGTTTCCGGTCAGGTGGCAGGCAATAACTATTTTGCGGGTCCATCGGAAACAACATTGCGGAACCGGCGCTGCAAGGTCCCGAGTATCAGATACACGAGGAGAATTACTGCAAGGACAAGAAGTGCATAGCCGATCCTCCAGCAAGCTCCCATCCGGGAATAGAGCAGCTCGAGCGGCGTCCCCTTCAGAGGGGTCATGATGAAAAGATAGTTGCAGCCGGTGAAGTGATTGAAGACTGCCGTCGGCGGCACGATGATGCCAAGATACAGAACGGGATACCACAGGTGACGGATGGTGGGACGAAGCCTGCCGGAAAGAAAAAGAGCAAGCGGGTAAAATACCAGCACTGCATGCCAGACGAAGCTGTGGATGCACATGAAATTCCAGAGCGGGTATGCGGTCCAGTTCGGGAAGATCAGTGCACAGATTGTTCCGGGCATCAGCAGTACAAGCCCGATTTCACCGAGAGCCCTCCGAAAAGGGAGAAACCGCTCCGGCAGAAATGCCTGCAGCAGATAGACGAAAATGGCGAAGCTGCAAAGGTGAAGCGGCAGATAGGCCAGACTCATGCGGTGAACAGAAAACAGAAAAAGATCCCGGAGAAGATTTCCGGCAAGAAGAGACAGGGCAGTTGCTTTTAGCAAGACGTCCTGTCTCTTTTTGCTGCATTTCAGAAAAAGCCCAAGTGCAAACGCAACGCCTAATCCGCAGCAAAGCACAGCAGCGAAATGCCGGGAAGAAAACAATCCAAAGCCAATCCCGGCAGGAAGATCATGGATCTCTTTCCAGAAGTAAGATGTTGGATTCATAAAAGTGCCTTTCTGAAGGATTAGGATGGATATAACGCTATTATATAGGAATGTACAAGAGGTGGCTGAGAGATTCCTGGAGAATGACAGCAGAGAACTTTTGAGGATACAATTGTTTGAAAAGGCTCAAACAATTGTCTGTTGACGGGTAGTTTGAATAATTTTACGATTTCTGTGAGTTTATATTGTACAAAATAACCAAAGCAGAAGGAAAAATGAAACAGAAAACAGATTAATAGCTAAACAATATAATAATAACTATTGGTATAGGAGAAATCTGAATGATTGAAGTACAACATCTGTGCAAAAAATATGGAAATTTTACAGCAGTGGACAACATCAGTTTTACTGTTCATGATGGGGAAATTGTTGGCTTTTTGGGATTGAACGGTGCAGGAAAATCTACAACTATGAATATGCTGACCGGATATCTCGCCATGACAAGTGGTGAGGTTTCTGTGAATGGAATACAAATGACGCAGAATCCGATGGAATGTCGCCGGCAGATTGGGTATCTGCCGGAGATTCCGCCACTTTATCCGGAAATGACAGTAAAGGATTATCTTTCATTCATATATGATTTGAAACACATTCACCTGAAGAATAAGGCAGAACATCTTTATACGGTAATGAAGGAGAGCGGTATTGAGAGAGTTGCCGATCGGATTATCGGACATTTGTCTAAAGGCTATCGACAGCGGGTTGGGATTGCTTATTCTATGATAGGGAATCCGCCAATTTTGATTCTTGATGAGCCGACGGCGGGACTGGATCCCCGGCAAATTGTCGAAATCCGTGGGCTGATTAGCAGGTTGGGACAAAAGCATACAATCTTGCTAAGTACACATATTCTTCCGGAAGTGCAAGCTGTTTGTGAGAGAATGATGATCCTGCAGCATGGAAAAATTGTGTTAGATGAGAAAATGGAGGCTGTTCTTCACGAAAATAAGGGTGGAGAAGATATTTTTGTTGCTCTTGAAGGGGAAAAAGATCTGATATGTAAGGCAATTTCTAAGATTGCAAATGTAAGAATTATAGAGTCAAGCCCGGCGGATTATCCCGATACAAACAGATATCATGTTGTAACCATAGGCAGAACAGATATTCGACATGAGATTTCTGCGTTGGCCGCAATAAATGGATGGCCGATTTTGGAAATGAGAGAAAACAGAATGTCTATGGAAGAACGATTTATTCAGTTGACTTCGGATGGCAGCGAATGTTCGTAAAAGAATATTGAAATCAAAAAAGAAAATGCAAGATGCTGCAGAAGAGTTGTGGCAGGGAAGGTATTTATGAAGGCAATTTGTTTCAGAGAACTGCGGTCATGGTTTCAGGCGCCGCTTGGATATGTTTTTGTGTCGGCTATCACTGCATTATATGGTTTTTTCTATTATCAAGTGATGATGAGTGGTTCCAGTAGTTATGTCACTGCTGTATATACGATGTTGTTCTCTTTTGACATGATGTTGATTCCGATATTGACGATGCGCTCGTTGGCAGAAGAAAAAAGAAATCATACGGATCAAGCTCTTCTGACAGCTCCAGTCAGTGTACTAGAAATTGTGAGTGGAAAGTTTGCGGCATGTTTTTTCATTTTTTTGCTTGCATCGACACTGGGACTTCTTCCAGCATTTGCAATGACAAGCTTTGCCAATCCTCCTATGGGATTGATTCTTGGAAACTATATAGGAACACTTTGTTATGGCGGAGCGATGATCGCGATTGGTATTTTTATTTCTGGTCTTACATCCAGTCAGGTTGTTGCAGCTATTGCTACGTTTGCGGTGTCGGTCTTTCTTATGTACATGAATAGTATGGCGGACGCCGTGAATCAGCCGGTGTTAAGTTGGATTGTGGAGAAGATATCTTTTTATAGTCGTTACGGTATTCTGGTTCGGGGAATACTGTCTGCAGAGAGTCTTGTTTATTTCGTTGGAATTTGTGTGATCTTTTTATATTTGTCAGCGCTCATGCTGGAGACAAGACGCATTGGAACATTCCGATTCCGAAGCACAATGGCAGGAAAAGCAACTGTGCTGATTGCAACGGTAATACTGGTTAATGCAATTGCAGGTCTTCTTTCGGAACGGTATCCTTCTGTGAATATAGATCTTACTGCAACGGGAGTGAATACGCTGAGCCAGGAAGAAAAAGATTATCTTACTACAATAGATCAGAATATCCAGATTTATGTAATTGCAAGTGAGGAAAGAGCAAGAGAAGATCAATTGTATACCTCCTATGGAATCAGTTATAGTCAGGTATCCAATCTCCTTGATCGGATACAGGAATGGAATCGAAATATTCGGGTAGAATATATAGACACCGAGGAAAACCCGGGTTTTGTAAATCAGTATTCAGAAGAGCAGCTATCAGATGGAAGTGTACTGGTTCAATCCTCACTTCGATACAGAGTACTGGGAATTGACGATCTTTTTGTCAATGAACAAAATACACAGACAGGAACGGTATCTACATATACTCAAGCAGGATCATCAATCACGAATGCAATCGCATATGTTTCAATGGAAGACGTGCCGGTTATCACAGTGGCATTGGGACATGGGGAAATGTTGAACGCTTCTACACGCATGGCTTTCGATGGCCTGATGAAGAAAAATGCCTTTGAAATTAAGGAAATTAACATTTTAACAGACTCTATTCCGGAGGATACCAGCATCCTGTTTCTTCCGACTCCAACAACAGATTATACAGAAGGTGAGATTCAGCAGCTTCGCAGGTTTATGAATGACAATGATTCTGAAGGGGCGAGGACCATTCTGTTCTCGGCTTATCCGTCACAGGGAAATATTCCGAGGTTGAAACAGTTTCTGGAAGATTGGGGAATTCAAATTGGAGATGGAACGATTGTGGAGACAGATGAATCCAGAATGTTTTTGAATGATCCTGCTTCGCTTTTTGTAAGAAGTACGCAAACTGTGCTTGCAGATGGCAATTACATGTATCTGGTGGCTCCGTCAGCAAGCCCGCTGAAAATTTTGTTCGAGAGCAATAATGATATTTATACGTTTCCACTTTGGGAAACCGGTGACACCTGCGAGGTGCAGGATGGAGAAAATTCATCTGGCAAACAAATTGTTGCAGCCTACGCTTATCGAAAAAATCAAAATAATGAATATCGAAATGTCATTGTTTTTGGATCGTCCATGGCGCTTGTATCTCCGTATCTGGATTCCAACAGTTTTGCGAATGCGTCCTATATTCGCGATCTGCTTCGTGTGGCAAGTAATACCAAGATGTTTACCGCTGTTCAGAATGAACAAATCCTTATGAACGAGATGGATATTACCGCATCGCGACAGACAATTAACGCAGTGGGGTTGTGGATTTTTACGATATTGATTCCAGCAGGAATTCTCTTTGCGGGAGCAGTTGTATTTTTTCGCAGAAAAAATCAGTAGATTTGCGGTAGAAAGGATGATCACCAGATGGGAAAAGGAAGAGTTCAATTAGTATTGGGAGCTGTCGTTTTTACAGGACTTCTGGGAACATGGCTTTTTCTGAAGTCAACACCTGCATCGGAAACTACATCCCAAACACCGCAAGCAACAAATAAAAGCAGCCAGTATGGCGATACGAAGAAAGAGACAAATCCGGATCCAGTTCTGAATAATATTAACAGTATATGTGTGGAATACGGTGACGATAGAAAAAAACTCGAAATTCAGGTTGATGGGGAAGAATGCCGTATTATTGATCTGGAAGAGAGTAGAATTGAAAACGGAGTCAAAGAAAGGGTTATTAAGGAACTGGAAAATCTTTCCGTTGTTCGGAACCTTGGGGAACAGACGGATCTGGAACAGTATGGTTTGAAAATAGTCGATAGAGAGGACAAGGTCTCACAAAGGAACGATGCAGTAGCGGATGGCATAACCAGTGCAGTGATTACGCAGAAGGATGGGAATCATCTTAAACTACAGATTGGCACAGCTGTTGCGGGTCGAGATAATTCCTATTATGCTCTGCGGGATGGGGAGGTTTTGATATTAGATTCTTTTCCCAAAGAGCTTCTGGAAGGAAGAACAGCATTTTATAAAAAGACACTTATTTCTATTCCTCAAAAGTATTCTGAAGGATATGCAAACGACGAATTTGAGTATCTGAAAATCAGTGGAGAAACTGTTGAAGAGGATATTCAAATTGTGCCGGATGCGGAAGTGACCTCTGGGTATCTTATGGTAGAACCGGTTCGTGCGGAGGCACTTCTGGGAGAAACCAATGCTGATACAGGAAGTGTCTCGCTGTATGACCTTTTGGGAGCGGTGCAGGTAGAAAAAGTAAGAACAGAGGTGTGCGGCGAGGGCCTTATCAGAGAAGTTGGGCTTGCAGGCGACGCCTGCTGTAAAGTCTCCTATTCTATGAACGGAGAAACCCATGAGATTCGAATTGGGAAAGAAGAGGAAGATGGATATGATTTGATGATAGATGACGACCCTGCTTTATATCTGGTTCAAAAAGAGTGGGCGGAAAAAATATTGAATCTTTCCGTGATGAATCTGAGAGCGTCGTATATCTGGCTGGTCAGTCTTACAGATCTGGAGAGTGTGACAGTAGCATGTGAAGGAACGGAGAAAACCTGGCAAATTCAGGAAGATGGATCTGCTATTTGTGGGGAAGAGATAATGCCGCAGGAGGAATTTCTACCAAAATACCAGGAACTTATCGGAATGACAGTTTTAAATGTAGAAAAGCCGACGCAGGTGAAGGGAAAGCCCATTCTGGATATTACATACCGGTATAAGGAATTTAATGATAAGTTACAGAAGGAAGAGGAAGAACCACATATAGTAAAAGTTACGGTTGTACCTCTGGAGACGTCTGATCGCTATGCGGCATATCTGGACGGAGATTTCTCTGGAATTCTACGAAAAGACACAGTTGAAACAACTATACAGAGTTGGAAATAGCATGAGAAAACTAAAGAATGACCGGAAACAAGAAGCTTTAGCAGCAAAAAGAAAAAGCTGTCTTTGCGTACATTCACTGAAAGGACGGGTACTGGCAATTATGGTGGTCTCCGTCCTTTTATGGTTTGCATTTGTTGTTCTGCTATTTATGCAGAGTTATTGCAAAAATCAAGAAGAAATGGAAAAACAACTGGAAGCAGACACACTGGCAGTTACTTTAGCTATGGAGCGGCAGTACACATCTCTTCTTAAAATTTCTCAGCAGATGACCAATAATAGTGTAATTGGAAATACATTTGAGAACTTTCTGACAGCAAAAGATCGGTACGATAAAATTCATCAGACAACACAATTACAGACGACGATAAGTTCGGTGATTTTTAATTATGATTATGGAACGATGGCTTGTTACTATCGCACGGGGGATCAGGACAAGGAAACGATGGTTCTGAGCTGTTATCCTGTTAGAGAGGAAGAACCATCGTCATTTCAGACCGCAGTATCAATCAATGAAGTTTCTTATCAAAGCCTCCATGAACCATTGAATGAGTATCTCCATATTCCGGTGGTTTCGATCATTCGGAAAGTATATTTTGATGGGGAGGAGTACCTGATTTATGTTGAGGGCAGCAGTGAAGATGTCCGCAAGAATCTTGAGGCAAGAACACGTAATATGGCATATACCTTCCTTCAAATCGATGAGAATGGGAAAGTCCTTGGGAATCTTGGCTATCAGAATCCGGATGTTCCGTCTGTTGGAACGAGGATGGAGATTGATTTGAATCAGAAGAAGGGAAATTGTCAAAGCAATGGAGAAAACTTTGTGTACTGTGTTCAGGATGGACTTGGTGGAAAAATTCATTATGTATTGCTGGTCAAAAGAGACCTGTTTCTAGAACAGCAATGGACAGAATTCCAGAACTATGCCTTAATCATGTTAATCGGAATTATAATTGTGGTTATCATTGTTGCGACAATGATGCGATTTATTTATTTCCCAGTGCGTCAACTTGGGGAAGAGATGGAGGAAACCGGCAAAGGGAAACTCGTGCCTGTAGATCACTATTTTGGCATGGAAGAATTTGACTCCTTGTTTGAACGGTTTAATGAAATGAAAAGGCGAGTGGCACTTCTTCTGGAAGATGTCCGAAGGAGTGAATATGAAAAGCAGAATCTGGAATTAGAAAAACTGTATTATCAGATCAATCCACACTTTTTGCTAAACGCTCTTCATTCACTGCATTGGCTGGCCGCAGCCTCGCATCAGAGAGATATTGAAGAGTATATTTATCAGCTGAATTTTATTTTGGGATACAGTCTTGGAAAAACAGAGAAAAAAGCCACGTTTGCCACGGAGCTGAAGTCTTTTGATGTTTATGTAAGTCTGCAGAAAAAGCGGTATGATTTTGAAGTACACTCCGATATTGAAGAAGGAGAGTGGCTTCAGGAACCTTGCGCCAGGCTTATATTGCAACCGCTTGCAGAGAATGCGATCTGTCACAATATGAATGAATTCGGTAACTTATGGTTGACGATGAGCAAAAAGGAAAGTGGAATTTACATTGAAATTCGGGATGATGGTCCTGGATTTGTGATTCCGGGAGGAACGGTGGCAGCAGGAAAGAGGCAAAACAGTGGAATTGGGCTTCGTTATGTACGGATGAATCTGGAGTCCTATTATGAAGGGCGTGCAGAATTCTGGATTTCCAGTGAAACTGGAAAAGGAACAAGTGTGAAAATGATTTTACCGTTAGAGAATTCGGAAAAACACTTGGATTAAAAAACAAAATATTTCGGGGGAGAGGAGAAGTTACTTGTACAAGGTTTTAATTATTGATGACGATAAGCTTGCAAGAAACGGTCTGATATCTATGGTCCAGTGGGAAAAATACGGCCTTGAAGTTGTGGGTGATGTTGCGAATGGATTGCTGGCCCTTGATTTCCTAAAAATACATGAGGTGGATCTGGCGTTTGTGGATCTTTCTATGCCCGTTTTATCCGGTATGGACTTTATCTGTGAGGCGCGAAAACTTTATCCAAATTTAAAGTATGTTGTCCTGACATTTCATGAGGATTTTGAAAATGTTCAGAATGCGCTTCGCTTTGGGGTCCTGGATTATATTTCCAAACTACGGCTTGAGGAAATGGTAGGGGATGAGGTGTTTGGCAGAATTGGACAGCTTCTGAAAGAGACAAATGGAAAAAAAGACGCCATTACACGTGGACTTTCCATTGGAGATACAGAATCGCGGCAAGATGCAGAAATAGCCTATGAAAAAATGGAGGAACTTCGACGATTTTGGTGTACGAATTACTGGATTTATGATGAACGTGTATATCGTTCGGGAATCAGAGAACTGGAAAATCTGAATATTTCAGTCAGACAATTGGAACGACTGCTCTTATGGATTTCACAGGAAACAGGAGAAGAATTTCATACCATATTGTCAGATGTATGGATCAATGATAAAAACGAAGGAATTTGCTGGCTTCGGAACACAAGGGAAACACTACGGGAACAGGCAAAACATCTGCAGGACTACCAGAATATTCCCTTTTGTATTCTGAGTGCTGTGGCGTATGTGGAAGAGCACATTGAAGAAAAGAACAATTCGGGAGAAATTGCAGGAATGGTAAATATGAGCCGTAGCTACTTTTCTACAAATTTTCGTTTGATAACCGGAGAGACGTTCAATGATTTTGTCCGAAGAGAACGAATGGATCATGCAAAGGAAATCCTGCAAAAAGAGCCGCAGATACGAATTGCGGATTTGGCAGAAAAGGTGGGGTATGAGGAGCCGAAGTATTTCGCAAGACTGTTTCAACAGGATACTGGATACAGTTGTTCAGAATATGCAGAACAAAAGTCTTTTTGATTGGGTGTGAATTGATGTGAATTGCACATAAAACACGCGAAACGGAGAAAAACGAAGGACATAATAACATATGTTCTAAATTTGCATGACATCTGTGAGTTGTTTGACATGTGCAATGTGTATAAATTATTTATAAAGAAATGCCCGATATGGGCAGAACGCATGATATAAGGAGGGAAACATGAAGAGGAAAATGCAGAAATTTATGGCGCTTGGACTTAGTTCTGCCATGCTGCTTACTCTGGCAGGCTGTGGAAGCAGCCAGACAGATACTACAGCAAACGCAACTACCGAAAATACGGCAGTTCAGACAGAAGAAGCAAAGAGCGCCAACAAAGAGGCGGCAAAGGCTGGAACAAATGCGGAGAAGGCATCCGATGAAGAAGCATTCCAGAAATTTGATTCTCCGGTTACAATCAAGATTGGACAGCAGGCTTATCCGACAATGTCCTTTCCGGATGGAGACACCAATGAAGATAATGTTTATACCCGATATCTGAAGGATAACTTCAACATTGACGTACAGGTGGAATGGTCTGCAGCAACAGGAAATGATTACACACAGAAAGTGAATATGTGCATTGCCAGCAACATGCTTCCGGATGGAATGCAGTGTGATCGCAAGTCTATGCTGGCGGCGGCAAAGGCCGGAGAACTTTATGATTTCACAGATCTGTTTCCAAAGGTTGCTTCTGCACAGGTTCGTGCAATCATGGATTCTGGTGACGGATCCGCTTATTCATATTCGCTGTATAACGGAAGACAGGTCTGCACTGTTGGAGTAGATGTAGCGACGTCTGGCGAATCTATGGTTAACGTCCGTAAAGACTGGTTGGATGAGTATGGCCTGGAAGAGCCGGAAACCTTGGATGATATTGAGAATATCGCAAGGGTCTTTAAAGAGAAAAAACCGGCTGGAAACAATACTATCCCGATCGCAGGACCGGATAAAAATAGCGGTGTTTATAGTAGCTTTCTGAATGCAGGAGTTGCAAACTGCGGCTTTGAACCGGTATTTGCAGCATATGATGCATATCCGGGATATTGGGTAAAGCAGGATGACGGCACTGTTGTATATGGTACTAATACCGAAAACAGTCGCAAAGCTTTTGAAAGATTGGCAAACTGGTACTCTGAGGGATTGATTGATCCGGAAATGGGTGTACGCGACAACGAAGATGAGCAGATTAATGCGGGAAACGTTGGTATGTATTTTTGCGCATGGTGGAAGATCGGATATGGCATTACCGATGCATATCGAAATGATCCTACTGCCAACTGGCAGTCTTATGTTGTTCGTTCCGATGATGGCAAGTGGAACACCAGAGAACAGTGCCCGGTAGCCTCCTATTGTATTTTTAATAAGGACATTGACGAGGATGTTGCAAAGGCTGGTCTTATTATTAATAACGTATGGATTCGTGATGAGAATAAGCTGACCACTCAATATGGACAGAACACTTCTATTTATTGGTATCCGCTTCGCAATTCGATGGGAGCGCTGAATGAGTGTGAGTATAGCTATGATGCACTGATGCAGGTTTTGGACGGTAAAAAGACGGCAGAGGATTACAACGTTGGCTCTGACAGCCCTTATAAGCTGATTTACAATGACTGCTCTACGGTTACTGAGTGTGTTCATGATTACGTACCAGGCAGCGAGGAGCTTTCTATTGAGAACTTTGATATTGAGAACAGTAATTTCCCTCGCCTGTATTCCATTCTGGCAGGCGTAAAGCCTTCAGCAACCAATCAGAAGGACAAGAGCGTTTACAGTGTATGCTACAGTCAGACTCCGACAATGGAAACGAAGTGGGCAAATTTGGAGACAAAAGAGAAGGAGATGGGACTTCGCATTATCACTGGCAAGGATGATATTTCCGCATTTGATACCTATGTGAATCAATGGACATCAGAGGGCGGCAACGACATTACTGCAGAAGTGCAGGCAATGGCGGATGCAGAATAAGTCTTTCCTGCAGGATAGGGCGGCCTCATAAGAGGCCGCTCATATTTTTTGAAATAGCAAAGACATAATGGATATGCAAAGTATGAGGAGGAACTGGTATGAAAACTGGTTCAGTTTCAATCCGAAATAAAAAGGAAAACGGCGACAAAAAAACTGCTAAAAAGGCTGGCATCGCAGTGTCACGTTCTCACAAAATTCTGGAATACAATTATTTTCTGATGTGCCTGCCGGGATTGTTATGGATCTTTTTTTTCTCCATCGTCCCGATGAGAGGAATTATCCTTGCGTTCGAAGATTATAATCCGGGCCTTGGAATGTGGAAATCACAGTTGGTAGGACTGGATAATTTTAAATATTTGTTTGAACTAGCAGATGCTAAGCGTGTTATTGTCAATACGTTCATCATTGCTGGAATGAAGATCATTTTTAATATTGTTGTGCCGGTTCTTTTTGCGTTGATGCTTAACGAAGTAAAATCTTTAAAATACAAGAAGCTTGTTCAGACGGCAGTATATCTTCCGCATTTTCTTTCTTGGGTTATTCTGGCAAGCGTTATTTTGAACATTTTCGGAAGTGATGGAATTGTCAATCAGATCCGTGGAATTTTTGGTGGAACGCCTTTGATTTTCTTCTCAGAATCGAAATACTTCCGAGGCTTGGCAATTGGTTCGGATGTCTGGAAAGAATTTGGTTTTAACGCAGTTATTTATCTGGCAGCACTGACGGGAATTGATCCGACACTGTATGAAGCGGCAGCAATTGACGGGTGCGGCAGATTCAAGAGAATATGGCATATTACGATTCCTGGTATCGTCCCGACCATCGTGGTCATGACTGTTCTGGGAATGGGAAATGCTTTGAATGCCGGATTTGATCAGATATTCAATCTGTATAATCCGATGGTATATTCCACGGGGGATATCATTGATACTTGGGTGTATCGCATCGGACTGGTAAATCTGCAATTCTCGCTGGCAACCACAGCAGGTCTGTTTAAATCAGTGATCAGTTTTATATTGATTGCGGTATCTTACCTTATTGCCTATAAAGCAGCTGATTATAAGGTGTTCTGAAGATTACTGCGAGTTCGAGAAGCATTACCGAATTAATAATTAGCGAGTACAAGGAGGCATATAATGGGCGAAAGTGATAATGGACTCCGGATGGTGGAACATAAATCTATCGGTTCCAGAATCTTTACAGCTGTTCTTTTTGTGATTCTGGGAATAATGGCGTTGAGTTGCCTGTATCCAATCTGGTATGCATTCTGTGTGTCCATTTCTGATAAAACAGCGGCTAATTCCGGAATGGTGACATTGTATCCGGTTGGCTTTTCCACGATTGCATACCGTGAAATCATGAAAGACTCTACGTTCTTTCATGCATTCGGTGTTTCGGTTTTGAGAGCTGGATTTGGTACGCTGTTTACGTTACTTATACTGTGTTTGATGGCATATCCGTTATCCAAAACAACAAAACAATTTCGATTGCATGATCCGATTATGTGGATTCTTTTGTTTTGCATGGTATTCAATGCGGGAGCTATTCCGTGGTATATGACCATGGTTTCTTATCGGTTGTTGGATAGTGTGGTTGGACTCATACTCTGTGGCTCTCTTCCGGTCTTCAATTTGATCATTGTCATTAATTTCTTCAGGGGAATTCCGGAAGATTTGGAGGACGCGGCAAGAGTAGATGGCGCTGGACCGTGGCGTGTGCTGTTTCAAATTTTTATTCCGGTTTCTAAGCCGGTGATTGCAACCATGGTATTGTTTACCAGCGTGGGATATTGGAATGAATTTTTCCAGGGGCTGGTTCTTTCAAGCAGCGACAAGCATTATCCGCTTCAGACATATATCCAGCAGATGGTTGTTAACACACAAAGTGTTGCTAATATGAGTCCGGATGAGATGAAGTTGATGAGTGCTTTATCTAACAAATCGCTCGATTCTGCAAAAGTGTTTATTGCAATGATTCCGATGCTGCTTATTTATCCGTTTATTCAGAAGTATTTTGTGTCTGGAATGATGATTGGAGCGGTAAAGGGATAATGGAAATGGGTTAAGAATAAGGACAGAAAGGATAAGCTATGATCTATCAGGAAAATGGAAAACTCTATCGCAGATGTGACCGAGAGCTTTTATGCATTGAAGGCTGGGGTAATGGTCTGCGTGTTCGCAGCACAACGACAGGAAGAATCCGTGATCTGAATTACGGCCTTCACGGAGAAAAGAAAGAGAAAGCGGCCAGAATCTCCATCGACGGAGAGTATGCAGAGATTGCAAACGGGGAGATCACCTGCAGAATTCTTTCCACGGGGAAGCTTCGCTTTTTCAATGCAGAAGGAAAAATGATTCTTGAGGAATATGACAGAAACCGCTTCCGCAGGAACAATGAAGGCTTCAGCAGTGCGCTGGAGCTGGATCCAAGAATGTATCATGCCATTCGCGGGACGGATAATGTTGCACTGACAGTCCGGTTCGAGGCACAGGACGAGAAGCTGTACGGAATGGGACAGTATCAGCAGCCGAATCTGGATCTGAAGGGCTGCATCATAGAACTGGCGCAGCGGAATTCTCAGGTATCGGTACCGTTCGTTCTCTCCAGTGCGGGGTACGGACTGTTCTGGAACAATCCGGGTGTCGGAAAGGTGATGTTCGGTGCCAATCTCACGGAGTGGCACATGGAATCAACAAAGCAGATGGATTACTGGATCTGTGCGGGAAATACGCCTGCCGAGATTGAGGAGCAGTATGCCGATGTCGTCGGAAAGGCACCGGAGATGCCTGCCTATGGAACCGGATTCTGGCAGTGCAAGCTGCGCTATCAGACTCAGGAAGAGCTGCTTTCTGTTGCCAGAGAGTACAAGCGCCGCGGGCTTCCGGTCTCGGTGATTGTCATCGATTATTTCCACTGGCCTCACCAGGGCGACTGGTGTTTCGATCCGGAGTATTTCCCGGATCCGGAAGCCATGGTGAAGGAGCTTCATGAAATGGGAATGGAGCTGATGGTTTCGGTGTGGCCGACCGTGGAAGAAGGGAGCGTCAACTACGAAGAGATTCGGGACAGGGGATATCTTGCTGCGACCGAAGAAGGGAACCGTCTCTCTCATCTTGGAAGGACTGCATTCGTTGATATGACGAATCCCGACGCAAGAGCGTATGTCTGGAATAAGCTGAAGGAGAATTACTCCAAATACGGTATCCGCGTTTTCTGGCTGGATGAGGCAGAACCGGAATACACGAAATACGAGTATGACAATTATCACTATGAGGTTGGAGCAGATCTTGAAGTGGGAAATCTCTATCCGAGAGAGTATTCCCGAATGGCCTGTGAAGGAATGAAGCAGGATGGAGAAAAGGAGGTCATGAACCTTGTGCGCAGCGCTTGGGCGGGGAGCCAGCGGTACGGGGCACTGGTCTGGAGCGGAGACATCGATTCGAGTTTTCTGTCATTGCGGAATCAGTTTACGGCTGGTCTGAATATTGGTATGGCGGGGATTCCGTGGTGGACAACAGACATCGGCGGTTTTCATGGAGGAAATATCCATGATCCCGCGTTTGTGGAGTGCTTGATCCGGTGGTTTGAGTACGGAACCTTCTGCCCTGTGATGCGTCTGCACGGATGTCGTGAGCCGATGCTGGAGCCTTTGGGAGAAACCGGCGGCGGATCCTGTCCGAGCGGAGCAGCAAATGAGGTGTGGTCATACGGAGAAGCGGCATGTGAAATTATGAGCCGGTATATCCGATTTCGTGAGAGCATTCGCGGGTATGTCGCGAAAACAGCAGAGGGAGCTCATCAAAAGGGAACGCCTATGATCCGCACGCTGTTCTATCAGTTTCCGGAGGATCCGGAGACATGGAAAGTGGAGGATGAGTTCTTCCTCGGAGAAAATCTTCTTGTATGCCCGGTGCTTTATGCAGAGAAGAGGAGCCGCACGGTGTACCTTCCGGAGGGAAGCCGATGGATCCGGGTGAAGATCACGGAGGAAGGTACAAAACGAGGAGAGGTTCTGGAAGGCGGAAAGCGCATGGAGGAAAACGCACCTCTGGATGTGATCCCCGTTTATGTAAAGGAAGACAAGTGGGAAGAGGTGTTTGGAAAATAAGCTTTTCAAACACGAAAAGATTGGCCCGGTTCCTATCTGCTGAGGGTGGAACCGGGCTGTTTTTGTATTACTGTTGGTTACACAAAGATTCTATATGGCAAACAGACTACGAAAAATGGAGAAACTATGGGATTAATAGAGATGAAAGAGGCTGGGATGCGGGTGTGTTTTCGGATTAACGAAGACAAGACCGTAGAACTGGTTGATTTTTCTGCAGAAAGTGCACTGGGAACAGAAAACACAGAATCAGAGTTAAAAAGATTGGAGCAGGGTGGCTGCATGGTGCCGAGACTTCATCAGGTGCTTTGCGTGCATCTGACAGGAGAAGGAACAACGGACGTGCATGCGTATAAGCACAATGTGGGGAGTGAGTCGACAAGATTTCGATATTTGAATCATAAAGTGGAAAAATGTGAAAATGGACGACTTTTGACGATTGTAATGGAGTCGGAACACAAACTTCATGCGGAATATCAGATGAGATTTTTCGATGAGGTTGCCATGGTTCGCGTTCAGACTACTCTTCGGAATGATGGCATAGAGCCACTCGGGTTGGAATATGTATCATCCTTTTATTATGGTGGTCTTTCCAAAAATGGTGAGGGCATTTACTCGGACAAAACAGATCTTTATGTACCATATAACAGTTGGGCTAGCGAAGCACAGTGGAAGCGGGATGACATCCGTGATCTCGGGCTCTCCGCAATGCCGATTGAAGGATATAATCTGCCAGATACAAGCAATAATCGGTACCATTATGAGAATATGGGATCTTGGTCTTCATGTGAACACTTGCCGATGGGAATGTGCGTTAATCGTGAAACCCATGAGATCAGTTATTATGAAATCGAGCATTCCGGTTCCTGGCAGATTGAATTAGGGTCAGATGTTGGAAGAAATCTGTATATTACGCTGATGGGGCCGAATGATGAGACGCAGTGGTGGAAAAATCTTCAACCAGGAGAGAGTTTTACTACGGTGCCAGCCTCGTTTGGCGTTTGTATTGGCGGCACCTCGGAAGCTTTGGCGGCGTTTACCAGGTATCGCAGAAAAATCCGTAGGCCGAATCAGGACAATGTGGGATGCAACGTCATTTTCAATGACTACATGAACTGCCTTATGGGAGATCCAACAGAAGAGAAGGAGAAGAAAATCATTGATCTTGCGGCAGAATTGGGCTGCGAGTACTACTGTATGGATTGTGGTTGGTATGATAAGGGACCTTGGTGGGATAGAGTTGGTGAATGGAAAGAATCGACAGAGAGGTTCCCGCATGGTATACGAAGTGTTGCCGATTATGCTCGAGCAAAGGGTATGAGGATGGGGCTCTGGCTGGAAATTGAGGTTATGGGGGTTGCCTGCGAGCTGGCAAAGAATTTGCCGGATGACTGGTTTATCTGCACTCACGGAAAGCGGAGAATTGATAATAAACGATATCTTTTGGATTTTCGGAATCCTGAGGTAAGGAAATACTGCATGGGAGTTGTGGATCGCCTGATTGAAGAATATGGAGTAGAATTCTTCAAGATGGATTACAATGTTACGACGGGACCTGGGAGCGATTTGAATACGGACAGCGTCGGAGATGCGATGTTGGAACATTATCGTGCATTTTATGATTGGATCCGTGAAATTTACCACAAACACCCGGGGCTTGTGGTGGAAGCGTGCAGTTCTGGCGCACAACGGATGGATTATGGTATTCTGGCTTTTCATAGTCTCCAGTCAACTAGTGATCAAACAGATTATATTACCAATTCCTATATAGCGGCTAATGTAGCGTCAGCGGTTACTCCGGAACAGGCTGGAATGTGGGTGTATCCGTATGTGAATGAGCGGGAACACGTAGTTTATAATGTTGTAAACGGGCTGCTGCTTCGGCCTTATGTGAGCGGACTTGTCTGGAATATGTCTGAAGATAATCTGCAGTTAATGAAAGAGGGCATTTCTTTGTATAAGGGAAAAATCCGAAAAGATTTGCCGCAGATGGTACCGTTCTGGCCATTGGGACTTCACAATGTGCAATCGGAAGTGCTTGCTTATGGTTTAAGAGATGAGAAAATGGCATATTTGGCCGTTTTCGCTGTGAAAACGCAAAATGCGGAGATTGATTTGTCCTGTTTGAATCTTTCGGAATCTGCGAAAGCAAAGGTGCTGTATCCGAGTAGCTGTGATTGTGATTATTCCTTAAAAGAAGGAACTCTTTATGTACATTTGCCGCAGGAAGCGTGCGCAAGGTTATTTGAGATCGAGCTTATATAATTATCTGACTCAAACGACTCCTGCTAGAAGTGAGTTTTCAAAGCTTATAGGCATTTCATTTCGTTATGAAATGTTTCTTATGGGATGCAAAAGAGTCTTATAATCAGGCCTTTGACAGTTGATAAAACGCCCAAGCCCCACAAACGTTGAAAACATCACGTTTGTGGGGCTTGTTCATGCTTTTTTTCGCGAAGTGGGTAATAGACAGGCTACAGACCTTTTGATTGGCGGATCACACCTTGTATGGCTCGCTTTTTCTGGATCTTGCAAATAGCACCGGCCATCGGCCGGCTTTGAGGAGCGAGCAGCCACTTCTTCTCCGCTGATTATCCGAGTTATTTCCATCATAATGAAGACATGCTGTTTTTATCGGTAAAAAAAGCGAATTGAGTTGTCAAAGAGCACAATCGTTTGCTTTCAAAGGGAACCAGATAAATAGAAAGCTATGAACATAAAAAAAGAAACGAGCATCCTTTTCCGGTCTGAACAGTTACTCAGTAAAAAACCCGTTTCTTACTTGACATGTTAGCATTGGGGTGAAAAAAGAACAAGGAAAAAACGAGAATGCAGGGGCATTAGCTTAAGAGGCGAGAACAACGTGCACAGATCTGGGAGCCTTCGGTTCCGATATCATAGCCTTGTATGATCTGAGGCCATTGTGATAGAATCTTCATTAATTATGGGGTGTCTTGGGTACAGGAGCAGCTGAGTCGGAATGGATGATTCTGTTAAAACACAGGAAAATACCGGAAGTATTTTCCGCAAAAGAGAGCGTATCGGGAATGCTTCGCAGGTGCCTGCAGAGAAGCCGATTGTAGGAAGCGATAAGCCGGAAGGCTTCGACAATGGCACGATTGAGAAGATCAATGAATTTTTGAGCCCTGAGGAATTGTATCAGGACCTTCTGGTTCGTGTACGCAAATATCATCCGAGTGATGATATTTCCATGATTGAGAAGGCGTACGAGCTTGCAAGAAAGGCGCATGAAGGCCAGAAGCGCAAGAGCGGAGAGCCCTACATCATTCATCCCCTGGATGTAGCCATTATTCTGGCTGACCTGGAAATGGATCAGGAGACCATCGCGGCAGGACTTCTGCATGACGTGGTCGAGGATACCATTTATACCAAGGATGAGATTGAGAAGGAATTCGGAACGGACGTTGCCAACCTTGTGGACGGCGTGACCAAGCTGAAGAAGATCAAGCTTTCCGGGGATTATGCGGATAAGACGCAGGCGCAGCAGGAAATGCAGGCGGAGAACCTCCGCAAGATGTTCCTGGCGATGGTTAAGGATATCCGTGTCATCCTGATTAAGCTTGCCGATCGTCTTCACAACATGCGGACGCTCCAGTATCAGCCTCCGGAGAAGCAGAAGCGCATTGCTCAGGAGACCCTTGATATTTATTCTCCGATTGCATCGCGTCTTGGCATCAGCAAGATCAAGGTAGAGCTGGATGATCTCTCGCTTCGGTATCTGAAGCCGGAGGTGTATCAGGATCTTGTGCAGAAGGTCAATGAGCGCAAGATGGAGCGCGAGCAATACGTCGAAGAGATCGCAGCCAATGTGGCAAAGGCCATGAAGGATGCCGGGATCGATGCAAGAGTCGACGGACGTGTGAAGCACTTCTTCAGCATTTACAAGAAGATGGTGAATCATCACAAGTCTCTGGACGAGATTTATGATCTTTTTGCGGTCCGCATCATCGTGAATACGGTGAAGGACTGCTATGCGGCGCTTGGCGTCATTCACGAGATGTACAAGCCGATTCCGGGGCGCTTTAAGGATTATATTGCAATGCCAAAGCCCAACGGCTATCAGTCGCTGCACACGACGCTGATCGGCTCGACCGGCCAGCCGTTTGAAATTCAGATCCGCACATTCGAGATGCACCGTGAGGCGGAATACGGTATCGCGGCACATTGGAAATATAAGGTTTCCAGCGATGGCAGAAAGGTGGATGAATCCGAACAGGAGAAGCTTATCTGGCTTCGCCAGATTCTGGAGTGGCAGCAGTCCATGTCGGACAATAAGGAGTTCATGCAGCTCCTGAAAAGCGATCTGGACCTTTTCTCCGACAGCGTGTACTGCTTTACCCCGAACGGAGAGGTCAAGAACCTGCCGGCGGGCTCCACACCGATTGATTTTGCCTATTCCATCCATTCGGCTGTCGGAAATAAGATGGTAGGCGCGCGTGTCAACGGTAAGCTCGTCAACATCGATTATCAGATTCAGAACGGTGACCGCATTGAGGTCATGACCTCACAGAATTCGCGGGGGCCGAGTCTGGACTGGCTCAATATCTGTAAGAGCGCTTCGGCGAAGAACAAGATCAACCAATGGTTTAAGAAGAACCAGAAGGAAGAGAACATTGTCCGCGGCCGGGATGCGTTTGACAGCTACTGCAGGACCAAGGGGCTGAAGGAAGAGCAGCTCCTGAAGCCGGAGTATATGAATGCTGTCCTGAAGAAGTACGGCTTCCGGGAGTGGGATGCGGTCCTTGCGGCAATCGGGCACGGTGGCCTGAAGGAGGGCCAGGTTGCCAATAAGCTGGTTGAGCTTTATGAGAAGGATCATCTTGCTCATCTTACCGACGAAGAAATTCTGAAGCAGGTGGAGGACAATGCAGCTGCCGCCAGACCGAACGGACACAGGGGATCCGGAATTACCGTAAAGGGAATTCATGATGTGGCCGTGCATTTTGCCCGCTGTTGCAGCCCGGTTCCGGGGGATGAGATTGTCGGCTATGTCACGAGAGGACGCGGCGTTACGATTCACCGGACGGATTGCATCAACATGATGAATCTTCCGGAGATTGACCGCGCAAGACTGATCGATGCCGACTGGGAGAACGGTGCACAGACTGTGGAGGACAGTGCGTTCGAGGCAGAGATCAATATTTATGCGTCAGACCGTGCGGGACTTCTTTCGGATGTGTCCAAGGCCTTTACGGAGCGGGATATCTCGATCATCGGCGTGAACACAAGGACAAACCGGCAGGGCTTTGCGAGCATGAATGTGACCTTCCGAGTCAGCGGAAAGGCAGAACTGGCGACAATCACCGAGAAGCTGCGCCAGATTCCGAATGTGATAGACATCAAGCGTGTATAAAGGAAAGCGGAGATGACAGGATCCGTATTTTCCTGGTGTGCAGGAGAGGGTGGCGGACGTCATCTTCTTCTGCATTTTTTGATTCAGAGGGAAAGGACAATGCGATGGCAGCAAAGGTTGTTGTGAAGGGATACGTGGTCGGAATGGTACAGACCAATGTGTACTTCCTTTATCGGGAAGGGGCAAAGGAGGCTGTGCTGGTGGATCCGGCGGATTACGGAAAGGCACTTGCGGACGAGGCGGGGAAGCTTGGACTTGAAATCAAAGGAATTTTTCTGACCCATGCGCATTTTGACCACATCGGAGGCGTCGAGGAGCTTGCAAAGCTGACCGGTGCAAGGGTCTATATCAGCGATGGGGAGAAAGAACTGATTCATGATACCGATGCCAATCTGTCCTCGCAGTACCATAATCCGAAGACCGTGCAGCCTGACGTATTTCTCCGGGACGGCGAGACGATGGAGATTGCCGGGATGACGATCCGGTGTATCCAGACGCCTGGACACACGGAGGGGAGCTGCTGCTATTATATAGAGGAGACGGGAGAAGAGGAGAAGGGGAATGCCGGGAAGAAGCCTTGCCCGCCGATTCTCCTGTCCGGCGATACCTTGTTCGAGGAATCGGTCGGAAGAACGGATTTTCCCACAGGCTCCATGAGCGCTCTTGTGCGTTCGGTGAGAGAAAAGCTTTTCATTTTGCCGGATGAAACACTTGTCTATCCGGGACACGGCGGGATGACGCAGATCGGGCATGAGAAGCAGTATAACGCGATGGTGTAACGGCCCTGGAAGCAAAGGCACTGTGAAGGCGGAATAACAGGAGAGACAAAAAGCATGCTGCGGATTGATGAAAATATAGATTTGTACCGGTATGAGATTCATTCTCTGGTTAAGGCATTCTACCCTGCAGAGGACGTGAAGGTTCTGATTGAGAATGATCCGGTCAGTGAGAAAACAAGAAGAGAGCACCCGGATGTTTTTATGAGGGTGTCCATGGAGAAGGAGCGGATTGCACTTTGGATCTCCGGGAACGGAGAAGAAGGAGCCGATTTTCTCCGGTCGCTTCCGGCGCATTCCGGTGCCGATTATTCGGCGAAGTGCAGGGAAACGAAGGATGCACTGAAGTCCTTTCTGTATCAGACTCTTTCGGAATACACGGGGACGGAGCTTCCCTGGGGCGACCTGATCGGGATCCGTCCGACGAAGATTGCCATGACGCGGATGGAGGAGGGAAGCTCGGAGGCAGAGGCCATCGATTTTCTGGAGAAGGAGCATAAGGTCTCTGAGGAGAAGGCACATCTTGCCGTCGACATTGCAAAGCGGGAGAAGAGGATTCTGTCCGGAATTCATTACGAGAACGGGTACAGCCTCTACATCGGAATCCCGTTCTGCCCGACGACATGTCTCTACTGCTCGTTCCCTTCGTTCAACATTGCACTCTGGAAGGAGCGGATCGGGGAGTACCTGGACGCTCTGGAGCGTGAGATGGCGGAGACTGCGGAGCTCATGAAGGGGCAGATTCTCGATACGGTTTACATCGGAGGAGGAACGCCGACCTCGCTGGAAGCGGAGGAGCTGGACCGGCTGTGCTGTGCGATCGAGCGATATTTTGACATGAGCACGGTGCAGGAGTTTACGGTGGAGGCAGGACGCCCGGACAGCATCACGAGAGAGAAGCTGCAGGCGCTGCGGAAGCATCCCATCACGAGAATCAGCGTCAATCCGCAGACCATGAAGGAGGAGACGCTGAAGATCATCGGGCGTCATCACACGGTGCAGCAGGTGGTGGACACCTTCCGGATGGCGCGGGAATGCGGCTTTGACAACATCAACATGGATCTGATTCTGGGACTTCCCGGGGAGGATGCGGAGGATGTCCGCAGGACGACGGAGAGGGTTCGTGAGCTGAATCCGGACTCCCTTACGGTGCATTCGCTGGCCATCAAACGGGCCTCCCGTCTTCGCCGCGTGATTGATGAGAAGGGATATCCGGTTCTGATCAATACCGATGAGACGATGGAGATCGCAGCAGAGGCGGCGAAGAATATGGAGATGAAGCCGTATTATCTGTACCGACAGAAGAATATGTCCGGTAACTTTGAGAACGTGGGATATGCCCGTGAGGGAAAATACGGCATCTACAACATCCTGATCATGGAGGAGAAGCAGACCATCATGGCGCTGGGGGCTGGGTCAATTTCCAAGCGTGTTTTCCCGGATGGGCGAATTGAGCGCTGTGACAATGCCAAGGAGGTCTCTGTTTACCTTGAGAATCTGGACGAGATGCTGGAAAGGAAGCGGAAGCTTTTTGCATAGAACAGGAGGATGGGGTTATGGAACAGGAAATCAGAAGGACGGAGTTCACCTATTTGTCTTCGGATCAGAAGACGCAGATTCGTGCGGTCCGGTATGAGCCGGCAGGGAAGCCGTGCGGAATTGTTCAGCTGACGCACGGGATGGTCGAGCATATGGACCGGTACGATGCCTTTGCAAAATATCTTTGCAGGAACGGCTTTGTGGTTGCCGGACAGGATCATCTTGGACACGGCGCTTCCGTGACCGGAAAGGAAAAATGGGGATATTTTGGCAAGGCGGAGCACCCAAGCGACCTCCTTGTCGAGGATATGCAGCTGCTTCGGGAGCACCTGCAGACGGAATATCCGGAGCTTCCCTATATGATGCTGGGGCACAGCATGGGCTCCTATATGCTTCGCAAATATCTCTCCGTTCACGGGGAGGGCGTTGCGAAGGCGGTTGTGATGGGAACCGGAGATGTCTCCCTGGTACAGGCAGGGCTTGGTCTGTTTCTCATCCGTGTGCTGTCAGCAATTCACGGAGATGAGTATCGGAGCAAAATGATTCAGCAGATGACCTACAGCAAGTCTTACCGGAAATTTGATCTTACGGGGGAGCATCCGGAGAACAGCTGGCTGACGAAGGATACCGGCATCGTGAAGGCCTACTATGCGGATCCGAGATGCACCTTCCTGTTCACGCTGAATGCATATAAGGGCCTGGTGGAAGCGGCGGCCTATGACGCGAAGCCGGAGAATATCCGGAAGATCCCTTCCGGGATCCGGATTCTTCTTGCAAGCGGCGCCGATGATCCGGTCGGAGACCTTTCCGCAGGAGTAAAGAGAACGTATGAGAAATTCAAGGCAGCAGGACTGAATGTCCAGATGAAGCTTTATCCCGGTGACCGGCACGAGATCCTGAATGAGACCGACCGGGGACAGGTGTGGAAGGATATGCTGGCATTCTTCAGGTCCTGACAAGTATGCCGGATTAAGGAGGATATTTTATGAAAATCATTTCGGATCAGTATTACATCAACGTTCATTCGGAGCACAACAAACCGGCGGAGCACGCCTCGGACGGTGAGATTGTGATATTTCAGACGAGAGACTGCTACAACCGTCTGGTACAGACGGAAGAGAAAACTCTGGAAGAGCAGGTGGGAGAAGAGCCGGACAATCCTTCGACCGGACCGTTGTATGTGGATGGCGCAGAGCCCGGAGATGTGATTGCAGTGGATATTCTGGACATCACTGTGGCGGACCACGGCGTAGTTGCAATCGGATGCGGTCCCTTCCGGAATAAGGAGGAGAAGGAGCCCTTCCACATTCTTCCGGTCAGAGACGGACGTGTGAGGTTTCAGGACGTGGAATGGGATATTGATCCGATGGTGGGCGTTGTTGGAACAGCAATGCCGGGGCGTGAGATCGGAACCATCAATGCGTTTGAGGGAGGCGGCAACATGGACAGCCAGATCATCCGCAAGGGTGCAACGGTCTGGCTTCCTGTCCGGGTGCCGGGAGCTCTTCTTGTGATGGGCGACATCCATGCCTCGATGGGCGACGGAGAAGTCTGCGGAACCGGTCTGGAGATCGACGGAGAGATCACGGTGCGCGTCCGGCTGCTTAAGAATTTCGAGCTGAACTGGCCGGTGACGGAGACGAAGGATGCGTGGTATGTCAACAGCTGCGGAGATACCTGCGATGATGCAATCCGCGCAGGCTACATGGAAATGCGGCGGCTGATTGCAAAGGCCTACGGCTGGTCTCTGGAGGATGCTGCGTTCTATATGACATTGCGCGGCTATCTTGAGTCCAATCAGGCGTGCCTCGTTCCGCATGATACGTTCCGTGTCGGGACACCGAAGGTGAATGGGAAGCCCAGACTGATCGGATAAACATCCGATCAGTTCTGCAGCTTTACCACCAGAACGCCGTAGATGTTCTGCACCGATCCGGCAGCAGGATAGGCGGGCATTGCAGCAACCTCGGGAAGTGTGGAAATGGTGGCCTCTGTGTCACCTTGGGCGAACGAAACCTGGATCCGCAGGTAGTTGGTATACAGTCTGCTCCAGGAAATGCGGGAGAAGGAAATGTCATTGGACCATCTTCCGTACTGCGCATAGGCGTTGGCTCTCTCAAAAAGGGGAGCTGTGTAGAACGTTTTGGAGGAGGCGGGCGGACCGACGATCAGGAGCTGGCCGTCTGCGTAGTCATAGCCCTGCCTTCCGGCCTCGGTGAGAATGCTCTGCGCAAGAGTCTGCGAGGCTCTTCTTCCTGCATACATGCCGTACTGATCCATTTCACACTGCAGAATTCCCCCGTAAAGAAGAAACAGAAGATCGAGAAGAAGAATTCCCTTCAGGCAGCGTTCGGATTTCCAAAAGGACGATGCCCTTCCGCCGGAAACGGCACTGCCGGAGAGAGCAGCCTTTCCGGAAGGAAAGACGAGATTGGTCATGCAGAACAGGAGCGGCAGGATCAGGGCCATGGAGACAACCATCTGCATATGCGTTTCTGTTTCGGGTGCAGCGAGATAGAAGCAGTTGGCTGCGGCCGGAATGAGGAGAATTCCGGCAAGAAAGAGAAGTGCCTCTGCCTTCTTTCTGCGGAAGATCCGAACAAAGATGACGCAAACCAGAATGAATACGGGCATGTAGCAAAGCGGAAACCAGGAGTGCCGTTCCAGAGCGTGCGACAGGTAGGTTCCGTTTACGAAGTAATTCAGGATCGTCCGGTAGCAGTGGTGAAAGGCATTGGGGAGACCTGCAAGGATATAGAGCGGTGAAATCTCCGAAAAGCCCTGGTAGTCGCTCGCCGGTGTGCCGGTCATCCACAGGCGGAGCTTCAGAAGAAGAACATAGAGAATTCCGCCGAGTGCGACCGAGCAGAAGGCGCGGATGAAAAAACGCAGGCGCTCCCGGGCACCCGCGGGAAGGAAAGCAGGCTTTGCCGATTCAGTACCGCCTTCCGCTGCGATGGAATACAGGAGCACAAAGAGCATCAAAAGTGCGGTGGTTCCGATTCCGGCCTGATAGGAGCCCATCATAAAGGCAATGCAGAGGGCGGAGAGAAGAATACGAAGAATGGCTGAGGATGTCACCGGCGTCAGAAGAGCCCACACTGCGAGCACAGCCAGAAAGAACGAAACCGCGAAGGTGATTGCCATGTAGCCGAAGGACATCTGGCAGACGATGCCGACAGAGCCAAGAAACAGAAAGCCTGCAAGAAGGTTTCTTCCGGAAGGAACGAGATCCAGCAGCCGCAGAATCAGAAGAAATGACAGCGAATACAGGGCAAGGGAGAAAACAGCCGGCAGAGGATCCAGCGAGATGCCGAAGCGCATTTTGTCGAGAAAGGGCCAGAACCAGCGCCCGATGGAAAGCTCCCAGGTTCCTGCCAGGTAGTCGTCCTGATTCCACAGACCGTCAAGATCGTTGGTCAGCCGCAGAACAAGAAGCGGAAGCTGGACGAGCAGAGTATAAATCCACAGAATCAGAAACGGTCTGCGATAAGGCTGAAGCTTCGCCCATACGCAGGATGCGGAAACAGGAACAGAGTGATCAGAATCGGATGAATGCATGAAAACCTCCGGAAGAGAATACTGTTAAGAAAACACTCCTCTGCTGCATAACGGAGAAGTGAGCAGCAGAGATACCGAACAGATATATAGTAAGGCATTTGGGCGGTATACGGAAGCTTGTTCGGAGATTTCGGAATGATTGACATGTGCCCCCTCAGAAGTGCAGGACGGAAAGAAACACTATAATATGAAGAAATCAGGGCCGCTTCGACATTGTTAGAATGTCGGAGCGGTCTTTTAGTATTATACAGATTTAAGAAAAAATTACGAAAGTTGTCTGTAATTCTGCCTTGTAAATCCGACACAATTGCGTTATATTCATTCGCAGTCCCTTAATGGGGATCGGTAACGATCGGTTTCGTTCGGCTGTCACATCGGAAAGGAACGGACTGACGGAAGCAAATCTGCATTCTGCAAGTAGGAGAATCAATCGGAATGTCACAGAATCTGGTTATAGTAGAGTCACCAGCGAAGGTGAAGACCATCAAGAAGTTTCTTGGAAAGAAGTATGATGTCGCGGCAAGTCAGGGACATGTCCGTGATCTTCCGAGAAGTCAGATGGGAATCGATATTGAGAATGATTTTGAACCGAAGTACATCACGATCCGCGGAAAGGGAGACCTTCTGGCGGATCTCAGAAAGCGCGTGAAGAAGTCCGACAAGGTCTATCTGGCAACGGACCCTGATCGCGAGGGAGAAGCAATTTCCTGGCACCTGATGGCTGCGCTGAAGCTTGAGGACAAGAAGACAGCGCGGATCACCTTCAATGAAATCACCAAGAGTGCGGTGACGGAGTCGTTTAAGCATCCCCGTGAAATCGATATGAACCTTGTGGATGCCCAGCAGGCACGAAGAGTGTTGGATCGAATCGTGGGCTATGAGATTTCTCCGCTCCTGTGGGCAAAGGTGAAGAGAGGCCTTTCGGCCGGCCGCGTACAGTCTGTTGCGCTGCGAATGATCGGAGACCGCGAGGATGAGATCAATTCCTTCATTCCGGAGGAATACTGGAGTCTGGATGCGGTTTTGCAGGTCAAGGGAGAGAAGAAACCACTGGTAGCGCATTATTATGGACCCTCCGGAAGCACGAAGAAGGCGGAAATTGCAAACGGTGAGGAAGCAGAAGCGCTGAAGAAGGCGCTCGAGAAGGCAGATTATCAGATTACAGAAATCAAGACCACGATCCGTGAGCGGAAGGCACCGCTTCCCTTTACAACCTCTACGCTGCAGCAGGAAGCGTCCAAGGCGCTGAACTTCTCCACACAGAAGACCATGCGAATCGCACAGCAGCTTTATGAAGGCGTAGAGATCAAGGGCTCCGGTTCGGTCGGTATCATTACCTATCTCAGAACGGATTCTACGCGCATTTCGGAAGAAGCCATGGCGGCCTCCGAGGAGCATATTGCGCGCGAATACGGTCAGGAATTTCTTGCGGAAGGCACTCAGAAGAAGGCAGACGGTAAGATTCAGGATGCACACGAAGCCATCCGGCCTACGGATATCAACCGTACTCCGGCTTCGATCAAGGACTCTCTGACCAGAGAACAGTTCCGCCTGTATCAGCTGATCTGGAACCGCTTCGTGGCAAGCCGCATGGCCGGCGCGAAGGTGGAACAGACAAGAGTGACTGTGACGGCACAGGGGAAAAAGGCGGGAAAGCAGGAAGAAGGCGGAATCCTCTCTGCGGATGGAAAATATCTGTTCACGATGCCGTTTTCGCACATTGCATTTGAAGGCTTCCTGAAGGTCTATAAACCCGCTGACGAGGATAAAGCAGAAGGCTCCCTCATGAAGGGTGTGGATGAGAATTCGCAGCTTACTCTTTTCGAGCTGGATGCACAGCAGCATTTTACCCAGCCAGTGCCGCACTACACCGAGGCTTCTCTGGTGCATGCTCTGGAGGAGCAGGGAATCGGACGTCCGTCCACCTATGCACCTACGATTACGACGATTCTGGCAAGGCGGTATGTCACGAAGGAGAACAAGAACCTCTACATGACGGAGCTCGGAGAAGCGGTCAACAATATTATGAAGACCTCCTTCCCGGCAATCGTGGATCCTGCCTTTACGGCAAATCTGGAATCTCTTCTGGACGGAGTTGCAGAGGGCGAGGTTCGATGGAAGACCATCATTGAGAATTTCTATCCGGATCTGGATGCTGCTGTTAAAAAGGCAAACGAAGAGCTGGAGAAGGTAGAGATCAAGGACGAAGAGTCCGACGAGATCTGTGAGAAATGCGGCCGCCGCATGGTGATCAAATACGGGCCGCACGGTAAATTTCTGGCGTGCCCGGGCTTTCCGGAGTGCCGGAATACAAAGCCTTATTTTGAAAAGATCGGCGTAGCCTGCCCCAAGTGCGGTCAGGATATCGTGATCAAGATGACCAAGAAGGGAAGAAAGTATTACGGCTGTCTTGGAAATCCCGAGTGTGATTTCATGACCTGGAACCGTCCTTCGGGCGAAAAATGCCCGCAGTGCGGAAGCATTCTCCTGGAAAAGGGAAACAAACTCGTCTGCTATAATGAAGAATGCGGTTATATGACGGACAAGAAGGAAGGAACGACGAAATGAGCAAGAATGTGAACAATGTACAGCTTCTGGACAAGACTAGAAAGATCGAACGGCTTCTGCACAACAACAGCACGGGAAAAGTAGTTTTCAATGACATCTGCGCCGTTATGAGTGAAATTATGAACAGTGACGTTCTTGTTCTTTCTCATAAGGGAAAAGTGCTCGGAGTAGCAGAAAAGCCCGAAAGTGAAATCCGGCCGATCAAGAGCCTGGTGAAGGACGGCGTAGGTGAATTCATCGACGGCGATCTGAACGAGCGCCTTCTTGCAATCCTCTCGACCAATGAGAATGTGATGCTCTCCACGCTTGGCTTTGACGCGGAGGATTCGGAGCACAATGCCATCATTGTTCCGATCGAAATCGCAGGGGAGCGTCTCGGAACGGTGTTTATCTACAATCAGGGGCATGGATACGACATTGATGACATCATCATCTGCGAGTATGGCACGACCGTGGTCGGTCTGGAGATGCTGCGAGCGGTTTCTGAGGAATCCGCGGAGGAGAATCGCAGAACAGCGATCGTAAAATCAGCATTCTCAACCCTTTCCTACACGGAGATTCAGGCCATTCTTCATATTTTCGAAGAGATGGACGGAAAGAGAGAGGGAATTCTGGTTGCTTCCAAGATTGCGGACAAGGCCGGCATCACCCGCTCGGTGATTGTCAATGCGCTGCGCAAGTTTGAATCTGCAGGCGTGATTGAGTCCCGCTCCTCTGGAATGAAGGGCACCTATATTAAGGTTCTGAACGATGCGGTTTACAAAGAGCTTGACAATATGCGGAACCGGATCGAGGGATAATACAGACAGAATGATTCGATGACACATGGCCCGGAGTACCGGCAAGATAATACTTGCAGGCGGCTCCGGGCCGTGTTATACTTTGAACGCTGTGCGGAGAAATTATGCCGCGCAGTGAAGGACTATAGAACACGTATTTCCAGCAGATGCCGGTGGCCGAAAGGCTGGCATGAGTCCTGGAGAGCAGAGGCAGAGGCCTTTGCTTTTTCTGCGAAAGAGATACGGAAGGCCGGTTGCTCCCGGCAATCAACCAAACAAACGGAGGAATTTAAAATGAGCGTAGTATCCATGAAAGAGCTGCTTGAAGCAGGCGTACACTTTGGTCATCAGACCCGTCGTTGGAATCCTAAGATGGCTCCTTACATCTTCACCGAGCGCAACGGAATCCACATCATCGACCTTCAGAAGTCGGTTGTAAAGGTTGACGAGGCTTACAAGGCAGTATTCGAGATTGCAGAGCAGGGCGGCACCATTCTGTTCGTCGGCACCAAGAAGCAGGCACAGGATTCTGTTAAGGCTGAGGCTGAGCGCTGCGGCATGTACTATGTAAATCACAGATGGCTCGGCGGTATGCTGACTAACTTCAAGACCATCCAGACCAGAATCGAGCGTCTGAACAAGATCAACGAGATGGAAAACGATGGAACCTTCGATGTACTTCCCAAGAAGGAAGTTGCTGCTCTGAAGAAGGAGCAGGAGAAGCTTGAGGCGAACATCGGCGGCATCAGAACCATGGCTCACATTCCGGATGCGATCTTCGTTGTGGATCCCAAGAAGGAGAAGATCTGCGTTAACGAGGCACACAGCCTGGGCATCACTCTGATCGGTATTGCAGATACCAACTGCGATCCGGATGAGCTTGATTACATCATCCCCGGAAACGATGACGCAATCCGTGCGGTTAAGCTTCTCTGCTCCAAGATGGCAGATGCTGTCATCGAGGCTCGTCAGGGCGAGGAGAACGTAGCAGCAGATGCAGAGGGACAGGATGCTCTTGCAGCTGAGTCCGCAGCAAGCGAGGCAGAGCAGGCTGCAGAGGGAACTCTCTGATTCCCTTCTGATTCCGAAGACAGATAACAGGAAACGCCGGTTTGGCGTTCCCTCGAGAGGTGCCGCAGAAGCTGCGGCAGAAAGGAATACGCTATGGCAATTACAGCAGCTCAGGTTAAGGAACTCAGAGAGATGACCGGTGCCGGCATCATGGAGTGCAAGAAGGCACTGACTGAGACAAACGGAAATATTGACGAGGCAGTTGAGCTTCTCCGCAAGGCTGGCGCAGCCAAGGCTGAGAAGAAGGCAAACCGTATTGCAGCAGAAGGCCTTTGCTATGTTGCTCAGAACGAGGACAACAAGGCAGCGGTTGTAGAGGTTAACTCTGAGACCGACTTCGTTGCAAGCAACGCTACCTTCAAGGAATATGTTCAGAAGGTTGCAAATGCAGCCCTGAATACCGAGGCAACGGATCTGGAAGGCTTCCTTGCAGACAAGTGGCCGGAGGATTCCTCCAAGACGGTCAGCGAGAGTCTGGTTGACATGATCGCAGTGATCTCCGAGAAGCTGTCCATTCGTCGCTTCGAGAAGGTTGAGGCTGCAAACGGCCTTGTTGCTTCTTATGTTCACGGCGGCGGACGCATCGCTGTTCTCGTAGAGGCTGAGTCCGATGTTGTAAACGATGAGATTCGTGAGGCAGTTCGCAACGTAGCAATGCAGGTTGCAGCTCTTTCTCCGAAGTATGTCAGCGAAGAGGATATCCCGGAGGATGTTCGTGCACATGAGAAGGAAATCCTTCTTGCACAGGCCGTTGCCGAGAACGATGCTCTTCCGGAGAACAAGAGAAAGCCTCAGCAGATTCTTGAGAAGATGCTGATCGGCCGTCTTAACAAGGAATTCAAGGAAATCTGCCTGAATGACCAGATCTACGTTAAGGCAGAGGACGGCAAGCAGTCTGTTGCTGCATACCTTGCAGAAGTTGGCAAGAAGAACGGCGCTGCTGTTTCCGTCAAGAGGTTCGTCCGTTATGAGACTGGCGAGGGAATGGAGCACAAGGAAGAGAACTTTGCAAAGGAAGTCATGGAGCAGGTTGGTAAGGCCTGAGCCCGTTTGAGCAGATTCTTTTCAAGTGCAGAATGAGTGCATATTTGCCGGAGGGCCAGCTGCAGGCTGCCTTCCGGCTATTTTGATTCAAGGAATAACATGAAATTCAGCAGAATTAATGAAACAACAATACGCTGCTATCTGACCCGTGAGGATCTGGAGAGCAGCGGCATCAATCTGGATGACATCATGGAGCGAAAGACCAATGCCATGGAGTATCTGCACCGGGTGATCATGGAGGCGGCAAGAGAAGAGAATTTCCAGCTGGACGGCGCTGTGAATACCATGCAGCTCCGTGCGATGATGGACGGCTCTTTGACATTGACGATTTCGAGCGGAGAGCCGGGAGAGCATTCTGCAGAAACCTCCAATGTGCCGGACTTGTTCCGATCGCTGGTAGCAGGTCTGACAGAGGGAAGGCAGGAAGCGGATGCTGCAAAGCAGCAGGAAACGCCTTCTTCCGATGCGGGTGAGAATCCTGCCGGAACGGATACGGCAATGACTGCCCTGCCGCAGCAGGAGAAGTCAGATTCGGCATCCATGAACCGGAAGGTTGCGGAGGCTCTGAATCCGCCGAGAGAGCGGAAGCACAGTACGTTCTGCTATATTTTCCGGTCGATTGCAGATGCCGGTGAATGCTGCCGGAAAATCCCGGACACCGCAGCGCTGCAGTCCTCTCTCTGGCAGGATCGCGGAGACGGAGCGTATTATCTGTTTCTTTCGTCAGCCGGAGATGAAATCCGGTTTGAGAAAACCATACTGGCAATGAATGAATTCGGAACCTTTTCCGATGCACCGGCCGAAACGGTCGCCTATATCATGGAGCATGAGAGATGTATTCTGAGAGAAAACGCCGCGGCGCAGCTGGCCCGTCTGTAAAAACAGACGGAATGATTCGTCTGAATAAATTTATCGCTTCCTCCGGACTGTATTCCCGAAGAGAGGCGGACCGCCTTATGGAAGCGGGCGATGTGACGGTGGACGATGAAATCGCGCAGCCCGGCCGCATGATCACCGGAAAGGAAAAGATCAAGGTCAGAGATCAGATCATTCGTTCGCAGGACCGCAAGGTTGTAGTAGCCTATTATAAGCCGGTCGGAGTGACGGTTACAAAGTCGGATCCGCATGCCCGCGTGACACTGGAGGACGTGTTCCGCTATCCGATCCACCTGACCTATGCAGGCCGCCTGGATCGTGATTCGGAAGGCTTGCTTCTTATGACCAATGACGGCGAGCTGATCGATGCCATGATGCGCTCCTCAAACGAGCATGAGAAGGAGTACATTGTCCGTACAAGAGGAAAGCTCAGCGATGAGGATCTGCATCAGATGTCCAAGGGAATCTGGCTGAAGGATCTGGAGATGAAGACAAAGCCCTGCCGCATTGAGAGGCTGGGGGACTATACCTTCCGGATTGTGCTGACACAGGGCCTGAATCGTCAGATTCGCCGTATGTGCAAGGCCAGAGGCCACGAGGTGAAGACGCTGAAGCGTGTGCGGGTGCTGAACATTACGATAAAGGGACTGCAGCCGGGAATGCAGCGTGAGCTGACGCAGGACGAGAGAATGAAGCTCTACGAGATGGTCGGACTGACACTTGCAGATTAAGGATGCCATATGACGCGCGAAGAATACGAAGAACTGAAAAAAGTCATCGATTACCACATGAAGCGGTATTACGATGAGGATGCTCCGGAAATCAGCGACTACGAATATGACCAGTTGATGCAGAAGCTGAAGGCCGCAGAGCGTGAGCATCCGGACTGGATCGGACCGGATTCGCCGTCTCAGAAGATCGGAGGAACGGCTCTGGGGAAGCCTGCAGGCGGGAAGCGCGAAGCCGGTGTCAAGGTCACTCACGATGTGCCGATGCTCTCGATTGAGGATGTTTTTACCAAAGAGGATGTAAAGGCGTGGGTCTCCAAGGTGCATGAGCTGCATCCGGACTGCCTGTTCTCCGTGGAGGTCAAGGTGGACGGACTGTCCATGTCCATTCGCTACGAACAGAAGGAGGACGAAAGGCTCCATCTGGTCCTTGCGGAGACACGGGGCGATGGCCTTGTCGGCGAAGATGTGACCGCCAATGCACGGGTGATTCCGGATGTACAGCAGATTCTGGATCTTCCGTATAAAAGCCTGGAGCTTCGCGGCGAGGTCTATATGGCGCATGAGGATTTTGAGCGCTTCAACGAGGAGATGGAGGAGCAGGGCAGGAAGCCTGCGGCCAATCCCAGAAATCTGGCGGCCGGAACACTGCGGCAGCTGGATCCTTCGATTACAAAAAAGCGCGGCCTTCGCATGTTCGTGTTCAACGTTCAAAGAGGCCCGGAGGAGATCATGGAAAGCCATGTGAAGGCGCTGGATCTTCTGGAGGAGAAGGGCGTCTCTGTGGTCTGTCATCGAAGCTGCAGGACAGCGGACGAGGTCCTTTCAGCCATTGACGATATCGGAAACATGCGGGATACGCTGCATTTTGATCTGGATGGTGCAGTGGTAAAAATCGATCATGTGGCATATCGGAATGATTTTCCCGCGGGCTCCAAGTATTCAAGCGGACACATCGCATACAAGTATCCGCCGGAGGAGCGCATTGTTGTGATGGACCGGATTCTTGTTGACGTCGGAAGAACCGGAAAGCTCACATTTACCGGAGAATTCCATGACCGGGAGACCGGGAAGCCGGCAAGGCTCTGCGGGACAAGTGTGTCGCGCGCAACGCTTCACAACCAGGATTATATTCAGGACATGAAGATCGGCGAAGGAGGAGAATACCGTCTGTTTAAGAGCGGTGAGATCATTCCGAAGCTGAACGGCTGCGTCAGGGAACCGGAGGTGATTTTCTCTGCACCCAAGGTCTGCCCGGTATGCGGTCAGCTGTTGGTTCGTGAGGAGGATACGGCGGACATCCGCTGCATCAATCCTGCCTGTCCCGCGCAGGTTGTCAATTCGATCGCATATTTTGCCTCCAGAAGTTGCATGAATATCATGGGGCTTGGCGATACACTGGTGGAGGCGCTGGTGCAGAAGGGATATCTGCACAGCTATGCGGATATTTATCGCCTGAAGGAGCACCGTAAGGAGCTGATCGGGGAAGGCATCATCGGCAAGGAAAAGAACACCGACAAGGTGCTGGCTGCGATTGAGGCCTCCAAGGAGAATTCGCCCGTCCTTCTTCTGACCGGACTTGGAATCCGGAACTGCGGAAAGGCTGCGGCACGCGAGATTCTGTCTCATTATGACAGTATTGATGCGCTGGCAGAGGCCGGGAAGGAAGAGCTGACGCAGATTCCTGACGTGGGAGAGACCACGGCGGCCTGCATTCATGATTTTTTTGCCGCAGAGGAGAACCGGAAGATCCTGCAGGAGCTGCGGGATGCGGGCGTCAATCTGAAGATGGAGCAAAAGGAAGCAGGATCGCAGAAGCTTGCAGGTCTGACCATTGTGGTGACGGGTACGCTTCCGACACTTGGAAGAAAAGAGGCGGAGGAGTTGATCGTATCCAATGGCGGCAAGGCGTCCGGCAGCGTTTCGAAGAAGACCAGCTACGTCCTTGCGGGAGAAGCCGCAGGCTCCAAGCTTACCAAGGCACAGCAGCTCGGCATTCCTGTGATTTCAGAAGACGAGTTCCGGGCAATGCTGTGAACACAGACAGAAAGGAGCGGTCATTATGCCGATTCGGATTCAGAATGATCTTCCGGTCAAGGAAGAACTGGAGAAAGAAAATCTCTTTATTGTTGATGAGAACAGGGCAGCGCATCAGGACATTCGTCCGCTGGAGATCTGCATTCTGAATCTCATGCCCAAAAAGGAAGATACCGAGCTGGATATCCTGCGCATGCTGAGTAATACGCCGCTGCAGCTGAACATTACCTTTATGCGGATGAGCTCTCATCTGTCCAAAAACACCTCCTATTCGCATCTCCATCAGTTCTACGCATCGTTCGATGATCTGAAGGAGCGGCGCTTCGACGGTCTGATCATCACCGGTGCACCGGTGGAGAAGCTGGAATATGAAGAGGTGGATTACTGGAATGAGCTCTGCCGAGTGTTTGCATGGAGTGTGACCAACGTGACCTCGACGCTTCACATCTGCTGGGGAGCTCAGGCCGGATTGTACTATCATTACGGACTTCCGAAGAAGATGCTGAAGGAGAAGCTTTCTGGTGTCTACTACCACAAGGTGATGCATCGCAAGGATCCTCTGGTGCGCGGAATGGATGACTATTTCATGATTCCGCACAGCCGGTACACGGAGGTTCCGGCTGCCGCCATTCATGCCTGCAGCGAGCTTAAGATTCTCGCGGAATCCAGGGAGGCTGGTGTTCTTCTGTGTACTGCCAGGGAAGGACGACAGGTCTTTATCTTCGGACACGGTGAATATGACCGCTATACGCTTCGCGATGAATATGAGCGCGATGAGAAGAAGGGAATTCATCCAAACGTGCCGGAGAACTATTTCCCGGACGATGATCCCGGAAAGAAGCCGCTTCTTCAGTGGCGCAGTGCAAGCCAGGCGATGTACAGCAACTGGATCAATTATTACGTATACCAGGCAACACCGTTCGATCTGAACGAGATCCGGTAAAACTAAATATTGTGTTCTGACAGACCGGGAATCCTGATGAGAGGATTCCCGGTCTGTTTTTACCAAGGATGGAAAGGACGGGTTTACGCAAGCTTGTCTGAAACTTAACAATGTTCAGATAGTTAATGATGCGGAAGTGGCATAGGATATCCATTGTATCTGACAGACAGAAAATCATGAGGGAGCGAAAGGAGAAGCGATACAATGAAAAAGCGGAGTACCTTCACAGTGGTGGGGGCCATGATACTTGCATCTGCGCTGTTGTTAAGTGCATGCGCATCGTCGGCTTCTGCGGAAAAAGGGGCAGAAACAGCTGTAACCGCGCAGAATCAGACAGAGGCTGCAGAGACAGTGGCGGAGAAGGATCAGACAGGAGAAAACGAAAAGGATCCGGTTGTCGTGACAATTGCGAGAGGAACGGATACGGTCACACTGGATCCGGCTTTTGCGGGAGATAACGTCGATATCTGGGTGGACAGTCTGATTTTTGAAGGACTGGTACGTGCCTCTGAGGATGGGAAGGAAATTGAGCCTTGTCTTGCTGACACCTGGGAGATCAGTGATGATGGACTGACATATACATTTCATCTTCGTGATGAAGCGAAATTCAGCGATGGTACAGACGTGACCGCGGAGGATGCAGCGTTCAGCATCAATCGATCTTTGAACGAGGGCTCCTGGAATTCATTGATTTCCTGCATTAAAGAGGCAAAGGCAGTGGATGAAGATACCGTTGAGATTGATTTGAATAATCCCTCCGGTTCACTGCTGTCCTGCCTGGCAAGCTTTATCTGTGCGATTTATCCGGAAAGCTATTATTCCACTGCAGATGCAGACACTCTTACAAAGGAACCACTTGGGACCGGTGCATTTTATCTGGAGGAGTGGAAGCCTGACGAAAAGATGATTCTGAAAAAGAACCCGTATTACTGGGAGACAGGATATCCTCTGGCTGATGAAATTGATCTTCTTGTGGTCCCGGATGACAATACCAGACTGATGCAGCTTCAGGCAGGACAGATCGATGCCATGGAAGGCGTTTCTGCTCAGATGAGAGAGCAGCTGCAGAATACTGCCGGTGTTAATATTATTGATTTCCCGACAACTCATGTGGATTATGTTTCCTTCAATTACACCAGTGAAAAGCTGAATGACAAACGAGTTCGTCAGGCTTTGAATTATGCAACAAATCGTGAGGATATCAACCAGGCCGTCTTTGGCGGATTGGGGACGCTTTGCCCTTCTGTTGTCTGGCCTACAGCTGAGTATTTCAATCCGGATCAGAAAAGCTATGATTACGATCCTGATAAGGCAAAAGAGCTTCTGACAGAAGCCGGAGCTGAGAATCTGGATTTGAATCTGATTATTTCGACCGGTGATGCAAGCTCGCTGATGGAAGCAACGATTCTGAAGGATCAGTGGTCCAAGGTTGGTGTGAATCTGAATATTGAACAGATGGATTCATCAGCCCGGAGAGATGCCCGGAACAACCTGACGTTCGAAGTCCTGCTGAATTATTTTACCAGTGACATTACCGACACTGCTGAAAATATGGAAATGTTCTGCATTAAGGATAATTTCGACTGCTGGCATCTTGGCTGGAATGGAGCAGATCAGGAAGAAGCAGAAAAGCTTGTAAAGGAAGCGGGAGCTACGACGGATAAAGAAATCCGTAAAACCAATTATTACAAGGCGCAGGAGATTATGGCAGATAACGCTTTGATTATTCCGCTGGTAACACTTCCGGAAACAGTAGCAGTACGTGATAACGTTTCTGGCTTTGAGCAGGGAATACTCGGGAACTATTACTTCAATGAGCTGACAATCAATAATTGAGTATTGAGGAATCCCGGATACTGGTTCATCGCCATATCCGGGATTCTTTGTGTCTATTGGGAAACAGGGGTCTGAACGTGAAACAGCTTCGATATTTGGCAATACGTGTTCTGCAAATGATACCGGTACTTTTGGTAGTGACCATTATCATATTCTGGGGAATCCGGATGATTCCGGGAAATCCCGCGGTCAATATTCTGGGAGAAAAGGCATCGGAAGAAGCAATACATGCAATGGAAATCCGTATGGGACTGGATAAGCCGGTATGGGAACAATATCTGATCTATATGAAACAGCTTTTGCATTTTGATCTTGGGACATCTCTGCGTCTCAAGGAGTCTGTTTCCACTCTGATTTTTCAGCGAAGCGGTGTGACAATTCTTTATACCGTACTCTGTACGTTTTTTACGATGATAATTGGAATACCTATGGGATATATTGCGGGAACGACACCCAAAAAGAGCGTTCAGAAAACCATTACCTCTACAGCTCTTGTGATCTTGTCACTTCCGGAATTCTGGTTCGGTATTTTGCTTCTTCTGCTGTTTGGTCTGAAACTGGGAATCGTTCCCATCGGCGGATGGGGAGAGACTCCGGCTGAACATATTTACTGTATGCTGCTGCCGGCATTTACCGGAGCGATTGGTTCTGTGGGACTTCTGATTCGCAATATCCAGAGTGCAGTAGAAAAGCTTCTGTCAAAGGACTATGTAAATTTTGCCAGATCCAAAGGCACAGCAGCCGGTATTATCCGGAATCGTTATGTGATGAAAAACGTCATGGTTTCCACAATGACGTTGATTGCAATGAGAATTACATCCCTCCTGGGGGGAAGCGTGGTGATTGAATCTGTGTATGCTTTGCCGGGGCTTGGAAAGATGCTGGTGGATGCAATTAACGGCAGAGACTATGTGCTGGTTCAGGGAACCGTATTGGTATATGCCGTGGTGGTGATGATGATCACGCTTCTGACGGATTTGATCTATTGCTTTATTGATCCGAGAATCAGTATGGATTGACAAAGAGGGAAGGAAATGATGCGGATAAACAGGAAAGAAAAAAGAGGCGTGCTCCGGCGCGGCGAAGCAGGTACAGCGGTGGGACTGGCACTTCTGATATTGGTCTTGATGATGGCCGTTTTTCCATTTTTATTTACCAGTCAGGATCCGTATGAACAGGATCTGATGAATGCACTGCAAGCTCCATCGATGCAGCATTTGTTTGGGACAGATCAATATGGGCGGGATGTATTTACAAGAATTATATATGGAACACGTGTAGACCTTCTCATTGGTGTGGCAGCAATGATTGTTCCGTTTCTGATGGGGAGTCTGATTGGACTTCTGGCAGGATACTATGGCGGCTGGGTGGATGCACTGGTGATGCGGATCCAGGATATTGTGACAGCATTTCCTTTTACCATCCTGATTATTGCAATTATTACTATTCTTGGCCCGAATATTTCAAATCTGTACATTGCTGTGTGGCTTGTCGGATGGAAGGATTACACCAAACTGGTGCGCAGCGAAGTTCTGGCAGAGAAGAACCTGGACTATGTACAGGCTGCCAGAGTGATGGGATTCTCCGGATTTCGCATTATGGTGAGACATATCCTGCCGAACACGATAAACAGTGCCATTGTGTATGCCGTATCGGACGTCATGATGTGTATGCTGGTCGGAGCATCCATGAGCTTTCTGGGACTTGGCGTACAGCCTCCGATCCCGGAATGGGGTGCCATTATCACAGAAGGACGTCCGTATATCATGAGTGCATGGTGGATCTGCGCTTTTCCCGGAGTGGCGCTTGCTGTTACAGGAACAGCACTTAGTCTGACGGGAGAGTATGTTTCCGGAATTCTCACAGATGACGGAAGGAAATAAAAATGCAGACCAGCTGCGGAACAGGAAGGCCGGAAAAAATGGAAAATCAATCAGAGCAGATTTTGCTTGATGTGCAGAATCTTCACACTTGCTTTTATGGAAGACGCGATATGGTTCATGCCGTAAACGGCGTGTCTTTCAAGGTGTCTGCAGGAGAGATACTGGGAATCGTGGGGGAGTCCGGTTGCGGGAAAAGTGCAACCTGCCGCTCTGTTATCCGTCTTCTTCCAAGGGGAGGAGAGATTACAGAAGGAACGATTGACTATTGCGGGATCGATCTTGCCCAAAAAGATGAACGTTATTTTCAGCGTATTCGCGGAAGAGAGATCGGAATGATCTTCCAGGAGCCGATGAATACCCTGAATCCTGTGACTACCATTGGAGAACAGCTGATGGAAACGATGCGGGGGCAGGAAGTAAGCAGAGAAAAAAAGAAAGAAAAAGCAGTAGAACTTCTGAAAATGGTGGGAATTCCTTCGCCGGAAGAGCGCTTGATGGAATATGCGCATCAGTTCAGCGGCGGGATGCGGCAGCGTGCAATGATAGCGATTGCCCTTGCGGCGGGACCGAAGCTCCTGATTGCAGACGAACCGACCACAGCGCTGGATGTCACGGTTCAGCAGCAGATTATCCGGTTGCTGCTGAGTCTGCGTGATCGCCTTGGAATGGGAATGATTTTTGTGACGCATGATCTGGGAGTGGCATCAGAAATCTGTGATAACATTGCGGTGATGTATGCCGGGAGAATTGTGGAGCAGGCCCCGGCAGAAGAACTGTTTCAAAATCCGCAGCACCCGTATACTATGGGACTGATGCGTTCTATTCCTTCTGCCGGGAGACGAGGGGAGAAGCTGACTCCGATACCGGGATCACCGCCAGATCTTCGTAAAATACCGGAAGGATGTGCTTTTGCTTCTCGTTGTCCTTATGCAGAGGATAAATGTAAGTCAGAATCGGTGATGATGCGGGAATATAACGCAAAGCACTGCTTCTTTTGTCATAAAGAGTCGGAGACCAGAGGATAGGAGTAAACAGGCGTGATGAAAGAAAACGACACAATTCTCGAAGTCCGGGATTTAAAAAAGAGCTTTCCGGTGCGCAGAACGCTGCTTCAGTATTTACAGAAGAAAGCACCGGATGCAGTACATGCGGTAGATGGGGTGAGTTTTTCCATGAAAACCGGAGAAGTGACCGGGCTTGTAGGAGAATCCGGGTGTGGAAAGAGTTCATTGGCCAAGGTCCTGTTAAATCTGTATCCGGCTGATGGCGGCGATATTGTTTTTGAGGGAACTTCTATTGTACGAAAAAAGAAGGGACAGAAGAATTTATATGGAACAAGGATGCAGATGGTATTTCAGGATCCATATTCCTCTTTAAATCCGCGTATGACAATCAGGCAGATGTTCTATGAGATATTATCTGTTCATCAAATCTGCGAAGCAAAGGACAGAGAAAAGGAAGCAGTCCGCGCTTTGGAAATGGTTGGACTCGTTGCGTCTGTTCTGGACTCATTTCCGGGACAGTTTTCCGGTGGACAGCGTCAGCGAATCAGTATAGCCCGCGCATTAGCGGTTCATCCGGATCTTCTGGTAGCTGACGAAGCCATTACGGCACTGGATGTTTCCATTCAGGCACAAATCATCAACCTTCTTTCAGATCTGCAGAAAGAACTGAATTTATCGATTCTCTTTATTTCGCACGATTTGTCTGTGGTGAGGTATTTGTCTGATCAGGTTATTGTGATGTACCTTGGAAAAATAATGGAGATTGCAAGGTCGGAGGATTTGTTTCAGAATCCGTACCATCCCTATACACAGATTCTTCTTAAGGCAACACCGGTGATTGGAGAAAAGACGCTGATGCAGAGCGAGGGAATTCAGGGAGACCCTCCGAGCCCCATACACATTCCGACAGGGTGCCGTTTTCATACAAGATGTCCTTATGCAACCGAACAATGCAGGACAACAGAGCCGATTCTTCAAAACTTCGGAAGAGACCATTTTGCTGCATGCTGGTATCCTGCGAATACGGATGGCAAGGAAAGGTAAAAGGAAAGATGGAAAATGATCAGAAACTGATATATCCGGACAGACTCCACAAAGGGGATGCGATTGGTTTTGTGGCACCATGCTGCAAGCTGGAACGGGATAGTGCGGACAGAGCAAAAGCTGTCCTTGAATCCCTTGGATTTCAGGTGAAATATGCGGAGCATTTATTCTCGACTGCATGGGGATTTTCCGGAACGGATAAAGAACGGGCAGAAGACATTCATCAGATGATGGAAGACGATGATGTGAAAATGCTGTTGTTTACAGGAGGAGAGGTTGCTACTCACCTGCTTCCACTACTGGATTATGAGAAAATTCGCAGGCATCCGAAAATCATCAGCAGCTACAGCGACAGCACGTCAATTCTGAATGCCATTTCAGACAGAAGCGGACTTGTAACCTTTTATGGACAGTCAATTCGTACATTCGATGAATGCTTTGGGCAGGAGTTAAAACAACATTATAATCTGCAGGCATTTCATGATCGACTGATCGAGGGATCTTCAAACTACAGAATGGCAAAACCATGGAAAGTCCTCCGGGGAGGATACGTGAAAGGAAGACTTACCGGTGGATATCTGGTGAATTATACACTGATTCAGCAAACACCTTTTTATTCACTGAACCATGTTTCAGAAGGAGAGAAGCCGTTATTGTTTCTGGAGGATCATGAAAAGTTCAACGAACCAGCTGCTGTTTCCCGATATGTTTCCTGCCTTGAACAGGATGGAGTGTTCGATCGGATTTGCGGACTGATTTTCGGACATTATTCAGAAAATCCAAATCCTCTTCTTGAAGAGATACTGCTGCGGGTTGGTGAAAAGCATCAGATTCCGGTTGTTATGACAGATGATTTCGGACATGGAAAGTACAATCAGATTCTGCCGATCGGTGCACGTGCCATTCTGGATGCGGATCGGGGAAATTTCTACTTGTGTGAGAGCGGTGTCGAGTAGGAATTGTCTGCCTTTTCTGCTATACTGAAGGCAGTTGCATAGTACAGTTCATTTCTGTGAATGCCGCACGGCAGAGCGCCGCGGTCACGTCTTGATCCTATCTGATTCACGTCGAACGAAGCTT
>ENA-OUOY01000062-OUOY01000062.1-human-gut-metagenome-genome-assembly--contig:-NODE-62-length-89652-cov-16.544203_pt1 | contig 89652 bp, 84 predicted proteins | sample MGYA00237937_ERZ548767 | MGnify/ENA primary metagenome ERZ548767 (study PRJEB26490, sample SAMN05356887) | human gut metagenome | biome: terrestrial biome; feature: human-associated habitat; material... | reverse complement strand
TTCCAAGGATGATGTCAATGAAGCTGTTGCAGAATTTGATGCAAAGGTTGCTTCAGCACAGGATGCAACATCAGCACTTATTGATGCAACATCTAAAGGAAACACAGCAAAATCTGCACTTGACAGTGCTATCACTTCAGCAAACACAGCAAGAACCAACTTGGTTTCTGCAACTACTTCAGCAAACAATGCTGAAAGCACATTGAAGTCAGCAACATCAACTGCACAGACTGCAACAGCATCTGCAAATGATGTGAAGAAGAATCTTGATTCTTCCATCAGTTCAGCAAACAGTGCTAAATCTGCACTTGATACTGCAATCAGCAATGCAAAGACAGCTAAATCAAATCTTGATACAAGTACATCAACAGGTAATACTGCAAAGAATAACCTTGATACTGCAATCAGTAATGCAACCAAGACAAGAAGTGACCTGAATGCAGTTATCAGTTCAGCACAGTCTGCACAGTCATCTTTATCAGGTGTTATTGCACAGGCATCAACAGCACAGACAAACCTTCAGAATGCAACCAACAGTGCAACCAATGTATTCAATCAGCTTACTGCTGAAAATGTTTCAGCAAAAGCAAACCTTGATGCATTAAGAAGTGAAGATTTCAATGCACAGGAAATTCTGTCAGGTGTCACAGACATCAGAGCATATCTTGGAATGATTGAAACAGAAGATGTTCTTGGTATTACTATGGACTATAAGAACAAGACCTGCACAAGAATAGCAGGTGCAAAGAATCTGACAGCAGGTGCAGACTTTGACAAGTTCAGCATGTATGGTGGAAGAAAAAGATGCAATGTGTCTGATGGTGGAACAATCAATGCTTACTATGGTGATGAAGGTTACACAGAAGATGGTTCAAATGGTCAGGTTATGGTGTATCAGCCTAAGTTCTATTATCTTGTGTGTCCACTTGAATATGACAGACAAGAAACAGGCTATGGTTATCATTTAAGAAAAGCAAACTACTATGTCAGTGAAACACAAAGGGCAGGATTCAAACTTCACCCTGCATTCTATGATAAGAATGGAAATGAAGTTGATTATATCCTGATGTCAGCATATGAAGGATGTATCTATGACACATCTGCAAATGCCTATATGCTGAATGATGAACAGGTCATGGATGCTTCCAAAGACAAGTTCAGTTCCATTGCAGGGGCAAGACCTGCAACAGGTGTATCACAGAACTTGACAAGACCAAACATTGAACAGATGGCAAAGAACAGGGGTGAAGGTTGGCATTCATTTGGAATCAAAACAGCATCAATGGAACAGTTGCTGATGATTGTTGAACTTGGAATGATGAATCTTCAGACTGCTATTGGACAGGGTGTTGTCAATCTTCCTTGGACAACAGGAACTGACACAACAAGTTCTTATGCAGGTGTGACAGGTTCAACAGCATCCCTTGGAAATGGCACAGGCAGAGCAACAGAAACAACCACATATGAAGGTGGTGTTGCTACAAAAAACACAGCAGATGGAAAAACTTCTATTTGTTATCGTGGTGTTGAAAACTTTTGGGGTAACATTTGGAAATTTGCCTATGGTGTGAATATTTGGGGTAATGGAAAGATGGCAGGTGGTATGCCTTACATCTGTTCAGATTTCAATTATGCTGAAGGAAAGAACACAGACAACTATGAAGGTGCAGGATTCACAGTCACAAAAGCAAATGGATATATTTCAGCAATGGGATATTCCACTAAGTATGATTGGTTATTCATGGCATCTGAATGTCTTGGAAACAGTTCACTTCCTGTTGGTGATTACACTTACATCACTGAAAACCTTAATGGATATAGGATTGCTCGGTTGGGCGGTAGTTGGAATGCTGGTTCTGATGCGGGTGGTTTCTATTGGGCTTTGTCTGACGGTGTTGGGCTTCGTGGTCGTAGTATCGGCGGTCGCTTGGTGTATGTACCAACAGTCACTGTTTAATTGAATATATGGGTTAGGTAATTGTTGATGGCAACATCTTCCACCTTGTTGTTATATCTGTACACAATAAAAACATTTTCAAGATTACTCAATTAGGCAGTAATTGGAATAATGGTTCTAATGCAGGTAGTTTCTATTGGAATTTGAATAACAGTGTTGGGAATCGTAATCGTAATATCAGCAGTCACTTAGTAAATGCGTGGTTGATTTCAGGCAGTCCAAAAGGACTGTCTGTTTTCATATATAAAAATTGTGGAAATTACTTGACCCTGCCACTTGGCAAAACACAAAAGCCTGTCATCAATAGATGACAGCATATGGAATAAATCTGTTTTGGTAAATCCTGAAAGGAAGTTGAAGAATCAGAAACACGCATACAAAAATGACAGAAAGAATTGGTGGTTGTAGTTATATGAAGCGTTATGGACATTTATATGAAAAGATTTATGATATGGAAAATTTGAAGTTGGCACACCAACATGCAAAGAAAGGGAAAGGATGGTATGCAGAAGTACAAATGATTGATTCTGACCCTGACAAGTACCTGAAAGAATTGCAGGACATGCTGATGAATAAAACCTATCATACATCTGAATATGAAGTGTTCTATAAAAATGAGCATGGGAAGACAAGAAAGATTTATAAACTTCCTTATTTTCCTGACAGGGTTGCACAGTGGGCAATCTTGCAGGTAATTGAACCATATTTAATCAAGCACCTTATTTCTGATACCTTTTCAGCAATACCTGACAGGGGAATTCACAAAGGACTTAGCAGGGTAAAGAAAGCAGTCCAACATGATGTTCCAAACTGTCAATATTGTCTGAAGATAGATGCAAGACATTATTATCAATCAGTGAATCATGACATTCTGAAACAGAAATACAGAAAGATGTTCAAAGACAATGACCTTCTTTGGATTCTTGATGAAATCATTGATTCAATCAACACAGCAGAAGATGAAGACCTTGTTTCAATATATCTGTTGGATGAAGACATTGACCCAAACACAGGAATTCCAATTGGAAACTACCTGTCACAGTACAGTGGGAATTATTACTTCAGTGATTTTGACCATTGGATGAAAGAAGTCAAGCATGTCAAATATTACTTCAGATATATGGATGACATTGTGATTCTTGCAAGAACCAAGGAAGAACTGCATCAATTGCTGAAGGAAATCAATGAATACTTTCATAACAATATGAAGTTAGAAATCAAGAAGAATTATCAAGTGTTTCCAACTTATGTCAGGGGTATTGATTACCTTGGTTATAGGGTGTTTGTTTCCTATGTGCTATTAAGAAAGCAGACCTGCAAAGACATGAAGAAGAAAATGGTGAAGATAAGGAAGAAAGTTGAATCAGGGAACATGATGAACTATTCAGAATGGTGTTCAATAAATTCTTACAAAGGTTGGACTGATTATGGAAATTGCTTCAGACTGACACAGAAATATGTTGAACCATTGATTCCATATGCAACTAAATATTATGAATTGAATGTCAAGAAAGGTGGAAAAGTAGCATGAAACAGTATGGAACACAAAGAAGTACAGTGAAACCTGAAGATGTGGAAATCACTGAATCAAAGGTCTTCAGCTATGAAGATATCACTGAAATCAAAGTGAAGAATCCTGAATCAGATGATGAAGTCACAATGTATGAATTCACTTTGACAGAGTATGACAAAGATGAATACATCAGGATTCAGGCAGAAAAGAATGCAAGTCTTGAAGAACAGATGACACAGACACAGGTTGCACTGTGTGATGTATATGAAATGTTAGCATAGAAAGGATGTGAATTGTCATGGTGAAGATTTATGCAAATCTTATCATCAAAGGAATCAAAACCATTGATAATGTACCAATAAGAATCAAAGATGAAGTCAAGCAGGAATTGGTCAAAGAAGGTCATCCTGAACTTGCTGAAGTAGGTGATGAAGATTGATAACCAATCTTATCATAAATATTTTATTTAGAAAGGAAGTGGAAAACATGGCAGTTGTATATGCAACACTTATTATCAAAGGTGTGAAGACAATTGATGATGTCCCTGCAAGAATCAAGGACAAGGTTGTTCAGGTTCTGATTGACCTTGATTGTGGTGATTTAGCAGGTCAGGCATAAGTCAATAACACACAGTAAAGCATCATGCAGAAATGCATGGTGCTTATTTTATGCAGAAAGGAAGATAAACAAGATGAATATTAAAGAAGGAATTTGCACAGGCATTGGTGTCATTGGAAGCATCATTGCATCAGCATTTGGTGGATGGGACACAGGTTTGGTTACGTTACTTATTTTTATGGGAATTGATTACTTTTCAGGATTGGTGGTTGCAGGTGTTTTTCACAAGTCCAACAAAACTGAATCAGGTGCATTGGAAAGCAAAGCAGGATGGAAAGGTTTATGCAGAAAATGTATGACCCTCTTGTTTGTATTGATTGCGTATAGATTGGATTTAGCACTTGGTGTTAGTTACATCAGGGATGCAGTCATCATTGGATTTATGGCAAATGAATTGATTTCAATTGTGGAAAATGCAGGTCTTATGGGTCTTCCATTACCTGATGCAATCAACAAAGCAATTGATGTTTTAACAGAACAGAAAGAAGGGTAATAAATGACTAATCAGGAATTCATCAAGAAAGTTGCAGATACAGTCTGCAAGGTAGCACTGTCTTATGGAATCTTGGTTCATAGTCCAATCATTGCACAGGCAATCTTAGAAAGTGGGTGGGGCAAGTCAAAACTTGCTTCCACCTATCACAATTATTTTGGCTTGAAATGTGGGACTAAATGGACAGGAAAATCAGTGAATCTGACAACACAGGAAGAATATGAAATTGGAACACTGACAACCATCAAAGACAATTTCAGGGTTTATGACAGCATGGAAGATGGAATCAAAGGGTATTTTGAATTCATTCAGCTTCCAAGATATAGCAATCTGAAGGGCATCACAGACCCTAAGACATATCTTGAAACCATCAAGGCAGATGGATATGCAACATCTTCTACTTATGTAGATAACAACATAAAGTTAATCAATCAGTATGATTTGACACAGTACGACAAGAAAGAAGGTAACAACAGTATGTCATATGATAGAACAGCAGTAGTGAATCAGGCAAAAGCATGGCTTGGATATAATGAAGCAGATGGTTCACACAAAGCAATTATTGATTTATACAACACACAGAATCCAAGACCAAGGGGTTACAAGGTAACATATACAGATGCATGGTGTGCAACCTTTGTTTCTGCTGTTGCAGTGAAACTTGGTTATACAAGAATCATTCCAACAGAATGTTCATGTAATTACATGATTAAAGGTTTTCAGCAGATTGGATGTTGGGTTGAAAATGATGCATATGTTCCAAAAGCAGGTGATGTCATTTTCTATGATTGGCAGGATTCAGGCATTGGTGACAATGTAGGTTCATCTGACCATGTTGGAATTGTTGAAAAATGTGATGGTAAGACAATCACAGTTATTGAAGGAAACACTTCGAATAAGGTTGGAAGAAGAACACTTGCAGTCAATGGAAAGTATATCAGGGGATTTGGTGTTCCTGCATACACAACACAGTCTGCATCCACACCTGCACCTTCTACAACAAAGAAAGACATCACAACTATTGCAAAGGAAGTCTTAGCAGGTCAGTGGGGCAATGGTGATGACAGAAAGAACAGACTGACATCAGCAGGTTATGACTATGCAACAGTTCAGGCAAAGGTCAATGAACTTGCAAGTGGTAAGACATCCACACCAACAAAGTCAGTTGCTGAAGTAGCAAAAGAAGTTCTTGCAGGAAAATGGGGAAATGGAACTGCAAGAAAGACTGCACTTGAAAATGCAGGATATAACTATTCTGAAGTTCAGCAGAAAGTCAATGAACTTTGTGGACAGAAGTCTGTGACTGAAGTTGCAAAGGAAGTTATTCAGGGGAAGTGGGGCAATGGTGCAACACGAAAATCTAAGTTGGAACAGGCAGGATATAATTATTCTACTGTTCAAGCAGAAGTAAACAGACTTTTGCGTTAGTAACCTGATAGAAACAAAAGAGTGACAAACACATCAGAAAGCCTTATAATATAGGAAACACAGTTATCTTGAAACTATCCAAACGATAATTTTTCGGAAAAGAGAATATCAAGAGTATATTACACCTCAGAACTTCGGTTCTGGGGTGTTTTTTTATTTGAACTGTGGTATTATTATAATATAATGATAAGAAAAATTATTTGAAGGGAGTGAATTAAATGAAAGATTATGCGGTTCTAACTAATGATGGAAAGTATACAATTTTTGAATTTAATAATCAAAGGGTTCGTTTTATCACTTCTGATAAATTGGAGAGATATACAAAAGTAGTTGAATGGGATAATGGATATCTAGTTGTTATGGCAAAGTACAAAGAAATGCCCGAAGTTGAAGAATATATAGATTTAATTCCAATACTAAACATGTTATATTATGATACTGAAACATTTTTGAAACCAATTAAGGAGGTTAAGATTAATGCAGCTTAGTGTAAAAGATATAGCTGATCATGCAAATATGATTATCAATGGATATGCCTATACAAAAGATGGTGATTATATCAGAGTGCTTAATCTTAATTGCTTGAATAATGCAGCGGTTATTTATAAAGATGAAATAGTAGAAACGAATATGGATGATATTGAAATTCAGATTGTGTTAGATTATTACAATAAAAATAAAGAATTTATGGAGGAAGCCGATGCCGAAGTATTATGAATTTAAGGTGTGTGGTTATTATTTATATTATACTGCAAGCTGCGTTATTGAGGCTATGCATGTCCATGCGAGTGACAGAAAATTAACAGAGGCCGGTTCAGCAAAATTCTTTGTAAAAAGTGATGGAGATACAACCATTGAGGAACAAGGTCAATTAAATGAGCGAGAAATAAGAGAAATTAGAAAATTTATTAAAAAGAACTATAAAGAAATGTATTTAAAATGGCAGCAGTTGTCGAATAATGGATATTATGGAGAGTAAATTTTAATGAGTAGTTCTCATACACAAATCCCCCTATTTATGCAATGTCATTAACTTAACGTTTGGAGCATACCCTTATTTGTAAGAGTATGCTCCAAACGTTAAGTTAATGACATTGTATATTTACTGGCTTAAAGATTCCGAGAGATTATTTATTACGGTGGGAGGAACGATTATGAATTGTTGTATTTGTAAAAAAGAGTTTATAGAGTCAGAGAAAAAGGTAAATTTTATTCCTAATAATGATGAAAGTAAAATTTGTGAAAATTGTTATAATAGAATCTCTTACTTAAAACAATATGGAGGAGATGCAAAAAATAATATATCAGAAAGGTCTTATGAATTTTTACATAATAAGCGAGATGAGATTAATAACCCAGAGGTGTTAAATAGACTTGATGCACTACCCTTTTAGGAGACATCATATGAATCATCAAAGTACAATCAGAAAACGAATAATAGCTATCATACTTACGATGGTAATGGTCATAACTGCGGTGACAGTACCGACCCACACCTCAGAAGCGGCAACTGTGAAAAGACCTGCCAAAGTCACGATTCGTTCCATATCCAGAACGAACCGCAACAAAACCATCACAATAAAAGTAAAAAAGGTAAATAAAGCCACAGGATACCAGATAGCTTATAAGACGAAAAGTGCGAAAAAATACACACTGAAAAAGATCAAAAAGACGACTTACAAATTGACAGTAAAAGCTAGTGCTACTTATCAGGTAAAAGTTCGTGCATATCGCAAAAGCGGAAAGACTACCAGTTATGGGAAATGGTCGGATGTAGTGACGCTAAAGAAAAAAGGTGCAAAACACCGCCATAACTGGGTAACAATCACAGACAAAGAAGCCTGGGACGAATCTGTATATGTGACAAAGGAAGTATACATTGGTACGCACTGGTACTGGCCAGATGGCACACAGTGTGATGAGCTGGCAGACCCATGTGCAAAGCAGAGATGGTGTGCAATGCATTGTACAAGCTGTTTTCCAGATTGCCCAGAACCAGACCCACATGGAAGATGTGCAGTCACTATCTATGATACAGACGACTTCGACTACCAGGAAGTTCAGGTTGACACCATCCATCATCCAGCAAAAACGCATCAGGAATGCAGTAAGTGCGGTGCTAGAAAGTAAGATTTAAATAACAGATAACAGTCAGAGTGCTAGAAATAACATTCTGGCTGTTATTTTTTTGAAATGAAAAAGTATCAAACGAAAGGAGACGCAGGATATTGTCATAAGTCGAGCGGGCTTTCTGCTCTGCTGCCATATCTTCGAAAAGATCCGTGATCGGATCGCCTTTACTCTGGAATTCGCAGGCATTAAATGGAACGCCGCCTGCTGCCTGCGGCCAGATTCCAAGCGTATGGTCGATATAGTATTTGTCAAAGCCTGATGCCTTAATCTCTTCGATTGACAACCGGCAGGTAAGCTGGTAGATAATCGTGGCAATGATCTCCAGATGTCCCAGTTCCTCTGTACCTACAAATGAATCGAAATTGCACATCATAGCACACCACGAAATGAACCCCTAAATCTTCTATTGACTTGCATTGCAAACATTGGAAGCAGATGCTAAAATGTCATTATATATTAGGAGGAGATTCTGAAAACACAGGAGAAGTTTTATCTTGCCGATACTGCTTCGCGTTACAGTGTGCTGGGCTATACACCGGACGGTGAGGTCGATTTTGTGGCGCAGAAGCAAAATGACCGGTTGTATGTGCAGGTCACGCAGGAGATCAAATCCGAGAAGACAGAAAAGCGTGAGTATGAACGACTGCTGGAAATCCGGGATAACTATCCGAAGTATGTTTTGAGAACCGATGAATTTGCCGGAGGCAATTACCAAGGCATTAAGAGTATGCACATTGCAGATTTTCTATTGAGCACTGAATATTAACGATGAGGGCGGCGGTGAGCCGTCCTTTTTACATAGCCAGGTTTCTGATTGAAATTGGAGACCTGGCTATTTTCTGCGCTCTCCGGCAGGTGCACATGTTGGAAGTATGACGCAGAACCGCAGTTTAGAATCGCACCGGCTGAGAGGCCGGACCAGTTGCAGGAGGACAAATCTATGGCGTTTCTTACTACAACTGTATCGGCACTGTCTCTTTTCTCGCAGCTGTTCATGCTTCTGTCCCGGATGGCGAAGCTGTTCGGCGTGTTTGCGTAAGGAAGGAGGCGGCTCATGCAGAGTATCCTTGAACAGATCACAGATTGGCTCAAGAGCATGATCATCGAGCATAACAATCTGGCAAATTTCGAGACATGGACATTTTTCAAATGGGTTTTTAAGACCTTTCTGGCAGTGACCCTGATCTCGAACACATTCAATATCATGATGTCTTGCCAAAAACATCGCAGGCGGCTAAATCTATGTAAAGGAGAAGGCGAGGTGAGGTAATTGGTAATTGAAATCAATAAGGACATTGACCGTTATCAGGAGTCTGTGGCAATGGGACTTACCGCAAAGCGGATGTTGATACAAAAGCTTCTGACCAGACTAAGAATAAGGAGGAATTTGAGACTATGAAGAAAAAGACGAGAAACATTCTGCTTGGAATGATTGCAGCAGTAGTTGCAGCGGTGGCAGGAATTGCCATCTTTAAGGCAACGAGATAAAAAAAGAGAACCTGATGAGTTTTCAGGTTCTCTATACCAGAGAAAAACCCTGGCGAAGAATGGCATTCCAGTTGCTTTTTTGAAAGAGAAAACGAACAACGATAACTCGGTTTTCTTCTTCAGAAATAGTGTAAAAAGCAAGATAGCCATTTACTATGACAAAACGAATACCCCATGAAGCAAGAACAGGATCATCTACTAACCGGAATTTCTCAGGAAAATCGGAAAGAGAATTTATCTGTTTTTCTGCTTCGTCAAGTAAGTCATCAGCAGCCTTTGGGTTCTTCAAAACAAATTCAATGTGGTCTGCGGCACGAATTAAGTCTCTTTCAGCGGCGGCTGTGATGTGAATGTTGTAATTCATCGTTTGCGTTTCTCCCTGATAGATGACATAGCTTCAGAGAATGGACGGATATTGCCATTGGCAGCATCATCAAGTCCTTCTTTTATCAGACCATATAATTCAAAACGGCTGGTCATTTCCTCATAGGCTTCTATGCTCATGACAGCAAGGTCGCCTTTACCATTTTTGGTGATGAAAACCGGTTCCGTATAAGTGTGGCAGAATGTTGAGATTTCATTATAATTGTTTCTCAAATCTGCACTTGATTTAATAGTTGGCATATAAACACCTCCTTTTGATAACAAAATTATACACAAATTTTGTTATATAGTCAATGGAAATCTATTAGTAGTATATGTCAGTGTAAGCATTATTATTTGATTGACTTCCTTTTAGGGAGCAATCCGGGCACCGGCCGGGTTGTTCCTGGTGTGGTGCGTAAATCCATGAGGAAAGCGTAACGCAGAAAGGAAGGTAAGAACATCAATGTGGGAAAACGTAAGAAGCTTATCAATGGTAACGGATTTGTATTCGGTGTGTCGGGTTCCGGTAAGTCCTTCTTCTGTAAGATGGAAATGGGCAGCGTATTCTTATCCGGTAATGATGAGATTATCGTTATTGACCCGCAAAATGAATACTTCGATATTGCCAAAACCTATGGCGGAAAAATTGCAGTGGTATATGTTGTGTTCGGACTTGTGATTGCAGTAGCTGGTGGTACCTTCATAGAAAAAATGCATTTAGAAAATTATGTGGAGGATTTTGTAAGAAATGCAAGTGCCGTAGATATTGACTCTCCCACATTAACACAAAAGGAAAGATTGGCAAAGTATTAAAGAAAGAAGAGGTTATTAAGATTCTCAAAGAGGTCAGAGGATAATGGAAAAGAAGAAAATCGCGTTTGTTTGTGTTCATAATTCATGCAGGAGCCAGATAGCTGAGGCATTGGGCAATCATTTGAGAGGCAATGATTTTGAGTGCTATTCCTGTGGAACAGAGACTAAACTACAGATAAACCAGGATGCGGTCAGACTGATGAAAGAGTTATACGGGATTGATATGGAAGAAAAACAGTTTAGTAAAACTTATGATAAAATTCCGACACCTGATATTGCTATTTCAATGGGATGTGATGTGGGATGTCCGTATATTGGCAAGGATTTTGATGATAACTGGGGCTTACCCGATCCAACAGGGCAGAATGATGAAGTCTTTAAAGAAGTAATTAAGCAAATTGAAGAAAAAATCATGTTATTATAAAGAGAGAAAACTCCCAGGTTAAATGAGCAGTTTATATGCTAATTTAGTAAAGGAGGTTCTATATGTTATACGATTACATTATAACTAATTACAAAAAGGATGAGCCTATTTTCTTGTCAGAACTTCCTGGAAAATCTAAGGAGTCTGTGAGACAGGAGATGAAGAAGCTTACAGATGAAGGCAAGATAGAACGTCTGTATAATGGAGTTTATTATCTTTCATATACAACCATTTTAGGATAAAAAGCGGGAATCCTCGGTAATTCAATTACCGATGTAGTTCACGAACAAAAGGAAAGGTATCTTTTGATAAATTTGTTCAGAAACTGTGATAAGTCTGATTCCTTCATCTCTTATATTTTTGGCTGCATTGTGATCACGGTCACACTTATAACCGCAGTTACAGGTAAATACTCTGATGTTCAGATTTTTCATTTCCTTGTGCAATGCTCCGCAAGAATGACAGATCTGGCTTGACGGATACCACTTATCTATCTTTACAAGTTGTTTTCCTCTGCCTGCAAGTTTGTAGTGAACTACCCATTGTCTTAAGCCAATGGGTAGTTCACAAGGGAGTATTTCTGAATGTTACAATTCAGAACTTGCCGGTTAGAGGAAATAAGAAAAAGAAAGGTTGCAGTACAAAAGCGAGCATCTAGGGGAGATAGCATAGAGAAGCGACCGGATGATGTTTTATTCCGTGAAGAATTTGGACACTGGGAGATGGATACAGTGGTTGGAGCACAATTCATAAAAACCATAAGATTACGTTTGACTTTATTATGATAAACTGTTACTATGTTATCGTATTGCGCCCGGAAGGGACAGGCATATATCTTTTTAATTATATTCAGGAGGAAATAATCATGAAAAAGTTAGTAGCACTGGTTTTAGTAGCAGTAATGGGACTTTCTATGGTTGGCTGTGGAAAGAAGGATTCATCAAATGACTCAAAGAGTGATCTGGAATACGTAAAGGAAAAGGGAACTCTTGTTGTTGGTGTTACAGATTTCGCACCAATGGATTACAAAGACGACTCAGGTAACTGGATTGGATTTGATGCAGACATGGCATCCGCATTTGCTGAGAGCATCGGCGTGAAAGCAGAATTCGTAGAGATAGACTGGGACAACAAGATCATGGAGCTTGATGGTAAGACAATCGACTGTGTATGGAACGGTATGACACTTATAGACGAGGTTACAAGCTCGATGGCATGTTCCGATGCATACTGCAACAATGCACAGGTTGTAATTGTGCCACAGGATAAGGCAGATCAGTACCAGACAGTAGACAGCATCAAAGAGCTTACATTTGCTGTAGAGGCAGGAAGTGCCGGAGAAGATCAGGCAAAGGAACTTGGACTGAATTATACAGCAGTAAAGGCACAGTCTGATGCACTTATGGAAGTAGCTGCAGGTACATCAGATGCGGCAATCATTGACTCACTTATGGCAGCAGCTATGGTAGGAGAAGGCACAGGCTATGCAAATCTTACATATACAGTAGGACTTAACAGTGAGAAATATGGTGTAGGTTTCAGAAAAGATTCTGATCTTGCAGCAGAGCTTAACAAGTTTTTCAAAGACAGCAAGGCTGATGGATCTATGGAGAAATGTGCAGAGAAGTACAAGGTACAGGCAGCACTTACAGAGTAATTAACAGACTATAAGACGGTTATTTTGATTATTACTTAGAGAGAAAATTATTATGGATTTGTTTTTTGAACAGCTCCCGATCGTACTTGGGGCACTTAATACAGGATTTATTCAAACTTTAAAATTGTTCTTTGTGACCTTGCTTGGTGCATTTCCACTGGGACTTTTAATAGCATTTGGCTCTATGTCAAAGTTTAAACCACTCAGTTATCTTATGAAATTTATCGTGTGGATCGTTCGAGGCACACCTCTGATGATCCAGATGCTTATCATCTATTATTTTCCGGGACTTGTATTCCACAATCCGATCTGGGGTGGTGGTGAAGGAGGAAGATTTGTGGCAGCATCGGTATCATTTATCGTGAATTATGCCTGCTATTTTTCAGAGATATATCGTGGAGGGATTCAGGGAATTCCTGTTGGACAGGAGGAAGCAGGTCTGGTGCTTGGTATGACTCCAAGACAGATATTCTTCAAGGTCAAGCTTCTTCAGATGATAAAGAAGATTGTACCTGCAATGTCCAACGAGATCATTACGCTGGTTAAGGATACTTCACTTGCCCGTATCATTGCGTTGCAGGAGATTATCTGGGCAGGACAGGCGTTCATGAAAGGTTCACAGGGAATCTCAGGTGCGATATGGCCATTGTTCTTCTGCGCATTCTATTATCTGATCTGGAATGGTGTACTTACTGTTTTGCTTGGAAAATTAGAGAAGAAACTGGATTTCTTCAGATAGAGGAGGAGCTGTATGGCGATATTAGAGGTTGAACATATAAAAAAGAAGTTTGGTAAGACCGATGTACTTAAGGATATCAGCTTCTCATTAGAGCAGGGAGAGGTTCTGTCGATCATAGGATCATCAGGAAGCGGTAAGACTACATTGCTTCGCTGCCTGAATTTCCTTGAAATGCCGGATAACGGAATTATCCGTGTAAATAATGAGATCCTTCTCGATACGGATAAGCCGGAGACACTTAAGGAGTCAGAGGTTCGGAAGAAACGGCTGCACTTTGGACTGGTATTTCAGTCATTTAATTTGTTCCCACAGTACACAGCACTTCAGAATGTTATGCTGGCAAGAGAGCTTCTGGCAAAGGAAAGACCGGACTATAAGGCAAATAAAAAGAACATACTGGATGAGATAAGAGTACAGGGCGAGGAGCTTCTTCGTCAGATGGGACTGGGAGACCGGATGAACAATTATCCACATCAGTTATCAGGCGGTCAGTGTCAGCGAGTTGCGATCGCAAGAGCACTTGCTATGCAGCCGGATATCCTGTGTTTTGATGAGCCGACATCAGCTCTTGATCCTGAGCTTACCGGTGAAGTGCTGAAGGTTCTCAGAAATCTTGCAGATCAAAAGACAACGATGATAATTGTCACTCATGAGATGGCATTTGCGAGAGACGTGGCCAGTCAGGTTATATTCATGGATGATGGCTATATTCTGGAGCAGGGAAGACCGGAAGAGGTATTTGATAATCCGGAACAGGAACGTACGAAGCAGTTTTTATCATCATATTCATAATGATCCCATTGCAAAGCGCAGACAGAATATGTTATCATAACTACATAGTTTTATGAGTATGAGTTAATATTGAAAGGATTAAGATTATGTTCTGGAAAATGACAAATCTACAACTGAAAAAAGGTTATACATGTGTTCCTTACGGGGATAGTGCGCCTTTTTTTAGAACAAGTCATATATCAGAACAATGATATAAAACGTAATAAAAAAGTACACTATCTCCTTATCCATTTAAGAAAAATAGATAAGGAGATTTTTTTATGAACACAATTAGAAAACAAATAGGATATTTATACACATCATCCGTCCTTGGAAATTTATCTTTAACAGGGGCGTGGGTGGCAATATTGGCGGCCAGAGGATATAGTCTGGTCGAAATAGGTTTTGTGGAAACCGTCTTTCATGTAACCAGCATTATTTTTGAGATACCGTCAGGGATATTTGCGGATGTATTCGGAAGAAAGAATATGTTGATAGTGAGCAGTATTTTACGAATGATCGCAAATGCTGTTATGATCGCATCAGGGAATCTGTTTACGATATGTCTGTCTGTTGCACTTCATGCGATGAGTTACAATTTTTCATCAGGATCAGGAGATGCTTTAGCATATGATTCTTTAAAAATTAATGGAGTAGAAGCCTATTATGCAAAATATGAATCAAATCAATTAAGTATATATCGTTTGTGTAATGGGATATCAACTTTGTGTGCAGGCTTTGCTCTATACATTGGTTATAGAGCCGCATATGGAACGGATATTTTAATGTGTCTGGTTCAGATAATTGTTTTAGGCAGACTATGGGAACACAGAGAAAACGGGGATCATAAGGCAGATACAATCGTCCGTGCATTGGTTGACTGCTGGTGGGAAAGTATTCGGTTTCTAAAGGGTGCAAGGAGAGCAATGGTTTTGATGTTGGTAAATTCGCTGGTAGGAGCAGGGGATATTTTACTGTTATTCTTCCTGCAGGCTAAGTTACCGGAGAGTGGAATTCCAAATGCCGTGCTTGGAATGGCACTTTTTGTTATGGAACTGGGAGGAATTCTTGGAGCAAGGATGATTCTGTTGTGTGATCGTTTACGGTACAGAACAGTATTTGTATTAACCGGACTCCTTGTTCTTCTTGGTATAGCTGTAGAACATTCTGGTAATTATGTGATTATGACATTAGGTGGATTTATTGCGGCATTTAGTGATGATGCATTACAGGTAAGGACAAATACGATGCTTCAGAATATGTTCCCTTCCGAGCAGAGGGCTACATTGATATCCATGGAATCTTTTACGTTTTCTATGATTATGATCGTGTTGTCACCGCTTGCAGGTATTCTGTTTTCATGGTGGTAATTGTAATACCTATACAGTAATAGCCTTTGAAATCTGCGGTGATTTACAGCGAGAAGACGGCATATTTGAAAGAAAATGTATTAATGGCCTGATTCCATTGGAAATAGACCTGGATGGTGAATGGATGTTTGAAATCACTGAAGTAAAGGATTGGAACCAATATTTTTAATAATAAGATGAAGCACTTACAGGATGATAAGGAAATATTTGTTCATGGACATTCCCTTTCTAGAGATATAAGGGATGTGACCAGTGTGAATATGATGGTGTATCTTCGGAGAGAAAAATGGAAGGACAGGAGCCGGCAGCTTGTGCATATCAGAACAGATTAGAACGATTGGTTATTAGTGGAAACCGTGTAAAGGAAAATGTTATGTGTATTTTTCCTGAGGAGTTTTTTGTAATTGAAGTCAATGTTTGGTAGTGGTACAATATTATGTTAGTAAAGATAGAATAGGGAGCAAAGATAGACAATGTATTACAATAGTGTATTGGATTTGATCGGTGGTACACCACTGATGTGTTTGAAAGAAACTACTGGTTATAACATATATGCAAAAGCAGAATTCTTAAATCCGGGTGGAAGTATCAAAGACAGGATTGCAAAGAATATGCTGGAGGCAGCAGAGATGGAAGGACGTTTGAAACCGGGAATGACAGTTATTGAGCCAACAAGTGGAAACACTGGAATCGGACTCGCGTTATGTGGTATTCGAAAGGGTTATCCTGTTATCATTGTGATGCCAGAGAATATGAGTGATGAGAGAAAGAAGATCATCAGAGCACTTGGTGCGGAACTGGTACTTACGGATCCGGAATTAAGCATCGGTGGAGCGGTGGATAAAGCAAATGAGATCGTAGCTTCCGATCCGGAACGGTATTTCATGCCACAGCAATTTATAAATCCTGCTAATCCTGATATCCATTATCGTCAGACAGCAGTAGAAATGTGTGAGCAGCTTGGAACAAAGATTGACATTTATATTTCCGGTATCGGTAGTGGTGGAACGTTACAGGGCATTGCAAAGTATCTGCTGGAACAGAATCCGGACACAAAGATCGTAGCAGTGGAGCCGAAAGGAGTATCAGCTCTTCATGGAGATGGACCGGGAATCCACCAGATTCAGGGAATTGGGGATGGCTTCATTCCGGATGTATTAGATACGGATATTATAACGGATATTGTGGAAGTATCAGATGAAGATGCCATCCGGACAGCCAGACAGCTGGCAAAGGTTCAGGGCTTGTTAGTTGGTACCTCATCCGGTGCAAATGCATGGGCTGCTATGCAGATGGCAGAGAAGTATGGCAAGGATAAAGTGATCGCAACTATTCTTGCAGACCGTGCAGAACGGTACTTCAGTACGGATTTATTCAAAGAGAATAAATAATTTTGCAAACGTTCCATATGGTATGTTAGCATGATTTTAAATAGGACACGATCTCCTTATCCATTTAAGAAAATAGATAAGGAGATTTTTTATAAATAAAAGCAGAAAACAAATAGGATAGTTATTTTGATAGTCTTATTTGCTTAAAAGTACTCAATAATTTCAAAATAGAATATTTTTCGCCCGTAAAAAGAAAAAGCGTGTTATAATAAATTTATTAAGTTCTATGAAATAGGAATATTAGTGTAGTACGCGAGGGAGGATCCTGTGGTTATGGATGATATCAGAGAGAGAATTAAGAAAAAAGATATAGAACTGTATGTGCAGGAATTACTACAGTTTGAGAATTCATTTGATGGATTCGAAAAGGCGATTGAACCTCTCGCTGAGCAACTTAAGATCGGCAGGGTAGAGGGACATTTGCACATTGAGGCAGATATCAAATCTGTACAGGATGAAGATCGTCATGATGTATTCTATGCGGGGGATGGTTTGTATTCCGAGAAAGGCAAATATCAGAAGACATTTCCTGCGGTAGAAAACGGATACTGTGAGCTTACGGCATTCCCATATGAAAATGCAGAATGGAGTGAGGAAGAAAAAGAGGATATAGCGTTACTCCTTGAGGTTTTATATCTTCATGTGACGAGATCCAGACTGATCCGTAAGACAAAAGAATATTCGTATTGTAATCTGACCACGATGCTCCCGAACAGTGCAGGCTTTGTCAGAATCATACAGCAGCATTGTCAGGATCAGACGATCTGTCAGTACAACGGCTTTTATTTTAACCTGAAAAGCTTTGGACTGCTCAGCTACAAATATGGCGGACCAGAAGGAGATCTTATGATCAAGCGGTATGCAGTCGCTGTCAGAAAATGGCTGGCAGAGGACGAGACACTGGCGCATCTGGGTGGAGATAATTTCATGGCGCTGGTCAAGAAAAGCAGAACGGCAGAGTTCCTTCATCTTTTGGAAAAGGTTGAGATAACAGCAAAGTATATGGGACGGATCGTTCCGGTATATATAGCGGCAGCTGCAGGTGTCTATGAGATAACGGCAAAGAACAGAGATCCCAGAAATATTATGAACGGTTTGTCGATTGCAGTCAGTTATGCCAGACAGCACAAGCTTCCGTATGCGTTTTTAACTGACAAGATGCTGGAAGAAACAGTAGATGTTCAGCGGATGGAACAGATGCTTCCTGAGGCGTTGGAGAAACGGGAATTTCAGGTGTATTATCAGCCGAAGGTTGATATCCGGACAGGTCAGATCGTAGGTACAGAGGCGCTTGCAAGATGGATTCGTAACGGAGAAGTGATACAACCATTTCGGTTTATTCCGATCATGGAGAGAAATGGATTTATCATTCATCTGGATCTGTATATTCTGAAGCGGGTATGTGAGGCTATAAATGGATGGATTGAGAAAGGGTATAAGCTTGTTCCGATTTCTGTGAATATATCGAGAAATGATATTTCCGGGGTTGGACATGATCCGCGGATGTTGGCAGAACGCATTATAAGGATCATAAAAGAGTATGATATTGATCCAAAGTATATCATCATAGAAGTAACAGAGACGACAGAGGCAAGTGAACAGAAGGATCTGTATGAATTTATCAGGATTATTTCAGAAGCAGGTATTGCGACATCGATTGATGACTTTGGTACAGGCTGTTCGACCTTGAGTGTTCTTCGGGATTTTTCGGTAAACGAGATTAAGATCGATCGGTCATTTATCAATCATGAGACATTTTCAACACAGGATCAGATCATTATTAAGAGTATCATTCAGATGGCAAGACAGTTGAATCTGAATGTCATAACCGAGGGAGTTGAGACGGAGGAGCAGGCAAGATTTCTTCTGGAACTTGGTTGTAACCATGCGCAGGGATATCTGTATGATAAACCATTAGAACAGAGTGCATTTGAAAGCAGGCTGTCAGTGGGAGGATATGATCGAAAGATATAGAAGATAACGAGTATTATATATGATACAAACGGACTGGGATATTTGTATAAGGCTGGAAAACAGTCTGAAGGTATCGGATTTCAAATAATATAAGGAGAAAACAGAAAATGGGATTTTTAACAGGTAAAACAGTTATTGTCACAGGTGGAGGACGTGCCGTGTTAAGTGATGGCAGATGTGGTTCGATCGGTTACGGTATCGCCACAGCATATGCAAAAGAAGGCGCAAATGTCGTGATCACAGGACGGAATGTAAAGAAGCTGGAGGATGCAAAAGAAGAACTGGAACGGTTATACGGAGTAAAGGTTCTTGCTGTAGCAGCAGATGTATCTGCCGGAGCGGACAATGAGGCAGTTGTTGCAAATGTTGTTAAGCAGGCGATTGACACATTTGGAAGTATCGACGTACTGATCAATAACGCACAGGCATCTGCTTCCGGTGTACCACTTGCAGATCATACAACGGACCAGTTTAACCTTGCGATGTATTCCGGATTATATGCAACCTTCTATTATATGAGGGCTTGTTATCCATATCTGAAAGAGAGCAAGGGATCGGTTATTAATTTTGCATCCGGCGCAGGACTGTTCGGCAATTTTGGTCAGTGCGCATACGCGGCAGCAAAGGAAGGTATTCGTGGCCTTACAAGAGTTGCGGCAACCGAATGGGCAAAGGATGGCATCAATGTCAATATCGTCTGTCCGCTTGCATGGACCGCACAGTTAGAGCAGTTCCAGAATGCATATCCGGATGCATTTGAGAAAAACGTACATACACCTCCGATGGGTCATTTCGGTGATTCAGAGCTGGAGATTGGACGTGTATGTGTACAGCTTGCATCCCCTGATTTCAAATATATGACAGGAGAGACAATCACTCTGGAAGGCGGACTTGGACAGAGACCATAGTCTTAGGGATTAACGGAAAATCCTTAGATCATTCAATCAGAAAAAAATGGTAATAAAACCGGAAAAAGCTACTTGACAGTGCGGAACAGTTGAAATATACTTTGAATAACGTGTTGATGAGAACAGTACTGAACGAAGAATCTACAGAGAGAGATACATTTGGTGGAAGTATCTTAGAGGAGTCATTCAGGAAGACCAGCTCTGAGCGGCCCTAATCCGGTCCGGTGATTCCGTTATCATCATGAATGAGATATTTCCGCAGGAAATAAAAAGGGTGGAACCGCGATATAAGAATTATAATCGCCCCTTGTATAGATGAAAAACGTCTGTACAGGGGCGTTTTTTGTGCAATAGACAAAGAAACAGAATGATTCCTGTACAAATAATTATCGGACATTGTACCATCGGGTGGGATGTCAGTTCAGGTAAAAGAAAGGAAATAAGAAAATGGTAGATTTTAAAGCAGACGAGAGATTAAATACCCTCAATCATTCCTGCGCCCATGTTATGGCACAGGCTGTAAAGCATTTGTATCCACATGCAAAGTTCTGGGTTGGACCGGTTGTAAAAGAAGGTTTCTATTATGATATCGACCTTGGCGATGATGTTGTAAACGATGATGTGATCGCAGCTATCGAAAAAGAAATGAAGAAGATCTGTAAAGAGGGCAAGAAGATTTACAGACGTGAAGTTACAAAGGCAGAAGCACTTGAAATGTTCAAGGATGATTTCTACAAGCTGGATCTGATCGAAGGCTTAGAGGATGGAAATATTACAGTTTACGATCAGGGAGATTTCACAGATCTCTGTCGCGGACCACACGTTGATAACACAAAATTATGTAAGAACTTTAAGTTAGTAAAATATTCCGGTGTATACTGGAAGGGTGATGCCAAGAACCATGTAATGCAGAGAATCTATGGTGTATGCTTCCCTACAGCAGAAGAACTGGAAGAACATCTGAAGTTATTAGAGGAAGCAAAAGACCGTGACCACAGAAAGATCGGTAAAGAGATGAATCTGTTCATGTCAGATGATCTGGTTGGACGTGGACTTCCTATGTTCCTTCCAAAGGGTTATATCGTATGGCAGGAGCTTGAAAATTATATCAAGAACAAGGAAAGAAAGCTTGGCTACCGTCATGTTATGACTCCTTGTGTTGGTACGGTAAATCTTTACAAGACATCCGGTCACTGGGATCATTACAAAGACAATATGTTCCCTGCAATGGAAGTTGAGGGTGAGTCTTTCGTGCTTCGTCCAATGAACTGCCCGCATCATATGATGATCTATGCAAACAAAATGCATTCCTATAAAGATCTTCCGATCCGTATTGGCGAGATCGCACATGATTTCCGTTTCGAAGCCAGTGGTACTTTAAAGGGAATCGAGAGAGGTAGACATTTTTGTCAGAACGATGCCCATCTGTTTGTAACACCGGAGCAGATCGAATCTGAATTCAAGCAGGTTGTTGACTTGATCTTCGACACCTATAAGGATTTCAATATCACAGATTATCGTTGTGTTCTGTCCTTAAGAGATCCTGAGGATAAGGTGAAATATCATGATGACGATGAGATGTGGAATACAGCGGAGGACGCACTCCGTAAAGTATTGGATGATATCGGTATCGAATACACAGAAGAGATCGGTGAAGCAGCATTCTATGGTCCAAAGCTTGATGTAAATGTTAAGCCGGCGATCGGAAATGAATATACATTATCTACATGCCAGCTTGACTTCTGTCTTCCTGCAAAATTCAACCTGACATATATTGATAAGGATGGTACAAAGAAGACTCCTGTCGTTCTTCACAGAGCAATCCTTGGTTCCTTAGATCGTTTCATGGCATACATTCTGGAGGAGACAAAGGGAAATCTGCCACTTTGGTTAGCACCGGTACAGGCCAGAATCCTTCCTGTAAAGAATGAAGATGAGGAATTAAATGCATATGCACATGAGCTGTATGATTTCTTAGATGACAACAACATCCGTGTTGAGATCGATGAACGTGCAGAGAAGCTTGGCTATCGTGTAAGAGCTGCTCAGGTTGAGAAGGTTCCGTATCTGATCATCCTTGGTAAGAATGAGGTAAATGATAAGACTGTCAGCTACAGACTTCATGGTGAGCAGAAGACAACAACTGTTCCTATGGATGAATTCCTTGCAATGCTTCAGGATGAGATCAAGACCAAGAAGTTAAATCCTGCCGCATCCAAGTAATACAGAGTACAAATAAGGATAAGCCGTCGGGAGCAGATTTCCGGTGGCAGATCCTTCAAAATATCATCTTTCAAAATATCAGAAACCGGCACTTGATGTATGGGTAACCGCATGCTATAATGTATCAATACTTTTTGCACTGCATATCAATCTACAGTACAAACTGAGCAGGCGGTGGGATGACCACAGGGCCGGGCCATACAGGGTGGCAGCAGATAAAGAATGAATTTATGATCTGCGGGACAGTAGTTACTATTTGTTCCGCAGGTTTTTTATTATTCCGGCTACAGCCGGTCAGAGATAATTCTATTGATCTGATGGAAAGATTATTAATTGCGTTGCATAAAGTTATCTTATATATGCGGAGGTAACTATTATGGCACAAGAAAATCAGGATTCTAAGAAAAGGGCAGCGGTCGGTAAGATGACCGGTTTCATAGGGGTATTGTGTAACCTGCTGTTGGCAGGCAGCAAGCTTGTGATCGGAAAGTTGGCCGCATCTACATCAATTACTGCAGATGGATTGAACAATCTGTCAGATGCAGCAAGCTCCATTGTAACATTACTCGGATTTAAGCTGGCAGAGAAGCCGGCAGACAAAGAACATCCATACGGACATGCGAGATTTGAATATCTGGCAAGTCTGGTTGTGGCTGCTATGATCCTTGTGATCGGATTTGAATTGGCAAAGACATCGGTACTCAAGCTGATCCATCCGGCATCGATCGAATTTTCCATGCTGATGATCATTGTGCTGATCGGTTCGATCCTGGTAAAACTTTGGATGATGTTTTTTTATCGTAAGATGGGAGATAAGATTCAGTCAAATACCTTATTTGCTGCAGCCGCAGACAGCAGAAATGATGTGCTGACAACAGCTGCGGTTCTTGCCGCAACAGTTGTAGAACATATCAGCGGATGGAAAATGGATGGTCTTATGGGTGGGCTGGTATCTGTTTTTATCATTGTAAGCGGAATTTCGCTTGCAAAGGATACAATCTCTCCGCTTCTTGGAGAAGGTGCAAATACCGGTTTGCGGGAACAGCTTATTGGATATATAAGCAGCTGTCCGTTGGTACTTGGCTGCCATGACCTGTTGGTACATGATTATGGTCCGGGCAGACAGTATGCAAGTATTCATGTAGAGATCGATAAGAAGATCGATCCAATGGTGTGTCATGATGAGATTGACCGCATCGAACGGGAATGCCTGAACCGATTTGGTGTGCATATGGTCATTCATTACGATCCGGTTATCACAGATGATGCAGAGCTTGATCAGATACACCATCAGGTACTTACTATCCTGCAGCAAATAGATACAGAAATAACAATCCATGATTTCCGCGTACACACTCACGAGGGAAAGAAAGAACTTGTTTTTGATATGGTTGTTCCATCGGAATGGCAGGGACAGGAAAAGAATATCGTGCGGGAACTGACGGAACGGTTGCAAAAAGAAAACAAAGAGACATATTTGACAAAAATTACACTTGACCTTGAGGACAGGGCGTAGTTCATTAACAGAATAGTTTACGCCGGGTGAATATTGGAAGACAGGGAACAAATGAGACAATTATAAAGATAATGGGGAAGTATATATGTCCGGGCAGAAGAATCAAAAGGAAAAATACAGAAATTATATATTGGCCATAACAGGACTGGCAGTTTTTAATTTTTTATTTCTGGGAACGGAATATTTCTTTGATGATCGGATGGCGGAACTGGTACCTGCAGGTCGGGTCATATGGGCACAGAGCATTATTCTTACAGTCAGTGTAGCAGGATTTCTGGTCTATCCGATTTTGAAACGATATCGGGGAAGCCGACCAGAGATGGTCATGCAGATTATTTCAGGAGTGATCTGTATGTTAAGTATTTGTATGATGACAGGTAACAGATCGGAACGGAGTTTGTTGATCTGGGGTTGCGTGTTCTTTTTGTTTGCGGGTATGTATGGCAGTAAGGTGCATGATCAGGCAGCGAATATCCTGAAAAACAGTAATCATATGGCATTGATGGTTGGAACCGCTTATGCGGCAGGTCTGTTGCTTCAGTTTGTAAATAATAATCTGATCACAGACAATCGGATTCAGGTATCTATGCTACTGATATTTGTTGTGATCTTTGTAATACTTGTGGATTGTTTTAAGATAGAGGATGAGGCGGAGGTGCAGAATAATGCTTCGATCCATCCGGGACTTACCTGTGGAGCACTGGTTTGTTGTGTCCTTTTAATGACATTCATATTTGCGGCTCTGGATAACATTGTTACTTACTATCATGCAAAGGGTGCGATCGATGTAGGTGAATGGCCGAGGCTTCTGCTGGCTTTAAGTGGAATCCTTGCGGGAATTTTATTTGATCTGAAGAAACGCAGATATATGAGTCTGGTCATGTACTGTGTGACGGTCTTATCCGTGCTCTGTATCTTATTGATCGGTATAGGTGGCTCGATCCTTGCGGGACTGCTTGTGTTCTATCCGGCAGCAGGATTTTTCGTTGTGTTCTTCACAACCGGTTTTATGGAAGTATCTTATTATACGCGAGTCCCTGCATTATGGGCAGGATTCGGCAGAGCTATTAATAATATCGGAGCGGGTATCGTCGGCTTTATCTCAACCATGCTGCCGTATGCCATGTCGGTAAATGCAGATGGAAATGTAAGCGGCGATGGATTATCTCCGATGCTTCTTGCGAGTATCGTGATCCTTATTTTGTTTGTGATGATCAGTATTGCGATGTTCATTTACAGCAGTCAGCTTCGCGTGAATATCATAGAGGAACGATTTGAACGTAAGGAAGATATGGATGGGCTTACGGTGGAATCTGCATCTGCAACAACGGGTTCTGTATTTGATTCGGTTTCAGGAAAACGCGGTATTGAATCGGAAAATGTGATAAAAGAGTCGGGCGGTACAGACGCTGTTGATTATTTTGCCCGATTTGCAGAGAAATATCGTCTGACAGACAGAGAGCAGGAAGTGTTAAGAGAACTTCTGGAATCGGATGAAAGTGTGCAGGATATTGCAGGAAAGCTGTATATTTCAAGAACCGCGCTCTATAAGCATATCTCATCGCTGAATGAAAAGACAGATACAAGGTCAAGGATCGGCTTGATCCAGTTCTATTATGCGTGGAGAAACCGATAAAGGTATAAATGCGTCTGACGATTGGAATAGGACTGGATTCAAACATATATGATAAATAATCTTGAATGATATGAGTATCATGAACGTAAAAAAATTTTTGGGTTTGGTTTATGTGGCAATATTACGTTAAAAATACAAAAAAGAACAAATGTAAACTTATAAACCGCCGGTTTATCAGATATACTTCATGGCATAGTATAACTATGAAAGGAGGAAATGGGTATGAAACATTTCAAAAAGATGTCTCTGATTCTGGCGGTTTTGTGTATGTGGGTTGGATGTGTGCTGACCATACAGGCAGCAAACGGACCAAATACAGGAGAGTATAGTGCAGCGTATATCAATATTTATAATCGGGGCGGAACGAATACAAATCATTTTGTATATGTTACAGGTTCACAAAAAGCAGAGACTGTAAAAGGGGCAGTTTATGATAAGAAGACGAATACTTTAACGCTTACGAATTATAAACACCCAACGATGTCAATCGAGGCAAATGAGATGGGGGATGACTTCAAGATCAAGCTGGTGGGTGATAACCAGATCAAGAGTCTTATTGTATGGGGCTATGGTTATGGCGGATCTGTTGAGATTCTTGGTGATGGTACTCTGACGATTAATAAGAACAAGGAAAAAAATTGTGGAATTACCATGCAGCCGGAGGGTACAAAAGCCATTCTCAAGGTAAGCGGAAAGGCAGTTGTAGATGTCTACGCCGGAACGGATAAGATGCCGTTTTATGTAAACTCGATATCAGAGAAATATAAAAACTGTGTCGATGCAGACACAGACAAAACTTTAAAGACGGAGGCGGCATATACAGACCGGTATATTATGCATCATGTTGTATGTCTGAGTGATGAGCCTTCTGTATTTGAGGTGTACATGAAGGATGGAGATGCGAATTCTAAATATGCGATAGACATGTATGATACCAGCTATTATATCTATAAACTGATCTACTGCAAATCTTTGAATCTCTATTATGCACATGAGATCGAACATGGATATTCCGCATTTAACCCATCGAACATGGGCTATTACAAAACCTTGGAGGAGATATCAGCATATACCTATAAGAGTAAATCCTCAGGTGAGCAGGAATACATCGAAGATAAGACCGGTAAGAAATGCATATTTGAGCTTGATATTAAGAATGGTGTGATATCTTATGTAAAAAGTGACCTGATCAGTATAGGTTCGATCACTGATTCAACCGGAGAAGCAGCAGACTGGTATATCGGTCAGCCTTCTTCCGACAATGTAATTCTTACACAGGATGAATGGTATAATCTCGGCAAAGAGGGAAGCGGATATACAGCATCCTATGTAAGAGAGCCGATCAAGGGATATGTGAACATATATGTATCAGGAACATCCTATCATCTGACAGCAAAGAAAACGACAGGATGCAAGCATAAGGAGCAGGCTCAGAGTGTAAAGAAGAAAGCAACCTTTAGTGTTGATGGAAAGCTTGTAACGAAATGCAAGTCCTGTGGCGAGACTTTATCTACAAAGAAGATCAATAAGATCAGCAGTGTAAAGCTTAGCAAGAGCATTTATACATATGATAAGAAAGCGAAGAAGCCAACTGTCACGGTAAAGGACAGCAAGGGTAAAAAACTGAAAAACGGTACGGACTATACAGTGACCTATGCAAGTGGAAGGAAATCGATCGGAAGCTATAAAGTTACGGTTCAGTTAAAGGGTAAGAAATATAGTGGCAAGAAGACATTGACATTCCGTATCGCACCTGCCGGAACAACGGTCAAATCCGTAAAGGCAGGAAAGGCAAAGGTTACGGTCAACTGGAAGCAGCAGACGAAGAACACCAGTGGCTACATCATTCAGTGTTCTACCAATAAGTCATTTAAAGGCTCGATCCTGACAACAGTATCTTCCAATAAGGCAAAGAGTAAACAGATTACAAAGTTAAGTACAAAGAAACAGTACTATGTGCGGATCTGTACTTATAAGAATGTGAAGAAGAATGGAAAGACAACAAAAATCTGTTCAGACTGGAGCAATGCGATGACAGTAAAAACAAAATAAATTCATGAAGCGTAAATGCGGCATGGAAGGATTCCAAAGAAGTTTGAGGTTTGGGGATCTGAAATAGACGGCTGCCGGCAGATTTTTATCTGCCGGCAGTTTTGGTGTGCCTTAATCTGATTTTAAATAAAGGTACAGAATTATTGCACGCGATTCAGAAATTATGGATTGACCGGAGATATTCAGAGTAGTAAATTGTAAAAAGCCGGAAGTAAAATATCATGGGATGAGGTATATGAAATGAATTTATTATTTACGATTAATAAGGGCTTTATGGAACATCTGGATGATTGTGTACGATCAATTATCCGTTTCCCATCAGAAGGTGGGTATGATATATATGTGATTCATTCTGATCTTGATCTGAATGATCAGAAACAGTTGGAACGATATGACAAAGATATAGAGGGGAATTCCGTAACATTTCATTTCATCGATATGAAGTATCGTAAAGATATGAATTTTCCGGAGACAGACCGTTATCCGATGGAGATATATTACAGAATATATGCATCTGCATTATTACCGGAGACATTGGATCGGATCCTGTACCTTGATGCGGATATAATTGTCATTCGTTCATTGAAGGAACTGTATGAGATGGATTTTGAAGATAACTATTTTTTAGCTTGTACACATATCAGAAAGTTCTTAAATAAGATGAACCGGTTAAGACTGGGAATAGAGGAAAAGGTTCCATATATCAATACGGGCGTAATATTAATGAATCTGGATGTTTTGAGAAAAAAACAGGATTTTCACGAAGTGGGAACATTTGTGGAAGAACACAGAAAGACATTGACTTTACCGGATCAGGATATCATTGCTGCACTGTACGGTACACATATCGGTTTGATCGATACCATGCGGTATAATTTAAGTGACAGAATGATAGCATTTTATAATATGGAACCGAACCATGAGAAGATAGATAGAACATGGGTACGCGAGAATGCAGTAATCCTGCATTACTGTGGCAAACAAAAGCCATGGAATAAAAATTATGTGGGTATATTGGATGCATTTTATCATGAATTAAAAGATGAAGAAAAATTACAGGTGAAGGAATAAATTCAGGGGAAACAAAATGGAAACAAACAGTAGTTTTTACGGCACAGAAAAGATCAATAAGATCTTTTTTAAGATCGCACCGCCTGTCATGCTGGCACAGTTGATACAGGCTCTTTATAATATAGTAGACAGTTTATTTGTCGGGAAATACTCAGAGAGCGGTCTGACGGCGTTATCGATCATTTATCCTGTTCAGCTTCTGATGATCGCACTGGCAGTTGGAACCGGTGTTGGAATCAATACAAATATTGCACATTTTCTGGGAATAAAGAGGTATAAGAAGGCGGATGAGGTAGCAGGCATCGGCTTTAGTCTGGCGATCATTATGTGGATCTTATTTGCAGTGAGCTGTTATCTGTTGATGCCTGCATATGCACGGTTGCAGACAACTTCAGATACAGTAATTGCTGATGTAATTACCTACGGAAGGATTGTGTGCGTGGGCAGCATTGGATTGTTTACAGAGAGCATATGGACAAAGGTACTTCAGGCAAACGGAGATATGAAGACACCGATGATCGCACAGATCACAGGAGCTATCACGAATATTGTGTTAGATCCGATTTTGATCTTTGGGCTTTTTGGTATACCAAAGCTTGGAATCGCAGGAGCTGCATTTGCAACGATCACAGGACAGGTCGTTGCGGCACTTCTTGTTATGAAGAAGGGATTTCGCCGTTCGCCGTCTATTTGCAAATATCCCGAGGATATCCACAGAATCTATGCGCTTGGAACTCCGAATATCATCATGCAGGCAACATATACATTTTACATATTTGGATTAAATATGATCCTTGCAGGATTTTCCGATGAGGCAGTGACAGCACTTGGATTGTATTACAAATGGCAGACATTTTTCTTTATACCACTGGGTGCTCTTCAGACCTGCATTGTACCCATCATTAGCTATAACTATGCGGCAAAGAGTATTGATCGTTGTAAACATACGATGACGGTTGCCTTTATATGGGGAATTGCATTGATGTTCATCGGAACGTTATGTTTTGAATTTATTCCGGAACCTATGCTTTCTGTATTTACGAAGGACAGCGAAGTTATCCGTATCGGAGTGCAGGGATTCCGCTTTATAGGAATCAGTTTTATACCGATGGTAGGTGCACAGATTTATCCGGTCTTTTTGCAGGCAACCGGCGAAGCCTTTAAGAGTTCGTTTCTAACCATTATGAGAACGGTGTTCTTATTTGTACCGCTTGGATATCTATTTTCCAGATTCGGATTTGTGTATTTCTGGCTGACTTTCCCGGTTACGGAGGTAATCACTACTATAGTAGGATTTCTATTTTATCGAAGCTTTTACAGGCAACATAAGATGATAGTTCACGAGTAGAACAAGTGTACATGTTTGCGAATGATCAGATGTAAAAAATATGTGAATAAAATGATAATATACATGCAAAAAAAAGAAATGATGCTATAATGTGCATCAAAATATATTAATACAATCAGGAGGTATATTATCATGGATATTAAGAAAGTTGGAATATTTGCAGCAGGTTTATTGTTTGGTACGGCAGGTATCAAGGTATTATCAAGCAAGGATGCAAAGAAGGTTTACACAAACTGTACAGCAGCGGCTCTTCGTGCAAAGAAGTGTGTTATGAACACAGCTACAACCATTCAGGAAAATGTAGATGACATTTACCAGGGCGCAAAGCAGATCAATGCAGATCGTGAAGCAGAAGAAGATGTCGTTGTAGAAGATATTCCTGCTGAGACAGCAGAAGAAACTGCTGAGTGTGCATGTGAAGCTGCGGCAGAGAGTACAGAAGAAACAGAAGCATAAGAAAAAACAGATAAGAGGATGAGCTGAATTGAAATTCATAATAAAAGATAAGATGAAGGGCAGACTGCGTGTACATATGTGTCAGAATCATATGTCATATGAGGAAGCCGATATTCTCTTGTATTATCTGGAGTCATTTGAACCGGTCAGCTCGGCAAAGGTGTATGACCGGACGGCAGATGCAGTGATCTGTTATACGGGAAATCCGGATATCATTATCGACAGACTTCGCAGATTTCATTATGAAGATGTAAAAGTCCCAAATGGTTATCTGGAACGAAGCGGCAGAGAGACGAATGCGATGTATCAGGAGAAGCTGATCGATAAGGTCATCTTCCATTATGCAAGGAAATGGTTTCTTCCATACCCGATATCGGCAGCTTACACAGGTCTGATGTCTGTAAAATATATCTGGAAAGGTATTAAGACGCTGACAAAGGGCAAGATTGAAGTTCCGGTACTGGATGCAACATCCATCGGAGTATCTGTCTTACGAGGTGATATGAAGACTGCAGGTTCGATCATGTTCCTGCTTGGAATCGGTGAACTGCTTGAGGAGTGGACACATAAGAAGTCGGTCGATGATCTGGCACGTACGATGTCATTAAATGTCGGAAAAGTATGGTTAAAGACAGAGGATAACGAGATATTGGTTGATTCTGATACGATCGCGAAAGGAGATCATGTCGTTGTCAATGTCGGAACGATCATTCCGTTTGACGGAACTGTCTGTGATGGTGAAGCAATGGTAAATCAGGCATCGCTTACCGGAGAATCCGTATCCGTCAGACGTACGGCAGGAAACGTGGTATATGCCGGAACAGTGGTAGAAGAAGGCTCTCTCATAATAGAAGTAAAAGAGGTATCCGGTTCCAGCCGGTATGAGAAGATTGCGCAGATGATCGATGAGTCTGAAAAGTTGAAATCCAATTTGGAAGGCAAGGCAGAGCATCTGGCAGATCGTTTGGTGCCGTACAGCTTAGGTGGTACGATACTTACCTATCTGCTTACAAGAAATGTAACAAAAGCACTTGCGATCCTGATGGTTGATTATTCCTGTGCATTGAAGCTTGCTATGCCTGTATCGGTATTATCGGCAATCCGTGAGGCAGGAAGCCGTAAGATTACAGTTAAAGGCGGAAAGTATCTGGAAGCGGTAGCAGAAGCGGATACGATCGTATTTGATAAGACCGGAACGCTGACAAAGGCACAGCCTACAGTTGCGGGAGTAGTATCCTTTAACGGAACAAGTGAAGACGAATTGCTTCGTATCGCTGCCTGTCTGGAAGAGCATTTTCCACATTCTATAGCAAAAGCAGTAGTGGATGCAGCAAAGCAAAAGAGCCTGGATCATGAAGAGATGCATTCGGAAGTAAAATATATCGTAGCTCATGGAATCTCGACAATGATCGGTGATTCCAAGGCGATCATCGGCAGTTATCATTTTGTATTCGAGGATGAGAAATGTACGATACCGGCGGGAATGGAAGAAGTATTTGAGGATCTTCCGGTGGAATATTCCCACCTCTATCTGGCGATCGATAACGAGCTTGCGGCAGCAATCCTGATCGAGGATCCGTTAAGGGAAGAATCTGCAGATATCGTAGAACGATTAAAGGCGGTTGGAATCTCCAAGGTCGTTATGATGACCGGTGATTGTGAACGGACTGCAAAGGCGATCGCAGAACATGTCGGTGTCGATGAATATTATTCAGAGGTACTGCCGGAGGATAAGGCTGCATTTGTAGATCGAGAGAAGGCAGCAGGCAGAAAGGTTATCATGATCGGCGATGGTATCAATGATTCACCCGCACTTTCAGCAGCAGATGCAGGTATCGCGATTAGTGACGGTGCGGAGATTGCCAGAGAGGTCGCAGATATTACGATCGATGCGGACAGTCTGGATGAGATCGTGACATTGAAGACACTTGCAAATCTTCTGATGAAGCGGATTCACAGAAATTATCGTTTTATCGTAGGATTTAATACCGGCTTGATCGTGCTTGGAGTTGCGGGTGTGATCGCACCGACAACATCTGCACTTCTGCATAATACATCAACCTTGATGATCGGATTAAACAGCATGAAAGACATGTTGCCCGAGTTATAATAGATGTGCTATACTATCTCCATGTGTTTCAGGTGCGGAAGAAAATCTGCATTTTAGACATATGGGGATATTATTATATAGAAAGAGTTATACGAATATGCCGGAATCAAATCTTACAAAGAAAGCGATTGCATTAAGTGCAAAAGAACTGACAAAAGAGAAACCATATGACAAAATATCGATCAGTGATATCGCAGACCGATGTGGAATCAAGAGACAGACATTTTACTATCATTTTCAGGACAAATACGAACTGTTGGTCTGGATCTATTTTAATGAATTATTTGCTCCTAATATGGAGGGGATATCCTTAGAGAACTGGGATGAGAAATTAGGCGCGATCCTCACACAGATGCAGGAGGAGAAAAAGTTCTATATTAACACGATCAAACATGCAGAGGATTATATTATCCAGTATATGCTTGAGGTTGCAGAACAGACCTTTGAAGAGGCAATTGATAAGTTAGACGAGAAATCTCATCTGAAAAACGAGGAACGCGGCATATTTGCCCGGTTCTTTGCATATGGGATCTGTGGGATTATCGTTGAATGGGCAAAGGGTGGTATGAAGATGGCACCGGAGAAGCTGGCTGATTATATGAGGGAGATGCTTGAGAAGTGTAAGCAGGCAGTCTATATATCCGATCATGACAGACAGTAACAGAAGCCGGACAGACCTTGGTGAACAGACAGTACAGAAAATGATAGAATTTATCAGGTGTTCAGGCTTTTTTTATACTTATTTTAGAATGCGTTTTGACATTTCCGGATAAATGTCAAAAAAATTGTCAACCCTAAAATCTTGTATAATTACAAACAAACAAAATAATCATATTCTATGAACGGAAGCAAGAAAAAGGTTTCCGTTCATTTTTTGTATTAACGAAAGGATTGATTCTATGAACAAATTTGGAAAGGCGATCGTAAAGCTTCGTGTACCGATCTTAATTATCAGTATCCTGCTTTTGATCCCGGCAGCGATTGGTTTCTTGAAAACCAGAGTAAACTATGATGTACTTTCATATTTACCAAAGGATATCGAAACCATGAAAGGTCAGGACATTCTGGCGGATGATTTCGGAACGGGTGCTTTCTCCCTGTGCCTTGTAGAAGGGATGGACGATAAAGATGTCGTCAAATTAAAAAAACAAATGGAACAGGTAGACAATGTTGATTCTGTAATCTGGTATGACTCGATTATGGATATTGCTATTCCGGATGAGATTTTACCGAAAGATATCAGAGAGGCATATCGTAATGATGATTGCACGATGATGGCAATTATCTTTAAAACAACAATGTCTTCCGATGAGACAATGGAAGCGATCACTCAGATCAGAAAGCTTGCAAGTAAGCAGTGTTTCATCAGCGGAATGTCAGCTGTTGTAACGGATACCAAGGATCTGTGTGATAAAGAGGTTCCAATCTATGTAACCATAGCAGTTATCTTATCGCTGATCGTATTATCACTGACTATGGATTCCTTCCTCGTACCGATCTTTTTCTTATTAAGTATCGGTATGGCGATTGTATATAACTTGGGAACAAATGTATTTAAAGGAGAGATCTCCTACATAACACAGGCACTTACCGCAGTCCTGCAGTTGGGTGTAACAATGGACTACTCGATCTTCCTGTGGCACAGTTATCAGGAAGAGAAAAAAGTAAATGGCAAAGAGAATAAAGAAGCTATGGCAGATGCGATTGCTTCCACCTTCTCATCTGTTATCGGTAGTTCGATCACAACAGTAGCAGGTTTCGTTGCACTGTGCTTCATGACCTTTACCTTAGGCCTTGACCTTGGTATCGTTATGGCAAAGGGTGTTGTTATCGGTGTTATCTGTTGTGTAACCGTACTCCCATCCATGATCCTGATCTTTGATAAGCCGATTGAAAAGACCTGTCACAGAGCTTTACTTCCTAAGTTTGATAAGCTTAGCAAATTTATCGTGAATAAGTACTGGATCTTCCATATCTTATTCCTGATCCTTCTGGTTCCTGCGTTATATGGTTATACACATACAGATGTTTACTATAACCTCGACAGCTCATTACCGGAAGATCTTCCAAGTATTCAGGCAAACCAGAAGCTGGAAGAAGAATTCAATATGAACTCTACACATATGATCCTGCTTGACAGCAATCTGGATGAAAAGAGTATTAATAAAGTTATTTCAGAAATTAAGAATGTCAAGGGTGTTAAGACTGTACTTGGTCTGGAATCTGTAGTTGGTCCTATGATTCCACAGAGTATGATTCCACAGGATTTGAAATCCAAGCTTGACAATGGCGAATGGAAGCTGATGTTAGTCATGTCAGAATACAAAGTAGCAAGTGATGAAGTAAATACACAGTGTGATGAGATCAATACGATTCTTCACAAATATGACAGTAAGGGTATGCTGATCGGTGAAGCTCCTTGTACAAAGGATTTGATCGAGATCACAGATAAGGATTTTAACACAGTAAGTACCGTATCCATCGGTGTTATCCTGCTGATCATCTTATTCGTATTCAAATCAGTATCGCTTCCGATCATTCTGGTATGTGTAATCGAATTTGCAATCTTTATCAATATGGGTATTCCTGCATTTACAAATACAACATTACCATTCATCGCATCCATCGTTATCGGTACGATCCAGCTTGGTTCTACCGTTGACTATGCGATCCTGATGACAACAAGATATAAGAGAGAGAGAAGTAATGGCCTTGCTAAGAAAGAAGCAGTTACAGTTGCACTTCAGACATCTATGACTTCCATTATCGTAAGTGCATTAAGCTTTTTTGCCGCAACCTTCGGTGTTGGCTGTTATTCCGAGATCGATATGATCAGTTCTTTATGTACGTTGATGGCAAGAGGAGCTATCATCAGTATGTTTGTCGTCATCTTCCTGCTTCCTGCAGCGTTGATGTTATTCGATAAGCTGATCATCCATACAACAATCGGATTCAAGGGTATTACCGGCAAACAGAAAGCAGCTTATGCCGGAGCGGGAAATGTTGATCCGGCTTCGGAACAGAAAACGGCAGATGATGATTTCCTGAATGAAGACAGACCATTTGCAAAGAAGAAATCCGGAAACTTTGATAACTATGATTTTGATGACAGTTACAGTGACGATGATAAATATATAGATGTAAATAATGATTCCAATGGTCCTGCTGACCGGCAGTAGTAAATTAGGAGGTAATTAGTATGAGTTATAAAAATATGAAAGCAAGAAAAAGATTTATGGCGATCGCTCTGAGTGGTGCAATGATGTTATCCGTTACAGGCTGTGGCAGTACAGCAACAGGAGATGTACAGACATTAGAGAACCCGGAGATCATGAGTAAGAGCGATGAAGAATTGTCAGATGTACTTGAGAATTCTATCGGACTTTCCGAGAATACAGACAGTGATAAAGATGAAACCGTTTACGTTATTGCTGATGCAGCAGGTAATAAGCAGGACGTTATCGTCAGTGAGTGGTTAAAGAACACAGATGGTGAGGCAACCATTAAGGATAGCAGTAACCTGACTGATATCGAGAATGTAAAAGGCGACGAGACATTTACAGAGAATAATGGAGAACTTGTATGGAAGGCAGATGGCAATTCCATTTATTATCAGGGCAAGTCAGAGGAGCAGGTTCCTGTAGAAGTTAAGGTTACTTATTATCTGGATGATCAGGAGATCACACCGGATCAGCTGGCAGGCAAGAGCGGCAAGGTAAAGATGAGATTTGAATATGTCAATAATTCAAAGAGTGGAGATGTATATACTCCTTTCCTGATGGCAACCGGTATGATCTTATCAAATGACAAATTCTCAAATATCAAGGTTGAGAATGGTCAGGTTGTAAATGATGGAAACAACAGTATCGTTGTTGGTATGGGTATGCCCGGCCTTCAGGACAGCCTGAATCTGCAGAAGTTAGATGTTGAGATTCCGGATTACTTTGAGGTTACAGCAGACTGTACAGATTTCTCTTTGGATATGACAATGACGGTTGCTTCTACCGGATTCTTATCCAAGGACAGCGATAACAAGGATCTGAAGGGTGCTGAATCTGATATCAACGAACTGGTCGACACATACAGTGAAGGTATGAATTCTCTGGTATCAGGAATCAAGGACTACACAGATGGTGTGTCTTCTATGTCAGATGGTATCTCACAGGTAAAGACCGGTGCAGATGATCTTTACAAGGGATCTCTTACATTGGCTCAGGGCGTTGACTCAGCTACAACAGGTGCAGGTACATTAAAGGCAGCATTTGAAGGTGATAATGGTGTTTTATCAGGATCAAAGCAGATCAGTGATGGACTGGCAAAGTTAAATAAGGCAGTAAAAGGAATCAACCTTCCAACCAAGACAGAATTAAGTGACAAAGAGAAATCAGCGATCAAGACAACGATCACAAATAATATTACAAATAACCTGACAGCAAACAAAGATAAGATTGCAGCAAGCGTTGACAAGGATGCAGTTTCTGCCGAGGCACAGAAGAATGGTCAGGCAGCAGCACCATCTAAGGATGCGGTTATAAAAGAGGCGCAGGCAGCAGCACCATCTGCTTCTACAGTGGCAGCTGAAGCACAGGCAGCAGCTCCTTCAACATCAACAGTGGCATCCGAAGCATCCGGTCAGTTTGCAACCTATTTCCAGGAATTTGTATCTGCATATGCACAGATGACAGGTTCTCAGCCGGATGATGCAACACTTGCTGCATTACAGGGAGCATTTGCAACTGCATATGGTGATGTATACGGAGCAGCTTATAAGTCAGGTTACGGTACAGCTTATGGTACAGCTTATACATCAGGTTATAGTACAGCATACGGCACAGCTTATACAAATGCATTCACAACCGGCTATGGTAGCGCATATGGTACAGCTTATCAGTCAGCATATGGTACAGCTTATGTAGAAGGTTATAAGTCAGGTTATGCGACAGCATATCAGGATGGTATCTCATATGGTGCAAATCTGGTACTTAGTAAGTTAAGCTCATTCAGTTCACAGCTTACAACATTAAAGACCAGCGTTGGACAGCTTGCAACAGGAGCATCCGCACTTAATTCAGGATTAAAGAAAGTATATTCAGGAACAAAAGACCTGTATACCGGTATGGTTAAGTTGAATGGTGGTGCAGGAAGCTTGTCCAAGGGTGCAAATACTCTGAAAGAAGGAACAGGCACATTAAAGGATGGCGCAACAAAGCTTACAGATGCAAGTGGCGATTTAAAGGATGGCAGCAAGCAGTTATCAGATGGTACAGATAAGATCGTTGATGCAGTAAATGATGCAGAAAATGATCTGGATTCTCTGTCAGAGAAGTGTGATAAGGTCATCAAGGCCGGTGAAACTTACGAGTCCTTCGGTGGAATCTCAGATGATATGAAGGGCAGCGTTAAGTTTATCATCAAGACAGATTCGATCAGCAAGTAATTAACAAATGAAAATCGTTTGCCCTATAAAAAGCATTGGTTGGATTTTGTTTACGATTTAAGACAAAAGGATACCTTGTTAGGACATCCGCAGTAGGAAAAAAGAATATAGTTTGACATAGGGGCTCCGGTTTCGCATGTTTTTCAATGAATCAATCCTTGAATATATGCCGGAGCCCTTTTAATGTGTACTAAGTGCATTTCCGGTTTTGTATTCTGAATATGCCGATTACTTCCTCCTGATAAAATCTCTACATGAGACGCACTTGTTTTTCAATTTGAAACACATGCCTGATGCGCACCTGCTCCGTGCTAACTCGATCTTCGATCTCAAACAAGCACCCGCAGATGCTGGCAATGTGTTTCACATTACGAAAAACTGCGTGAGTGTCGTCATGTAGAGGTTTTATTATACGGAAGCAACGGCAATTATGTTATATGAACCGGAAATGCCGGTTGCAACATGTAAAGGCGTCAAGCAGATTTAATGTTTAGCCGAAAATACAGCGGCTGTCATAAAAAAAAGCTTGACATATATTTATATTAGATGTAACATAACGATGTTATGTGAATGACTGTTCATATGTTGAAATGGAATAGAACTGGTGGTGAGATGAGATGAAGGACGATCGGGAGACAAAAGAAAAGCTGCTTGCAAGCGCAGAGCATGAATTTATGGAGAAGGGCTATCAGGGCGCATCCCTCCGTAATATCTGTAAGAATGCAGGTGTGACGACCGGCGCATTATATTTTTTCTTTAAAGATAAAGATGATATATTTGCTTCACTGGTGGCACCGGTGCTTGGAAGTATCCGTACGATGATGGAAGCACATATGCAGCAGGAGTTGCAGGAGGTAAAAGGCGAGCTTCAGGAGGGGCAGGATGATTTCAGCGATGACGTCTATGCATCCAGACGGATCATTCATGAACTGTATCAGAACTATGACCGGGTACAGCTTCTGCTGACGAAGAGTCAGGGATCAAGTCTTGCAGGATGTATTGATGAATTTGTGGCATTTACAGAGAAGAATTACCGGATGCTGGCAGACGCACAGGCAAAGGTGTGTGGAGTTGCTGCACCGGATGATTATACGATACACTGGATGGCACATATGCAGATCGATGCATTTGTCCATTTGCTGACACATGAACCTGATGAAGAAAAAGCAGTTGCCCATCTGGGAGACATATTGAAATATCTGCTTGCCGGATGGTATGCACTGTTTCAGAGAGATGAATAGATAACAAAAAGCTATGTGAAATTTTATTTTGCATAGCTAAAAAATGATAACAACATAACGGTGTTATGTAAGCGCAAAAAATAACAGGAGGAAGCGAGTATGTATTTAGAGGTATCAGATGTAAAAAAAAGTTATGGAGAAGGTGGAAGCTACATACAGGTTTTAAAGGGAGTATCCCTTCAGGTAAAGCAGGGCGATATGTGTGTCATTCAGGGAACCAGTGGTTCCGGTAAGTCTACATTATTGAACTGTATCGGTGGTCTGGATACGATCGAATCCGGTTCAATCAAGGTGGATGGAACCGAGATTGCAGGCATGAAAGCAGATGAATTATCCGATTACAGGAGAGATTATCTGGGATTTATCTTCCAGTTCTATAATCTGGTACCAAACCTTACCGTGCGGGAAAATATTCAGGTCTGTGAATATCTGACAGATCAGCCGCTTAATATGGATGAGTTGCTTGAGATACTGGGACTGACAGAGCATCAGAATAAGTTTCCGGCACAGTTGTCCGGTGGTCAGCAGCAGAGATGTGCGATCGCAAGAGCACTGATCAAAAATCCGAAGCTGCTCTTATGTGATGAACCGACCGGAGCACTCGATTCCAAGACATCAAGGGATATCCTGATCCTTCTGGAGAAGATCAATGCGACCTATGGAACGACAATGTTGATTGTAACGCATAATAATTCCATTAAGAATATGGTCGATCAGGTTGTGATCGTAAAGGATGGTCAGATTAGGAAAGATTATTACAATGAGACAAAGGTACCGGCAGCAGAATTGGAGGATTTGTAAGATGCAGAAAGTATTGAGAAAAAGGATTTGGAGAGATTTCAAAAGCAACCTTCCAAGATATCTGGCATTGTCCCTTCTGATCATACTTGCCATGTATCTGGTAGTCAGTCTGGTCGGCGCAGCAGAGACGATCATTCGCGGAAGTGAGAATGCTGACAGCAGACAGTGTGTTGAGGATGGAGATTTTTCATTGTTCGTACCGATGAAGGATGAGGAAATGGAAGATCTGGAAGCAGATGGTGTGTCGATCGAGCCACAGTTCTATATGGACTATGAGATCGACGAAGATCATACGCTCCGTATCTTTGCAAACAGAGATGAGATCAATAAGATTAATCTGGTAAAAGGTACACTTGCAGAAAAGAAAAATGAGCTGGTGGTAGAACGCCAGTTTGCAGAGAAGAATAATATATCATTAGGTGATGTGCTTACATTTGGCGGACGGGAATTTACCATTACCGGAATCGGGACAACACCGGATTATGATAACGTATTAAAATCTCTGGGAGATACCGGATGCGACTGCCTGCATTTTGGTACAGGATTTGTTGCAGCTGACGTATACGATACACTTCGTGCAGAAGAAAAAAGTATAAAGTCAGAGGAATATTATTATGCATACCGGTTAAATGGTGCTATGACGGATGATGAATTAAAAGACCGTCTGGAGGATCTGGAGTTCTCATCAGGAGATGTAGAGGATCCATTTTTCCAAGAATACTGGGATCGTACGATGGGAAAGAAGGACGATCTGACAGATGGTATTCAGGAGCTGTTAGATGGAGTAAAAGAGTTAAAGGACGGACTTGCTGAACTGACCGATCATAATTCAGAATTAACAGATGCATCGGGAGAAATCTTTGAGGCTTATCTGAAGGAGGCAAATAAGACCTTAAAGAATTATGGTGTAGAAGAACTGACAAAGGATAATTTTGAGACTGTTCTGCAGACTGAGGTTGATGGTGCAGACAATGCAATTCTGCGTTTCTCTTATAAAGATCTGTTGTCACAGTTAAAGGAGCTTAAGGCATTTGACGATGGAATTATAGAATATACAGACGGAACAAAAGAAGCTGAAGATGGTTCCAATGAACTGCTGGATGGTATTCAGGAGTTAAAGGATGAGACAGATGATATGATCGATGACATCTTCTCAGAGGATGCACAGAACCTTATGACTTTTGTAAAGGCAGGGGATAATGCGAGAATTCAGGCGGCTTCCGGTGATCAGGAATTATACCGGAGCGTTGGTACGATCGCAGGTGCGATCCTGTTGATCCTGATCTCTTATGTATTATCAGTGTTCGTTGTACATTCGATCGATCAGGAAAGTGCCGTTATCGGTGCGTTATATGCACTTGGGGTAAAGAGAAAGAATCTGATGGCACATTATGTAACACTTCCGACTGTGATCACATTTGTTTCAGGTCTGATCGGAACACTGCTTGGATATTCAAGCCTTGGTGTGCCGATCCAGATGCAGGACTGCTACAACTATTATTCCCTTCCGGATCTGGATGTTATCTATATGCCATATCTGTTCATTTATGGAATCGTGGTTCCACCGGTTATTTCTATAATCGTTAATTCACTGGTTATCCGAAAGAGGCTGTCGAAGCCGGTTCTTACAATGATCAGGAATGAGCAGAAGGTTGGTAATGGTAAGGATATAAAGCTTGGAAATATGAGCTTCATGAATCTGTTCAAGATCCGCCAGATGCTTCGTGAGAGCCGTACCGGATTTACGGTAGTATTTGGAATGTTTGTAAGTCTTCTGCTGGCGATGATGTCACTGGAGATATATACTTACTGTGCGAATGTAAATCGTGATTATGTAAATGATACAAAGTATGAGTATATGTATACCTACAAATATCCGACAGAGGAAGTTCCAGAAGGTGGATATGAGGCATATGCAAAGACACTGAAAAAGAAAATTTACGGTTATAACTTTGACATAACAGTTATGGGACTGACAGAGAATAATCCGTTCTTTGATGTGAATCTGTCAGATTCATCCAGTAAGGTTGCGATCAGTTCTTCGATCGCTTACAAATACGGTTTGGATGTTGGTGATACTCTGACACTAAAGGATGATGAAGCAGATAAGATCTATGCATTTGAGATCGCATCTGTTGCGCAGTATGCTCCATCCTTTATGGTATTTATGCCATATGACAAGGCGCTTGAGTTATTCGACGAACCGGAGAATTATTTCAATGTTGTATTTTCCGACCATGCACTCGATGTCGAGACCGGAAGATTATATGCAACAACGACAAAGACCGATGTGAAGAAGGCTGCCGGTATCTTCTCGGATATAATGCAGGGAATGATCCTTACAATTGGAGGAGTATCTGTTCTGATCTTCATTGTTGTTATGTATCTGATGATGAAGGTTATGATAGATCGGTCTTCTTTCAATATTGCGTTGATTAAGATCTTCGGATACCGGAATAAGGAAGTGAAGAAGATGTATCTGGATGGTAATTTCTATATCATAACGATAGGCGCATTGATTTCGATTCCACTGACCAAATGGATCATGGATGTGGCTTATGAGCCTGCCTTTGTTCCGAATATTGCCTGCGGTATCGACAAGTCCTTCCCATTCTGGATGTACCTTGCCATCTTCGCAGGTATCCTGATCCTGTACTTCATCATCAACCATCTGCTGATCCGCAGAATCCGCAAGATGGTGCCTGCTGAGGTTCTGAAAAACCGCGAGTAGGGGGAAGGGTGAGAAATTGTCTCTATCAGTTACAGCTGCAAGATATATGCACTACAGAAAACATGCTCATTTTTCTATTCGAAACACATGCCTGATTCGCGTCTGTTCTGTGCAAACTCGCTCTTCGAGCTCAGACATGCACCCACAGACGCTGGCAATGTGTTTCGCATGACGAAAAATAGAGCAATTGTTTTCATAGCAGTTGCATATATCCTGTAGCTGTAGCAGAAGGAAACAATTTCTCGCTATAGCTATAAGTTATATAACTTGCTGGAAATATATATGTATTTTACTTAAAATATATAATGCTACTTTGGAAATTCAATGGACTCAGTCATTATTTAGAAGAGTCAGAAATTACCATTTACAGTTGTATGATGCATACTGGCAGAAGAAAATTACAGCCATCAGTTCCAACTGTATGCTATATCACTGTTCAAAAAAACAATTGCTCAGTTTGTCGTTATTTGAAACACATTGCCAGCAGTAGCGAGTGTATGTCTGAGCTCGAAGAGCGAGTTTGCACGGAGCTACTGCGAATAGGGCATGTGTTTCAAATAGAAAAACGAGCATGTTTTTTGAATAGTGGTATATAGCATACAGTTGGGACTGATGGCTGTAATTTTCCTTATAGGTATACAACTGGCAGTTGTCAGAAAAAGTGGGTCTGTGGTAAACTGGCAGTGCAGGCACATGCCTGCGGATAGTATATATCAGGAGGATATTGCATGTTATTAATAAAGAACGGCAGGGTTGTGGATCCTGTGACAAATACAGATCGGAAGCTGGATGTGCTGGTCAATGGAGCGGTGATCGCTGAGACAGCGGATCTGATCGATGTTGATATGTGCAGAGAAAAGTATGGTACAGATGATGTTCGCGTGATTGATGCGGAAGGTCTGGTGGTTGCACCGGGGCTGGTCGATACCCATGTACATTTCAGAGATCCGGGATTTACTTATAAAGAGGACATCGAGACCGGAGCAGAGGCTGCCGCTTATGGCGGATTTACGACGGTTATCTGTATGGCTAATACAAAGCCGGCAGTTGATAATGTAGAGACACTTGAGTATATTCAGAGAAAAGGGGAAACGACCGGGATCCATGTGATCCAGACGGCGACCGTTACAAAGGATCTGAAGGGAAAAGAACTTGTAGATATGGAACTGCTGGCAGAACATGGTGCTGCCGGATTTACAGATGATGGTATCCCGATCATGGATGAAGAAGTTTTAACGGAGGCAATGCTTCGTGCGAAAGCGCTTGATCTGCCGATTAGTCTGCATGAAGAAGATCCTGCATTTGTAAAAGGTGCAGGTGTGAATATGGGAACGGTATCCGAGCAGCTTGGCTATGGTGGAGCTTCCAGAACAGCAGAGGATGTCATGGTCGCAAGAGACTGTATCCTTGCCCTTCATACAGGAGCATCTGTCTGTATTCAGCATATCAGTTCCGGAAATTCCGTTGAGTTAGTAAGACTTGCAAAGAAGCTTGGTGCGGATGTTCATGCAGAAGCAACACCACATCATTTTACACTGACAGAGGATGCGGTTCTGACCTATGGAACAATGGCAAGAATGAACCCACCGGTCAGAGAAGAAGCGGACCGGTTGAAGATCATTGAAGGTATTCAGGATGGCACGATCGATATGATCGTAACCGATCATGCACCGCACAGTGCAGAAGAAAAGGCACGTCCGATGGCACAGGCACCGAGTGGGATCACAGGCCTTGAGACATCACTGGCACTGGGGATCCGTTCACTGGTACAGCCGGGCTACATCACACTTATGAAGCTTATGGAGCTGATGAGTAAGAACCCGATGGAGTTCTACCGGATGACACCGGGCAGCATCCAGGCGGGAGCGCCGGCTGATATTGTGATATTTGGAGAAAATGAAGAATGGACCGTTGAACATTTCCATTCCAAAGCCTCGAATTCACCGTTTTTTGGTTGGACACTTCCGGGAAAGCTTCATTACACGATCTGCAACGGTAAGATCGTAGCAGAGAACTAGAACACAGGGGATACGGGTACATACAGGGAATCATACATTTTTTTGCACAGGAGGAAGAAGAAATGGCAAAAGAATTAAGATGGGCAGTACTTGGTACAGGTGTAATTGCAAATGAAATGGCACAGGCACTGGAACAGATGGGTAAATCCTTATATGCGGTAGGGAACCGTACCCATGAGAAGGCAGTTGCATTTGCGGAGAAATATCATGTAACAAAGGTATATGATGATTTTCATGAGATGTTTACAGATCCGGAGATCGACATTATCTATATTACAACGCCGCATAATACCCACATTGAATTCCTGAGACAGGCACTTGCAAACGGCAAGCATGTATTGTGTGAGAAGTCGATCACGCTGAACAGTGATGAATTAAATGAGGCATTGCAGATCGCAGAGGAGCATCATGTGATACTGGCGGAAGCTATGACGATCTGGCATATGCCATTATATAAGGAATTATGGGAGATCGTATCATCCGGTGAACTCGGAAAGGTTCAGATGATACAGTTGAATTTCGGAAGCTATAAAGAATATGATATGAATAATCGTTTCTTTAACATCAATCTTGCTGGTGGTGCATTGCTTGATATCGGAGTATATGCACTCAGTCTGATGCGTAGCTTCATGGCAGAGACACCGGATCAGGTGATGAGTCAGGTGCGGTTCGCCCCGACAGGGACGGATGAGCAGGCAAGCATCATCCTGATGAATAAAGAACAGCAGATGGCAGCTATTACGTTGTCCATGCATTCAAAGCAGCCAAAGCGTGCAATGATCAGTTGTGAAAAAGGGTATATCGAGATCATGGAATATCCAAGAGCTGATAAAGCGATTATCGTAGATGCTGCAAGCGGAGCAGTTACACCGGTAGAAGCCGGTGAAACAAAGCGTGCGCTTGAATATGAGATGCAGGATATGGAAGAAGCGGTACAGTCCGGAGATGTAAGCCGGATGCAGATGCCTTTTACCGGAGATGTCATGAATATCATGACAGACCTTCGAAAGAACTGGGGCTTAGTCTATCCGGAAGAATCAGGAAAGACGGAGTAGATCCCATTTTGATGAGGTTCCGGTCTTTCGGAAGATATTCTGTAAGTGCTTCTGGATCGTGTTCTCACTGATCCCGAGAGTGGCTGCAATCTCATCGTTATTTGCAAATGAAAAGATCAGAGACAGGATCTCTGTCTCTCGTGGAGTAAGGTCATAGCCTTTTGTAAGTGCCGGGATACGGTTTGCAAGAGCGGTATGGCCTTTCTCTTTTTCCGGATATAGGATCTGTTCATAGGTTACGTTGATATGCTTGCCAAGAGAACGGAAGAAGAACATATCATCGTCTGTAAAATCCCCATCGATCTTGGTCCGAAACAGCGTCAGGATACCGGAGAATTCTCCACTGCAGATCATGCTGTACTGTAAGGAATCGTAGACATGGAATTTCTGATAACAGTGTTGATAGAGAGAAGAGTTCAGACGGACATCATCATTTACCAGATCGCTTTCTCTTACAAGCTGGGATTCCCGTACATTGTTGATCCAGAGCAGATGATCCTCACTCATATGATCGATGTAGAGCAGTTCTGCTTCATAGAAATAATCAGGAAAGCAGACCGGAGTCGGTACGATCTCAGTTCGGTTTTCCGGATTGACGGAGATAATGCTCGCATAGGTAAATGGGATCAGCAGGCGAAGCCTTGGGAGAAATTCATCTCTCAGTGCTTCATAGGATTTACATTGGTACAGCGTATATACGATATCGTTATAGATCAGAAAGTTGTTCTTTTCCATTGTGGGTCTCCTTCGCGTAAAATGATGTTGATTTTCAGGCAGATGCCAAGACTGCTTCATTTGCGTAGCATGCCATCCGGTCGAAAGTTATATAAATACAATTATATATTGCAAAATACTTGTTTTCAAGTACATACTACTGAAAATAATTAGCATTTACCTCAAATTAATAATTGAAAAACAGTAGGAAATTGAGATAAGCTATAAAACGAAAAAGAGATCAGAGAAAGGAAGCGTTGCGGATGAAGGATAAAAAATATGTTATAACAATTACGAGACAGTTCGGAAGTCTTGGAAGACCGATCGCAAAACTGATGGCGGAACAACTGGGAATAGAGTATTACGACAGAGATATCGTAGATCAGGCAGCCAAGCAGTTGAAGCTTCCCGCTTCTGTTGTAGACGAAGAAGAAGAAAGCGCAAAGAAGATCTTCAAAAATCCGTTTTCCAGAATGGTACTTCCGCTTGGCGGTGGCACGAACAGTACACAGGATGATATTTTCGATGCACAGCAGAATATCATACGATTTCTTGCAGAGAAAAGCTCATGTGTGATCGTTGGACGCTGCTCTGACTTTATCTTAAGTGAGATGGACAATGTGATGAATATATTCATCTATGCTCCGTACCCGGATCGTGTTGAGAATTGTGTGAATTCGATGGGACTGGAAATCGATGAAGCCCGTAAGATGATCGTAGCCGTTGATGAGGCGCGTGATTCCTATCACATGAATTATGCCGGATATAAGCCGGGAGACATCAATCATTGCGATATCCTGATCAACAGCAGTCTGCTCGGTGTAGAAGGTACTGCAAAGTATCTGGCAGAACTGGTACGTGAGAAGTTTATCAGTGATTAATAAGGATTGGATGTAATTAAAATTAAGTAGAAACTTATCATATATAATAATTGTAAATAAGTAAATGGAATTGTAAACTAAAAGCAGTTGATACGAAGGCGTATCTGTAATGTCATACGGCATTGCGGATACGCCTTTTTCGTTTTACAGGAAAAAATACAAGACAGAAAGGAAGAATGGTTATGACACATGGCTTAGTGGCACTGTTAATAGTGCTGATCGTAATTGTCGGTTCGATACTGACACATCGCTGCGAAGAATTTATGATCGGGGGTTCTCTGGTCGGCGCGGCATTATTATTTAAAGGTTCATTTCTGACACAATGGTGTACGATGCTTCAGGAGACGATTTCGGAAAATGTCTGGATCGTTGTGGTATGCGGATTGTTCGGCAGCCTGATCGCCTTACTTCAGACAGCAAAGGGAAATTATGGTTTTTCTAAGCTGGTTTCCAAATTATGTAATTCAGAGCGAAAGACATTACTTACCACATTTATACTTGGTATATTGATCTTTGTAGATGATTATCTGAACGTTTTATCGATCGGTGCCTGTATGAAGGGTGTTTATGATAAACGTAAGATACCGAGAGAGACACTGGCGTTCATGCTGGATTCCACAGGTGCTCCGGTCTGTGTACTTCTTCCGTTTTCAACATGGGCAGTTTTCTATGCAAGCCTGTTTATTGATCAGCCGAGTGTGCAGGCATACGGATTCACCTCCGGTATGAAAGCGTACTTAAGTGCCATTCCATTCTGTTTTTATCCAATTATTATATTATTGATCGTATTTTTATTCTGTATGGGAATCATGCCAAAGCTTGGAGGTATGAAGAAAGCATATAAGCGTGTAGAGGAGACCGGAAAGGTCTACAGTGATGCCAGCAGAAAGTACAATCATGAAAACCGTGCAGGTTATGAAGAAGACGGAAATATCTGGGATTTCGTTATTCCGATGGCAGTCCTTGTAGCGATCGCCATTATCACAGGTGATCTTCTTCTGGCAGTTGTACTTGCGATCGCATGTTGTATGCTGATGTATCTTCCAAGAAAGATTATAGCTGCAAATGAGATCTTTGGTGTGATCGTAAAGGGATTTGCGGATATGCTTCCAACCCTTACCTTACTGGTACTTGCGTTCTTATTGCAGAAGGTAACAGAACAGCTTAACATGACAGATTATATAATCGATCTTGCACAGCCATTATTAACAGGCTCTCTGTTCCCGATGATCACATTTATCCTTGTTGCGGCGCTTTGTTTTGCAACCGGATCCTTCTGGGGCATGAGTGCAGTCGTTGCACCGATCGTATTCCCGCTTGGCGCAGCAATCTCCGCAAACCCGGTTCTGATCATGGCAGCAATTATCTCCGGTGGTGCATTTGGAAGCCATGCATGCTTCTACTGTGATGCAACGCTTCTGTCATCGAACAGTGCAGGTATTGATAATATGGAACATGCAGTATCCCAGCTTCCATATGTTATGATCGCAGCTATGTTGTCGATCGTTGGTTTCCTGATCTGTGGATTTATAGTTTAGAGTAAAAGGGGGCATGTGATATGGCAGAATATATTATAAAGAGCCGGGCAGTATTTGATGGTCGGGCGGATAGCTGTAAGCCGCTTGCTGTCTGGATCAAAGATGACAGGATAAAGAAGCTCCTGCCATATGATGAGACAAATGCCGTTCCGGCGGATGTTCCGATATACGATATGGGTGACAAGCTTGTCATGCCATCCTTTATCGATGCACATACCCATATATTTACCGGAGCGGTAGCCGCAAGTGAATATGTATGCAACACGTTGGATGCCTGCCATTCGGAACAGGAATGTGTGGAGCAGATGGCAGCATATGTAAAGGCGCATCCCGGACAGAAGCGAATCCGCGGAACTGGATGGTTTATCGGGAACTGGACGGAGGATCGTATGCCGGACAAACGAAGTCTGGATGCATATTTCCCGAATACTCCAGTATATCTGGAATGTGCGGATGCACACAGCATGTGGCTGAATTCAGCAGCACTTGCTGAAGCCGGGATCAGACCGAATCCGAGTCTTGCAAATGGCATGATCGAGACTTACCCGGATGGAGAGCTTACCGGAATGTTGATCGAACCGGAAGCCTATGCGCCCGCCATGGAAAAGTTCATGGATTTTACGGATGAAGAAATGACAGAAATACACAGACATTTCAAACAGGTACTTGCGGAGAACGGAGTTGCAGGCTTAAGTGAGATGTTTGCAGAAGATTATACAGAAGAGACTTATAAGAAATATGAATTGCTGAAAAAGCTGGATGATGAAGAAGGGCTGTATGCAAATGTATATGTCTACACGAAGTTATTTGGCTATACCTCATTTGAAAAGTTCTTTGAGATGAAGGAAAAACTGGATTCCAGACATTTTCAGATCACCGGTTTAAAGGGGTTTATTGATGGGGTGACGGAGACTTATACCGGACTGCTCTTAGAGCCATATACAGACCGCCCGGATACCTGTGGGGAGAAACTTCCGCTCTGGCCGAGAGCGAAGATGCAGGAGGAGATCACTGCGGCAAATGAGGCAGGCATACAGGTCAGACTTCATTGTATCGCAGATGGTTCTGTGCGCATGGCGCTTGATATGTACGAGGAAGCGGAAAAAAGAACCGGAAGAAAGGATCTCAGAAATACGATCGAGCATATCGAAAATATTCATCCCGATGATATCAGGAGATTCAAGGAACTGGATGTTGTAGCATCGATGCAGCCATATCATCTGATCCTGTCCAATAATGACAAGATCGTGCGGCTTGGAAAGAAGCGGTGCAGATATGAATGGCCGATGAAAAGTATCACGAATACAGGAGCGGCATTTGCAGTCGGAACGGATTATCCGGTTGTGGGATTAGATCCATTTCAGACAATCTATGCGGCAGTGACCAGAAAGGATGCAGATGGAAGAATATCCGGTCAGAATCCGTGGGAGGTCATTGATATGGCGACAGTCTTAAAAGGATATACCTACGGAGCTGCTTACGTCTATCAGGCAGAAGACCGAACCGGTTCGATCGAAGAAGGCAAATGTGCAAACCTCATCGTGCTGGATCAGAATCTGTTTACGATCGATCCTGAGAAGATACCGGATACCAAAGTGGTATGGAATATATTTGAGGGACAGACGATATATGACAGACTGAATAATCTGGCAGGTGCGAGTGGAATATAAGCCGTTGAAAACAGTCAACCGGTGGAAGATAGATTTGGCAGATGTAAGTAGAAGGTAAGCCGGAAATCAATGGCAGAAAATATAGGATAAAGAAATAAGATGTTCTGATAACAGGAGGATATAAGTATGAGAAAGGTAAAGGTAGCGGCTACCCAGATGAGCTGTAGCTGGAATAGAGAAGAAGTGTTAGACAAGGCAGAGAAGCTGGTTCGAAAGGCAGCAGCAGAAGGAGCAAATATTATCTTGTTACAGGAATTATTTGAAACTCCGTATTTCTGTCAGAAGCAGAAATTCGAATATTTTGATCTGGCAAAGCCGCTTTCAGAAAATGCGGCAGTAAAACGATTTACCGAGGTTGCAAAAGAGCTACAGGTTGTTCTGCCGATCAGCTTTTATGAAAAGGCGGGAAATACAGCATTTAATACAATAGCGATCATTGATGCAGATGGAACGATCCTTGGAACATATCGTAAGACCCATATCCCGGATGGACTTCCATATGCGGAGAAGTTTTATTTTACACCGGGAGATACCGGATTTAAGGTATGGAAGACAAAATATGCAGATATCGGCGTTGGCATCTGCTGGGATCAGTGGTTTCCGGAGGCTGCCAGAAGCATGGCACTTCTTGGCGCAGAGCTGTTATTCTATCCGACTGCGATCGGAAGCGAGCCTACATTAAATGTTGATTCCAAGTCACACTGGCAGCATGCGATGCAGGGACATGCAGCAGCCAATATCATGCCGGTGATCGCATCGAACCGTATCGGAACCGAGACGGACGATGAATCTTCAATGACATTTTACGGTTCTTCCTTTATCGCAGATCAGACCGGAACGATCGTGGAGGAGGCAGACCGTGAGACAGAATCTGTGCTTGTCCATGAATTTGATCTGGATGCGATCGCACAGATGCGTAGAGAATGGGGCGTGTTCCGTGACCGCAGACCGGAGATGTACGGAACGCTGATGCATCATTAATATGACTTTTATAGGATAGCCGTTATTTATGAATAGCTGATATTCACAAATGACAAATGATCATAAAAGCAAAAATATTTCAATGATATTTTATGTATAAGATCACGCACACAAGTTCAAGAATGAAGATTGCAGGAAGTCCAATGTAGAATTTGGGCTTCCTGATTTTATGTCGGAATAACAGCATACCAAGAACGGCACCAAAGATTCCGAATACTCCGGCAAGGATCAGGTGGGCTTCCGGGATGCGCCATTTGTGATGGATGGCTTTCCATTTGTCGATGCCATACAGGGAAAATACGATCAGGTTGATCAGAATATATATACTTAAGAATAAATGATCTTTTATCAGTTCAAATAACATATGTGGTTATACTCCTTTCATCCGTACAGACTGTTTTCACAGAGAAGAAGTTCGTTCCTTCGCAGTTTCCAGTCAAGCAGATTTTCATTATATGCATTTTAAGATGATTTTTGTGAATTGTCTATATTTATATTCTTGAAGCCTGTTTGATACGGGCTTATAATGATGCATAAAATAAGAAAGAAGGACGAAAGATGAATATACAGATCAGAGAATATAAAGATTCAGACATACAGGAGATGAACCGCATCTGGAACCGTGTGGTAGATGATGGAGTTGCTTTTCCACAGGAGGATGACCTGACAGAGGAGACAGGCAGGGGATTCTTTGCAGGACAGACCTATACCGCGGTGGCAGAGGATACAGACACAGGAAAGGTGCTCGGACTTTATATCCTGCATCCCAATAATGTCGGACGCTGCGGTCATATCTGCAATGCCAGCTATGCGGTAGATGCGGATGTAAGAGGGCTTCATATCGGAGAGAAGTTGGTGTCTGACTGCCTGACGCATGCAAAGGCGCATGATTATCTGGTGCTGCAGTTTAATGCGGTGGTGGCTACGAATGTGCATGCAAGACACCTCTATGAGAGGCTTGGATTTACGCAGCTTGGAACGATTCCGGGGGGTTTTCGCATGAAGGATGGCCATTACGAAGACATCTGCCCATATTACTTTGACCTGCGTGAACTTGGCAGATGATCGTTGTTAATTGAAAATTGATTTCAGACATGGAATGTCGGTCAGATAATATAATGCAAGACAGTAAAGATTTCTATTCGGTTCGTGCAACTGATTTGTCAGCAGTCGCCCAAACTCGTCCTTATGGACTCAAACATGGGCTTGATGCTGACGGTTAGCACAAACCTCATAACGAAATCTTCGCGATGTCTTAACATTTTATATTGCTTTTATTTTGTATCGGAACATTTAAAATATTAGCATGCTGCAATTATCTTATCTGCCAAGTCTTTATGGATCAAAGTAATATGTTTAATAAAATAAAATTTAAGAGCGAAGACAGTATGTGGCAGAAATATATAATGAAGAAAGCAGTATGTTTTCTTTACACAAGTCAATTAAAATGGTAAAATAATTAATATGCGTAATAAGAACGATATAATTTATTTGATGTGTCAAATAAGACTTTAGAATAGAAATCAGGATAGATAATCATGTTTAAATATAGATTTTTTCAGGTGATCCTTGCGATCGCAGTTGTAATGCTGATTGTGTCGTCTGCGGTGTTTATCTCATTCCAGGGAGTGAATATCAGTGAGGCAGAGTACACATCAGAGATGACCGGACGAACATTTGAGACAGATGAAGCAGATGGTTCGGAAACTGCTCTGACGGAGTTCGAGGCGTGGCTGGAGTACAGTATCATTGCGGATGGACTGAAGGAAACCGGAAATAATGTTGATTTTGATAAAGGAAATGTGAAGCTTTACGACTATAACCTGACGCAGCTTAGACAGTTGAAGAAGGTGAAGGATGAGGCGAAACGAATGATGTTCCTGTCGGTGATCCTGCTTATCATAGGATTTCTGGCAGTAAAGAAAAGACGAATGTATGAATGTGTCGTATGGGGCGGCGTTGCAGCAAGTGTGATCGGAATGGTATCACTGATCCTGCTTGCGGTATCCGGAAGCGGCATTTTCTATGGCGTTCGTGAGATGGTATTTAAAGGCAGGTATGATGTATTTTTCTCAGGGGATGACAGACTGATCTCGCTGATCCCGGATAATCTGGGACTTCGGATGTTCCTGATCTATACAGGAGTGATACTTGCCGGACTTGTTATAACGATCATAGTACGACTGATAAGCTGGCGAAAGACACAGCCACACAAATTCTAATATATTCAGGAGGGTTATATGAACAAGAGAATCAACGATTGGATCAACTGGGTACTGTATGATGAACTGATCGCAGGTAAATTGAATGCACCAAAGCATCTGCTGGGTATTCATGAATATGGGGAAGGACAGATCATCACAGCCTATCGTCCACATGCGGTGGAAGTGAAGGTTACATCCAGAACAGGTAAAAAAGTTCATACGATGGAGAAGGTAACGGATGAGGGCTTCTATGCGATCTTTTTCCCTAAGAAGGAATTTAGCGGAACAAAATATAATCTGGTAACAACTTATGAGGATGGAACGACGGTTACGACAGCAGATCCATATGCATTTGACAGCCAGATTTCAGATTTTGATTCCTATTTATTTGCAGAGGGCAAGCACTACGAGATCTATAATAAATTTGGAGCACATCCGATGACGATTGATGGCGTAAAGGGAACTTATTTTGCAGTATGGGCTCCGGACGCGCGGAGAGTCAGCGTTGTCGGTGATTTCAATATGTGGGATGGTAATTTACATCCGATGCAGCTTCGACCAAACGGTGGAATCTATGAGCTGTTTATTCCAAATGTGCTTTCCGGGGCAGTATACAAATACCAGATTCTGACCCGTTATGATGAGATCTTATATAAGAGTGATCCATACGGAAATCAGGCACAGATGCGTCCGGACAATGGTTCGGTTGTTGCAGATCTGACGACCTACAAGTGGAAGGATACCGCATGGGTAAATAAGAGAAGAACCTATAGCAGAACAGATCGCATGAAGATGCCGATGACCATCTATGAGATGCATCTCGGTTCATGGAGAAAGAAAGTTGAAGACGATGACAGCGGCTTCTTCAGTTATAGAGAGTTAGCTCCGATGGTTGCGGATTATGTAAAGGATATGGGCTATACACATGTGGAGATCATGGGTATCGCAGAGTATCCGTTTGATGGTTCCTGGGGCTATCAGGTAACGAATTATTATGCACCGACATCCAGATACGGATCGCCGGAAGATTTCATGTATTTTATTGACTATTTACATAGTAAGGGAATCGGTATCATCTTAGACTGGGTACCTGCACATTTCCCGAAGGATGCACACGGGCTTGGCAGATTTGATGGTATGCCGCTCTATGAGCATCCGGATCCAAGAAGAGGCGAGCATCCGGATTGGGGTACTTATATTTTTGATTATGGCAGAGCAGAGGTTGCAAACTTCCTGATCGCAAATGCACTTTTCTGGGTAGAGAAGTTCCATATCGATGCGTTACGGGTAGATGCTGTTGCATCCATGTTATATTTGGACTATGGTAAGCAGGATGGACAGTGGCTTCCAAATGAAAATGGCGGCAATGAGAACCTGGATGCAATTAAGCTGCTGCAGAATATCAATGCTATTATGGAAGAAAAGAATCCGGGAGCATTCCTGATCGCAGAGGAATCAACTGCATGGGCCGGTGTGACTGCTCCGGCATCCATGAACGGACTTGGCTTCCTGTTCAAATGGAATATGGGATGGATGAATGACTTCCTCGAGTACATGAAGATGGATCCATATTTCAGAAGCTTTAACCATAACAAGCTGACCTTCAGCTTATCCTATACATATGCAGAGAATTATGTTCTTGTCATTTCACATGATGAGGTCGTACATCTGAAATGTTCAATGATCAATAAGATGCCGGGAAGCGAACCTCAGAAATTTGCAAATCTTCGTCTGGCATATGGTTATATGTATGGCCATCCGGGCAAAAAGCTGTTATTCATGGGTCAGGAATTTGCACAGCCGCGCGAGTGGAGCGAGGCAAGAAGTCTTGACTGGTTTGTCCTTGACAATCCGTTGAATCAGGGTGTACAGCGTTGGGTAAAAGCGTTAAATAATCTGTACAATGCAAATGATGCGTTATATGCAAATGACAGCGATGTGATGGGCTTTGAGTGGATCGACTGTGACCATCCGGATAAGGGTGTGGTTTCATTTATCCGTCGAGGTTCTACACCGAGTAAGCAGTTGTTATTTATCTGCAATTTCGTGCCGGTTGAATATGATAATTATGAAGTTGGAGCACCTTGCTTCACAACATATAAAGAAGTTCTGAATTCCGATGACGTACAGTTTGGCGGAGCAGGCAGATTAAATAGTGGTAAGATTAAGGCAATCGATAAGAAGACAGAACGTATGCCTTATTCGATCAGTGTAACAGTACCGCCACTTTCTACTGTTGTTCTGGAATATGATTACACCGATGTAACACCGGAGGATATTCTGAAGAAGAAAGAGGCAGAAAAGAAAGCGGCAGCAGCAAAACGCGCGGCTGCGAAGAAAACGGCTGCGAAGAAAACTGCAACGGAAAAGAAGAATGTAGAGACGACGGAAGTTGTAAAAAAGGAGCCGGAGAAGAAGACGGCTGCGACAAAGACAAAAGAAACAGTAAGTAAGACGAAGCCTGCACAGACAAAAGCGGCAGTTTCAAAGAAGACTACTAAGAAATAATAAAAAATGCTGGATCGTACTTGTGCGGTGCAGCATTTTTTGTAGGCATAAGGAGAAGACATGAAGATAGAAAAAGTAAGTACAGCGGATGCGGAGGAGCTTCTCGCCATTTATGCACCCTATGTAGAAGAAACAGCAATATCATTTGAATATGAAGTACCGTCTGTAGATGAATTCAGGAACAGGATCGAGCAGATCTCAGCAAAGTATCCATACATAAATGCAGTCGTGGATGGGAAAATCGCAGGCTATGCATATGCAGCAGGTTTCAAAGACAGAAAGGCATATGACTGGTCAGTGGAAACAACGATATATATCCGAAAAGACTGCAGGCAGTTGGGGCTTGGCAAAGCCCTATATGAGAATCTGGAAAAACTACTGAAGGAAATGGGAATCCTGAATATGAATGCCTGTATCGCAAGTCCGGCAGCAGAGAGCGGACATCTGACGGATGACAGTTACAGATTCCATAAAAAAATGGGCTTTACGCTGGTTGGGCGTTTTCATAACAGCGGCTATAAGTTTGGTGAATGGTATGATATGATCTGGATGGAGAAGATGATCGGCGAGCACGAGAAGGATATGCCGGATGTAAGATTTGGTCAATGAAAAAGAAATTTATAAAAAACACTTGCAAAAAGATAATCCAAGCAATATAATACAGGAGAAGTGCAAAGAGGCACAGAGCGAGAAGCTCTGTGCCTCTTTAGTTTTCCAGGTATTAAGTTTAGGAGGAAATTCAAATGAAAACAGGTACAGTAAAATGGTTTAATGCAAAAAAAGGATATGGATTTATCAGCGATGAGAATGGTGATGACATTTTTGTACATTTCTCAGCTTTAAATATGTCTGGTTTCAAAGTATTGGAGGAAGGTGACAAAGTTGAGTTCGAAGTAATTGAGGGAGAAAAAGGACCTCAGGCTGCAAATGTAACAAAGCTGTAAGCTGATACATAATGAAGATACCTCATGACAGATTATCGGTACTCAGAATTTTGAGAAACGAGGATCGTCATGGGGTATTTTTTTGCGGATTCTTGCGGAAATTATGATTATATATTAGAATAGCGGCACAGGAGAAAGAAAACATGAACAATCCAATAAAAGAATTAACAAAGAAGGAATGGATCATCTGGTTAGGGTCTATTTGTATCGTATGCGTATCGAACCTGCTGACAACAGATTTTGATCTGCCGACTCTGATAGCTGCATTAGTGGGTGTAACTTCGCTGATCTTTGCAGCAAAAGGAAATGTATGGGCGCAGATCCTAATGGTGATATTCAGTATCCTTTATGGGATCATTTCCTACCGGTTCCATTACTGGGGCGAGATGATCACGTACCTTGGCATGACAATGCCTATGGCAATCTGGTCTATGATCACATGGCTCAGAAATCCGTCCGGCGGAAACGGAAATGTCGTAAAGATCCAGAAGCTGAACCGGAAGCACATCATAGGGCTTATTATATCCGGCGTGATCGTAACGGCAGTATTTTATTATATTTTAGTTGTATTCGATACCCCGAATATTATATTCAGCACCATATCGATCGTAACCAGTTTTCTGGCAGCGGCACTTACGATGCTCCGTTCCTCGTATTATGCAGTATGGTATGCGGCAAATGATATCGTGCTGATCATTTTATGGGTGCTTGCCTCGATGGAGAACCCTGCCTATATCCCGGTCGTTGTGAATTTCGGTATCTTCTTTATCAATGATATGTATGGCTATATCAGTTGGAAAAGGCGGGAACGGATACAACTGTAAGAATATTATTGACGAAGGAAAATGGAGTGAGGGATAGTTGCTTCTTAGAAAACAACACATTTTATATTTCGTGTTGTTCTGTTTCACTGTTGGTTTTCTTATAATTGAGATATCAAAGATATGGAGGACAACAATATGAATACAGACAAAATCTATGCAGAGACACTCGCAAGCGAATATGCGCCAAAAGATACTTCGAAAGTGACAGCACTTAAGAAACTGGATCGCAAAGCAAAATTACCGGCAGAGGTATTTACTTATACATTGGGAATTCTGTCGGCACTTGTTATGGGACTTGGAATGTGCCTGTCTATGCAGGTACAGGCATGGTAATATTAGGAATCATACTTGGCATTATAGGTATTATTGGAATGGGTGTAAATTATCCAATCTATAAGAAAAAACTGGAAGAAGGAAAGAAAAAATATGCATTTGAGATTCTGGAACTTGCAAAAGAAATCAGTAATGAAAGATAGAATCAATGAATGAAGCGACAGGGAGATGAGAATTTGAATCGATCAGAAAGTAAATATTTCAATACGGCTGTCCGGATGGATGAGGCACTTATTGAGCTGTTGGAAACACAGGAATTTTCATACATTTCAGTAAAGAGTATTTGTGAGAAAGCTGGTGTAAATCGGTCAACTTTTTATCTTCATTATGAGAACACTTCAGATCTGTTGGCAGAGACGTTACAGTATATTTTGGATTCTTTTACGAGCTGTTTTCAGACAGATGCAAAGAGTACGATTGAGAAAATTCAGGATGCGCCGATTGATAAACTTCATTTTTTAACAGAAGATTATCTTGTTCCTTATCTGGAATATATCAAGAAGAACAGACGAATCTATCAGGCGGCCTTCGAGAATAAAGCATATGAGACAGATAAAAAATACAGCGGCTTATATACATACATTCTGGAACCGATACTGGGAAGATTTGGATTTGCAGAAAAGGATCGGAAATATGTATCAGCATTTTATATTCGTGGAATTACCGGAATTTTGAATGAATGGGTAGAAGATGGATGTAAAGAAGCTGTATCAGAAATGGCTTCACTGATCATAAAGGTTGTCATAGGTGATAATGCAAATAAAAATACAGTTACTATGCAATCTCAATGAGTAATGGATCGTACAAAATTGGAATGGACAATTCAGCCTTGAACAGGCAAAATTTATGTGTTAAACTGGCTCTAGTTAGAACAAGCTAACTAGAGCTTTTTTATATGGGAGTAAATAAGAAATAGGTAAAGGGAGAGAAAGAAGGGAGAAAATGGAAGAAAAACAACAATGGGAATATCAGAAAAATTGTCTGTTGGGGGCAGTTGGAGCAGCACTGTTGATCGTAGGGGATCTGTGTCTGAGTATGGTTTCAGCGAATAAGGCAGACAGTGGATTGTATATGCGGGAGGCTTATCTGAGTGGAGAGTATCCATTAAGCAGAATTGTGATCTTACTTGTCACGGGATTGATCGGTATGTTCTTTTATGCATTTGGAATAAAAGCAATCTATCAGCAGATCAGACCGGAATGTAAGATCTTGAGAGCTTGTATAAAATATGGTGGTTTAGGATATGTCGTATCCGGGGCAGCACTGCATTTTCTGGTAGGGACATTTGCATACTGGATCACATATCTGTCTGCACATATCGGACGGGAGCAGGCAATCCTGTTTGTAGACGACTATTATAACCGGTTTATGACAGCGATATATTTCGTATATATACCGATGATCGTTCTGATGCTTGCCAGCCTGATTGCAGTCCTTCGGAATAAAACAAATATGAGCCGATGGATGGTCGTGTTCCATGTCGTAGTATGGCAGCTTATTTTTGCAGGCATACCCGATATCTTACAGGCAGCAGGCGCAGGTCTTTCAACGATTGGCTATGTATGCAGTCAGGCATCTGGCAATACCGCCGCCTTGATTTGGTTCCTCGCCAGCTATATCTGGGTGAAGACAGGAAAAACAAAGAAGTAGTTTATACATAAGTAAAAGTAGATAATGATTGGCAAATAGAAATACCATCATAATGAGAATAGAAATGAACTACTAAAAAAAGATATATTAATTATTTATTAAAGAAGATAAAAAACAGAATCCCCTCTATGATGTGTTTTACTATTCATGAAGCAAGCCTTTGGGAGTGTCGGTTCTTAGTGAGTCGCTATATGCGACGAACTTTTCATAGGTATGGAATAGTGAGACAGGCAGAAAATAAATCAGCCCTTGAGGCTATAATATACCTTGTACAAGACACTTTCGTTCTACCCTCATGTAGCGGTACTAAGGCTCCCATCTTCATGGATCGCCAAGTACCGACATGAGTAACCTGAGACCTTATCGAGGCTTTGCCGAGATTAGTTCGAAGTTACACAGCGTGGGCAGGCTTGTACATGGTATATATAACCCCAAGGGCTGATTTATTTTCGTATGTGTGATTAGTTCTTCGAACAGCGGAACAGCAGATCCTCCCAACGGCGATCCACTTCCTCCTGATACTGAACGAGTAAATGCTCATTTTCAGGCTTGAACAAATGCTTGAAACGTCCCTGTGTCCGTAAGAAGTCCTCGATCGGAAGCTTCTTCTTAGGAGAATAGCTTAAGATCCATTTGCCTTCGATGACTTCAAATAAAGGCCAGTAGCAGGTCTCAACTGCCAGCTTACAGATATCCATGATCTGTTCGGTAGGATAACGCCAGCCACGAGGACAAGGAGCCATAACATTTAAGAAAGCAGCACCCGGTGTGTAGATGGCTTTTTCGGATTTCTCATAGATATCACGCATATTACCAAGCAGAGTAGTCTGACCGACATAAGGGATATCATGAGCTGCCATAACCTGTGCCAGATCCTTACGGTTCTGCATCTTACCGTTTGACTGGGAACCGACAGGAGTGGTAGTTGTATCTGCATACATCGGAGTAGCAGAAGAACGCTGGATACCGGTATTCATGTAAGCACCATTATCGTAGCAGACATATACCATGTCATGACCACGCTCCATAGCACCGGATAAAGACTGAAGACCGATATCATAAGTACCGCCGTCACCGCCAAATGTTATGAATTTGTATGTTTCATCTAATTTACCCTTTTTCTTTAATACATGATAAGCAGTCTCTACACCGGAGAGGGTAGCACCTGCATTCTCAAATGCATTATGAATGTAACTGTCTTCATAAGCAGTATATGGATACATGAAGGTGGAAACCTCCAGACATCCGGTAGCATTACCGATAACTGCTTTGTCACCCTCATGAAGGGCACGGAGTACATTACGAACTGCGATCGTACCGCCGCAGCCTGCGCACATTCTATGACCTGGAGCAAGACGCTCAGGCTTGTTCATTACTTCTTTAAAATTATATGCCATTTTGTCTTACCTCCTTACTTTCTAAGCCCAATATACTGATACTGTGGAATGGTCTTGCCCTGCTCGATCATTTCCTCTAACTGGTTAAATACATCGGTTGCTTCCACTGTTGTATAATCTCTGCCGCCAAGACCGTAGATATAGCTGACAGCTTTTGTAGAAGCTCCGATATCATACAGGTGCTCCTTGATCTCAGCGGATAAAGGACCGCCACCTGCACGGAAGCCTTCGGAACGGTCTAAAATCGCAACTGCTTTTGTATGAGCCAGCGCTTTTGCAATCTCTTCACCGGGGAATGGGCGGAAGACACGGAGTTTTAATAAGCCGACCTTCTTGCCCTGTGCGCGTAATGCATCGATTGCTTCTTTTGTCGTTCCTGCTGCGGAACCGATCATAACGATCGCGTAATCAGCATCCTCTAATTTATATTCCTCAAAGAAGCCGTACTGTCTGCCGGAGATCTTTGCAAAATCATCCGCAACATCCAAGATCACCTGCTTGGCATTCTTCATAGCTTCGTTCTGGTTCATTTTGGATTCCATATAGAATGGAGAAGTTGCATATGGACCGACTGCCATAGGCATCTTTGGATTCAACAGGTACTGTTCCGGATTATATTCACCGACAAATGCTTTTACCTTATCATCCTCTAACAGTTCGATATTCTCAACTGCGTGGCTGGTAATGAAACCATCCTGACAGATCATGATCGGAAGACGGACATCCTTGTGCTCCGCGATCCGGTAAGCCTGTACGAAGTTATCATAAGCTTCCTGATTATTCTCTGCATAGATCTGGAGCCATCCGGTATCTCTTGCACCCATACTGTCTGAGTGGTCGCAGTTGATATTGATCGGGCCGGATAAAGCTCTGTTTACAAGAGCCAGTGCGATCGGCAGACGGTTGGAAGCTGCAACATAGAGCTCCTCCCACATCAGCGCCATACCGCAGGATGAGGTTGCTGTTAAGACACGGCAGCCGGCAGCGCTTGCACCGATCGCAGCACTCATAGCACTGTGCTCGCTCTCGACCGGAATAAACTCTGTGTCGATCTCACCATTTGAAATATATGTAGAAATAAACTGTGGAATCTCTGTAGAAGGTGTGATCGGGAATGCCGGCATGACATCCGGGTTGATCTGCTTGATTGCATAAGACACCGCTTCATTTCCTGATAAACGTTCTCTGATACCCATTTATTTGCCCTCCTTCATCGTAATAGCACCAAACTTACACTGATAAGCACAGATACCGCAGCCCTTGCAGTGGTTCAGATCGAAGTCAAGACGTTTGCCGCCTACGACAGGGATGCAGCTGTCCGGACAGACCGGTGCACATAACAGACAGTGTACACATTTGCTCTCATCTATGACAGGAGTAGCAGTTCTCCATTCACCTGTGTTAAATGCTTTGGAAGTACCACCGCCGTACACATGGTTACCGGGTGTGATTTCTGTATATTTACTTTTCTCATGTATTCTGCTGATATCTGTTCTCATTACTTGGTTACCTCCTTAAATGCAAGCTCAAGGGCTTTCATATTTCCATCGATAACCTCAGGCTTCTTTGCAAATTTGTGCTGATAGGAAAGTCTCATATCTGCAAGGAAATCATCCTGCTCCATGATACCGCTGACTGCAACGATAGCAGCAAGCATAGGAGAATTCGGGAAGTTCCTGCCGAGTGTCTGCATCGAGATCTCCCGGGCATCTAATGTATAAACTTTTCCTTTGTAGCCATTTAAATGAGGACGAACCTCATCCGGTGTCTTTGGGGTGTTAATGACGATCGCACCATCTTCTTTTAATCCGGCGGTTACATCCACGGATTCCAAGAGGGACTCGTCAACGACAACAACATACTGTGGGGTGTAGATATTGGAATGAACGCGGATCGGATCGCTGCTGATTCTGTTATAAGCAGTGATCGGTGCACCCATTCGCTCCGGACCATATTCCGGAAAACCCTGAACGTATTTTCCTGTTTTAAAAGCTACGTCTGCAAGCAGCAGAGCAGCAGTTTTGGCACCCTGGCCGCCCCGGCCATGCCATCTGATCTCAATCGTATCTTTCACTTTTTAATCTCTCCTTGTGACTATAAACGCATCGATATGTCAGAATGAATATAGAAATGATTTCCCTTATGATTTCAGACAAATAGAAGGTTTATTGAAAAAATTTCTTAATAAAACGTAGACTTTTTTATTATATCATGTATAAATAAGAAGTAAATAAAAATTTTTTTGTAAATAAGATAAGAAATTTGAACGAATAAAAAACGGAAAAGTGCAGGTAATAGGATTTTGTAATAGTGAAAAATGAGGTATAATGAATCGTATCAAGAATGTAAAAAAAGAGGAGAGAAAAATGTCAAAAGGGAAAAAAGTAAAGATCGTAATTGAGGGGATCATTCTGTTGTTTATTGTTTACTGTGTCGTTTTAAAGATGCTGCCGGTATCGACAGGAAGACTGTCAACATACGAAGAGATCAATGATGCAGTAGCAACAGCCGCTTCAAGGTATAAGAATACGGTTACGCTAAAGACAACAGGGGAACCGTATATGGATTATCAGTCGGTCCTTGACAAGTTGATGGAAAAGAATATGTATGCAGGTGGAGAATTCTATGCATTTTCTTATGTATATACGCCGGATTCAGGTGGAGAAAAAGTAGCGGTAAAGATCAATCATATGAGCCGGTTAAAAAGCTTTCTTGTATTTATCCGTTCCGGACAGATTTCGGGGAAGATAAAGGGGCTGTCAGATTACGAGAAGGTGAAAGCGGTACATGATTATATTATTTTACATAATGAATATAACCGCTCATCCGGTGGCGCATGTAATACTCTGTACAGAGGCGATTCGGCATGTAACGGATATGCGCTGGCATTTTATATCATTATGAAAAAAGCCGGAGTCCCGGTCACCTGTGAATATGGTTTTGGACTGGAATCCGAGCATCTGTGGAATCGGGTTCAGGTGGATGGACACTGGTATAATATCGATCTGACATGGGATGATCTTGGTGGACAGAATGTCGGATATGATTATTTCCTTAAATCTGATGCGGACTGGCAGGGACATGATCATGGCGGTTCCGATGCAGAAACCTCTATGGATGTGACAGGAAAGACGGCAGCGGAATATTATAGAATGTTCCCGAATTATAATGCGATCATGATCTGGTCGATCATCGGAGTGATTGCGGCAGGATTTGCATTATATATCTGGCTGCTTGACCGGAAGATGAAACGGAAGAAGTTAGAGAAAGCCCGTCTGGAAGCGCAGGAGGAAGCGCAGAGAATGGAAGAACTCCATAAGAGAATGCAGGTGGTTACAGGTGCATTTACAGATGAAGCGACCGTTCCGGCGAATGAAAATGCGGTCACGGACTATCAGACAGCACCATATACAACACAGATGGCAGAGAATGTAGATGAGACTACCATGAATCATGAACAACCTCAGACTGCGGATTCTGCTGAAAGTGCTTCACAGAATAAAGGCAGTGGTGCTCATTCAGGGTTCCGGTTGAAGCAGGATGATTAAAAATATTATAATGAAAACTTTCATCGGCATAGTTGTTCACAACTATGCCGATTTGTGTTAAAATAAACAGCGATTGACAAAATGAGAAAAAGAATCACCAACAAATTAGGAGGAAATAGAATGATTAAATTATTTGACAATGGTGCTTATCTTTTAAATGGCACAGAGCTTGTAGAAGACAATGTCGATGCAAATGCGATCCTTACACAGAAGTTAGGTACAGCTCCATCCAAGGAAGAAGCTGCAAAGAATACTATGGCATATGGTATCCTGGAGAAGCACAACACATCTGACAATATGGACAATCTTAAGATCAAATTCGATAAGATGACCTCTCATGATATAACATTTGTAGGTATTATCCAGACAGCAAGAGCTTCAGGACTGAAAGAATTCCCAATCCCTTATGTCCTTACAAACTGTCACAACTCCTTATGTGCAGTTGGTGGTACGATCAATGAGGATGACCACATGTTTGGTCTTTCCTGCGCAAAGAAATTCGGTGGTGTCTATGTTCCGCCTCACCAGGCTGTTATCCATCAGTTCGCAAGAGAAATGCTTGCAGAATGTGGCGCAATGATCCTTGGTTCCGACAGTCATACCCGTTATGGTGCGCTCGGTACAATGGCGATCGGCGAAGGCGGCGGAGAACTTGCAAAGCAGCTCTTATGCAGAACTTACGATGTAGCTAAGCCCGGTGTAGTAGCAATCTATCTGGACGGAGAAGTTGCAAAGGGAGTAGGTCCTCAGGACGTTGCTCTTGCGATTATCGGTGCAACTTTCCAGTGCGGTTATGTTAAGAATAAGGTAATGGAATTTGTAGGACCTGGTGTTGATAAATTATCTGCTGATTTCCGTATCGGTATCGATGTAATGACAACCGAGACAACCTGTCTGTCCTCTATCTGGAAGACAGATGAGAAGATCAAGGAGTGGTATGATACACACTACAGACCGGAAGCATATAAGGAAATGAATCCGGGTTCTGTTGCTTACTATGATGGTGTTGTATATGTGGATCTGTCAAAGGTAAAACCAATGATCGCTATGCCATTCCATCCAAGCAATACATATACAATTGAAGAATTAAATGCAAACCTGATGGATATCTTAGACGACTGCGAGAAGCGCGCATTGGTTAGTCTGGACGGTAAGGTTGACTTCACATTAAAGGATAAAGTCCGTGATGGCAAGTTATATGTAGAACAGGGAATCATTGCCGGATGTGCCGGTGGTGGATTCGAGAACATCTGTCAGGCAGCGGATATCATCCGTGGAAGAAGCATCGGTGCAGATGAATTTACATTATCTGTATACCCTGCATCAACTCCTATCTATATGGAGCTTGCAAAGAACGGTGTACTGGCTGACCTGATCGAGACAGGTACGATCGTTAAGACAGCATTCTGCGGCCCTTGCTTTGGTGCCGGAGATACACCTGCAAATAATGCATTATCAATCCGTCATTCAACCAGAAACTTCCCGAACCGTGAAGGCTCCAAGATCCAGAATGGTCAGATCTCATCCGTTGCACTTATGGATGCACGTTCGATCGCAGCTACAGCAGCAAATAAGGGATACCTTACAGCAGCTACAGATCTGGATGTTGAATACAAGGGACAGAAATATTTCTTCGATAAGAGCATTTATGACAGACGAGTTTACAATGGTGTCGGCAAGGCTGATCCATCTGTTGAGATCAAATTTGGTCCGAATATCAAGGACTGGCCTGAGATGATCGCACTGACAGACAACCTGTTATTAAAGGTTGCATCTGTTATTAACGATCCTGTAACAACTACAGATGAACTTATTCCATCCGGTGAGACATCTTCCTACCGTTCAAATCCGCTTGGACTTGCTGAGTTCACTTTATCCAGAAAGGATCCTGAATATGTAGGCCGTGCAAAGGCAATTCAGGCAGTTGAGAAGAAGAGAGAAGAACTTGGATGCTTCTGCAAGGCAGATGAATCCATGAAGCCTATGATGAAAGAGATCAAAGCAAAATTTGCAGATCGTGAGATCACAGGTTCCAATACCGGTTACGGTAGTACGATCTTTGCAGTAAAGCCGGGTGACGGTTCTGCCAGAGAGCAGGCTGCTTCCTGCCAGAAGGTACTTGGCGGCTGGGCAAACATTGCCAAGGAATATGCAACAAAGCGTTACAGATCCAACCTGATCAACTGGGGTATGCTTCCATTCATCATGGAGGAAGATTTCGCATTTGATAATGATGATTATGTATTTATTCCGGGTATCCGTGAGGCTGTTCAGAATAAGGACGAGATCATCAAGGCATATGTGGTAAATAAAGACTTCAAGGAATTAGACCTGAAGCTTGGAAGCCTGACCGATGATGAGAGACAGATCATCATGGATGGCTGCCTGATCAACTACTATAAGAACAACTAAGGTATTCTAATATAATAATTTCCTTACAAGGTGAGTCCTACCTATAAGTGGAAGTTGTAAAAGCGTTGAAACCGCTGCTGGTGGTTTCACAAATATGGCTATGTCTTATGACATAGCCATATTTATATTATAAGAAGGAGAGAAACAACATGATATATATAGGAAATCATCTGTCGTCCTCCAAAGGCTTTGAGGCTATGGGAAAGGCGGCATTAAAACTTGGTGCAAATACATTTGCATTTTTTACAAGGAATCCAAGGGGCGGAAAGGCGAAAGAGATCGATCCGGCAGATGCGAAACGGTTACGTTCCCTGATGGAGGAACATTATTTTGGAAAACTGGTCGCACATGCACCATATACGATGAATGTCTGTGCAGCAAAACCGGATATTCGGGAGTTCTCATGTAATATCTTAAAGGCTGATATGGAGCGGATGGAGTATCTTCCGGGAAATTATTATAATTTTCATCCGGGCGCACATGTTGGTCAGGGAGCAGAAGAAGCCATACCGGTAATTGCCGATGCATTAAATCATGCGATCAAACCGGATCAGAGTACAGTTGTATTACTGGAAACAATGGCAGGCAAAGGCTCGGAAGTCGGAAGAAATTTTGAAGAACTGGAACGTATCATAGAGCTGGTTGACTGCGAGGATAAGATCGGGGTATGCTTTGATACCTGTCATACATGGGATGGTGGCTATGATCTTGTGGAAGATCTGGATGGTGTACTTCACACGTTTGATCAGATCATCGGACTTGACCGCTTAAAGGCTGTTCATCTAAATGACAGCATGAATGTGAGAGATTCACACAAAGACCGACATCAGAAGATTGGAGAGGGTGAGATCGGAGCAGAAGCATTAAAACGGATCGTAACGCATCCATTGCTTGCAGGCAGACCATTTATCTTAGAGACACCAAATGATGATGCAGGATATGCAAGAGAGATAGCAATGATAAAGAGCTGGGCGGATGAAAGCATGGAGTAATTGTAAGGATAACAGATAAAATAAAAACTGCCACTATCAGAATGGTTACCCAATAACGGCTTCATTCTGACAGTGGCAGTTTTTAATATTACCAATGAATCAGTTCAATCTTATTTCTCTGTTTTCACTAATTCCGATAATGAAGTTGCAAGTCCTGCAACACCCTGAATATCAGATGGAATAATGATCTTGGTTGACTTGCCGTCGGCAGCCTTTGCGAAAGCTTCCAGACTCTTGATCGTAAGAACCTGATTAGATGGAGCAGATTCATTTAAGAGACGGATACTGTCTGCATTTGCCTGCTGTACAGCGAGGATAGCCTGTGCCTGACCTTCAGCTTCACGGATCGTTGCTTCCTTCTTAGCTTCTGCGCGAAGAATCTGTGACTGCTTCTCAGCTTCTGCTTCCAGGATAACGGACTGTTTGTTACCTTCTGCAATAAGGATTGCGGATTTCTTTTCACCTTCTGCTTTCAGGATCTGTTCACGTCTTTCACGTTCTGCCTTCATCTGTTTTTCCATGGCATCCTGAATCGCTGCAGGTGGGATAATATTCTTTAGCTCAACACGGTTTACCTTGATGCCCCAAGGATCAGTTGCTTCGTCCAGGGTAGCACGCATCTTTGTGTTGATCGTCTCTCTGGATGTCAGTGTCTGGTCAAGTTCGAGATCACCGATGATGTTACGGAGAGTAGTGGCTGTCAGGTTTTCGATTGCCATGATCGGATTTTCAACACCATAGCAGAAAAGCTTTGGATCTGTGATCTGGAAGAAAACGACAGTATCGATTCTCATTGTAACGTTATCTTTCGTGATAACCGGCTGTGGAGCGAAGTCTACAACCTGTTCCTTTAAGGTAACACGACGTGCGATCTTATCGATAATAGGCATCTTCATATGAAGACCTACGGACCATGTACCGCAGTAGGTTCCCAGACGTTCGATAACGTAAGCGTGTGCCTGTGGGACGATCTTGATTGTGCTGCAGATAATAATGATAGCAATGAATACTAAGATAATTACCAGCCATGTGAGTGGTGAATCCATAATAAGTACCTCCTTTAAGTGGCGACAGATATAGTATCTGTCAAATTAAATAAATTATATTCTGCTGACAATAAGTTTTACGCCGGAAACCTCATTGATCGTGACTTCGGTTCCCTGGGGAATAATATCAGTTTCATCAGCAGCACGTGCGGTCCATTCGAGACCATTTACTTTTACCTGCCCGGTAGCCTTTAGATTATCAATGGTTTCAGATACGATCACCTGTTTGCCGACCAGACTTTCAACATTTGTTTTTTCCATATCGGATAATTTGAAATGTTTTAAAGCCACAGGCCTTGTAGTAAACAGAAGAACTAATGAAATAACTGCAAAGATCAATATCTGGATGATCAGTGATGTACCAAAGAATACAGATATCGCAGATACCAAAGCTCCTCCCGCGAACCAGATGGTTGTAAGTCCGAGAGTAATGATTTCGATAATTATACAGACCATAAAGATAACGGACCAGATAATTAATTGACAGATTAATTCATTTTCCATAAGAACACCTCCTTTATGCCTCCCCGGTCTTAGGTAAAATATGTTTTGTGGTTTGTTAAGAACCCTTAAACATGTCACCATTTTACTATGTAACCCAGATATCGACAATGCTTTTTTCAAAAATATAGGGTTATTTAAGGTTCATTTTTTGAACGATTTTGGATTTGGTAAAGTCATGGTTAAATCTATTTAAAATCTATTAAAAATGGGAAATTCTATTGCCTGACTTTTTGAAACAGTATATAATTTTTTCAGGTTGTTTATAATTATATGTAAGAATAAATCCATTGATGTGTTGTTATAGGAATGGAATGAAACGACATATCCGATGTTGGGTTTTGAATGTGGAAAGGGAAAGGTTATCAGACAAAATTGGGAAATGAAAGAAAAAGACGGCTGTTTAAGGCGGGAACGATCATATTTCTGGTAATTGCAGCAGCGCTTGTATTTAATAAGATATTGGAGGAGTGGACAGGCTTTCGGAAGGTACTGGATACGATAACCGGGGCGGCAGCACCGATTATAATTGGTTTTGTGATCGCTTTTTTGTTGAATCCGGTGCTTATCTTTTTTGATCGTCTGTGTCATACGATCCTGCAGGATCGGGTGATCAAAGACAAGAAAAAACTGTTTCATGTATCAAGAGCCATATCGATCATTATAACGATCATTTTGTTCCTTGGTCTGCTCACGGGTTTGATCTGGATGGTAGTGCCACAGGTCATCGACAGTATCAATCTTCTTATATCCAATATGGATAATTACTATAATAATATCATGAAGGCGATCAATACCATTTATGATAAATTCAAGAACCTTGGCGAATCCGAAGAAATGGTAATGAATGTCGTAAACACTGTATATGACCGCTTACAGAAATGGGTAAATACAGATGTTGTTCCGAATCTGGATAAGATTGTATTGAATATCAGCTCCGGTGTTGTGGGCGGATTGAAGTTCATTTATAATTTTCTGATCGGTATTGTAGCATCTATCTATGTGATGGCGAATAAGGAATATTTGGCTTCCAGAGGCAAGAAAATCGTCTATGCACTGTTTAAACTGAAAAACGCGAATATCATTCTGGATGGACTTGCAAGTGTAAATAAGATATTCAGTCAGTTTATCAATGGTAAGATCGTGGATTCGATCATAATCGGGATTATAACATTTATTTTGACAACGATCGTAGATATGCCATATGCATTGCTGATCAGTGTCATCATTGGTGTGACAAATGTAATTCCGTTTTTTGGTCCGATCATCGGTGCGATCCCATGTGTGTTTATTGTTCTGATCGCAGATCCGATCAAGAGTATCATATTGCTTATCATGATCCTGTGTATTCAGCAGTTTGATGGAAATATTTTAGGACCAAAGATCCTTGGTGATGTAACGGGACTTTCCAGCTTCTGGGTTCTGACCGCGGTTATCGTAGGTGGTGGTATCTTCGGATTCTACGGAATGCTGCTGGGTGTTCCGGTATTTGCATGTATCTACATGTATATCAATAAGACATGTACCGACAAGTTGGAAAAGAAGCATATGGTATCGGTGTCCTCGGAATTTGAGCGGATCAAACGGATCGATGAAGAAACCGGAAAGCCAATCTATCTGACAGAGGAAGAGGAGGATATCCGTTTTCATAAAAAAACTCCGGAGGAAAAAGCAGCTGCAAAGGCAGAACGTGAAGCGAAGCGACATGCGAAGAGGTTATATCAGCAGATTGAGAAAGTGATGCATGCGGAGAAAGCAGATGATCAGTTGGCAGCAACGGAGCATGGAGCTGAAAAGAAGAGCAGTGATGACGACAAAGATGATCAGATGTAGGAAACGTGGCATAATCAGAAATGACAGGGCACATATAGTGTAGCTTTATGTGATAGAATAAGCCGGCAGATTTCTGTGGGGTAAATACCCGGTTAGAGATTTGCCGGCGTTCCTTTTGCAATAGGATAAAATAGTTGTTTTCTTTGAATTAGAAGCATTATTTTATCAGATAAATCGATTTAATTTTCCATCGTAGTTAAAGCCGGCAGATGCCAGTTTTTCGGATACTTCATTTACATTCAGATTCAGATCTGCACATAATTCATCCAGACTCGGATAAAAATCGCGAAGCTTCATATTAATAAAACTAAGGAGCATAACAGGATCTTTTGGAATATTTGAATTAGCCATAGGTGGAAAACCTCCTTTTATAAAAATCTTTTACATATTTTATTTGTAATAAGTATAAAAAACTGGTATATATATAGGGTATTGGAAACGTGTGCCATTTCCGATGTCAGTATAGCAGACGCTGGAAATATGTGCAACCGGATAGAATGGTAGCTGATCGCTTGGTAGTCGGTTACATAATAATCAGGAGAAACAATCATGCAGAATGATAATGGAAAGAAGAAAATAAAGAAGCCGTCCGGTATGAGGACAAATTTTGCTTTTCAGGCGGCAGTACTTGCAGGTGCAGGTATATTATCCCGAGTGATCGGTCTCTTATATCGGTCGCCGTTATTTCAGATTATCGGAGATGAGGGAAACGGATATTATGGTACAGCGTATGCAATCTATTCCATGATATTGATGATCGCAACTTACAGCATTCCGACGGCGGTTTCTAAGATCATTTCAGGGAAATTGGCCTTGGGAGAATACAGAAATGCGAGACGAGTATTTAAATGCGCTTTTATCTATGTAGTATCTGCCGGGTTGGTGGCAGGTATCCTGACATTTGCATTTGCACCGGTTCTGGTAAAGGAACAGCCCAATGCGATTTTAAGCTTACAGATCCTCGCACCGACAATATTTCTGTCGGGCTTTCTTGCTATTTACAGAGGCTATCTTCAGGCATATAAAACGATGATTCCGACCTCCATATCACAGATTATAGAGCAGATTGCAAATGCAGTTGTCAGCGTTCTGGCTGCCTATCTGATGTCCAGACCATTTGCACCGGGAACCTCTGAACATGCAAAATATGGTGCAGCAGGCAGTGCAATGGGAACAGGGGCAGGTGTTCTCTGTGGAATTATTTATATTCTGATCGCATATGCAGGAAGAAGAAAAGAAATCATGGAGACAGTAGAGACTGATGTTTCGTCGAATGTAGAATCATATGGAAAGTTATTCCGGCAGATCGTAATGATCGTAACACCGATCATTATTGCTGCATTTGTGTATAATATTACGACCACCGTAGATATGAAGATTTTCTACAATGTCTTAAACAGTAAAAATGTAGATCGTGTTGAATCTGCAAATTTGTACGGTATTTTTTCCGGGCAGTATATGGTGCTGATCAATCTTCCGGTATCAATCGCATCTGCGGTTGGAACAACCCTGATACCAAATATTTCGGGAGCATTTACCAAGGGGGATAAACTGGAAACGAATCATGTATACAATCAGTCCATGAGTATCACGATGATGGTGACGATACCATGTGCAGTCGGAATCGGCGTGTTGTCAGAACCAATCATCACACTGTTGTTCCGTGGTGCAGATCCGTTGGTATTTAAGGCATTGACTGCAGGCTGCATATCTGTGGTATTTTATTCGTTATCAACACTTACAAACAGTATCTTACAGGGAATCGGAAAGGTTATGGAGCCGGTCAAGAATGCGACACTTGCATTGTTGATCCACCTGATTTTCCTTGCTGCCATTTTAAAATTCACAGATGCGAAGTTGTTCGGTCTGGTAGCAGCTACGATCCTGTATTCATTACTGGCATGTATCTTTAACCATATATCAGTATCCAAATATATGTCTACGAAGCTTGATGTGAAGAAGATTTATCTTGCTCCTGCCGTTGCATCGATATTTATGGGAATCGTTGCCTGGGGCAGTTATCAGATCTTCTACCACCTGATCCATATGAATTCAGTCAGTGTTGTTCTGGCAATCCTGCTTGCAGTTATTTTCTATGCAGCAGCTATTCTGGCAGTCGGAGGATATACGAAGGAAGAAATCCTTGCTATGCCAAAGGGAACCCTGATCCTGAAGCTTGCAGAAAAACTACATCTGGTGAGAGAGTAGAGAAAGGAACGTGTGATAATTAACTCCCAGATTATTGCACTAAAACAAAAGATGAGCAAATTTAAAAAAATGATCATGCGTATGGCAGACCGGCTTGACAGCAGCTGCGCGCTGGGTGCGATCCGACAGGGTATGATCATGATGATCCCGCTTCTTGTAGTCGGGTACCTGGCGGCGATGTTGATTAATCTACCGATTCCTGCATATCAGACGTTTATAGCGAAATTGTGTGGTGGACATGTACTGGAAATTCTGAATTTCGTATATGCCAGTGTTAATGAGTTCTTTGCTGTTTTTCTGGCAGTAACAACAACGGTCAGTTATGCCATTATGAAACGGAGAAAGCAGGAAATCTATGAAGGTACAGGAAATATTATCATTTTAGTAATTATCACACTGGCTGCTCTGGTAGGGTATTTCGGAATCCAGTACGATGATTTTTCCATTCATTCGTTAAGCAATATGCATGCATTTACGGCACTGTTTGTTGCGCTTATTTCCGGTAAGATCTATTACGCAATGAAGAGCAGTCGTTTCTTCAAGGTGAAAAATCAGCGTACGAATACGGACGGTATCTATATTGAAGCAATCGAGGGAATTGCTCCGGCGGTTGTCATTATTGGATTTTTTGCGTTTTTTCGAATTTTGTTACAGGTATTATTTGGAGTAAGCGGTTTTCAGGAATTGGTTGAACGCTTTTTTGATTACCTGTTAAAGCCATTACAGAATGGACTGGGAGCAGGAGTGGTCATTATTTTTCTGACACATGCGTTATGGTTCTTTGGAATTCATGGACACAATATGTTAGACACAGTGATCAAGCAGAATTTTTCTGATATAACAGCCGGAATTTTCAGCAAGACAATGCAGGATGTATTTGTACTTCTGGGAGGAGTGGGAGCCGTTTTGTGTCTGGTGATTGCGATCCTGTTGTTTGCGAAAAAGAAGGGTGTTCGGAATCTTGCATATATGGCAGCACCGAGTTTGGTCTTCAATATCAGTGAAATTGTCTTATTTGGAGTTCCTGTGATTTTGAATCCTATTCTACTGATCCCATTTATGCTTGTACCGATGGTGAATTATCTGGTCACTTATGCGGCAATGTTCTTTGGACTTGTTCCGCACGTGATACGTGAAGTTGATTGGACGACGCCTGTTATTCTGAGTGGGTATCAGGCTACCGGTTCCTGGGCAGGAGCAGTTTTGCAGATCCTGTGTCTGGCAATTGGTGTGTGTATTTATAAACCATTTATTCGTATGTATGAAGAACAGCGGGAACTGCGTCTGAAACGTGATGTCAAAAGACTGGTGGAGGAGATGCAGCGCGAGGAGCAGAACAATTCCATCTCACCATATACAAAGCGTGAAGATGAGATCGGACATATGGCCCGTATCCTGGCAGATGAACTTGTTGAAGCAATCAGACGGAAAGAATTGTTCTTAGTGTATCAGCCACAGGTGAACCGTGATGGCAGGTGCATTGGTGCAGAAGCGTTGATCCGTTGGGAGCATCCGGAATTTGGATTTATCTATCCTCCGTTGATCATACAGCTTGCCAAGGAAAAGAAGGTACTTAGTACGTTAGAGAAATTTATCTTTGATACGGCAGGTGCGGCACTGGCACAGGTAAGGGATATCGTACCGGATGATTTCAAGATGTCGGTCAATCTTACAAATGAATCTCTGGAATGGGATGGCATTGAAGCATGTATCGAAAATGTTGTACAGAAATATCAGTTTCCAAATGTACAGCTCGGACTTGAGATCACGGAGCAGGATGCACTTTCTTCGTCCATTGATATAACGAAAAAGATTGAAGCATTGAAGGCGAAAGGTCACAGATTCCTGATCGATGATTTTGGTATGGGACATACGTCGCTGGTTTATTTGCAGACGAAGTATTTTAACATTGTAAAGCTGGATGGATCTCTGACGAGAGACGTTATTCATAATGAAACGAATCGTGATATCATTGCATCAATCGTCTATCTGGGCAGATCTTTGAAATTCAAGATTATTGCTGAATATGTAGAGAATGAAGCTCAGAGAGATGAACTGAAAAAACTTGGCTGTGATGCATTCCAGGGCTATCTCTACAGCAAGCCGATTAAACTTGATGAACTTATGTCGTGGATCAAAGGGTCAGGACATGAAAGCTGAGATATAAACTAAAAACTCCATGCCGGACGTCTATATATTTTATGAAGCAGACCTGTTCGGAACGTCGGTCTTTAACGAATCACCAGTAGGTGATGAGTTTAGTACCGTTACGTTTCGGATCGAACGAAAGTGTTCTGCGGAATAAAGATATATAGACACCGGGCATGGAGTTTTTCTGTTATCGTGTGGTGGCTTTGTATGCTTATGCCATCATAGATGTAAGGATCTGGTTGACCAGTTTTCCGTCAGCTTTGCCTTTAACCTTAGGCATCAGCTCTTTCATGATCTTGCCTTTGTCTTTGGCTGTTGGAGCATCGATACCAAGACCTGCAAGAACTTCTTTGATCGTAGCAGTGATCTCTGCTTCATCCATCATCTTTGGCGCGAATTCTTCGAATACGGTGATTCTTGCCTTGCATTCATCTATAATATCGGTACGATCAGCAGGTGTTGTATCGATTGTTTCCTTTGCGAGCTTGATCTCTCTTAATACAACTTCATTTTCTTCTTCCTCTGTCAGATCAGCACGTTTGTCTATAAATTTATTTTTCAAGGCTGTAAGGAGTGCTGATAATGCGTCCTTTCTCTCTTTATCATGTGCCTTCATAGCGGCCATCATTTCGCTTCTGACTTCATCAATTTTACTCATTATATTCATACCTCCGTATAAAGTTATATATAGGTAATTGCAAAACTGTCGATGTTTTGTAATTGCTTCACATATTGTGATCGGACAGGTTTACAACCTGTCGCTCCTTATTATAGCACCGGAAAAGCGATAATTTCAATATGGCAACTGTATTTGAATTATCGGTTGCATTTGTCCGGGGGGAAGGTATAATGAGCGCATATGGGTAAATATGGCAAATAACAGGAGATGAAAGACTATGTCACTTACTATGAAAATGACAACATTATGTTATATAGAGAAAGACGGAAAATATCTGATGCTTCATCGTACAAAGAAGGAGAAAGATATTAATAAGAATAAATGGATCGGAGTCGGCGGACATGCGGAAGGAACAGAAGGACCGGAAGACTGCCTGCTTCGGGAAGTAAAAGAAGAAACAGGACTGACACTGACTTCTTATCAGTTCCGTGGACTGATCACATTTATCAGTGATGTCTGTGAGCCGGAGCTGATGTGTCTGTTTACAGCAGATGGCTTTACCGGAAGCTTAACCGCCTGCAATGAAGGAGAACTGAAATGGGTAGATAAAAGCATCGTGCCATCTCTTCCGACCTGGACAGGAGATGCCATATTTTTAAAACTTTTATTAGAAGATGAACAACGTTTCTTCACTCTGCGGCTGGTCTATGAAGGAGATGAGCTGGTGGAACACCGACTGGAGTTTTATTAAAAGAAACAGCCAGCCGGCATTCGACTTTGTATAAGTCATGACTTTTGCAGGCACAACACAACCATTTCATAAGTCTTGACGCTGCAGTTATTTACGAACAGCTTCTTTTATTATTCGTGTGATCTGGATAATAAAGGTTGGGATAAATGCAAGCCCTAAAATGCTCAATACATTTTTAACTGTCAGGTCGGCAATCATGAATAAGCCATGCATAAATGGTGCGAGCAGGACAAAGCCAAGCAGCAGGACACCGGCGAAGAAAGCGGCGACACTCCAGAGGTTGGAGCGGATACCGATCTTTATAATAGAGGATTCGCTGCGGCATGTAAATCCGTGGAACAATCTTGCAAGCGTCAGTGTGGCAAATGCCATTGTGCTGGCAGTCAGGGCATTTACGGAATCACCCAGATAAAAGGCGACGGTTGTAACAATACCGATCAGAATACCGTAGCAAATAAGCTGGAGCGAGAAGGATTTATTGAAGATTCCTGCTTTTGGATCTCGCGGTTTGTTACGAAGTAATTTCTTATCGGATGGTTCCATACCGATGGCAAGTGCCGGAAGTGAATCGGTCAGCAGATTGATAAAGAGCAGATGAACCGGCTGGAATGGGGTATCAAGCGCCATGATGGAGCAGTAGAGAACTACCAGAATGGCTGCGAGGTTTCCGGACAAAAGGAACAGGATGGCATTCATGATATTACGGTAAACATTTCTTCCTGTCAGGACAGCTTTTATGATCGTTGCAAAATTATCATCTGCAAGGATCATAGCTGAGGCATCCTTTGATACCTCGGTTCCGGTGATTCCCATAGCGACACCGATATCTGCTTTTTTCAATGCGGGAGCATCGTTTACACCGTCACCGGTCATGGCGACAATGTGACCTTTCTTCTGCCATGCATCAACGATACGGATCTTGTTTTCCGGTGAAACTCTGGCATAGACGGAGATCTTTGGAAGGACATCTGTAAGTTCGTCATCGGTCATACGGTCGACTTCCTGACCGGTTACGGCCATATCACCATCGTGGAAGATACCGATCTGTCTGGCAATAGCGGTTGCCGTTACTTTATGATCTCCGGTTATCATGATCGGTTTGATTCCGGCGGAGATAGCATCCGCAACTGCAGCCATGGATTCTTCTCTTGGCGGATCGATCATGGATACAAGTCCGATAAAAGTATAACCATATTCGGAGGCTGCGGTCAGAACTTCCGAATCGGAACATTCTTTATAGGCAAGTGCCAGAACCCGTAAACCTTGTCTGGAAAATTGCATGTTTTGTTCCAGAATTCTGTCGCGGTCGTTCTCTGTAATCGGACGGATACCATCCTCTGTGATGATTGAATCCATGCGGGTAAGAAGAACATCGACTGCACCTTTTGTCAGAAGTGTAGGTACGCCGTGCAACAGGTATTTGCTGCTCATCAGTTTCCGTTCGGAGTCAAATGGAATCTCTTCCAGACGCGGCATCAGATCACGCAGAACTTCTTCTGTTACACCGACATCAAATAGTTTCGTTTTCCTTGCCATCGTAAGGAGACAGGTTTCAGTCGGATCCCCGATATCCTTGCCATCCCGGATACTGCTGTCGTTGTTTAAGATACAGTTGTACAGAAAATAACGATGTGCCGGAATATGGAGATCCAGTTGGTCGGCATTTAACAGAGTATCACAGGTATAAAGCTGCTGAACTGTCATTTTGTTCTGGGTCAGTGTACCTGTTTTATCCGAACAGATAACAGAGACACAGCCCAGACTTTCGACTGCTTTCAGATCTTTGATGATCGCCTGATCGGCAGCCATCTTTCTGGTACCCATTGCCTGAACGATCGTAACGATCGAACCGAGAGCCTCCGGAATGGCAGCGACAGCAAGGGCAACTGCGAACATCAGAGAATCCAGTATTTTCTCGCCCTGCATCAGGCGGAGACCGAATACGATCAGGCTGATCACCATAATGATCGTTGCCAGTTTTTTACTGAAATTATCAAGACTGATCTGAAGTGGGGTCGCTTTGGATTTTGTATTATTCATAAGGGTGGCTATCTTACCCATTTCTGTATGCATTCCGGTTGCTGTAACGAGAACATTTGCACGACCATAGGTAACAAGACTGCCGGAGAATACCATATTGATGCGGTCACCGAGAGCAACATCCTCGGTGATATCAGAGTCGTCTTTATCCACATTTGTAGACTCTCCGGTCAGAGAACTTTCATTTACCTGTAAAGAGAAATTTTCGATGATACGGCCATCAGCGACGATCATATCACCGGTTTCTAAGAGCAGGATGTCTCCCGGTACGATATCTTTTGATGCAATCTCCTGTTTGATTCCGTCACGTAATACTTTCGCTTTTGGTGCAGATAATTCTTTTAAGGAATCAAGAGATTTTTCTGCCTTTACATATTGGATCGTACCAAGGATCGCATTCATGATAATAACCGCAAATATAACAATCGTACTTTCGATGTTGCCGGATGCCATAGAGACGATCGCGGCAGCGATCAGGATGATAACGAGCAGATCGGCAAACTGGTGAAAAAAGACAGAAGCAACACTTTGTTTCTTTTGCTCGACCAGAGTATTTTCACCATAGGTTTGAAGTCGCTCTTTAGCATCTGTAGTGGTAAGTCCTTCCGGATTACCGCAGGTTCGGAATAATTCTTCTTTGTTCAGTTGATAGATTTCTTTCATAAGACCATGTCCTTTCTTTTGCTTTTTTTCCTGAGACAGATAATGAATAGTAGTTTTTTAAACATACTGCTTGTATTTCGGAAAAATTCTGATTGGTACATGCTGTTTTTTGTAATTGATAATAAAAAACGAGACTTTTTGTGCACAAAAAATATGCACAAAAAGTCTCGTTTTAACGTATATATCGGTTATCCGATCCCCGGCCTTTTAAGGCGTACTGACGAGAATCGGCACATGCACAGCATGAAACTACTCCCTTTTTGAATGATATATTTTTATCATGTATGAAAAGCTTAGTCAACTGTTTTTAGAAAGTTTTAACCATTTTTTTACCGGAAAATTCGATTTGAAGAACTATGCTTTGACAGAATCTTATAAAATCAATCAGAAAATATCGAAAATAAAAAAGAGGTGTGGTACAATGAGCGTAATTGTTTGGACACAGGTCTTGCAGTATATTAAAGCATAAAGTACCTGTATAAAAAGAAAACATATAAGGAAGCAATCGGGAGGCACAGATATGACATTACAACAGCTTGTCTATGCTGTAAAGATAGCAGATACCAAATCCATGAATAAGGCGGCAGCAGAATTGTATGTATCCCAGCCGGCACTTTCCAGTACGATACGGGATCTGGAAGAAGAATTGAATATCGAATTATTTATCCGAACCAATCGTGGTATCGTGATCACGGCGGAGGGAGACGAGTTTTTAAGCTATGCAAGACAGATGGTAGAACTGAATCAGATGATCGAAGATCGATACATAAATAACGAAAAGAAAAAGAATAAATTCAGTGTATCCATGCAGCACTATTCATTTGCGGTAGAAGCCTTTATCGAGCTTGCAAAGGAGATCAGGCTGGATGATTTCGAACTGGCTGTGCATGAGACACGGACAAATGAAGTGATCGAGTTTGTAAGAGACTACCGGAGTGAGCTTGGAATCTTATATTTAAATGAGTTCAACCGAAAGGCTTTGCAGAAGATCTTCTCAGAAAACGGACTGGAATTCACGGAATTATTTGACTGTGATGTATTCGTGTATCTGAGCAACGAGCATCCGCTGGCAGGAAAAGAGAAGATCGCATTTGAAGAATTAAAAGATTATCCTTGTCTTTCCTTTGAACAGGGCGAACGAAATTCGTTTTATTATGCAGAAGAAGTATTCAGTACGCTGGAATACAAGCAGATCATCAAGGCAGATGACCGTGCAACGATGCTGAATCTGATGGTTGGTATGAACGGATATACCTTGTGCTCCGGTATTATCTGTGAAGAATTAAACGGCAGTGCTTACCGCGCAATTCCGCTTGACACGGAGGAGAAAATGACGATCGGCTATATCAAACGAAAAGGCATGCGGCTGAGTACCCTTGGCAGACGCTATATCGAGATACTGACCCAATACGGAACACAGGAAAATGTAAAGAAGACGGCTGAGTAAATGCTCAGCCGTTTCCTTTGTAGTGGAGTTTGAGCCTGTAGGGAGTTGGGCAAATGACAATTAAGTAACAAGTTGGCTATAAGCTGTATTTATAACCAGCTCACAGAAATACATAGTACCGAAATCTTATTCCTACTGATATACTATGGTATAAATAATGCATGAACTTATGGTTTGTTCTGACAGGCTATTATGACTTGCCAATACAGGGACATTTGAGACCGCCGGTACTTGATGGTGCGAAAGCAGCATCTTAGTACCGCTGCAGGGCTCAACGAGCGGAAGCGTTCCCTGATTGGTAATGTCAGTAATAGCCTGTCAGAACAAATCATAAGTCAAAAACGCAGGCAGCAGGAAAGGATGACGGTTATTATGGATACAGGAATTGCTACAAAATGTATATATGGAAATCACAAAAAATTTGAAGGAGACAGAACGGGAGCGATCAGCTTTCCTATCTATCAGACAGCAACGTATGCGCATCCGGCAGTTGGACAGAGTACGGGGTATGATTACAGCAGACTCCAGAATCCAACCAGAGAACAGTTGGAGAAGATCGTTGCATCATTAGAAGGAGGACTGGATGCTCTCGCTTTTTCTTCCGGCATGGCAGCTATTACTACATTGATGGAGATCTTCAAACCGGGCGACCATATCGTTTCGGAAGCAGATCTGTATGGCGGAAGTATCCGTTTATTTGATCATATTAATCAGAAAAATGGTATCGAGTTCAGCCGGATCAATTTTGCAGAGGAAGATCCGGAAAACTACATCAAAGAAAATACAAAAGCAATCTATATCGAGACACCGACTAATCCAATGATGAATGTTATTGATATCCGCAAGACGGCGGAACTTGCAAAGAAACATAATCTGCTGCTGATCGTGGATAATACATTTCTGTCACCGTATTTCCAGCGGCCATTTGAACTGGGAGCCGATATCATCCTGCACAGCGGAACAAAGTTCTTAAGCGGACATAACGATACGCTGGCCGGATTTATCGTGGTAAATACACCGGAGCTTTCGGAGAAATTACGATATATCATAAAGACGACAGGTGCGGGACTTGCGCCATTTGACAGCTGGCTGGTGCTTCGTGGCATCAAGACACTGCCAATCCGTATGGAGAAGGCACAGGAAAATGCACAGGCGATCGTGAAATTCCTGTTGCAGGTGAAGAAAGTAAAGAATGTCTATTATCCGGGAATACCGGGAACAAATAATTATGAGGTCTGTAAGAGCCAGGCGAGTGGATTTGGAAGCATGCTGACATTTGAAGTGGAGAGCAAGGCGCTGGCACTCCATATACTGGAATCCCTAAAGCTGATCCCATTTGCAGAAAGTCTCGGCGGCGTAGAGACCTTGATCACATATCCGACGACACAGACTCATGCGGATGTACCGGAGGAAATCCGTATAAAGAACGGTATTACAGACAGTGTTCTGCGTCTGTCGGCAGGAATCGAAGATAAGAATGATCTGATCGCGGATCTGAAACAGGCAATTGATTCTTTTCGGGAATAAAACAGTGTAATATATGAATAATGATGAAAAAGTAATTTGCCTGAAAAATATTTTGATATGGAAATATATTTACAGCATAGGATCTGAGACATAACGGGAGGATAATTATGGAAGAAAAAAACCTGAATTTTGATGAAGTAATAGATAGAAGAAATACAGACTGTTTGAAATTTGACTTTGCAGAGAGGAGAGGAAAGCCTGCGGATGTACTTCCTCTCTGGGTTGCAGATATGGATTTTAAGACGTCGAGTCTGGTGCTGGATGCGTTGACAGAGCGTGTACAGCATGGAATTTTTGGCTATACGGAGAGCAGAGAGAGTTATTTCGAGGCGGTCAGCAAATGGATGGAAGCTCACCATGACTGGAAGGTGGAACGAAGCTGGCTGACAAAGACACCGGGTGTTGTATTTGCACTGGCGATGGCGGTCAAAGCATATTCCAAGGCAGGGGATGCCGTTCTGATCCAGCAGCCGGTCTATTATCCGTTTTCAGAAGTGATCCGTGACAATAACCGGAAGCTTGTGAGCAATAATCTGGTACTTGGGGATGATGGAAAATATCACATCGATTTTGATGATTTTGAGAAACAGATCGTTGACAATCATGTTGTGCTGTTCCTGTTGTGCAGTCCGCATAATCCGGTCAGCCGTGTATGGACGGCAGAGGAGCTTACGAAGATGGGTGATATCTGTATCAAGCATGGCGTTACGGTTGTAAGTGATGAGATACATGAGGATTTTGTTTTCGGAGACCACCAGCACACGGTATTTGCGACGATCAAGAAAGAATTCGAACAGAACTCCGTTACCTGTACTTCTCCTGCAAAGACCTTCAATCTGGCAGGACTTCAGGTGTCGAATATCTTTATTCCAAATGGAACTCTGCGCGCAGTATTTCGTAAGCAGGTGGATGCGGCGGGCTACAGCCAGTTAAATGCAATGGGACTTACCGCCTGTGAAGCAGCGTATACTCATGGCGAGACATGGTATCAGGCAATGATGAGATATGTAGAGAGTAATATCGCATTTGTGCGTGATTACCTGAAAAAGGAACTTCCACAGATCAAGCTGATCGAGCCGGAAGGAACTTATCTGCTGTGGCTGGATTTCAGGGCACTCGGAATGACAGAGAAGGAACGGGAGAACCTGATCGTGAATCAGGCAAAGCTGTGGCTTGACAGTGGTGCGATCTTTGGGCAGGTAGGCGAAGGCTTTGAACGTATCAATGTGGCATGTCCGAGAGCAACGATCAAGGCGGCGCTTGACCGTCTGAAAGCAGTGATCACAGCATAACCACAGGCAAGTATGATGGTTTTGCAGAAAACATTAAAGGCGTGAATCGCAATGTAATAGCGTTAGCCGGTGCAACTGTTATAAGAGTTACAGATTGGTTCGGTTATAAGCTGTGGTTATAGCCAGTTAAAATATTTTGACTGGTTGACAAATTATGGAACTGTCACTATAATAGGCACATAACATATAAAACCTACTTTAATACTATGATAAAGAAACGCTATAAGATGTGCCGGATGAGAAAATCATTTATCCAGAGTTGGATGGTGACTGACAAACAGACATTTACCCGGAGGTTGATGCTTCCGGGTTTTATAACGACAACAAAACATACTAACCAGATAGGAAAAGGGAGAAATAGAAAAATGGCAAATATTCATTCATCAATTACAGAACTTGTAGGACATACCCCATTGGTAGAATTCGTAAATTATGAAAAAGAGTTAGGGCTGAACGCCCACCTCCTTGGTAAGCTGGAGTATTTCAATCCATCAGGAAGCGTAAAGGACCGTGCAGCTCTTAACATGATCTTAGAGGCAGAGAAATCAGGCAAGCTGAAGCCGGGCGGAACAATCCTTGATTTCACAAGCGGAAATACAGGAATTGCAACAGCAGCATTTGCAAATGCCAGAGGATATAAATATGTAGTAGTGATTCAGCCGGGAGTATCGGTAGAACGTACACTGATCTTAAAAGCATATGGTGTAGAGCTGCTTCAGGCAGCTGATGTGCCGGGCTTCCTGGAGATGCTGCAGAATGGTGGCTTAAGCATGGCGAAGCTTACCGTTATCATGAACAAATATGCAGATGAGCATGGTTACTTCTATATCGATCAGGGAACAAATCCGGATAACCCGGAAGCACACTACCGTACAACAGGACCTGAGATCTGGGAGGACACAGACGGAAAGGTTGATTATGTGGTAGCATTGGTCGGAACCGGTGGAACACTGGCTGGTCTGTCCAGATATTTCAGAGAGAAAAATTCTGATATCAAGATCATCGGTGCACAGCCGGCAGTACAGTCCAGAAAGAATGTCAATCATCCGGAAGCAAATACGATCGACGGCGTACTTGCATTTAACGATGTTCCGGCACAGAGTGTTCCGGTATTCTTCGATCCGGAGCAGGTCCCATATGATGAATGTCTGGATATCGTAGCAGAGGATGCCTATGAGACAGGAAGAAGACTGGTAAAGAGTGATGGCGTATTTCTCGGACAGTCAGCGGCAGCAGCCTTAAAGGCAGCAACGATCATAGCTGAACGTCCGGAAGCAGCAGGAAAGAATATTGCGATCATCATGGCTGACAACGCATTCAAATATCTGTCAACCAGGATGTATGCAGGGGAATAAAAGAAACGAGCGGGAGCGCCCTCTGTTTGGTAAGGTCAAGAACATATATATGTAATATAAAACATAGAACAGGAAGGAGACAACATGGCAGACTATCTTACATATGCGAAAGAAACCATGAATTTTATAAACAGCCGGAAGAAACAGGGACCGGAAGGTATCTACTGGTCTTTGCAGGATGCGGCAGAAGGAAGATCCATCTATTATGATGAGATCTGTATGTATGCCGGGGCGTCCGGAATCATCGTATTTCTTCTGGGATTATATCAGACAACGAATGATGTGAGCTATCTGCAGGAGGCAGAAGAAGCAGCCACATATATCCGTTATCGTTTTAATCATGACCGGGATCTGAAAAGGAACTTTTCAAAATATGCATTTTCCAGTGGATGGAGCGGAGCAGGCTTTGCCATGATACAGCTCTATAAGGCAACCGGAAATGAGAAATATAAAACATTTGTGGCAGATATTATTGAGTCTGCAAAGGCAGATGCAAAGCCCGGAAAAAACGGCAAAGGTTATAGCTGGACTTCATTTCCGGGTATCGTAGGAGATGCCGGAACGGTTCTGTTCTTCTTATATGCAGCAAAAGCATTTGGCAGAGAGGACTGGACAGCATTTGCCGCAAAAGCAGGAGAGAATTTCCTCGAGCAGAGGCATGATGCAGGAAACGGAACCTGTTGGTATCCGGGTGTAGATCCTGTCTACTTCGGAGCAAAAGAAGATTATATCGATCCGAACTTTCCGATGGGAACCGGAGGAATAGGATTTGTACTGCTGAATCTGTACGAAGCATCCGGTGATCAGAAGTTCTTGGATGCGACAAAGGGAATCGCGGATTTCATGATCGCACAGGCGGTTAAGATGAAGGCAGGAAGCCTGATTCCACATGGTTTGCCGGATCGTAAGAATCTGTTCTATCTTGGCTATTGTCATGGCCCGGCGGGAACAAATCGTTTCTTCTATAAATTATATGAGATGACAGGAGAAGACCGGTATAAGCGGTATATCGATATGCTGACACAGGGTGTAATTGATACAGGCGCACCTGAGGTTCGGACGGAAGGATACTGGAATACTTACAATATCTGCTGCGGAACTGCGGGCCTGTTAAATATGTATCTGGGTCTGTGGGCTGCATTTGGTGATGAGACTTATCTGGAACAGGCAAAGAGGTGCGGTAAGGTCATCACAGACGGAGCAACGATCACAGACGGTACGGAAGGAAGAGAGTGCACATGGAGATTTGCACTTGACCGTGTCGCACCGGATGTATTAAGTACACCGATCGGTTTATTCGATGGTGCAGCAGGTATCGGAGCTGTATTGCTGCAGCTTGCTTCTGCAGAAAAGGGTCAGTTCCATGCGACAAGAATGCTGGACGATCCATTTCCGGAGAAGAACAAACTATGATAAAACGATTGAAGATTTTATATGCGTAAATAACAGTGATTATTTTACTCGGTGAATGATTTTTTCGTTTCATAATTAATCAAAAACTTACGTTGAGAGGAGACACATAAGATGAGTCAGATAAATAACAACATTGATCCTGACAGCAGGGATTATGATTTGAAATCAATAGAGCCGGATGAGCGTTTCACCCAGACAACAAAGGAATTCTGGATCACGCTTGGAACCTATCTGGTATTTATGGTGATGATGATCGCCAACCTGTATCTGGTGGGCGGTAAGGATGTATCAAAGTACAAATACATTCTTGGATTTCCACAGTGGATTTTTAATGAGATCATTATTTTGATCGCAATGGTAGTAGCGGTTATTCTGGTTGTAACATTTGTATATCGTGACATGGATGTTACTCCAAACGGAAAATTAAAAGAAAGAAAACATAAGGAGGGCAAATAGAGATGAACTTATCTACAAATCAGAGAATTATAATCATTACTGTATTTGCCGCATATACGATTTTCCAGTTGGTATACAGTCTTGTTACCAGAAAAGCAATGGCAAATGGAAAAGGTGATTACCTGAGCAAATTCTATACCGGCGGTAGAAGCGGTGGTGTGCTTGTAACTGCCATGATGGTATCAGCCGGTGTTGCCGGTGCCGGAGTATTTATGGGTGTACCGGGTTATACATATACATTTGGTGCGACCTGGATGGTCTGCTGTTTCTGGTCCATGTGCACGAACTTCATGGTACTCGGACTGATCGGTAAGCGTGTCGGTATCGTAGCCAGAAGAACGGATTCCAAGACATTTGTTGAACTTCTGATGCACAGATATAACAACAGTAAGATCGTTGGTGCGCTCTGCGGACTGGTTATCCTGTTCTTCCTTGGCGCATTTGCCGTATCTACAATTACCGGCGGCGGAAGAATCTTCCAGATCTTAACCGGTCAGGATTATCGTATCGGACTTGCTATTTTCACGGTACTGGTTATCATCGCAGCCATCACGGGTGGTATTAAAGGCATTGCATCTGCGATCGTTTTTCAGGGAATTATCATGACAGTTTCCGTTATTATCTTATTTATCATGGGCATCAACGGAACAGATCTCAGCTATACAGAGACAATCCAGTCATTAGTTAAGAGTAATCCGGACTGGTTCGTACCTGCAAGTGTAAAGACGGTTCTTTCATTTGCATTCTTATGGGGTATCACAACCTGTACAATGCCTCATGTAACAATGACAACGCTTACTTATAAGGATACACAGACTCTGCATCGTGCGATCAAGGTTGGTGCGGTTGTAGTTGCAATCTGGCTCATTGGCTTGAATGGTCTGTGCTTCACGATCAAATATATGTTCCCGGAAGGAAGCCTTGCAACTCCTGACCTTGGTATTCCGACACTTGCAGTAAGTGTAATGCCTGCATGGGCAGCAGGTCTGGTTCTTGCCGGTGTATGTGGTGCGGTTCAGTCATCTGTTGGTGGAATGATCGTATCTCTTGCAGGAACGATCGTCAGTGATCTGTACAAGAACCTGTTCAATAAAGATGCAAAGCAGGAGACATTAAAGAAGTTAAATGTTATCAGTGTTATCGTTGTTGCACTAGTTGTTTTCTTATTTGCATGTGATCCACCGGAACTTCTGGCTTCATTGATCACTTATGCTACCGGTGGTATGACAGTAGCATTTCTTCATACTTTGCTTCTCGGACTGTTCTGGAAGCGGGCAAATGAGTATGGCGCGATCGCAGGTATCATCAGTGGTATTGGCTTATATCTCCTGATCGATATGGGCGTTCTGCCAATCTCACTTGGTTTCAATTCCTGTATCGTTGCCTGTCTGATCTCCACGATCATCATGGTGGTTGTCAGCCTTGCAACACCGAAGTGCCCATACCGCGTGATCGCCACATGGTTCGGCAAGGAGTATCCGGCAGATGCATCCATAGCAGAGTAACTTTGAAACAAAATGAACGTTGCCATTACCTATTATTTCGTAAGACGCTTTCGCTCTAATCCACGTGCAGCGGTACATAAGGTTGCAAAGTACGCAACCTAAGTACCGGCCGTGGATAAGGCTTACTACATAATAGTAATGGCAGCGTTCATTTTATTTTTTTACAGTTAACTCCCTGTGGTTCCTATGAAATTCATATCCCCTATTCGCAAATGTTCCTGTGCAACTCGCCCTGATGGGCTAAGACAAGCACTCACATTTGCCGGCATATGCATTTCATAACGAAATCCTCGTGGATGTCATAGTGCAGCGATCTAGTCAACAGCCAGACAGGCTATATTTGTGTTTGTATATGAGAGTTATTGCTTGATGATGCTTGATTTCTGGGTATGGCAGTGGATGAGTAAGTATGATACCCGAGGCGTCTGGTTAGATGAGGGTATGGAGGATGATAAGTGAAGTGGTAATCTAAAAGTAGACACCAACCCTATTATTGTAGACAATACTTTTT
>ENA-OUOY01000060-OUOY01000060.1-human-gut-metagenome-genome-assembly--contig:-NODE-60-length-91504-cov-18.396877_pt1 | contig 91504 bp, 78 predicted proteins | sample MGYA00237937_ERZ548767 | MGnify/ENA primary metagenome ERZ548767 (study PRJEB26490, sample SAMN05356887) | human gut metagenome | biome: terrestrial biome; feature: human-associated habitat; material... | reverse complement strand
TGATATCCTCAAGACCTGCGATCATTCTAAGAGTTGTTGACTTACCACATCCTGAAGGTCCAACGAAAATGATGAACTCCTTATCTTCAATTTCAAGGTTGAAATCCTTAACAGCATTAAATCCGTTAGGATATACCTTATAGATGTTCTTAAGTGATAAACTTGCCATTCTGCAAATACCTCCGTAAATATTATATAGTATTGTTTTATTTATTCATTCGTTCTGAACATAGTGTCATTTTACAACATTCCCCTTCTTTAAACCATATGATTATTGCCCAAAAAAAATTTTAATGTTTTGTTTGTTTTGTATACGACCGCAAAAAAACTAACATTTTGACGATTTTCGCATCGATTTAAGAAGATTTAAGACGAGAATTTTGTGAAACCTTCACCAAAAACCTCCGTTACCTGCCCTACAATCATAAAAGATTTTTCATCAATTGTCCTTATTTTATCCTTTAATTCTACTAATTGTCTACTTGACAAAACCGAAATTATCATTACACGCCCTTCATTCGTATAACCACCCTTTGTTTTCAATACTGTTACACCTCTTCCAATATCATTTATGATACAGGATTTGATCTCATCGCATCTGGAAGAAATAATGTAAACCAGTTTTCCATGTCTGATTCCCTGTACGATCATATCGGATAATTTTGTTGATATTACGATTGCAATAACAGCATACAGCATATTTTCCAGGCCAAATGCAATTCCGCCTGCTATTACGATCACTATGTCTATACCCCCAAGGAATAACGGCGCACCAATATCGTTTCTCATATGATTCAATATCAATGCCATAAGATCCACGCCGCCGGATGACGCATTCAGACGAAACATAAGACCATAAGCGCAACCAAATATAACTCCGCCAAGAATCATATTCAAAAGTCTGTCATGCGTTGCAAGCGGAAGTGCAGGAATAACTGCCAGAAATGCTGTAGAAATAACCGTTGTATATGCTGTCCTTATCATACTTTTTCTATCGAGCAGAAAATACCCCCATATAAATAGCGGAACATTGATAACCAAATTCGTCAACCAGACCGGAATTCCGGTTCCCATATTTTCCGTCAGATTTTCTATTATAATTCCTATTCCGGTCACGCCTCCGGGAACTATCTGCTCACTGTTAAAAATCCAAACAACACCCAGTGACATCAAAAACGCCGCCACCGTTAACAATACATACGTTTCTATCGTTTCTCGATTTTTGTTCATGCAACTGCCTTTCATACAATTTTTATATAGTATGTCCGATTTTTTTCGGCATAGTCACCATTGATTATAAATAGCAGTTATACACAAACATCCTTGCACCTGTAAAATATTCTTTATATATGATGACATTTAAAACAAAAAAAAGCAGGCACATCACATTTCTGTAATAACACCTGCTTCTCTGTCTGTATGAACAATCTGTATAGATAGGCAATCCGATCATCCTGCTGTTTAGTTTTTAATATCACTTGTTCCAACGATTACAATAATATCATATCCGTCAATCGGCACATCAAAATCGGATGCTGATAACGTATCTGTTGTTGACATTTCCGGTGATGAAAATTCCGCAGCAAGATCTGCTCCATCATATGAACCGGAGACGCATACCTTTGATGTCGCGATCGCCGACTGATTATAAGTACCAACTTCTACCGAAGTATATCCTTTACCCTCTAATGCGGTCTTCCATGCACCGGCAACTCCACTGGTTCCTGTTGCATTAATAACAAGGATTTTAGCATCTGTAGATGCAACCGCACCGGCTTCATCCGCTCCGTCCGATCCGCTGTTCTCGTCATCTCCATTATTAAACGTCGGATCATTTTCATCCTCTGCTTCCGTTACTATTTCTTTTCCTGTTGTCGTCTTCTTACTGTCTTTCAGAGAATTATTCTTTACTAATGTCTTTATAAGCAGTGCTCCTATTACAACAATGCCAACTGCAAGAATGATTACAACGGCTCTGAGCATTGTTTCCAGAAATAATCTCAATACTTTTTTACCCATTTTCTGGCCTCCATTTTATTTATAAAATATAATGCTTGTCCCGGAATATCCGTTCCGTTCTTTTTGTTAAACAGACTATCAATCCCGTGCATCACAAATGCACCAAAATCATTACTTTTCTGTACACCTTTATTGCACCTGAAAAATTACCTAATGAGTATACCAAACGTACTTTTAAATTTCAACCTGCATTTCTAATTTCTTATTTTCTCTGCCTGATAAATTCTGTCATTATAATTTCAAACCTTATTCCCCTCTTACTTTCTCCGAATAAAAATAAAGAGTCACTTGCGGGTCTTTCGCACCTACGCAAATTTGCAAGGCAATTAACTTCTTCACGAAGTGCGCACCCTCAGCAGAGCACTTTTTACTTTATAGGGCGATCTTGCCTATAAAGTAAAAAAGATTCCTATATAATATACATACAAGAATCTTTTATATATACTGTTATATAATTATCAAATCTGATAAACAGTCTGCTGCTTATTTCTGTACCCGTTTTTTTCCGCATACCTCACAAACGTCTCCACTGTTTACATGCCCACATCCCCAGCATGTCCATTCAACTGTTTCCGGCTCGCGCTTCGGCTGTTGGCTCGTTGTCATTGTAAAATTCTTTGATACGATCTCAACATTTCCATCTTTATCTACTGTTGTCTTTAGATCTGCCGATACGTTTGCTGCTACAACCTCGCCCTTTTTCTTTTTAATAAACTTTATTCCCATAATCTCTACCCCATATCTGCGCAACTTTGCATAGATTATTTTATAGCAATATGAACAATTTTTCAATAGAGAATTGGGGAAATTGCAAAACGTTTACCGATCTACTGCCAACCGCCATCAAAGGTCAGTATCTGTCCGGTCAGATAGCTGCCGGCATTTGCTACCGTTATGATAAATTCTGCAGCCTCTGTCTCTGTTCCCATCCTGCCAAACGGAATTTCCTCTTCCAATGCATTTTTTTCTTCCGATGACAAATGCCCGTTCATCGTAGTATCGATAGCTCCAAATGCGATTGCATTCACCGCTATACCGCTCGGTGCAAGCTCTTTCGCAAGAGCCTTTGTAAATGCATTGACCGCACCCTTGGTCGCTGAATACGCTACCTCACAGGAGGCTCCGACATTGCCCCATACAGATGAAATGTTGATAATACGTCCCTTATGTGCATGCACCATGTATGGCACAACCTGACGGCATGTGTTAAATACTGACGTTATATTCGTATCTATAATTCTTTCCCAGTCCGTTTCATCCATATCGGTCAGCAGCCCGACATAAGAAATTCCGGCATTATTGACCAACAGATCAATCTTCTTACCAAAATGTTCGATTACATGCTCTATAAACTGCCTTACAAATGTAAAATCTCCGGCATCACCGATCTCTGCATAACAATCTGTGCCCTGCGCAAGTATCTTCTGTTGAACCTCTTTCAGCTTTTCCGGATGACGAAATGACGTTATGGCTATTTTTTTATATTGTTGTGCAAGGGCTTCCGCCGTTGCTGCACCAATTCCTGTTGATGCCCCGATAACTATTGCTGTTTTCTGTTCCATTCTTTCTGTTCTCGCTGTTCTTTCTATTTAAAATGTGATACCCAACAGATTGATCAATAATCCCCAGCACACACTGGTAACATACAAGGTTCCAACGACCATAATGTTTTCTTTTAATCTGTGGCGGTTCATACGGAACAATACCAGAAGTCCTACGCCTGCACTGACAAGCAATCCTGACATCATTGCTCCGGAACTGAGCATTCCGTCCAGATAAAGCTCTGTAATGATAACAGACGGTGCACAGTTTGGTATCAGTCCAATCAGTGCTGCCATTGCTTCTCCAAGGAACGGTACATCACCAAGAAGTCTTCCAATCGCATCTTCCCCTGCGATACCGATAATAATATTTAACACAAAGGATACCGCCAGAATAAATACCGTAATCTTCAAGGTGTGCTTTAACGCCGACATCCAGATTCCATCCTCACAGTTGCAGTGTTCCTGCTCACACAGATCATGGATATGTTTTTCTTCTATATCCGTACCATCATAATGGATATGTCCATGATGTGTGTGTGTACTTTTTTCATCGTGGGTATGCATATTTTTTTCATCATGCACATGCACACTTTTTCCATTATGTGTATGAGTATCTTTATAATTATGTGTACATTCTGTATTGACTGTCTGTGCTGCCTGAACGGAATATCCAGAATGCTTCGAATATTTTTCTTTATCTGCACTGTCTGTATTTTTAGAATTATCGCTTTTTGAAGACGCTATATGCTTCGTTTTTCTTCCTGCCAGATATCTTCTGCGAATATATTTATTTGCAAGATCGACTGCATAACCTGTAACGATCGCAATACACATTTTTGCAAGCAGGATACGAATAATTGTACCGGCATTTACTGTATGCGAAATAAAGATTGGAAGCATCTCATCAGAGGTTGACATAAATACCGCAAGCACAACTCCTGCTGTGATCACACCACCACTGTAAAGGTTCGCTGCCACACAGGAAAATCCACACTGTGGGACGATTCCAAGTGCTCCACCTGCCAACGGACCAAACGCACCGGCAGACTGCATATATTGCTTCTGCTTTTCTTCTGTTCTCTGCTCCAACCATTCCATCAGCAGATATGTCACTAATAAAAATGGTATTAATTTTACACTATCGATCAGTGCATCTGAAAACGAATCAAATAACAATTCCATACTATCCATCTCATTCCTGAAAATATAATTTGCAACCAAGTTGCATTATCAGATTATAGCATTATTTTGCCCAATGTCAACTCCTATTATCAGAAATATTCAATTTTCAGCATGGAAATTCCTGTTATCTGGTTTTATTTTTCTGTTTCTTTTCTTTCTTACTGCATTCATCACAGACACCATATAAAATGGAATCCTTGCAGCAAAGTGTGAACCCATGATCAGACAAAATGTGCTCTGATATCTCTTTCATGAAATCACAGTCCAGATGGATGACCTTTCCACATTCGGAGCATTGCAGATGTAGATGTTTCTGACACCTGGATGGCTGTTCTACATACTGATATCCTGCTTTTTCGCCCTTATCAGCCACATATTTCATCAGTGTCTTCTCTGCGACCAGCTTATCCAGATATCGGTATACAGTTGTTTTATTTACCGAACACTCTTCCTGATCCATATGCCGTATAATATCCGACACATGAACGGCACGATCTTTATTCCGGATCAGATAATCAAGGATCATCTGTCTGCTCTTTGTCTGATATTCATGTTTACGTTCCATCTCAATTCCTGCTTTCTATCTGTTCTTAAGTCTCCACTATGTAAGCTGTTATTCTATACAGTATCGATCTGCTGTCACATTATCTGCTTTTTGTTACACATTCTATCTATACTTTATCTTCCTGCTGCATATTCTAATTACTGCTGCACATTGTCCTGCATCTGCACCGGTACTCCCTGATAATAAGGTGTATTCGGGATATTTCTGAGGTCCTGATTTCTCATATACTGAAGATATGCCAACCCCTCATCAGAATATCCAAATCTCGCATTTGGACATGCCTGTGCAAGTACATTCAACAACTCCTGTTTACTCTTTTTCCCTCTTGCCAGTACATTAATAGCAACACGGTTCTTTTGAAAACGATTTTCGATTACATATTCACTTCCGGTTGGAATAAAGTTCGTCGATGTAGTATGCAGATAAATCAGATATACATCCCAGAGCCAGGTCATCTGTGTCGGCTGCTTCTTATTCGCAAGCACCTTATCGGAAATCAATACATATTGGTCTTCATATATTATATGCGAATATAACTGGTCGGCCATCTCCAAAAGCTGCGGGTTATTTTTCAAATAGCCGGTTTTTTCAGGTCTTACAATATTACGAATCCCTATTATGATAAATACAATTCCTAATAATGCAAATAAACCAAACAAAATGATCATACCCATTCCGTCATCTGCATTATCTGACATCACACCTATTGTGATCAATCCGAAAATCAGCATTAACACCGCTCCGCCGACAACCGCTGTGATTCCACCTTTTTTTATTTTTGCCAGTACAATATCTCTCCCCATATCAAGATCCTCCTTTTTTATGTAAAAAACATACAATATCTATATTATACGAAAAGGTCTCCATAGATTCAATCAAAAACTTTCCATAAAAACATTATAGATTTTATCTGCATATTCCGAAATAAAGCGTTATAGAAATTACTTTTCTGCAATGTCTTTCTTGCAAAGAAAAACCCCGGAACCGCATATCACGATTCCGAGGTCTTATATTAACATTTACTATATAATAATTATTGTTAGATTTTGACCGGTATTTGATTAGCAAACACCCTGAGCAAGCATAGCTTCTACAACCTTTTCGAAACCGGCAATGTTAGCACCTGCAACATAGTCGCCTTCTACACCGTAACGCTTAGCAGCGTCGCTGATGTTTGCGTAGATTGTCTCCATGATTCCCTTTAACTTGCCGTCAACTTCTTCAAATGTCCATGAAAGTCTCTCTGAGTTCTGGCTCATTTCAAGTGCAGATGTAGCAACACCACCGGCGTTAGCAGCCTTACCACCTACGAATAATACGCCATTCTCCTGTAAGTACTTAGTAGCCTCTAATGTTGTAGGCATATTAGCACCCTCTGTTACAGAGATAACACCATTTGCAACTAATGCCTTAGCATCGTCTAAGTCTAACTCGTTCTGAGTAGCACATGGTAATGCGATATCACCCTTAACATTCCATACACCGTGCTCGCCGTTCTTCTTCTCATGGTATTCAGCGCTTGGTCTGGCTGCTGCGTACTCTGTAAGACGTGCTCTCTTAACTTCCTTAACTTCCTTAAGTAAGTCAACATCGATTCCTTCCGGATCATAGATCCAACCTGTTGAATCGGAGCATGTTACACACTTAGCGCCTAACTGATGTGCCTTCTGGATTGCGTAGATTGCAACGTTACCAGCACCAGATACGATACAAGTCTTACCAGCGATATCAATACCATGATCCTTTAATAATGCGTTTGTTAAGTATAATAAACCATATCCTGTAGCTTCTGTACGAGCAAGTGATCCACCATATGTAAGTCCCTTACCTGTAAGAACACCTTCGTAGGATCCACGGATTCTCTTATACTGTCCGAATAAGAAACCGATCTCTCTTCCGCCTGTTCCGATATCACCAGCAGGAACATCGACATCTGCTCCGATGTACTTGCAAAGCTCTGTCATAAAGCTCTGGCAGAATGCCATGATTTCTCTATCTGATTTGCCCTTAGGATCAAAATCAGAACCACCTTTACCACCACCGATTGGAAGTGTTGTCAGTGAATTCTTAAATACCTGCTCAAATCCAAGGAACTTGATAATACCTAAATTAACTGAAGGATGAAGTCTTAATCCTCCCTTGTATGGTCCAATAGAATTGTTAAACTGTACACGGAAACCTCTGTTTACCTGAACCTGTCCATTGTCATCTACCCAAGGTACTCTGAACATGATCTGTCTGTCCGGCTCTGTGATTCTTTCAAGAATCGCATTCTCTCTGTAGAGCTCCTCGTTTGCATCAATACAAGGTCTAAGTGAATCAAGAACCTCTGTTACTGCCTGTAAAAATTCTGGCTGGTCAGCATTTTTCTTCTTTACGATCTCCAGCACTTCATCAACGTATGACATCTTAAAATCCTCCTTAAATTAATTATAAGTAAATCGCATCTCTGCGAAATTCATTTGGAGTAGTATTTTCTCTTTAAGAAAATTTCCACTTAAGATTATAAACAATAGACTTGAATTTATCAAGTAAAAATATGATTTTTATGAATTTTTTTATCTTTTTAATGAAAAAGCAGGATTTTCTTAAGTTGCAATGCGCTAAAGTGCTAGCAAATTAGCGGGATTTACAGGTCTTCCATCTCTGCCTTGATCTCATCCTCCGTTGCTGCCATTGCCTGTAATGTCATGGTCAGAAGCTTCTCAAGCTCCCAGTTAAGCTGTGCAGCACCACGTTCAATCACTTCTCTGGAACAACCTGCGGCAAATCCCTTGCTCTTGTATTTTTTCTTCAGAGATTTCAGTTCCATATCCTTTGTACTCTTTGACGGACGCATCAATGCCGCTGCCCAGATCAGGCCTGTCAGTTCATCTGCTGCAAACAGAACCTTCTCCATCTCATGAACCGGCTCTACATCGATGGTTGTACCACATTCCACTGTAATTCCATAACCATGAGAACAGACCGCATGAATAATATCCTCTGACACACCACCATCTCTTAACAACTCCGGTGCTTTCAGACAATGCTCTGCCGGATACAGTTCAAAATCAATATCGTGAAGCAGCCCTACGATGCCCCAGTATTCAGCATCTTCACCATATCCAAGTTCATTTGCATACCATTTCATAACAGCCTCAACCGTAAGCGCATGTTGAATATGAAACGGATCCTTATTATATTTCTTCAGTAATTCAAACGCGTCATTTCTTGCAATATATTCCTTCACTGCCACAACCTCTTTTCAATATCTTTTTAAAAATTTTACACTCATTATCTCGTGAACACAGCTTACTCACTATTATAACGCATCTCAAAAAGGGCTTCATTATTTTTAATCGGTGTATAAATTCAAAAATAAATGGATGGTATTACTATTAAACGTCTTGCGTAATAATAGCTAATACCATCCTTTATTTTTGATTCAAAGATTAATTGAGTCCTTTGAGGTACTCGTCAATGCCCTTTGCTGCTGCCTTTCCGGCTCCCATAGCAAGGATAACTGTAGCTGCACCGGTAACTGCATCACCACCGGCATATACACCTGTCTTTGTGGTCTGTCCATTTGCCTCATCGGCAACGATACATTTCCACTTATTTGTATCAAGTCCCTTCGTTGTAGATGAGATCAATGGGTTTGGTGAAGTACCAAGTGACATGATAACTGCATCCACATCCATGACGAACTCAGAATCAGGAATCTCAACCGGTCTTCTTCTACCGGATGCATCCGGCTCACCAAGTTCCATCTTGACACATTTCATGCCCTTAACCCAGCCCTTTTCATCTTCAAGGATCTCAGTTGGATTTGTAAGGAGATCAAAAATGATTCCTTCTTCTTTTGCATGATGTACTTCTTCTACTCTGGCAGGAAGTTCTTCTTCACTACGTCTGTATACGATATGTGTCTCAGCGCCAAGTCGAAGTGCAGTTCTTGCAGCATCCATCGCTACGTTACCACCACCGACAACGGCAACCTTCTTACCAACCATGATAGGTGTGTTAGAGCCTTCCTTGTATGCCTTCATCAGGTTACTTCTTGTCAGGTACTCATTTGCTGAGAATACACCATTTGCATTCTCGCCCGGAATACCCATGAACTTAGGAAGTCCTGCACCGGAACCGATAAATACTGCTGAGAAGCCTTCCTCCTCCATTAATTCATCTATCGTTACAGATTTACCGACTACAACGTCAGTCTCAATCTTAACACCTAAGGATTTTACATTTTCGATTTCTTTCTTTACTACGCCATCTTTTGGAAGACGGAATTCAGGGATACCATAAACCAGTACGCCGCCTGTCTCATGAAGTGCTTCAAAGATTGTTACATCGTAACCCATCTTTGCAAGATCTCCTGCACAGGTAAGACCGGATGGACCGGAACCGATAACTGCAACCTTCTTGCCATTCTTCTCTGCTGCCGGTTCCGGCTTAATGCCATGCTCTCTTGCCCAGTCAGCAACAAAACGCTCCAGTTTACCGATAGATACAGGATCGCCCTTGATACCTCTGATACATTTACCTTCACACTGTGTCTCCTGTGGGCACACACGACCACATACAGCAGGGAGTGCTGATGATTTGCTGATCACCTGGAATGCCTCTGCAAATTCGCCCTTCTTTACATGAGCGATAAATCCAGGAATATCAATAGAAACAGGGCAACCCTTTACACACTGTGCATTCTTACAGCCGATACATCTTGCTGCTTCTGCCATTGCTTCTTCTTCATTATATCCATAACATACTTCTTCAAAATTCTTTGCACGAACCGCAGGTTCCTGTTCACGAACCGGTACTCTATTTAAAACGTCCATTATTTGTCACCTCCACACTGTCCGCATCCACCATGATGGGTGTCGCCTTCCTTGGCTGCAAGATATGCTCTGCCTTCCTGTGTCTTATAGATCTGCTGACGTTCCATAGCTTCTTCGAAGTTTACAAGGTGTCCGTCAAATTCAGGTCCGTCTACACATGCGAATTTTACTTCGCCGCCAACTGTTACTCGGCATGCACCACACATACCGGTACCATCTACCATGATCGGATTCAGGCTGACAACTGTAGGGATCTCAAGCTCTTTTGTAAGCTTACAAACGAACTTCATCATGATCATCGGTCCGATTGCTACGCATACATCATATTTGTTGCCTGCGTCTACAAGCTTCTGAATCTCATTTGTAACAACGCCCTTGCTTCCATATGAACCATCGTCTGTTGTAATGTAGAGATTTCCGGCAACTGCTCTCATCTTCTCTTCCAGAATGATAAGCTCTTTGGATCTTCCACCGATGATAACATCAGCAGCTACTCCATGCTCATGTAACCATTTTACCTGTGGATATACAGGTGCGGTTCCTACACCACCGGCTACAAATAATATCTTCTTATTCTTTAAAGTCTCTAAATCTTCTTCTACTAATTCTGATGGACGGCCAAGTGGTCCAACAAAATCTGTAAAGCTGTCTCCAGCCTTTAAATTCTTCATCATCTCTGTTGCTGCACCTACTACCTGGAATACGATAGTGATCGTGCCTGCTTCTCTTGAATAATCGCAGATTGTAAGAGGAATTCTCTCTCCATCTTCTGAGCCTCTTACGATTACAAACTGACCCGGAAGACAATTCTTTGCTACTCTTGGTGCTTCCACGTCCATAAGATAGATTGCATCTGTCAACGCTTCTGTTCTAACAATCTTAAACACGTTTTTATCCTTCCTTTCTCTTTTCCCGACTCTCCACACAAGACTCAGGAATACTACACTGCCGAAATCGCACAATATAGTCCATTATAGCATCTATTAACAAATACTGTAAAGGTGTAATTTTCAGGCATTTTCATATAATTTTTACGTTACTCCAAATCGGAAAACAGATCGCTTTCTATCTGACTGATGTCTTCAATCGGTATGATCGTGGCATCTGTCATGATCACCGCTCTCCTGTACAGATCGATCCGCTTAACGATACCGGAATGCGTAACATACTCTCCTCCGGCTTTTCTCTCATCCTGTACAAAATAAGTAATATCCACTAACTGTTCTGTACCTATATTTGATGAAATAATGTTTAGTTTCTCATTCAGTTCTTCCAACACTTCATCACTGAGCACCCGTTTCTCATCTGTCCGTCTGGCAGTCTCACGAATCGCCGCCGCATGTCCTGTCAATGCCGCAAACGGCGCAAATTGTGCCGCCCGGTCATAGAGTGACATCTGCGGATGTGTCTTTGAAACAGGATGTTCCAAATGAATGATATCATCATATTTATGGTTGTTCTGCTCCTGCATGTTATATATACCTCTTTATGCCTTATGTCCGCCGATCTGTGCATTTCTGTCTTTCGCCGTTGCTCCATCCTGCAGGTTCATCCCCTTCAGAATTGCATTTTTTCCATATTTTTTCTTAATACTGAGCATAGCTTCCTGCATGTGACGTTCCCGATCCAGATCTGCTTCCTCTTTTTCCCTTTGTTTTTTTACAGCCTCATAATCTGTAAAAAAATCAAGCTGCTCATACGCATCGTTATTCGCGACAGTATGTTCATCCACCAGTTTATTCGCGGTAATATTGATCCTCCGGATCAAAAGATCCTTGTCGACGATCCGGTCATACAGTTCCATTACCGCATCCATAAGCATCTGCGTCGATGAGGTCTGCCGCTTCAAATTGATCGTTCCATGCGCATGCTTCGGAACCTTTCGTCCATATCGATCCGTCGTAACCGCACCTTTATATCTCTTCTTTCTCGCCGGGTCTGTCAGATTATCAATATCATAACCGATCGTAAGCACGATCTGATCTGTAACAAGTCCCTTATCCACCAGATCAAGCGACATAAGATCAGTCATTTCCTTTACAACCAGCCTTGTCTTATCAAAATCATACGGACAATGCAGTACCTGTCCGGTGCAAATACTATTTGTCTCCGGTTTATATGCCTTGATCTGCTCCATCGTGCAAGGCTCATATCCCCATGCATGATCGATCAGCAGCTCTGCATTAATGCCAAATAGCTTATACAGTAAATCTTCATTATATAATTCATTTGTCTTTCCGACCGAGCATCTCGCCACATCGCCCATCGTATATAGTCCATATTCGGCTAATTTCTTCGCGTAGCCCTGACCGACACGCCAGAAATCTGTGATCGGCTTGTGACTCCAGAGCTTCCTGCGGTATGACATTTCATCCAACTCCGCGATCCGCACTCCATCCTTATCCGGTTCGATATGCTTCGCCACGATATCCATCGCGATCTTACAAAGATACAGATTGGTTCCAATTCCCGCCGTCGCTGTGATTCCTGTCGTCTTTAACACATCCTGTATCATCGTCATAGCAAGCTCTCTGGCTGTCATATGATAGGTATTCAGATAGCCGGTCACATCCATAAATACCTCATCCACCGAATAAATATGGATATCCTCCGGTGCAATGTATTTCAAATAAATGTCGTAGATCCGTGTACTGTATTCCATATAAAGCGCCATGCGCGGCGGAGCAATAATATAATCCAGCTGAAGAGTCGGATCTGTCCCCAGCTTCGTGCTGTCATCCGATGCTCCGGTAAAATGATGATCCGGTATATTCCGTCTTCTTATATTATTTGCTTCTCGCACCTTCTGAACAACCTCAAATAGTCTCGCCCTGCCCGGTATTCCATATGCCTTAAGGGATGGAGATACCGCAAGGCAGATCGTTTTCTCCGTCCGGCTCGGATCTGCCACTACCAGATTTGTCGTCAGGGGATCTCTGTTCCGCTCTCTACATTCTACGGAAGCATAGAAGGATTTCAGATCAATCGCTATATATGTTTTATGTTCTTCCATTTATCTATGCTCCTTTCGTATATCTTATCACCATCATCCGACGGTTGTTCTGCATTTATTCCACGCTTCAATTATATGTAAAATGGTTGGTTTTCTCAATGGGAAAATACGGATACCTAATAAAGCGCCGCCTGTTTTCGGTGCTATATCAAGGATATTATTGAGGCAAAAAAGTCCAGATACATCATTTCTGCCATATCCGGACTTCTATAAAATATACATGTTATCTGTTCTGCCGTCATCTCTCCAAGTCTGATTGTAACGGATATCAGAGGGAAAACAAGTTTATAATTTTTCACCCATACTTTTAGCAAAATACTATAAAGTGCAAGTTATTACATCCAGACATACCATTCATTACATTTACAAACTTTTTTCCTTTATTTCTGGTAAGCTGACCTTGTCGACAAAACAGGCGCCAGAAATTAAGAGGATAATAAATTTATGTACAATAGAAATAAAAACAATAATATCGTGACCACATCAGAATGTAACAGACCAAAGTCTTCTATTACAAATATCCAACAGCTTTTCCCATCCCGAACCAAAGATGAATGTCTGATGGAACTGAAAAAGAATCCATCCATTTATCGGACATATCTGAACTGGCCTGACAAATGGAAATCGCGTTTTCTGGAATTCATGGAAGGGAAGAAAAGTCTGCCATTGACCTATGATCCATTTTTCAAAAAGCTGTTCAACCCAGATATATACCCGGAACGATTATCACGACTGATCAGCAGTATCATCAGTACAAATGTAACCGTGAAGTGTATCCTGTCAAATGAGGACAGCATGCTGCCATCAACCTCTCTCCTGCTTATGGACATCATCGTCCAGTTAGAAGACGGATCGATTGCAAATGTCGAGATCCAAAAAATCCCATATACTTTCCCCGGTGAACGAATGTCCTGCTACTCTGCTGATCTTCTGCTCCGCCAGTACACCAGAGTAAAAGGGGAAAAGGGAAGTACATTTACCTATCAGGATCTGAAAAACGTTTATACAATCGTGATGTTTGAAAACAGCCCGAAAGAATGTAAGACTGCCGATCTGGCTGACATTTATCTGCATCATGGAAAAGCAGCATTTGATACCAGGATCGACCTTCGTCTTCTACAGGAATACTATGTCGTTGCCCTTGACGTCTTCCGAAAAAGTAAGTATTCTAAAGATATCAACGAACTTAACGCATGGTTATCCCTGTTGACGGCAACTACCATGGATGACCTTGCAGCACTGATATCCGACTATCCGTGGATGGAAACTATCTGCATGGATATGTCTGAGTATCTGTATCACCCGGAGGAGGTTGTTACCATGTTTTCTGAAACATTACGAAAATTGGATGAAAATACAGTCAACTACATGATCGATGAGCTGAAAAAAGAACGGGACGAAGCGGTTGCAGCTATGGCTGAAAAGGACGCAGAAATTGCTGCATTAAAGGCTCAGCTTGCTGCATTAAATAAATAGCATTTCACATCTTATAAAACATACCAAAACCCATGCCTGCTATAGCTTCATGTATCTCACATATCTATAACAGGCATGGGTTTTATAAATTTATTCCTAATTATTTAATCTTCCATGTCTTTACATATCCGATGGAACTCTTTTTTAATTTTTTCTTTATAGCTGTTTTTGCTTTCTTTGTACCTTTCACAGTAATGGCTGCTTTCTTATTAATGCCCTTGAATGCATTCTTACTGATGGTCTTAAGCTTTCCTGCTGTAATCGTGATCTTCTTCAGATTCCTACAACTAGCGAATGCTTCTTTACCGATCTTTGTTACGTTGCTTCCGATTGTAACCGTTGTCAGCTTCTTATTGCCCTTAAATGCCTTATCGGAAATGGCTGTTACCTTATAAGTAACACCTTTTACTTTTACAGTTGCCGGGATCGTAAGCTTCTTGGCTTTCTTATCGGTGAACTTCGTAATCGTAACGGTCGGATTCTTCTTCGACGATGAGGTTACCTTCACTTTGATCTTCTTGGAAGATACCGTAAGGGTTGTCCCCTTTTTCGCCGGAGTAGCCGGCTTGGTTACAGGTGCCGGCGTTGGATCCGGTGTTACTGGTGTTGGCGTCGGGGTCACTGGCGTTGGGTCTGGCATTACCGGGGTCGGATCCGGTGTCACGGGTGTCGGTACTGGCGTTACCGGCGTTGGATCCGGTGTCTCCCCTAGCAATTTCACAGGTATATTATTTTCTTTTGCATATTTACATGCTGCGGAATCTTTATAACAAGTAATTATAAGATTATCACAACCTAAAAATGCCTCGCTTTCTATATTTCTTACACTCTTTGGTATCATTATACTTGTTAAGTTATTACAGTTACAAAATGCTTCCCCCCCTATTCTTGTTACACCTTCCGGTATTGTTATACTTGTTAAACTGCTACAATCCTGAAATGCACCGTTTCCTATATCTGTCATACTTTCTGGTAATGTTACTTTTGTTAAGCCACTACATCCCCAAAATGTAGAAAAGTCTATTCTTGTTACACCTTCCGGTATTGTTATACTTGTTAAACTGCTACAACCCTGAAATGCGTGATATTCTATAGTTGTTACACTATCCGGTATTGTTATACTCTTTAAGGCACTACAACCACTAAATGCACCATTATATATCTCTACAAGACCGTTCGATAAAGTTATATCAGATAAACTACTACAGCATGAAAATGTACCGGTTCCTATACTTGTCACGCCTTCCGGTATTGTTATGCTTGTTAAACCACTACATTCCCCAAATGCATAACTTCCTATATGGGTCACAGCTTCCGGTATTGCTATATTTGTCAAACCACTACATCCTGAAAATGCATCGTTCCCTATACTTGTCACACCTTCCGGTATTGTTATATTTGTTAAACCACTGCAACCTGCGAATGCTCTTTCTTCTATTTTCGTTACACTATCTGGAATTACTGTTTTACTACATCCACTAATTAATGTATTGGTTACTGTATCAATGATAGCATTACAATTATCTCTACTATTATAGAACAGATTTCCTTTACTTACTATAATACTTTCCAGTTTATCACATCCCTCAAAAACACCTCGTCCTATATTATAAGCAATCTCCGGAATTACTATACTTGTTAAACTACTGCAATCTGAAAAAGCTCCATTTCCTATTTTTCTTACACTATTCGGCAATGTTATCTTTTCCAATCCACTACAACCAAAAAAAGCGGATTCCCCTATACTAATCCCCGCAGGTAATGTTATGCTTGTTAATCCACTACAGTTTCCAAATGCACCTCGTTCTATATTTGTCACACTCTCCGGTATTGTTATGCTTGTTAATCCACTACATCCCAAAAATGTAGAATCTCCTATACTCGTTACACCTTCTGGTAATATTATACTCGTTATATCACCACAGTCTTCAAATGCAAAGTCCCCTATACTGGTTACCTTCTTACCCTCAATTTCTCCCGGAATCACAAGCTCTGTCTTATCACCTGTATACCCGGTAATGGTAATTCCGTTTTCATTTTCTTCATATGTGAAATCGTCATATGACTCCGCCTGTACAGTCATACCGATTCCACCACACAGCAATACACACAGAACCAATCCCAATCCCGCATAGATCAGGCTTCTTATCTTTTTTTGTATCATTTTTCTTTTATCCTCCTCGCTCCTTGCAAATTTCTACAGTATCTTTACTTTTTATTTTTTGACCTGTTTTGTTTTCCCCTCACCCCTCGCATATTAATTTTTCATATTTCTTCAACAATATCTCTGCTCTATTTTCACAAGCCGGTATAGGCTGAAAAACGGCATAAACATTAAAAAAAAAAAAAGAGTCGTCAATATGCCAGAGGGAATTAATAAAAAATTTCTGTAAAAGTGCAAGTTATTACATCCAGACATACCATTCATTACATTTATGAACTTTTTCTTTTTTATTTCTGGTAAGCTGACCTTGTCGACAAAAAAGGCGCCAGAAATTAAATTAATGAAATACAATCCATAAAGGAGAAAAATATCTACTTATGACTTCAAATAGAAATGTAAATATCATAACAGATGAAAATAACAGAAAAATTGTTATCATTAATGATAAAAAATTTAAAGGACTAACAAAAGATGATTGGAAACAAATCGAAATATATCTTAAAGATTACATTTCCGACTGCTACGAAATTACAGAAACCTCAGAGTTTGTTTATATCGGACCAGACTTTCCATCCGAATATTCCGGATCAAATAGCCGACTCGCCTTAAAAGGCGCCAGGAAAAAAGCAAAAGCATCTGCTTCACAAGGAATTCCTGAACTAATACAAATTGCTCAAAATCCGAGATGGGAAGAAAACAAAGAAAGGAAACATATCAAGGACGCTAAATACGGCTGGTATCGATACGATATCAGATTTGGAATTCCTGTTTATGATGACAAAACCGGCCTTTTAATCAGATACAATATATTTACAGCCATTCTTCTAATAAAACACTCCGAAGATGGGAAAAAATATCTCCATGATATTACAACAATAAAAAAAGAAACGAGCAGCCCGCTTGAGTTATAAAACTGTACGGTGAAAACCCATTTCTTATTTTTAATGTTACTATTATATTTTACTCCTGTCAAGAGAAACCAAGGGAAAAGAATCCTATGGTCTGCTAACCGGCTTACACAATCACGCAACAGATCATAGGACTTTTTTGTTTCTAATCATCTTTTTTATATTTCATCTTTTTGCTGTAAGTATATATCTGTAATCACCCACTCCGGTTCTACGATATACTCCAGCTTACCATCATATTTCTTTACAACACGGCGCATACTTTCTATTCCATATCCATGATATTCACTATCCTTCTTTGTTGTTTCAAAATCTCCTTTTGAAAGTGCTTTATATCTTGTACTATCATATGTATTCTTAATCTCAAAATGAATCATGTTCTCATAACTTGCAGCTTTGAACAGAACGCACTTATCACCATTACTATGTAAACAGGCTTCCGCTGCGTTTTCCAAACCATTCGAAAGCAGTCCGCTCAAGTCAACATCCTGAATCATTAATTTTCGTGGCAACTTACCTTCACAATGGAACTTAACATCTGAATAAACCTCTTTCGCAACAATTCCATTTATGATGGCATCCACCATATAATTTCCGGTATATAGCACATTTTTCTTCTTCAGATCTTCATCCTGTTCCGAAAGCTGTGCCAGGTAATCTTTTATTTCCTCCAAGTCTCCTTTAGAAGCCAATTCACTAAGAACCGCCCTATGATGTCTATTATCATGACGATATTGCCGCATATCATCATCCATCATTTCCATATTAGCATATAACGCCAATCGCAAGCCGTCGTTCTCTTCCTGAACTTCAATATTCTTTGTTTTCAGATCATTTTCTTTTTTCAAATGGTTGGAATATAGGAAAAAGGCAAGGATGCAGGATATTGTAAGTAATATAAAAAATATAAGTGTAATATTAAGTCTATTCTGATAACTTGGTTCTCCATAAGTTCTAAAAACAGTGAAAGCAATTAAAACAATATAAAATCCTAACATTGCTCCAATTAACAACATACTTTGAACTATTTGGAGCTTTCTCTCAAACCAATTTCCTATAGCCTTTTTTCTACATATAATCGCTATAATTATAATAATAAGCTCTGCAAATATACTTTCAAGTAACTTTAAATCACCTGGATTATACGCATAATACCAAATCGCATTTTTCTTTATTGCAATTCCCATCAGGAAATAACATATCGTATCCAAATAATTTATGAAAATCCACGTCAATAAAAATAAAATAACTTTATTCTTCCATTTCCCTATAATTATTATTCCTAAAATGATAAGAATAGCAAAAACTGAAAATATCGCACTATCGCTTTTCAAACCAAAAGTTTGAATTAACAGCAAAAGAGCCAACGCCAAAATACCAAAAATTATTCTATTGTTTTTGTACATTTTTCCGCGAAAAATAAATAGAAACACTGTAAAATACTTAATAATTTCAAACATATTAATTAAAAACAACATATCTACACTAACCCCATTTCATTTTCTTTTGACAATAATTCCAATAAAACTCTTTACATCTGTTCAAATTCGAACGAGGAATATTTAGACTCTTTCCAATTTTTAATTCTATGTTTTTACTTATTCTTTTTATGTATGCCATGTTTACAATTATACTTTTACTAATTCGTAAAAAATCTGTTCCTAGTACATTTTCCCATTCTCTTAATGACTTACGAACCAATTTTCTCTCAGTTTCAAATTTTCCATCTGGTTTCTCATCTATCACGTATTCCAAATAAGAATAAACATGTTCTGCCGTAATAGTTATAATTTTGTCTTTACAAATAAATAAATTTTCTTGATCTCCCTTAATGCATAAAACTTCGCGATTACTGACTTCTTGTTCAAAAAGTTTCAATTTATCAACCAGCTTATTTTTATCATTCAAAAAACTAACTTTATCAACAAATCCTATCACATATCTTCCAAATGCTTCCTGCACAAGCTCGTCATGACTTGTCAGATAAATAATACTGCTTCCATACCTGTATCGTTCTAACTCTTTTCTAAGCCATAAGCCATCCCTGCCCGGCATTTCTATATCTAATATAAAGAGATCAATATCCCCCTCTATCTTATCAAGATTTTTCAATAAACTCTCCGCCGACTGGAATCCATATAATTTGACATCCGGAGATAAACATTCTCTGCATATCGATCCTACATCTTCAATTACTTTTCTTTCATCATCACAAATGACGATATTCATCTTTTGCCCCTTTCCCTTCATACTTAAGTTATATAAAATAATAAATTGTTTTCTTCCTTTTTACAATAATAACTTTGTTATTCGACATTCTTAGACAAAAATAGTCAAAAAAAATAGCTCAGGAGTTCCTGAACTATTTTTCCAGTTGATGCATCCATCAACTGCCGCAGTCTATATTGTTTTTTATACTTAGCTATATCTCTTAGGTGCATCTTTTTATTATAGAACATCCCTTTCCGGCAAATACTTTGCCCACCCCTTTATTCTATAATAAATAGTCATCTCTAGCTGCATATATTGAATACAAATATAGCTTCATATTTTTTCCGAACAAACACTTTTATATGTGCTATATTTTTTTACTTTCCCCAACCTACAAATCTTTTTAACCACTCTAAGATATCAAGTCCATACAACATGAATTTCCCCTTTCCCTTTAGGCGCCATCAGTTGTTTGTTTCGTACGATGGTTTCAGTTTAAAGGGATAAAGTGGTATTTTCTATTTATTTGTTCTGAACTGTCGTTTTTTGTTCTGTAGCAAAAAAATCATGTATAAACAATGACTATATTTTGTTATTTTATCTTCTTTAGTAAAAATGTGTCTCGGATCATTCCTTACTGCTGCCTTGTACTGTGTATCTCCCGTATTTATCGGAAGTTCTGTTGCTTCTGCGTAAAGGTTCGATATTCCTGTTTTTATCTCACTTGAGAATTTTGTCAGTTTGATTCGCTATATCTACTACTCCCATAGCACGGCTGTTCTACTTGATTATGTTAAGAAAGTAAACGATAAAGAATCATCATTATAAAAAGGAAAATAACATTTGCAACTGTAAATTCCAGAAAATATCTGCCACGGAACGAGCGGTCTTCTCTCGCAACATATTTGAAACTGATCAGACTTGCCATTGATGCTATCAAAGTACCAAGTCCTCCGAGATTTGTTCCGATCACCAGCTCCCGAATATGGTCCGTGAATCCGGATAACAGAATCGCAGCCGGAACATTACTCATTACCTGACTTGCTATTACCGAAGTGACCACCTCCCGTCCGGTCAATATATCCGAAAGCAGTTGACTGAATGCCGGGATACGTCCAAGATTACCGATGAATATAAATAACGCGATAAAAATACATAACAGAGAATAATCAACCTGTGTCAGGATTTTCCGGTCACGCAGAAGCAAATATAAAAATACTAACGCGAAAGGCACACCATACGGAAGAATATGTGAAACCGCAAGCAGACTTATGACAAACAGAATAATATATGCTGTAAATTTTTCAATCCATTCCGCATCCTTTTTCCCCCATTTTGAACCGGAAGCACCCAACGGATCTTTCTGTCTTTTCGTTGAAGCTTTATCTTCAGCAGAGTCTAAGCCTTTATTCTGCTTTATTTCTGTCTTCTCTTCATGACTTAACTTTCTTTTTCGAACCATGGATGCCAGACCGATCCATGCCATTAACAAAGCAAATGCGCAGACTGTATACGGCAGCATGATCTTTAAAAACTCCGCAATACCTATACCTGCTTTTCCATACAAATACAGATTCTGAGGATTACCAAGAGGTGTCAACATACTGCCAAGATTCGCCGCAATCGTCTGCATGACAATTACTTTTAGCATCCATTTGCTATCAGTGTCCGGGTTCAGTTTCTTCATTATTATAATTGCAAACGGCACAAATGTAATAAGTGATACATCATTTGTTATAAACATCGACATAAAGAAACACAAGCATACAAGGATTACCGTTACTCCTCCGATCCCATGCACCTTTGCTAACAGCCGTTCTGCTAATTTATCAAACACATCAATATTCCTCAAGCCGGCAACGATACTCATAAGGCAGAACAGGATCGCCAGTGTCCGGAAATCAATATACGAAATATATTCTCTGTCAGGGGCTACAAAAAATACTGACATCACTGCCAGTACGACCGCGATCGATAAAACGGTTTCCTTCTTTATAAAATATAAAATCTTTTTCATTCTTCTAATCCTCTTAACACATATTTTCTGCCTGCACTATTGTACTGCATTCCCTTTCGTCTCACAACCTGTAATTCTGCAATTTATGATCAAGTCTTCCTTATATTTTAGATGCTTTTTTACCGGAAATATTTTATACTCTACATATAAATATTTACAAAAGCGTTCCTGTATTGGTAGTATCAACAGGTTAAAGCTCATAATCTACACAAGCTGTACAAATATTAATAAGGGAGGGCATGCATATGAATCTCAAAGACAAAACACTCTGGCAGAGAAATGCTGCTGCGATCGGCGGCATGGTTTTATTTGCCGCCGGAATCAACTTCTTTATCGTCCCCGCCAGTCTGTATAACGGCGGTGTCCTTGGTATCAGCCAGATCATACGAACCTTACTGATCCAAGTATTTCCATCGCTTGCATCGGGAACCGATATCGCAGGTATTATCAACTTTATCTTAAATATACCTTTATTTATCATGGCATATATCTCAATCGGCAAAAGTTTCTTCAGCCGGACACTGGTCTGCCTGATCAGTCAGACGATATTCTTAAGTATATTTCCAATTCCGGCTACACCTCTGGTCAATGACAGCCTGACTGCCAGCATTATGGGTGGACTTCTCGCCGGTACAGGAATCGGTATCTCCTTACGCTCCGGCGGCTCCAGTGGCGGTATGGATATCGTCGGTATGTTCTTTACCAAGAAATACAAAAATTTCAGCGTGGGAAAGGTATCTTTGACAGTCAATGCTGTTGTCTACGGCATCTGTGCGATCCTTTTTGGTATCCCGACAGCCGTATACAGCATTATCTATTCCGCTGTCAGTACTCTGATGACTGACAAAGCACATACGCAGAACATCAATACCGAAGTTGTGATCTATACAAAAGAAGAACCGGAAGCCATCCTTGATTACATCGTAAACGAATTTCACCGGGATGCAACCTGGTGGGAGGCGCGTGGTGGTTATACCGAAGAAACAACTTATATGATCGTTACGATCCTTTCCAAATATGAATGTGTTCATCTCCGCCGTGGACTGAAAAATATCGATGAACATGCCTTTGTTGTTGTAAAAGAAGGTATGCATATTGGCGGAAAATACGAAAAGCATTTATAAAACCTGCATAAAACCTGTAATTTTCAGCATTTTTTTGCATATATAAATTGCATTTTTCAAAACACAATGGTATATTTATTCAGAAAAGAATGAAAGGAAGTAATGAAAATGAAACTTAAAAAATTTTTAGCAATTACTATGTCTGCAGCCCTAGCTATGACTGCATTAACAGCATGCGGAAGCAAAACTGACGACAGCAAATCTTCTGATAAGAAGACTGCTAAGGTTATCGAGATCGACCTCACAGATGAGGAATACGCTTTCGGCGTTGACAAAACACAGCCTGACTTATTAAAGGAGGTTAATACATTTATCGCAGATATGAATTCAGATGGCACATTTGAAGAGATCTGCAACCACTACTTCGGTGATGGCGAGCCTGTTGCTGTTGAATCAGCTACATTAGACTCAAGCAAGGATCAGTTAGTTGTAGCAACAAACGCTGCATTCGAACCGTTTGAGTATACAAAGGGTGAGAACTACTACGGAATCGATATGGAGATCGCTAAAGCACTTGCTGACAAGCTCGGTAAGGAGCTGGTTATCCAGAACATGGATTTCGATGCTGTATGTCTCTCCGTTGGTCAGCAGAAATGTGATATCGCTATGGCCGGTCTTACAATCAAGCCGGATCGTGAAGAATATGTAGCTTTCTCAGATTCTTACTACAAGGCTTCCCAGAAGTTGATCGTTCCATCAGACAACACAGAATTTGACGAATGTAAGACTGCCGATGATGTAAATGCAATCCTTAACGCTAAGGATTCAAGCAGCAAGATTGGTTTCCAGACAGGTACAACCGGACAGTTCTACTGCGAAGGTGATGATGACTGGGGATTCGCTGGTCTTAAGATGACATCTACCGGTTATAAGAACGGTTCACTTGCAGTTCAGGATTTATTAAACGGAAATTTAAATTATGTTATCATCGATTCAGCTCCTGCTGCTGCCATTACAAAATCATTAAATGCTATGCAGTAAAAATATGCTATAAGAATCACGCGTTTCTCGCGTGAAGAAAATATATGGTAACAGGTAATTGTAAATTGCTAAAACAGTTCTGCTGATTCAGTGTATCTATATTTTACAATTACCTGTTATCTGATAGATATTGAAAGGATATTTCATGGGAGACATTTCAAGTAAAATACAAAAGTTCATAGAAATATTCATTGATAACAGAGGATATGTAAAGGTTGTTGAAGGTCTGAAGAATACCGTTATCATCGCCATAACCGGTCTGATCATCGGTATTTTGATCGGAACCATCATTGCAACTGTCCGCGTCATTCCAAAATATAAACGGCTGCCACGAGTTTTAGATGCAATCTGCAGCGTCTATGTCGGATTCTTCCGTGGAACTCCTATGGTCGTGCAGTTACTGCTGTTTTACTATGTTCTGCTCCCTATCGTAGGAGGTCATATGAGCGGTGTACAGGTATCAATGCTTGTATTTGGTCTAAACAGTGGTGCTTATATTTCCGAAATCATGCGAAGCGGTATCCTTTCTGTGGATCCCGGACAGATGGAAGGCGGACGTGCCATGGGCCTTAGCTTTGCGACGACCATGCGTAAGATTGTGATTCCTCAGGCAGTTAAAAACATCCTTCCTACTCTGGGAAATGAATTTATATCTTTGATCAAGGAAACATCTGTTGTAAGCTTTGTTGGTGCTACTGACTTATATGTAGCATTTAACTATATTGGTAGTAACAGCTACGAATTCATGATCCCATATCTGGTTATGGCACTGATCTACATTGTGATGGTGCTTCTGATCAGCCTTGGTATCAAACTTATGGAAAGGAGCCTGAGAAAGAGTGATAGACGTCATTAATCTTGAAAAACACTTTGGTGACAATGAAGTTTTACGAGGCATCAATGTCACAATCGATAAAGGCGATATAATGGTTGTAATCGGTCCTTCAGGTTCTGGTAAAAGTACATTTCTTCGCTGTTTAAATTGTATGGAAGACCCAACAGGCGGTCAGATCATCTTCAATGGTGTCGATATTGCAGACCCAAAGGTTGATATCAACATCCACCGTCGTCATATGGGAATGGTATTCCAACATTTTAATCTGTATAACAACAAAACCGTTATTCAGAATATCATGCTTGCTCCTGTACTGGTGCGTTGTCAGGATCTGAAAAAAGCGAAGCGTCATAATCGTATGCTTCCGCTTACGAACCTGTTCCGCAAAGAGAAGCAGGAGAAAATAGAGATTACAACAAGTAAATCTCAGATCGTTGCCGAGGCAAGAGCAAAGGCAGAAGAACTTCTGAAACGGATCGGTCTGGAAGATAAAGCAGATGTATATCCTTCTACCTTATCCGGTGGTCAGAAACAGCGAGTTGCCATCATCCGTGCTCTTGCTATGAATCCGGATGTGATCCTATTCGATGAACCGACTTCTGCTCTTGATCCTGAAATGGTTGGAGAAGTTCTCGACCTGATGAAGGATCTTGCAAAAGAGGGAATGACCATGATCGTGGTTACTCATGAAATGGGATTTGCAAAGGAGGTTGCCAATAAAGTCCTCTTCATCGATGAGGGACAGATTCTTGAAACCGGCACGCCGGAAGAATTCTTTGGCAATCCGAAGAATCCTCGACTGAAGGATTTCCTTTCGAAAGTATTATAGACCGGCTTGGCATTATAAATAAAAGATGATAGATACTCTTTGTTACGCAAAACGCTCTCGCTCTATTTTCACGTAACGGTACTAAGCTCCCGCTTATGCGGATCGCTAAGAACCGACGTTCAAATAGGTTTGCTTCACAAAAATATCTATCATCTTTTATTTATATCCACTTTAATGGCTTTAACTTCATATATTAATATGTACAAACCTACACCAGCGCGAATAACTGAGAACTTAGCGAGGCTTCCGCCGAGGTTAGTTCGAAGTTACACAGCGTGGGCAGGCTTACTTCATAATAGTAATACCCTCTTCCATTTTTGTTTCCACTTCTCAATAGTAAATACATTTCATTATCGCTAAAGACCGACGTGAATAACTGAATGTTAACAAAAAATAATACAGGGAGCGTATATACATTGTGAAGCAAACCTTTCTACACGTCGGTACTTAACGATTCACCGTCAGGTGAAGAGTTTAGAACCGCTACGTGTAGAATAGAACGCGAGTGTTTTGCGGAACAATGTTATATATGACCCCTGTATTATTTTTTGTTAACACTATTTCTTTAATGCTTCCTCCAGGGTATGCCAGCCAAGGACTGCGCATTTTACACGGGCAGGCATATGGGAGATATCTTTTAAGGCGGAGGCCTCTTCCAGTTCATCGATCTCTTCATCGGTCGCTTCGCCCTGTATCATCTTTAAGAAAAGTTTTCCAAGCTTCAACGCTTCTTCCTCGGTCTTTCCGACGATCATGCCAAGCATGATATCAGCGGACGCCTGTGAGATCGCACAACCGTCTCCGACAAATGCTCCGTCTTCGATGATTCCGTTTTCTACTTTTAATTTCAACCAGATATCATCCCCACAGTTCGGGTTTACACCTTCCAGTACAATGTTCGCATCCGGAAGATCATGCTTGAATTCCGGTCGGATATTGTGTTCCGTCAGGATTTCATTATAAAAACTTCTATTCTCCATATCCCATTCTCCTTCTGACATTTGCAACACTCTCTACAAATGCATCGACTTCTTCTATCGTATTGTAGAACATAAAGCTGGCTCTTGTTGTATTATACACCTTCAGATAAGTAAGTAATGGCTGTGCGCAATGGTGCCCTGCACGGACATCGATACCATCTGCTGCCATGATCTCACTGACATCATGTGGATGTACATTGTCGATCGTAAATGCCACAATACCGGTATGGTTTGCAGGATCTTCTGAGCCGATCACATGAACATGCGGAATCTTTGCAAGTCCTTCCATCGCATGTCGGGTCAGTTCCAGTTCTCTCTGCTCGATTGTCTCAAATCCAATCTTATTAATATATGAAATTGCGGCTGCAAGTCCGGCTGCACCGGCTGCATTTACAGTTCCTGCCTCAAACTTATGCGGAAGCTCAGCCCATACCGCTCCTTCTGTCGTTACGGACTGGATCATCTCGCCACCTGTCATAAATGGCGGCATCTCTTCCAGTAATGCTTCTTTTCCATATAACACGCCGATACCCATCGGTCCCATCAGCTTATGACCGGAAAATGCAAGGAAATCTGCATCCAGATCTTTGACGTCGATCGGCATATGCGGTGCACTCTGTGCTGCATCTACTACAATGACCGCGCCGACTGCATGTGCAAGCTTTGAAATCTTCTTGATTGGATTCACACAACCGAGAACATTGGATACCTGTCCGATCGCTACAAGCTTTGTCTTCTCATTGATTCCTGCTGCAAGTGTCTCATCTGTCAAAGTACCGTCCTTCTCACAGTTCAGATACCGGACCGTTGCACCTGTCATTCTCGCTGCCATCTGCCATGGGAGAATGTTGCTGTGATGTTCCATGATGCTGACTGCGATCTCATCTCCTGCTTTCAAATGACTGCATGCATAGCTGTATGCAACAAGGTTCAGACTCTCTGTTGTATTTCTTGTAAAGATGATTTCTTTTTCAGAATCCGCATGAATAAAATCACGCACAACTTTTCTGGCATCTTCATATGCTTCTGTTGCTGCAAGGCTCAGCGGATAGAAGCCACGAAGCGGATTTGCATTGCTTTCTTCATAAAAACGCTTCTCCGCTTCAATTACAACTGCCGGCTTCTGTGCTGTAGCTGCATTGTCTATATAAATGGTTTTATTTGTCTGTAATAACGGAAAATCCTCTTTATAATTCTTTTCTATCATCTGCCATTACCTCCGCAAGCTGTGCTTCTACCAGCTTCTGTGTCTGCTCATCTCCTATGTGGCGATATAACATCTCGAATTTGCCGCGGGTCATGATATCCTCCGCAGTCTCCTTGTCGATGCCTCTTGATTCAAAATAAAATAATGTCTCCTCATCCAGTTCACCGATCGTTGCACCGTGAGAACCTTCTACATCCTCCTCTGCACAGAGAATGACCGGGATTGTCTTATTGATCACATCATCACCAAGCAGGAGTACATTTTCTGTCTCCGCACCTGTGGATTCGGATGCACCGTTCTTGAAATCGATCGTTCCACGAAATACTTTCTCTGCTGCATCCTTTAAGGTTCCATCTACCTGGATCTCACAATTCGTCTTCTTACCGAAGTGATTTATGATCAGGTTCACATCAATCTTCTGTGTCTTCTGTCCAAGGTAGCCGATCTCGACCTGTGTATCTGCTCCTGTACCCTTAAGATCTGTACGGATTCCGTTATAGAGATCACCTTTTCCGATAAAGATCTGAAGGATATCGAACTTTGCATTTTCATCGCAGACACAACCGATATCATTTAACAGAGTCTGTTCTTCATCCTGCATAAATACCTGTACCAGACGAACACGGCTGTCTTTCTTTGCCTGTATCATCGTACGATATGCCAGTGAACCTGCCTGCGCACTTTTCTTTGTAAATGTCTCAATTATGGTTGTATCCGTACCTTCTTCTGCCGTCAGATAACATGCACCTGCCGCAGACGCTACTGTCGTTCCATCAACAGCCAGACGGATCGTTGCCTTTGCGTCTTTGTCCGAAGCAGTCAGAACTGTTTTTTCTGTCTGCGCATCTGCAAAGATCGAATCTGCCTCTCTGCCTGCTCCACTCTCAACTGTGGCAAATTCTGCTGCATCCCCGGATATCAGGCTGTTTGTCTCTTTATCCTCAAATGCTTCCTCTACCGTCACCTTACATGGTGCTATATCAGGATTCCATGAAACCTTTGTATCATTCATATGAAGCCAGTACCATGTCTTGGATGGAAGTTTATTAATATTGATCGTATTCTTGTCCATTGCTCATTTCCTCCTAACCTATACTGCCCTTCATTTCCAGACGGATCAGATTGTTCATTTCCAAAGCGTATTCCAATGGAAGCTCCTTTGATACGTTGTCCGCAAATCCACTAACGATACAAGCTCTGGCATCTTCCTCGCTCATACCACGGGACATCAGATAGAATACTGCATCATCACTGATACTGCCGATCTGTGCCTCATGTCCGACATTTGCCTTTCTGGTGCGGATATCCATTGCCGGGATCGTATCAGATCTTGAGATGGAATCCAGCATCAGCGACTGACAGGATACTGCTGCCTTGGCATTCTCTGCTTCCTTTGCTACTACAACGGAAGAACGGAAAGTACTGATACCGCCATCCTTTGAAATAGATCTTGTATTAATGTAAGAACTGGTATCCGGTGCACTGTGAACGACCTTTGCTCCGGTATCCAGATTCTGTCCTTTTCCGGCAAACGTAATACCGGTAAATTCCATCTTCGCACCCTTTCCTTTCAGGATACTCATTGGATACAGATAGGATACATGCGATCCGAAGGATCCGGAAACCCATTCGATCGTTCCGCCCTCTTCTACAACTGCTCGTTTTGTATTCAGGTTATACATATTCTTTGACCAGTTCTCGATCGTCGAATAACGAAGCTTCGCATTCTTACCGACAAATAATTCCACACATCCGGCATGGAGATTTGCCACGTTATATTTTGGTGCAGAACAGCCTTCGATGAAATGAAGATCCGCGCCCTCATCCACGATGATAAGGGTATGTTCAAACTGTCCGGCTCCCGGTGCATTCAGACGAAAATAAGACTGCAACGGAATCTCTACGGATACTCCCTTTGGCACATATACAAAGGAACCGCCTGACCATACAGCACCATGAAGAGCTGCGAACTTGTGGTCATTGGGACGAACCAGCTTCATAAAATGCTTTCTTACCATATCTGCATATTCGCCATTTAATGCACTCTCCATATCGGTATATACAACGCCCTTTTCAGCTACCTCCTGACGGACATTGTGGTATACCAGCTCGGAATCATACTGTGCTCCGACACCTGCAAGAGATTTTCTCTCTGCCTGTGGGATGCCCAGTCGTTCAAATGTATTCTTGATATCTTCCGGCACATCAGACCATTTTGCTTTCATATTTGTATTTGGTCTGACATAGGTTACGATGTTGTCCATATTCAGACCTTCAATCGATGGTCCCCAGTCCGGTACTTCCATATTATTATAGATCTGCAGGGATTCCAGACGGAAGGTCTGCATCCATGCCGGATCATGTTTCTCTTTCGAAAGCTGCTCAACAATCTCTGGCGTCAGTCCTGCCTTGATCTTATAAGCATCTTTTTCATCATCTTTGAAGTCATATATATTTCTGTCTATGTCTTCTACATATGTTTTTTCTTTCATATCTATCGGATGCTCCTTTCAAAGACTACTGATTCTGCTCTGTCTTCTCATATTTTGCAAATCCATTCCGGTTGATCTCCTCTACCAGAGATGCATCACCGGTCTGTATAATCTTACCTTCTACCATAACGTGTGTATGATCAACAGATAAGGACTCCAGGATCTTCGTACTATGGGTAATGATCAGAAGACTGCCCTTGCAATTCTTCTGGTATTCTTCGATACCGGCAGATACTGTTCTTACAGCATCAACGTCCAGACCGGAATCTGTCTCATCAAGGATTGCAAGTGAAGGCTTCAGCATCAGGAGCTGTAAGATCTCTGCCTTCTTTTTCTCACCACCGGAAAATCCGACATTCAGATCACGCTCTGCATAGGATGGATCCATCTGAAGGATCTCCATTGTACGCTCCAGCTCTTTCTTGAAATCATATAAACGCTGTCTTTTTCCTGTCTTCTGTTCCAATGCATTTCTGATAAATGAACTTAAAGTCACACCCGGAACCTCTAATGGATTCTGGAAGGACAGGAAGATTCCTGCTTTCGCCCGCTCATTGACAGGAGCCTCTGTAATATTTTTACCCTGAAACCAGATTTCTCCGCTCTTTATAGTGTATCTTGGATTTCCCATGAGTGCATAGCCAAGTGTTGATTTACCTGTTCCGTTTGGCCCCATGAGAACGTGCGTCTCACCTTTTCCGATTGACAGATCTACACCGTGAAGGATCTGCTTCTCCTCTACATCTACATACAAATTCTTTACATTTAATAACTGTTTCTCTGACATATTCGTGCCTCCTGTATATTCATCTATTCTTTCACTGTTTGTCCGGCTTTTCCTGCCACATCGGCAAGTGTCATATTATCAAAATAATTATTGATCAGATCGGCAAGTCCTTGCCAGATCGGTAATGTATAACATAATTCCGACCGGTCACATGGTACTGAATCATCCTTCAGGCAGGATACCGGTGCAAGGGTCCCTTCGGTCAGCTTGAGGATCTCTCCCACACTGTATTCCTCCGGTTCTCTGGTCAGACGATAGCCACCTCCATGTCCGCTTGCCGCTTCGATCAGATGTGCTTTTGACAGCATCCGGGTGATACTTTCCAGATATTTCTGTGACAGCTCTTCGTGTTGTGATATTTCTTTTAATGGTATAAAACTGCCATCATGATTTACCGCCAGATAAACCATAACGCGTAATGCATACCGTCCTTTTGACGAGATGACCATAGTATTTCTCCCTCTTTCCAAATTATGCTACAAAGATAATATTCCTATTCACCTACCATGTCAATAGGTGAATAATATTTTTGTTGCTTTTTCGACTGTAAACCTTTAAACTGGAACAGTATGAGTAATATATAGAAAGCAGTTATTTAACTGAGATAAGGTTAGTTTATGAGTAATAAAAATACGAAAAGTTTTGGAAGCAGATGGGGGTTCATTCTAGCTTCTGTTGGTTCTGCCGTTGGTATGGCAAATGTCTGGGGATTTCCAAATAAATTGGGAAGTAATGGTGGCGGTGCATTTCTGCTGATCTACCTGCTTTTTATCTTTATATTCAGCTATGTGGCACTTCCGACCGAATTTGCGATCGGACGGAGAGCCGGAACAGGAACACTTGGTGCTTATAAATATGCATGGGAAACAAGAGGTAAAAAAGCCGGTACTGCAGGTGGACTGCTTGGCTGGCTTCCACTTGCAGGCTCCTTATGTATCGCGATCGGTTATGCGATCATCGTTTCGTATATTTTAAAAGCCTTCCTTGATTCTCTGATCGGAACTTTAATGCATGAAGATACAGCAGCCTGGTTTGATTCATTTTCATCCAAACCGTTCTCCGTGATCCCGCTTCACATTATCGTGGTAGCCGGAACGCTTCTGACTCTGTTCTTCGGTGCACATAGTATAGAAAAGACAAATAAGATCATGATGCCGTTATTCTTCATCATTTTTCTGATCCTTGCAGTCCGTGTTGCTATGCTTCCGGGCGCAGCAGAAGGATATAAATTCATGTTCACACCGGACTGGTCAAAGCTTGCTGATCCTATGATCTGGATCTGGGCAATGGGACAGGCATTCTTCTCCCTGTCAGTTACGGGAAGCGGCATGATCGTCTATGGTGCTTATCTGTCAAAGGATGAAGATGTTGTAGGAGTTGCAAAACATACCGCGATCTTTGATACGATCGCTGCCGTTGTCGCAGCACTGGTCATTATCCCGGCATGTTTCTCTTATGGTGTTGATGTCGGAGCAGGTCCAAGTCTTCTCTTTGTTACCCTGCCGACCATCTTACAGAATATTCCGCTCGGACGATTATTTGCAATTATCCTGTATATAGCAATGATCTTCGCCGGTGTAAGCTCCCTTCAGAATATGTTTGAGGCGGTTGCAGAATCACTCTTACACCAGTTTCCGAAGCTCAGCCGTACTGCAGTTCTGATCATCATCGGTGTGTTATGCCTTGGCTGTGGCATCGGTATGGAGACGATCTCCAAATGGGGACCTTGGATGGATATTGTTTCTATCTACATTATCCCGATCGGCGCAACTATCGGCGCTGTCTCATGGTTCTATGTTATGAAGAAGGATGAACTGCTTGAAGCTGTCAACTGCGGCAGCAAAAAGAATCGTGGCACACTCTGGTATTCCATCGGACGCTACCTCTATGTACCACTTGCCATTGTATTATGTGCAGTTGCGTTGTTTAAACATATATCGTTCTAAAAAACAAAACGGCGGGGAGTTCCCCCGCCTGTTCTTTTGGTTGGATCTAGGTCTTTCGACCAGCCCAGAAATGCGACTTGCCACACTTATATGGTATGGCGATATCATAAAAATATATCCTATTCAAATAAAATAAATAACTTATTTCTACTAAAACCTAATTTTCACTTCCACACCATCACCTGTATTTTTCATCTCACAGGTAAATCCATGGCGATCCATAATGGTTTTGACGATGGATAAGCCAAGCCCGGTTCCTTTGTGTCCATGTCTGCTGTTATCCCCTTTGACAAATGGATTCCAAATATTCCTTAAAACATCTTCCGGAATCGGCTCACTTGTATTCTGAATGGAAAGGCTCTCATCGCTCATCTGAACTGTGATCTTTCCATCCTTTGTAACATACTTAATCGCATTATCCATCATATTCATAACTGCCTGATACATCAGAGTCTCGTCTGCTTCGATCTGGCAGCTTCCCTGAATGTCAAGCCTGATATTTTTAGTTTTAATTGTTTCCGCATATACCTCTGCTGCTGTATTTATGATGTTCCCGATATCAACTTTAGTCTTATGAAGCTCTGTGTTTACATCCTCAGCCTTTGCCATATCAAGGATGGATGCAACCTGTTCATTCATTGCCTTTACTTCATTTAATATCCCATCCATATAATACTGGTTCTTCTCCGGATTCTTTCCTGATTTCAGATTCTCGGCATACAGAGAAATAACGGCAAGCGGACTTTTGAGATCATGCGCCATCGCATTTGAAGTTGTTCGTCTGTACTGCTCCATATCATACGCTGATTTATAGGATCTGTACATTACATATGCGATCAGAAGTGAGATCAATGCACTTCCAAGCACTACCCCAAGCCATGTATAAATGATCATATGTCCCATCAGTGACTTTACAATATTATAATGATAATCTATGACCGCAAAAGCAGTATTATCATTGTTGACAGGAAATGCATAGACTGCATGTGTGCCGTATGCACATTTTTCTGTATCTTCCACATATTCCCAATTGGAATTATTCTGATAATCATTCACGATCTCATCCGTACCTGTATACCGGTCAACCTTTAACGATGTTGGTATGCAGCCAACGACTCCATGCGGAATGGTAAATCCCGAACTCTGATCCAGCTTCACATAACCATCCGGTATCTCTGATACCGTTCTTTCCTGCTCCTCCCCATCTGCAAAACAGGTATAGGAAGCCGGATAAAACTGCATTCCTGATACATAGATCTCATTCATTTTATCAAGTGAAAAATCCGCAGACATATCCTTTATTTCAGGAACAGCCGCTTCAAATATATCATTATCACAATACAGCATATATTTGTTCTCAGATGTATCATTGATTTGAAGAAATACCTTATCCTTCTGATCCGTGATCTCTGTCAGATTACCGGCATCGTCCTTCTGATACAGATGAATAAATCCCTGCATATTGACCACCTCGCTGTCATTTAACGCAGCCATTGACAGATTATTCAAATATATCATATTTCCAATATAATGATCATACGGCGTCTGGAATTCGTAATCTGCGTCTTTCTGTTCTTCAAGCTCCGTCTGATAAATATTCCAATATTTTATGCCTGCCTGACGGATCGTCTTTTCAGCAGCCTGCACATTGCTCGATATATTATTCTGAAATGTCAGGTTTAAAAATGCTGTAATGATACCCACAAGTATCGATGTTACAATAATAAACGGAATAAAAATCTTTAAAAAGAAGGAATAAAACTTCTTTTTTTTCCCATAATATTTCTTTTCTTTTTTCTTCATATGATAGTCCACCTCTCTGATCTGATTACTCCATCCGATATCCTTTTGCAAATACGGTCTTTACCAGTTTACCGCTGTCACCAAGTGCTTTGCGAAGCTTCTTTACATGGTTGTCAACCACACGGTCACCACCATCGTAATCATACCCCCATAACCGGACAAGCATATCATCCCTTGTCACGATCATGCCCTTATGCTCCATCAGGTATTTGAGCATCGCATATTCTTTTGGTGCAAGCCGGACCTCTTCTCCTGCTGCCTCAACAAGCAGTCTGTCCGGATACATCTTGATGTCTCCCACCTGGATCACCTGATTCTTCGTCCACAAGTCTTTCGACCTACGCAAAAATGACTGGATCTTCGCCTGAAGCTCTGCCATGGAAAATGGTTTCACAACGTAATCATCACAACCGAGATCGTACCCGTAAAGCCGGTCTTCTTCTCTGCCTCTGGCAGTCAGAAAAATGATCGGAACGTAACTCTTTGCCCGGATGGCTCTGCATATCTCAAATCCATCTGCCCCCGGCAGCATCACATCTAAAAGTGCCAGATCATATTCATGTTCGTACACCAGAGCAAGTGCCTCGTCTCCGTCCGCCGCCCAGGTAAATGTGATCGCACTCTTTTTCATGTAATCCATGATGCCCTCTGCAATTCCTGCTTCATCTTCTACCAGTAAAATGTTGTAACTCATAACGCTCCCCATTTCCAGAATTCATTTTTTAATCTCTCGATATCTTAGATTCTGAACCTATCATACATGGCAATTATATCCTATTTGTATCCTGTTGTACACAAATGTAAGTTTTCAAAACGAAAAGAACGTCCTTCTGCCTGGTATCAATGCCCATTATATAACTCGTTACGATTTCTGTTTGTTGCACATAACTTATTCGTAAATACTCCTGTGCTAACTCGCCTGCGGCTGAGCGGAGCACTTAGTGAAGACGAGCGTTAACGCGAAGTCTGAGGTTAGTGCGTGCCATGTAAGTACACTTAGTGAAAACAAGCATTAGCGTAGTTTGAGCTTAGTGTAGCTTACTCTGATCTGGTTATGTGCACCGCACAACGAAATCTCACTGATGTTATATTAATGAACATTGATACCAGGCAGAAGGACGTTCTTTTTATTTTTTCTTCTTATTATTTTGCTACTACAAATTCTGTTTCATCCAGATCTTCGGAAGCTAAGATATCAAGCAAACGAAACGCTGGTCCGGTTGGGTGTGTTCTGCCACACTCCCATGCCTCTACTGTTTTCTTCGAAACACCCATATAAGATGCAAAAACTCCCTGTGTCATTCCTGCCCGCATCCTGATCTCACGAATTTCTGTATTTGAATATTCTTTCACTGGCATTATCATATATGTTTTTACGCGAGCTTTTCCCTGTCCTTTTTCATACTCTATTGCTTCTTCCAATCCCTGTTTTAAATCATCAAATAATGAACCCATAGAAATCATCTCCTATTCTTTGCCGTTTCCTCTTTCAAAGATTTTACCAACTTCTTAAGTACATTTTTTTCTTCATTTGTCAGATTTTCCTGACTTTTCTTTTCAAATGCAGTTATTAGATAGGTAACTTCATATTCTGCAAAATCCGTATAACATACACGAACACTACCACTCTTTCCTCTATTTTCTAATGGGAACCGTACCTTACGTATTCCACCAGTTCCTTCCATTACCGGTCCTGATTCTGGATTTTTTAATAGCATAATTTGCAATGCTCGTAACTCATCTTCCCCAAGCCCTATTTCTTTCCACCGTTTTGTAAATAATGGTATTTCAATAAATGTTCTTATCATTCGTTAATTCATCCCTCCTTTTTTTAAATAGTATACCCTATTTTGTAGGGTGTCAATCTTTTTATTTAATCTGTTTTGTCTAATATCCTATTTTACACGATCACAAATTATTCAAAATAAAAGGAGCATCCCTTTACCGAATATATATCCAGTAAAGAGATGCTCTATTATTTTATAAAATCTCATCCAGATAGTCTAATAGCTCCGGTAATGTCTTTCTTCCAAATGCCACATGTTCATCATTCACAACAAGGCACGGTACACTCATAACCTTATAGCGTTTCTGATAAGATGGATATAGCATCACATCGTAAATCTCTGCTGTAACCTGTGGATTTTCTGCGGCTATTTTCTGTGCTGCGATGACAAGATCGGGGCACATGGAACAGGCAAGTGTTACAAGAATCTTGATATGAAGCGGCTTTTTGATCGCATGAATACGCTCCATTATCTGTGCATCCACTTCTTGTCCCGGTCCGGCAGCATTATATAAGCCAATCACAAAAGAAGTGAATTCATGTCCACCCGGTACACCATGGAAGCCAAGCCCGGTATCACTTCCGTCTTCTCCCAAAATCCTGACAAATGGTCGTTCGTTTGCCGGAACAGAATCCCCGCCTGCCCCTTCCTCTGCTACGATTACACTGAGCTTTTCGGTTCGTCTGCTCATAGCTTCCATATATTGTTTTAGCTGCACTGACTCCTGCTTCTGATTCAGATATAATTTCAGGATCAGCGGATGCGCCATGCGGTCAAAGACCTCATCTAACTGCTTTTCCGTCTCTTCATCAAAGAACTCGTCCGACAATGAATCTTCTGCTTCCGGCTGTTTCTGTTGTCCAGTTTTATGCATTTCATATCCGGTATTTTCAGCGACCACAGGCTGCATTCCTTCACGCTTTTTCTCCTGTGTAACATTCTTTTCCTTTGATTGTTTATTTCCCTGCAAATTCCGTGATGGCTTTGCTCCATTCTTTTTCTGCATGGCTGCCACATACCGTTCAAGCTCTGTCGCTGCAACTGCACCATCACCGACTGCCGTCACTACCTGACGAAGATTTTTCTGGCAGACATCGCCAGCCGCATAAACACCCGATATACTGGTCTGTCTGGAAGTATCCGTAATTACATATCCCTTTTCATCAATCTCTGCTTTTCCCTGCAGCAACGAAGTCTCCGGCTCGTATCCGGCAAATACGAAAATACCAAACGTATCTCCTTTTGGCGCATGATATACACTTTCTTCCCCTGTTTTCACATTTTTATACACCAGTGTTGTCAGGACATCTTCACCCTCCGCGCGGACGATCTCAGTACTGGTAAGCACCGTAATTTTTTCATTTGCGCTGGCTTTATCCGCCGATGATTTAGGACAGGAAAAATCTTCGCCCCGGATCAATATCGTCACATGGCTGGCATACTTGGTAAGGAATACACTTTCCTCCGCAGCGGCATAACCGCCACCCACAACAAATATTTCCTTGCCGGTGAAGAACTCTCCATCACAGGTTGCGCAATAAGCTACGCCCCGTCCTTTAAACCGTTTCTCCCCCTCAAATCCGATCATTCTCGGATGTGCTCCGGTTGCGAGCAGAATTCCGTAACAGGAAAAGTCGCCCTTATTTGTATGCACGATTTTATATTCTCCATCTACATCCAGCTTTTCAACCTCTGCCATCAGGAATTCTGCACCAAAATTCTCTGCCTGTCTGTGCATAGCAGCGGTCAGGGATTTTCCATCTGTTTTCTCTATTCCCGGATAGTTCACCACCTCTTCTGTGATCGTGATCTGTCCGCCAATCTTCTCTTTCTCGACAACAAGCACCCGGTAACAGGCTCTCGCCAGATAAATAGCTGCTGTAAGCCCCGCCGGTCCCGCGCCTGCAATCACCACATCATACATATTTTCATTCTTCATTCTTACAATCTCCCTACAAGATCCAGACTTGGACGCAGCGTAGCTCCTCCCGGCTGCCATTTGGCAGGGCAGACCTCGTCTCCATGCTCCGCAACAAACTGGCATGCCTGCAATTTACGAAACAGTTCATCTGCATTTCGTCCGACATTTCCTGCACTGACTTCATAGGAAACAATTCGCCCTTCCGGATTGATGATGAAGCTGCCACGTTCTGCCATCCCGTCTGATTCGATCATCACTTCAAAATCTTCACATAATTCATGATTTGGATCTGCCAACATCGGAAAAGTGATCTTTCCAATCTTTTCCGATGTATCATGCCATGCCTTATGCACAAAATGCGTATCTGTTGATATGGAATAAACCTCACAGCCGGCAGCCTTAAAATCCTCATATTTATCCTGCAGATCTGACAGCTCCGTCGGGCAGACAAATGTAAAATCTGCCGGATAAAAGAAAAATACACTCCATCCGCCTAATATGTCGTCCCTGGTTACCGTTTTAAATTCACCATTTTGATATGCATGCACAAAAAAATCGCTTACTTCTCTGTTAATCATCGACATTGTTTAATCTCCTTTATCAAACATTATTTCTGATTAATATTACCTGTAAGCGATTTTTTATACTGTTGCTACATAAAAAAACAGATAGCCTTTACCTCTGTCAGCCAACAATCTCCATTGAATAACTCATTGTAATTTCTATTCGTTGCACATGCCCTATTCGTAAATACTCCTGTGCTAACTCGCCTCCGGCTCGAACAAGCACCCGTATTTACTGGCAATGTGCATCTCATAACGAAATTGCACTGATGTTATATCAATAGAGACTGTTGACTGATAGAAACAAGACTATCTGTTTTATAATAATACTCTACATAGTATGAACATTTTACTATTTAAACATCTATAAAATACGTTTCACATCTTCTGCAATCTGTTCTGCTGTCAGATGATTTTCTTTTAATACTTCATTTACATCGTAGCGGTCATAGAAGAATTTCTTTAAACCGTAATTCAGAACCTTCATATCAGAATCACCATAGAAGCCGGCGATTCTCTGACCGAAACCGCCTTCCAGATAACCGTCCTCTAATGTAATTACGATATCATGATCTTTCTTCAGATCATTCAGAAGTTCTTCATCCATACCGGAAACATACAGTGGGTTAATGATGGTTGGCGCAACTCCTGTCTGCTCCTCGATCAGTGCTGCCACATCTGTTCCAAGCTGATAGAAAGTACCTGCACCGATAACAGCAATCTTGCTTCCCTTTTTAGTTACTTCGTATTTATTTAACTGACTGAAATCCTTTGTTACAGCCTTTCCGTCCGATACCATCGCAGCTCCCGGAAGCTTGATCGCAACCGGATGCTCTGTCTGCTCCACGCTCCAGTCAAGCATTGCCAGATATTCCTCTTTGGTTGTCGGTGCCAGATATACAAGCCCCGGAATACTTGTAAGCATCGGAATATCCTGTAAGCCAAGATGTGTTACATCATTCATTCCATATACAGATCCCGCAAATACAACGATCGTTGCAGGGTTGTTATTGATACACAGATCCTGTGTCAACTGATCATATGTCCGCTGAATAAATGAACTGTATACACCATATACAGGCTTGCCGCCATTTGCCGCAATACCGGATGCCAGTGCAACCGCTGTCTCCTCTGCGATACCTACATCAATAAACTGGCTGCCCGCTTCTTTTCTCTTATCCTCTGTAAATCCCATAACGGTAGGTGTTGCCGATGTGATCGTAACTACAGATGGATCTTCCTTCATTTTCTTTAAGAGATAATCTCTGGTTACGTCGGAATAATCTTCTCCGTCAAATTCCATCAAAGACTTTCCTGTTTCAAGGTCAAATGGCATACACCAATGCCACTGTTCCTTATTCTGTTCTGCCGGTGCATAGCCTTTTCCTTTTAAAGTTTTAATATGCACTACAACCGGTTTCTTACTGTCTTTTACAGATTCAAATGCTGCGATCAATGCAGCAATATCATTTCCTTTATCTACATATACATAATCAAGTCCCATAGCACGGAACAGATTACATTCTGCCTGCCCATTTGTCTCACGAAGCAGTTTCAGATTCTGATATAAACCACCATGATTCTCAGCGATCGACATATCATTATCATTTACAACAATAATCAGATTGCCACCAAGCTCAGCCGCATAGTCAAGACCTTCCAATGCCTCGCCACCGCTTAATGAACCATCACCGATCACAGCGATCACGTTGCTGTCTTCCTTTTTCAGATCTCTGGCTTTCGCAAGGCCACAGGCAAGGCTGACAGATGTAGATGTATGTCCGATCTCAAAGAAATCATGCTCACTTTCTCTTGGATTTGTATATCCGGATACATCATCGTAATGTTCTTCGTAGAGATAAGCATCCTTTCTGCCTGTCAGCATCTTATGCGGATAGCTCTGGTGGGATACATCATATACGATCTTGTCCTTTGGCGACTCAAATACATAATGCATCGCGATCGTTGCTTCTACCATACCAAAATTCGGTCCAAAATGTCCGCCATGCTTACTTGCACGAACCAGCAATGCCTGTCGCATCTCTGCTGCCATCGCCGTCATTTCTTCTATATTTAATTTTTTTACATCTTCAGGTCCGTTAATCTGTTCAATATACATAATTTCTAACAATCCTCCTTATCCCATGACAATACGCCGGTCTGTACCGCTTTCTCATAACGCGATACCTTATAGGCAAGCCGCTTCATGGTCGCCTCGATCTGTTCTTTCTGCTCCTGCAATACGTCATACTGCTCCTGCAATAGCTGCCGTCTTGCCTCAAACGTCATATCTCCCATCTGATACAGTTTCACATATTCAATCAATGCCTCGATTGGAACGCCGGCATTCCGCATACAAACTGCATTTTCTACCCAGCCAAGATCCGATTCCTGATAATCTCTGTTTCCACTCGGAGTTCTTGTAACCGGTGGAATCAGTCCTACACGCTCATAATACCGAAGGGTATCCTGTGAGATACCAAATTTCTCACTTACTTCCTTGATCGTCATCTGCGCCACCATCCTTCATTTGATTTTTCCTTACTATAACACTTAGAGTTCGCTCAAAGTCAAGATATTTTTTGTCAGTCTATAGATGAAATGTTTATTGTGATATATGCCATTGCCGCCTGTATAGCCTGCAGAATACGCTACGCTTTCTACTCGCTATGATTCTGCAGGCTATACAGGCGGCAGTGGCATATATCACAATAAACAATACACATTATTTAATAAATTCTGCCGTCAGCTTCATGATGTCTTCCAGATTCTTCAGATTCTTCCATACATTGGCTGTCTCTAAGGAATGATTTGCTTCCTCTATCACATGAACCGGAATCCCTGCTTTTTGACACCGATCTGTAATTGCAGCGGTGCTCTCCACCCACGGATCTGCCGTTCCCGTAAATGCTATCGCTCTCCCCGACAGATTATCTGAACAATTGTCAAATGTCGCCTCAAGCGGAGTATACAGCACATGCCTGCATGGTATCTTATGTCTTTCTGCATAAGTAGTCGCAATGATCGTTCCTACACTTTTTGATAAGAATAAAATGCTGTCATACCCGGAAAAATCTATATCTTTTAATATTTCCTCTGTCTGTCCGTACAGGTCTTCAAATGCTGCCTGCATTTTTACCGGATCACCTTTGACGTTTCCGATCCGATTCACATATTCTACGTTCTTATATTCTTTATATCCTACGGATTCTGCCACGCGCCTGCCATAATATAACAGTGGCTTGTCGCAGTGATAGCCGATTCCCGGAAAACATACTACCAGCTTCATCTTCATACCTCCTGTTTTTTCGCTAAATCGTCTATTTAATCACTTCTCTTGTGATAAAACATGCCCCGGTTATATAGCGGTTACCAGTGCATTTAGCAAATACGCTCCGCTTTCTATTCGTCACACCGGCTTATCCGCCCATGCTCTCTGTGCAACTCGCCCTTCGGGCTCAAACAGCACACCGCATTCGCTGCCAGTGTGTTCCTCATTTACGAAATGCTCGCTATAATTCAGCTAAACACACTGGTAACCGCTATATTCCCGTGCCATGTTTTATTATAAACACTATCTGCTTAAATAGACGATTTATTTGCTTTTATCTCGAACTGATTTTATCCAGTTATAAACTAACATTTAATTAAACATACGCGTTTTGATAAAGATTGTCAATTCCATAGTATTTTAAGGACAGCTCTTACTTCTAAAAAATAATTATCCAATATCATATAGAGAATTTCCTGATTATATTGTTTCTATTATATACCTCTCTATAACACAAAAACTGTGGTGGGAGGATATCTGTATATCTTCCACGCCACAGTTTTTAATGAATATTATTTTTTACGATTTAGAATTATTATTTATTTTACGTTTATTGTTTTTTATTTGAATATTATTTTATGCTTCCTTTTCAGCAGCTTTCTCATTCTTCATAAGAACAAGTTTTCTGATACATGTAATTGCTACAATGATACCAAGTACGATAAGGAATACTGCAACAATGAGCTGAAGTCCTTCAACAAGGAATGTACCGGTTCCGGCCTGGAACTTCTGGATATTTCCGATTACGTTGAGAACGATAGCTGTAAATGTTACAGCAAGCATTATAAGCATTGGTGGATAAAGCATTGCATGCTTTCTGCTTGTTGCCTTGAGGAATACTGCTACACCGATCAGTACAAGTGCTGCAAGCATCTGGTTTGCTGATCCGAAGAGTGGCCATACATTTGAATATCCACCCTTGCAGAGAAGGTAACCAAAGAACAATGTTATAACTGTAGCTAAATACTTATTTGTAAGAATCTTCTGCCATACAGGCATCTGGGATGGATCTGTAGTATCTCCCATGAACAGCTCCTGGAATGACATACGTCCGATACGTGCGACTGAATCAAGTGATGTAAGAGCAAGTGCTGATACACACATGGTCATGAATACATTCGCTACTGAATTTGGAAGTCCGAACTTCTCAAGGAAACCTGCGATACCCTGTGAGAAGATCTGGAATGGTGTAAGTCCTTCCGGTGCTTTTCCTCCAACTGCTACTGCACCAACTACAATCAATGAGATAACACCGAGGAGTGTCTCAAGGATCATTGCGCCATAACCTACAAATAACATATCTTTTTCATTTCTGATCGTCTTTGATGATGTTCCTGATGAAACAAGGCTGTGGAAACCGGAAACCGCACCACAGGCGATCGTTACAAACAGTGTTGGGAACAGATAACTCTTAGCACCTGTTGACGATACAATTGTGAAACCATTGAAAGCGTTCAGTCCCATATTCGGATGTCCAACCAGAACACCGACAAATGCTCCAACCAACATACCAACAAGCATGAATGTTGTCATGTAATCTCTTGGCTGCATAAGTAACCACATAGGAAGTACGGATGCAAGGAACAGATATGCCATGATAACGTAGTTCCACTGGTCACCGTTTAAGTACCAAGGAAGCTTCATACCTACTGCAAACATTGCAACGATGAGGGCGATAGCTACGATTGCTTTCACCCACTCCTTCATATTCTTGCAGGTCTTCATAACAACACCGAGCACCATAGCGACAACAATGAATAACATAGATACTGTAGCGGCTGCTGCGCCGTTAAAGTTCTTTGTTACTGCTCCGTCAGCACCTGTTGTAAATCCGTTAAATGTTGATGAAACCATAGATGTAAAGGCTGCAATAACAAGAAGTGTAAAGAGCCAGCAGAACAGCGAGAAGAATCTTCTTCCTGCCTTGCCTATGTACTTCTCAATAACAAGTCCGATGGACTTACCCTCATTTTTAACGGATGCATACAGAGAACCGAAATCCTGCACTGCACCGAAGAATACGCCTCCGACAAGCAGCCAGAGTAAAACCGGTACCCATCCAAACATTGCCGCAATGATTGGTCCCTGTACAGGTCCCGCACCTGCGATGGATGAAAACTGATGTGCAAATACTGTAAGCTTTGATGATGGTACATAATCCTTTCCATCTTCATTTGCAACGGCCGGGGTCTTTGCATTTGCATCTATGCCCCATTTCTTAGCAAGCCATCTTCCGTAACCCAGATAGCCAGCTCCTAAAACTACTACTGCGATAAGAATAATTACCAAACTATTCATATCATTCTCCTTCCTTCCGCCATGTGGCAGATACTTGATTATAGTATGTTCACAAAGAGTTTATACAAAAACATATCTTTTATAGGACGACCTTTCCTATAAATTAAAAAAAGCTTTCGTCTTCATGTAATTTCATAAAGACGAAAGCCATTAAACTTCCGCGTTACCACTTTATTTGCCATTCAAAAAAATGACCACTCAACCTCATCTCATAAGCTCACACTGTAGAAATAAGTTTCTTTGTAACGGTAGAAAACCGGTGACACCTAATGTCCATATCTGGAATTCAGTGCACTGCTCGCAGAGGATAATCACTAAAAACATACACCGTCTCACACCACCCGGCGGCTCTCTGAAATACTCCTTTTTTAATGATCGTATTCTGTTCGTTGCATTTGCTCTTTGTTAACTGCTAATTTAGCACTCTGTTTTTTTGTTGTCAAGAGCGATTTTAAATTTTTTTGACTTTTTCTGAATGATTTTTCCCTATTCTTTACCATCCCAACAATAAGTACACAGCTTGCACTTATCGATTCCAACGGATTCCAGCATATCGTCCAAGCGATTGAAGCGCAATGATGTAAAGTTCAGTTCCTTACGGATCTCCTCAACCATTGTTTCGTATTTCTCAGATTCCGGATCTGCATACTCCTGTAATACCTCATCGGTTACATTTCCATTCTCCAGACGATCGATCACACGACGGGTGATCAGATCCATTTCTGATGATGAACGAGAGAAATTCAGATATTTACATCCATATAATAACGGAGGGCAGGCCGGACGGATATGTACTTCCTTCGCACCACTCTCATATAAGAATTCAGTTGTTTCACGAAGCTGGGTTCCTCGTACGATCGAGTCATCGATCAGAAGAAGGCTCTTATCACGGATCAGCTCATCCACTGCTAACAGCTTCATCTTTGCGATCAGATTTCTCTTACTCTGGATCGTTGGCATGAAAGAACGTGGCCAGGTCGGTGTATATTTGATAAATGGTCTGGAAAATGGGATTCCGGATTCATTTGCATAGCCGATTGCATGAGCAATACCGGAATCCGGTACCCCGGCTACGATATCCGGCTTTACATTATCACGCTTCGCCATCGCCTTACCACAATTATACCGCATCTGCTCTACACTTGTGCCCTCATAGGAACTGGATGGATAACCATAATATACCCAGAGGAAGGTACAGATCTTCATTTCTTTATTCGGATTGACCAGCGTGATACAGTTCTTGTCTGTCACGACAGCGATCTCTCCCGGTCCAAGTTCCTTATAGTCCTTATATCCAAGATTTTTATATGCAAAATTCTCAAAGGTTATACAATAGGCATCTTCTTTCTTACCGATGACAACCGGTGTTCTGCCGTATTTGTCACGGGCTGCATAGATTCCCGCCTGATTCATCAACAGAATGGATACAGAACCATCGATAGAATCAAGCGCAAACTGAATTCCTTCGATCAGATTTTCCTTCTGATTGATCAGTGCTGCGATCAACTCCGTTGCATTGATATCGCCGCCGCTCATTTCTAAGAAGTGGGAATGTCCATTCTCGAACAGCTTCTTTGTAAGTTCACCTGTGTTATTAATCTTACTGACTGTTGTAAGTGCATAAGTGCCATGATGAGAACGTACGATCAATGGCTGCGGTTCGTAATCGGAGATACATCCGATTCCCATATGACCACTCATTTCCTGAACATCTTTGTCAAATTTTGTACGAAATGGTGCATTCTCAATATTGTGGATCGCACGATTAAATCCGTCTTCTCCGTATACTGCCATTCCGCCTCGTCTTGTTCCCAGATGTGAATGGTAGTCGATACCAAAGAACAAATCAAATACACAATCCTGCTTTGATGCTACGCCAAAAAATCCGCCCATTGCCTTTTCCTCGCTTTTCTAAAACTCTCATGACATTCCTCAACAAATGCTTCCATAACGAGATGTATCCATATATATTCTTTATTTCACAGAACACTTGCGTTCTATTTTTACGCAACGGTACTAAGCTCTCTGCTAATCGCAGATCGCTAAGGACCGGCGTAAAAAGAGGTCTGTTACATAAAAATATATATGTCTACATCTCTGTTTTCTAGTACAATCTCATATCTCTTTGTCAATTCATATCAATATTTTCTTCAGTGATAATTCTTCGTTTTTTACAAAACCTTTTTTATTTTATAGGATGTACTTACATAAATCAATAATTTCTATCAAAAAACGTAATAAAAAAAAGGCAACATCATACATTTATCGAGCTGCAAACAGCTTGCGAAAATATGTATAATGTTGTTCTTTTTCTATAGATGTCAATATTATTCTTTAGCTATATGCAGCATGCTGCATTATGATCAGCCTCTGACGGTTTTTGTGACGGCAAGGCGGAGGACTCTGGTGGTTTCTTCGGCGGCACACAACTTATCCGCCCATGTTACGATCCAGCTCTCCCGGAACTTTGGAGGTGTTATGTTAAGTGGGAACATATGCTTTCGGATGATATCCCGCTCAATGAAGTTCAAATTGAAATCCCGTCTGGCATTATGCAAGGCTCGTTCTGCATGAAAAAAACCATGCAGCCGATGTCCGCCATCCTTCTCATGCCAGTCATACAAGAAATAATCATGAAGCAGTGCTCCACGCACCAGCGACCGTTCATCAATATATGCGGAACATTTCTCTGCAAGCTCCAGACTTTTCTCCGCCACCCGCAGGGAATGATCGTAACAGGTTATTGAACCATGTTGCACAAATGTTTTTTCTTTCTGCATACCCTCTGATGCCAGGATATCCGCACCATATTTATATATTTTTTCTTCGATACGATTCGCTTCCATTTTGGATTCTCCTGAATTCCCTAATCTCTGTCTCTTACATCATTCAACTACTGCCAACTATTTTCCAATTCCTTGCTTTTTTCTCAAACCGGCTATTTATTCTTACCCATGATAGCACAATTTATATGTGGTAAACTATTACTTTTTCTTAATGTTCTTTTCATTTTTTTGATTCATTTTTACCGATAATTCGGGAATAACAACTTTGATCACATTTACTGATTTTGTCATTGACTCTGTAATGATAAAATCTCTTCCTGTCTGGTTCTTCATAAGAAGCTCCAGTCCCATAACCTTCTCATCAACATCGGTCAGAATACTGGCAGTTCCTTCACCCATCACGCAAGCATAATATGCACCATATTCACATGGAACTTCACCACCACCGGTCAGTACCATATCTGTATCAATCTCGATAAATACATTTGGATTAGCTGCGATCACGTCATATTTGCGTCCTTCCGTTGCGCCATGCATATATAACGTAAGTCCTCCATCCTTATAAATATATCCATAATGCAATGGAACGATGTATGCCTTTCCCTCATCCACCATCCCAAGATGAACCACGCCTGCTTTCTTTATGATCTGCTCGATCTTCACCGGATCTGTAACTTCACGTTTTTGTCTTCTCATTGGTCTGTTCATTATGTTCTCCTTTTAGCCACATTGGGCTTAAATTATTATTAAAGACTTATTTCCCATCCCTCAATCATCAACAATAGACTTATGAATAGGGCGTACTTTCCTATAAAGTAAAAAAACAGAGAATTCGCACATCGTCGAACCTCTCTGCTCTTTTTTCATTATATACCAGCTTTATGTTATCTGACAAGTGAGCATTTATAATTATTTAAAGTTGCATACAGAACATTTGTTTGATATAATAATCACGGTGCTACCCTATTCGGTAGGCGGTCAGTCTTCTCCACAGGAGTTATAGCCTGTGTTTACATAGAAATCCATTTATGGAAATCTGTTGAGGAGGTCGGTGCTTATGCTTACAACGGAGCTTTTTATAGCCATTATCAGCTTATGCATTACTTGCTTTGCTCTTGGTTATACCGTTGGTTCTAAGAGCAATAAATAGGCACAAAAAAACCGCCCAGCCCGGTAAACTGTGAGCGGTCCTTTTTGTGACCAAAACATTATCAAGGCTAACCGTCTATCGGTAGCATCTTTTGATATTATATTAACATTCCCCCTCTTTTATGTCAACACACAACCCGGCAAACATAGTAACTGCGGTTTCAAGTATGGAATCGGGAAATTCAAAATGTTCCGTGTGAAGCTGGACATAATCCTCTCCATCACCAATGCCGAAAAATGCGCCCTTTGTCTCCTGCAAGTACCAGCCAAAGTCCTCCGACCAGCGCATCGGCTCAGGCAGCTCTATATATGGAATCTGGTGAGAAGCCGCACACGCCCGGATCTTCTGCACCTGTTCCGCATGATTATCCGTAGATGGAAACCGTTCAATCTCCTTTATCGAAAGTTCCAGAGCTTCCTTCTGTGCCATAACCTCTGCCAGCTTACGGATCTCTGCCAGATACTCACGAAATACCTGTTCACCTCCGCTTCGAACGGTAAGTCTCAGATACCCGTCCGATGCCGCTACACCGTAGTTCTCACTTCCAAGTTTCATCCCAATCAAAGTCATGCGGACAAATCCCTTCGTCTCATTAAACTGCTTTGTCAGTTCTTCAATCTGAAGCAGAAGTCCGGCAAGTGCATATCCAGGATTTCTGCCAGCTTCCGGATATGCTGCATGGCTCGGCGTTCCTGTCATGTGGATCTCTAAGCCCGTTGAAGCACATGCAAATGTTCCATCCTTCACAAGTACCGTTCCAAGCGGCTTCCCCGGTATATTATGAAAGCCATAGATTTCTCCGATATGCTTTTCTTTGATCAGGCTTCTGCAAAGCTCTGCACCCTTTCCAATCTCCTCTGCCGGCTGGAAGATCAGATATACATCCTGTGCCAACGGATCTTTTCTGCTGTCCAGATACAAGCCAAGTCCACATAGCACACTGCTGTGTCCATCATGTCCACAGAAATGTCCCGGCTTTCCATCTTTGCCACATACCGCATCCATATCTGCCCGGAATGCAATCGGTGGCTTATATTCCGTCATTTGCTCTGGTATTTCCACAGCCACTTCACTCACATGGAATGTTTTATCATTTTCTGTGGTTACCCGATCATATGCTCTTTTCACCGCATAAAACCATGCCCCACAATCTACGATCTCTAATGCTGTATGCGATTTTAAGAAATCCATCAGCAACTGTTTTGTCTTTACTTCCTGCATGGAATGCTCCGGGATCCGGTGGAGCTGCTTTCGCAGTTCCATTATTTGCTCTATAATCTGTTTATCTATATATTGCTCTCTCTTATCCATATCGTCAGCCCTCTATTCCCATAAATCTTCATCGTTTCATCGTTACTTCATAAGTATTTGTGCAGCAAATACCGCAGCAACACTTAATATCACACTTAATCCTATATAAAGTATCGTAAATCCGTAATTCCCGCTCTGTATTAATTGATCTGTTTCCAGTGCAAATGTAGAAAACGTCGTAAATCCACCGCACACTCCCGTCTTTAATGTCAAAACCAGAAGTGGTGATACCTGATACTTTTCTGCCAACACAGAAATTAAGCCAATAACAAATGCTCCTATTACATTAATCAATAATGTTTTTATCGGAAAGTTGTTTTGTGCTCCCACCGGTATTAAACCAATCAAATATCGAAGAATTGCACCTATGCCGCCTCCAACGCCAACTAACAAACATTTTACCATTTTATCTTTTCTCTCTTTCTGTCATTTCATACCTACATTATCAAATGATAAAACAATACAAATTTTATGCAAGTATAATTTGTATTTTTGTAACCTTTAAACCGGATGAATTGTGTTATTATTGAAAGGCCTTTTAACACAAGAAAAGAGGATGTGACTATGCGATTACCAACACAAACTGTTATACAAATGTATCAGGACAATCTGTTCCGCATTGCATTTTCCATTTGTCAAAACCGGGAGGATGCCGAAGATGTTGTTCAGGAAACATTTCTACGCTATCATTCAGGTGCCGCGGATTTTAACGATGAAATGCATATCCGGGCATGGCTGATCCGGGTTACGATCAATCAGTCAAAAAATATGCTTCGCACCTTCTGGCACAGGAACCGGACATCATTGGAAGATTATATGGAACAACTGAATTTTTCTGATACTGAAAGCCAGGAATTATTTGAAACAGTCATGAAGCTGCCGGAAAAATACCGGACAGTGATCCATCTGTTTTATTATGAAAACTATTCCATTAAGGAAATTGCAGACATTCTAAAGATCAGCGAAAGCAACGTAAAGGTCCGGTTAAACCGCGGACGTACCGTGCTTCGCGACACCCTAAAGGAGGCTTGGGACTATGAACAATCAGAATAAAGAACGCTATAAGAAAACATTTGACATGATCCACTCAGATGCAGTCATCAACATCACCCCAGAACGCTCAAAGAAGCTGCGGATCCACACGATCACACGCAGACTTTCCTACGCAGTTGCCGGACTGGCAACCATCTTCTGTCTGTCAAATGGCATCTGTCTGGCAGCAACCGGAAGCACCTGGGTGCATAAGGTATTCTCTACTGCAAATGGTACGAAGGTCGAATACGATGCAGAAGACGCTACCATGTCTTTCCGTATCGAATCAACCGATCAAACCTATGTCACCGCGAAAGCCGGAAGACTGTATTTCACCCTGAACGGACAGCAGACCGATATCACAGACAAATGCAGTACAGATACCTACTTCCGATATGATTACACGGATGCCGATCATATCACACATGTGATCGTCATAGGCGGAACTGCCGATGATTATGGCTATGCCGAATATCTGTTTGATGCAGACGGTACTTATATCTTCAACAACATGAATGTATCTTCCGATACTCCGACATGGTTTGTAAATGCGGAGAAGGATCTCGGTGTAGATGCGGAATCCTTATCGGATGAAGCTGCCACCTATTCCGTGACCGAAGAATAAAAATTTTTAAAATAATTCCATAAATCCTCCATTTTCTTTCGTATGTAAATTAAAGAAGCAAATAAACCGGACATTGATAAGACTATATATATTTTTGAATATTCTTATTCACTGATATATGTTAGTATTATTCATATCTAACCACGAAAGAAATGGAGGATCTTTTATGAATAAACAGATAATCAGCTTATTACTTGGTGCATGTCTGTGCACAAGTCTTGCAGGATGCGGAAACGCAGATAATAATGGCGGCAGCGTCACCAAACAAAAACTTTTAGCATCAAAGGAACTCGGAAGTGACATCGCAGTCGGAGCAAAACCGGCGCCCGTCGATTCCTATGAGGAACTTAAAAACGGTGTCAACAATTTTGCATTTGACCTGTATGATGCACTTCCAAAAGACAGCAACTGTTTTTATTCCCCTTACAGTATTTCCAGTGCACTGTCCATGCTCGATCAGGGTGCCGGGGGCGAAACGAAAACGGAACTGGAATCAACACTTGGCATCAAAGATCTTTCAACCTGGAATACGGAAATGCAAAGCTATCTGAACAAAGACTGGTCCAAGCAGACATATGTAAATACTGCAAATTCCATCTGGATGACCACCGGAAAAGACTGGGCGGCTAATATCTCAGATGATTTTCTGCTTCCGGCCAAGACCTATTACCATGGTGAGATATATGAAGCCGATTTTACGGATCATGCCGATCAGGTTGTGAAGGATGTAAACAACTGGGTAAATGAACATACAAATCAGATGATCCCATCCATCATGAATGAACTTCCGACAAATACTGTTATGATGCTCATTAATGCAGTTTACTTTGAAGGAAAATGGCAGACACCATTTACAGAGGATAACACATACGATGATACTTTCCACGGAACCAGCGGAGATTCTACCGTACCAATGATGCATCTGTACGATGAACGATTCTCTTATGCGGATAACGGATCGATAAAAGGAATCGTACTTCCTTACGATGGTGATTCTGTTGTAATGAAAGTATTCCTTCCATCTAAAGAAGGCGATACAATCACCAACCTGTTCGATGCTTTAAGCAGTGATGAGAAACAGGCACTTATCGACTCTCTGGATAATGCTGATTCTCCTGAGATAGAGACCATTCAGCTTCCAAGATTCACAGATGAACAGAGTATCAACGGTCTGGATGATATCCTGAACAGACTTGGAATCCGGTCTGCATATGCTTCTGCTGATTTCTCAAAGATCGCAGATGGCATCGCGGTATCTTCCGTTTCTCACAAAGCAAAAGTGATCGTTGATGAAAACGGAACAAAGGCTGCCGCGGAGACGGATATCATAATAAAGGAAACTGCTATGATGCCACCGGAAGAAACCTATAACTTCATCGTTGACCAGCCATTTGTCTATGTCATTGAAGATCAGGATACCGGAATGATCCTGTTCATGGGACGGGTAAATAATCTGTAAGATCCAATTCCATATTGATTTTCAATAATCTCTGTGCTATCGTAATAAGAAATAAATACAGACACATGCAACGGAGCAATTCAGAAAATGAGTTGCTCCGTTTTTTGTTTTATCAAATATAAGACTGAAAAATCTCCTGCCTTCAGGAGATGATTTTTCAAACACGATATGGATATTTCATTTACGATACAAGGAGGATACATGAATGGCGAAACGTATTATAAACTCTACCCCGAAGGCTGACGGTTTCCGTATGCCGGGAGAATTTGAAGAACAAAAGCAGATCTTTATGATCTGGCCGGAACGAACCGACAACTGGAGAGCCGGTGCGAAACCGGCACAAAAAACATTTGCAAATGTAGCTGCTGCGATCTCAGAATTCGAGCCTGTTACGATGTGCGTATCTGCCGCACAATATGAACATGCAAAAGCCATGCTGCCTGCCGGCGTACGGATCGTTGAAATGAGCAGCAACGATGCATGGTGCAGAGATATGGGACCATCTTTTCTGATAAATGATAAAGGCGAAACCCGCGCCTGTGACTGGACCTTCAATGCCTGGGGTGGACTGGTCGACGGATTGTATTTTCCTTGGGATAAGGACGACCGGATCGCATCCAAGATCTGCGAACTGGAACAGATTGATTCTTACCGAACCGATGATTTCGTATTAGAGGGCGGCTCTTTTCATGTCGATGGGGAAGGTACACTGATCACCACCGAGATGTGCCTGCTGTCAAAGGGAAGAAATCCTCATCTCACAAAAGCTCAGATCGAGCAGAAATTAAAAGATTATCTGAATGTCGATACGATCATCTGGATCAAGGACGGCATCGATCCCGACGAGACAAATGGACATATCGATGATGTTGCCTGCTTCATCCGTCCCGGTGAAGTTGCCTGCATCTATACGGATGATCCGACTGACCCATTCTATAAAGAAGCACAGGCCGCTTACCGCACCCTGTCAAATGCTGTAGATGCCAAAGGCAGGAAGCTGATCGTCCATAAGCTCTGTACAACCAAAGCTCCGGTTTATCTGAAGGGCATGGAAACAGTCGATGCAGTTCCCGGCAGCACTCCAAGAAAAAACGGTGACCTTGCGATCGCCTCTTATCTGAATTTTCTGATCGTAAATGGCGGCATCATCCTGCCACAGTACGGTGACGAAAATGACACTCTTGCAATCCGTCAGGTGCAGTCCATGTTCCCGGAACGTAAGGTTGTCGGTGTCCGTACCGAAGAAATTGCTTATGGAGGCGGCAATATCCACTGTATCACCCAACAGCAGCCGAAAGCATAAACGACGCATGAAACTTTATCTGCAAACATTAAAATCGTATTATAAAAAAGAATCGTACAGGAGAATCAAATTTATCCCTGTACGATTCTTTTTTACTTTCTCATCATTGCAAATCGTTCTCTGCGAAGCTCCTGCATCAGCATCGGAACTGTCCAGTTCTGATTGCTTGGTGTCAGAATGGCTTTGTACATAACCTTCACCTCAGCATGACGAAGCTCAAACAACATCTTATCCATCCGTTTTTCTTTCAGATTGCATACCAGAATTAAACTGTCTGCACGGCTCTTTGCCTGTGCGTTCACCGCCCCTGTCTCTGAAGAATGTCCTGTCACATTTTCCTGTTCCCGACCAGTTCCATCTATCGTATCTGCGGCGTTTTTATAGACTCCATTTACAAGCTCGCCCAACTTATAATTCGCTGTCACTATTTCTTCCGGTATCCGGTCTACGGTGATCTTCATCCGGCTCGCAATGTTCCGTATCTTATGATATTCGATGTCATCTACATGTATTAATACTAACTTTTCCATGCCGTCTCCTACTTATCTTCTTCTGCCCAGACTTCTTTTGCCATACGGAATACTGTCCATGCCTTTGGCCATCCACAGTAAAATGCTGCATGTGTAACGATCTCAGCGATTTCTTCCTGCGTGATTCCATTTGCCTTTGCACTCATCAGGTGATAACGAAAAGATTCGTCTGTAAGTCCCTGCGCCATCAATGCAACTACGGTTACAAGAGATCTGTCTCTGAGGGACAGTTTATCTTCTCTGCTCCATACCTCACCAAATAATACATCATCATTTAATTCTGCAAACTTTGGAGCAAATTCTCCAAGCTGTGTTCTTCCTGCTGTCTGCTTTACTGCCATGATAGATCCACCTTTCCTATGCTAACTTATTATATTCTTCATCTGTAATCGGTTCGCACCATTCATTACTGCAATTCTCCCCCGGTACTTCTACTGCGATATGGGAAAACCAGCTATCCTTCTTTGCACCATGCCAGTGCTTTACCTCTGCCGGAATCGTAATTACAGTTCCCGGTACAAGACTGACTGCCTCTTTTCCTTCTTCCTGATACCAGCCCTCTCCGGCTGTGCAGATCAGAAGCTGTCCACCGCCCTTTGTTGCGTGATGGATATGCCAATTGTTACGGCATCCCGGTTCAAATGTTACATTTGCAAGAAATACTGCTGTCTTATTGGGATCGGTCAGTGGATTCAAAAAGGAATCTCCGATAAAATACTGTGCATATGCTGTATTTGCTGTTCCTGTTCCAAATACGTTCTGCTTCTCAAATTCTTCTCTGCTTGTAGTCTTCATACTATCACTCTCCATCTTACTTAAACCTGCTTCAGAGCTTATGCTCTTATGTTCTGATGTTTCCCGTATTTATATACGAAAAAGGAGCATACCTTTTTCGTACACTCCTATCATACTCTTTGAACCTTACTCCAAGTCAAGAACTTTTTTGTATGAAGTTTTTATGAAGTAAGTATTCTCAGTAGTGAACTACCCATTGTCTAAAGCCAATGGGATTGCGGTAGCCTTATTTCAACGAACTTAAACGTGATCTGACCGGCATCAGCCAGAAGGTTCTGACCAACAGTCTTCGCTCAATGGAAGAAGATGGGCTGATCCCCCGACCGGGTGCTCTTGCTTTATCTTTTCTTTGCTGCCTTGGCTGCTTTCTCCAGCTTTCGCTTCTTTGCCTGCTCAGCCATGAATAATTTTCTGAGATTTTCCAGCTTTGCAGCCTCCTCTTTTGCGGTATTCAGATCATCTGTGACCCTATCCTGTGCGTCCTGACTGTCAAATCTTACAAACTTCTCAAATACGGTCGGATAAGTGAAAGTCTTTTCTATATTCTCACACTGAAATAAAATACGGATGTGTGTACCATCACATTCAACTACATTCCCCTCACCAAATTTTACATGTTTCACTTTTTCGTTTTCAAACATAACCTATCTTCCTCTCTACCTATTGAAAACATCTCCAACTGCCAATATGTGCCCTGTTTCGTCTTGCCGCTACGGCTAAAAAATAACTTTTTTATTTCAGACTTCTATATTATTAATATTACCAAATATTTTCCATAAAATTCCAGTGCAAATTAATTTTCGTAAGAAATTCGGAAAAAACCACACTCAAGCTTTCAAATTTTGTAAAAAATTTATTCTTGACATTTACCCGGCTATTCAAATATGCAGAAAACCGCCTCAAAAAATAATGCACTTTTAAAGTTCATCCTGCGTTAATTGCAGAAACTTTCATATCTGTTTTGTTTGGAACTATCCGATATATTACAAAAGCAACAGTTACTATATATTACACTATTATGTAGCAAGCCTTTTTCAACGCCGGTCCTTAGCGAGTTGCCATAGGCAAGGAGCTTAGTACCGCTGCGTTGAAATAGAGTGCAAACGACTTGCGGAATAATAGGTGTAATTATAGTACTAGTTGCTTTTAATATCTTTCATTCTGTTCCAAACAAAACAGATATGGGTTTTTCGCTTATCTTGCGGAGGCTTTTAACAGTTCAGCCACTTCAGCTTCTGTGGATAAGGACAATGCTTTTGCTGCAAGAGCATCTGCATCTGCCTTTGACCATTTGGCAATCGTGCCTCTGGTTCTTAAAACAGAAGTTGCCGATACACTGAACTCTCCCAGTCCAAAGGAGATCAGAAGTGGGATCAGTAACGGATCAGCAGCTGCTTCACCACACATACCTACCATGATGCCTGCTGCATTTCCTGCTTCAATAACATTCTTCATAGAACGAAGAACAGCAGGATTGTATGCGGAATACAGATATGCAACCTTGGCATTTCCTCTGTCAACTGCCATTGTGTACTGGGTCAGATCATTTGTACCGATACTGAAGAAATCAGCTTCCTTTGCCAGAAGATCTGCGATCAGGCTGGCTGCAGGAGTCTCGATCATAACGCCGACCTGAATATCCTTGTTATATGCGATTTTCTCTGAATCTAACTCCTTCTTAAGTTCCGCTACCAGTTCTTTTACCCGTCGAATCTCATCCACACAGGTAACAAGCGGAACCATGATCTTAATATCGCCAAATGCACTCGCACGAAGCAATGCACGAAGCTGTACCTTGTAGCTGTCCTCATTTTTCAGACAATATCTGACTGCACGGAAACCAAGGAACGGATTGTCTTCTTTTTCCAATCCGAGATACGGGATATCTTTGTCACCGCCGACATCCAGTGTACGGATAATAACTTCTTTACCCTGCATCGTCTCGGCTGCTGCCTTATATGCTTCAAACTGCTCGTCCTCTGTTGGCAAGCTGTCTGTTCCCATGAACAGGAACTCAGTACGGAATAAGCCTACGCCTTCACCATCAGCAGCTACAACACCCTTGGCATCCTCCGGATTGCCGATATTGCCATATAAAGCTACCTTTGTTCCATCAGCAGTTACTGTATCTTTTCCTCTGTAGATCTCAAGCAGTTCCTTCTCTTTCAGGTAATCTGCACGCTTTGTCTCATATTCTGCGATCTCATCCATCGCAGGTTCTAAGATGCAAACGCCTTCGCATCCGTCTACAACTGCCATCATACCATCGGACACCTGATCTACGATACCATCTACACTAAGTACAGCAGGGATCTCAAGTGCTCTTGCAAGAATAGCTGAATGAGAAGTCTTACCGCCAATCTCGGTGATAATACCTGCTACATTTTCCTTTACGATTCCTGCTGTCATGGATGGTGTCAGATCCTTTGCGACGATCACTGTACCTGCCGGAACATCTCCGATATTAATATCCGGCGTACCGGTAAGGATCTTAAGCATACGGACACGGATATCTCCTACGTCAGTTGCTCTCTGTCTGGTCAGTTCATCATCTACCTGGGAGAACATGGATACGAACATATCACATACGCTGTCAACGGCTGCTTCTGCACATTCGCCATTACCGATCAACTCCTTGACCTGATCCTGCATAAATGGATCACTCATCAAAACGATATGTCCTTCCAGGATCTCTGCATTATGTCCTCCAACCTTTTCTTTCATTGCATCTGCCATTTTCTGAGTCTTTTCAACAAAAACTTCCATAGCATTCTCAAATCTCTGAAGTTCAGCATCTGTATCTGTTACTGTATGCTGCTTATATTCCGGTTTGCCATCACTGATGATGACAACCTTTCCGATGCCATAACCGGCTGAGCCGCCTATTCCTTTTAACATATCTTCTACCCCGCTTTCCAGATGAAAGAATGCTGTCTGACTATTCGCCAAGGCCGGATTCAACCAACTCTACTGCCTTTGCGAGAGCTGCCTGCTCGTCTTCACCGTCACACTCAATTGTCATCTCTGTTCCACACTTAATACATGCTGCAATGATCAGCATAACGCTCTTTGCGTTGATTCTCTTACCGGCAATATCGATTGTTACGTTACATTTGAACTTTGTCATTTCCTTTGCAAATACTCCTGCCGGTCTCATGTGTAATCCCTGCTCATTAATAACTTTAACTGTCTGTGATACCATAATTATCTTCTCCTTTTTATATCTCTTTTTATTTCTTTTATCATTTGTCCGATTCGGACAAACGCATGATCAACATTGATACTTTTGATTTAATATTTGAAATATTCCTGTTTTATTTATATCCGGCAGGAACAGATTCTTTCTGTTCCCACCGTTATTAAAAAGGATAGGGTTTTTGTTTTTATTCTTCTGCTACATTTTTCTTGATCAGACCGAGCAGTAAACAGGTTACTACAGAACCGATCACCCATGAAAGAATGTAGAATAATGGATGTCCTACTGTTGCAAATACGAAGATTCCTCCGTGTGGCGCCATCAGTGTACATTTGAATGCTGCTGATAATGCTCCTGCTACACCTGCACCAACCAGGGTACATGGGATAACATGAAGCGGATCTGCTGCTGCAAATGGAATCGCACCCTCTGTGATGAAGGAACAACCCATTACAAAGTTAGAAACGGCTGAGCCTCTTTCTGCCTTTGTGAATTTCTTAGGAAACAGCTTACATGCAAGTGCAATTCCCATTGGTGGAACCATACCGCCGATCATTACGGCTGCCATGGAAATGTAACATGCCTGAACGGCTGCATCACTCTGGGATGCACCGGCTGATACAAGGTCTGCTGCTGTAGAAAGCATTCCCGAGCCGAATACATAAGCTGCCTTGTTGATAGGACCGCCCATGTCGATCGCCATCATTGCTCCGAGGATCAGACCAAGGAGAGCTAACAGATTCTTATCTGCAAGTGATGTAAGCATATTGGAAAGTCCTGTATTTATAAGGCCGATCAATGGATTAAAGATAAATACCATCAATACGCCTACAAGAAAAATACCAACTAACGGATAGATCAATGTTGGCTTGATACCCTCTAATGACTGAGGGAACTTTGAACACATCTTCTTTAATAAAAGTACGATATAACCTGCAAGGAAACCTGCAAGAATACCACCTAAGAAACCGGATACTGTATTACCGGAGCCTTCGCCTACAAAACCGAATTTTGCAATAAAATTCTGGAATGGGGAAAGACTTGCACCTGCCCATATATATTTTGCGATCGCTGCATTACCGGATGAAGCAAGAAGTCCGCCGGTAAATCCAACTGCAAGACCCGGACGATCTGCGATCGAATATGCGATATAACCTGCAAGTACCGGAACCATCAGTCCCATGGACAGATCTCCAACATATTTAAAGAATGCGGAAAGTGGTGTACAGGTACCGAAGTTTGAACCACCGGTTGAACCATATCCACAGATTGTATCGATCAGAAATGCCAGTGCGATCATGATACCGCCACCGATAACGAATGGAAGCATATGGGATACACCGCTCATCAGATGCTTGTAGATCTGACTTCCAACTCCGCCTGCGCTTTCTTCCTCTGCTTTCTTTCCACTCTCATGATGCACCGAAACCTTGCCATCGATCACTTTATTGATAAGCTCTTCCGGTTTGTGGATACCATCTGCTACCTTTGTAAAAAGAACTGGCTTGCCGTCAAATCTTGCGGTCTCTACATTCTTATCGGCTGCTACGATAATACCATCACATTCTTCAATCTCCTTTGCTGTCAGACGATTCTTAACACCGCCGGAACCATTTGTTTCAACCTTGATCGTAATGCCCATTTCATTTCCTTTTTTCTCAAGGGCTTCCGCTGCCATAAATGTATGTGCGATACCGGTCGGACATGCTGTAACTGCAAGGACTCTGTATCCTGTCTTTTCCGGTGCGTTTTCTTTCTTATCTTCTGTTGCTTCTCCAAGTTCATCCGCGAACTTTTCCATCTCATATTTGCTGCAGATATCTAAGAACTGATCTGCATTCTTTGCTGCAAGAAGTTCTGCTCTGAAGTTCTCATCCATCAGCAACATACTGAGTCTTGATAATACTTCCAGATGTACATCTGCGCCCTTTTCCGGTGCTGCGATCATGAAGAACAGGTTTGCAGGCTGTCCGTCTAATGAATCATAATCTACACCGTCCGGTACTGTCATAGCTGCAAGTCCCGGCTGCTTAACTGCTGCATTCTTGGAATGAGGAATTGCGATTCCCTCTCCAACTCCGGTCGAACCGGATTCCTCTCTTGCAAGAATTCCTTTCTTGAATTCTGCCTTATCTGTTATATTGCCCGATTTTGCATGAAGATCGATCAGATAATCGATCGCTGCGTCTTTAGAATCTACTTTTACACCAAGGGCAATTCCTTCTTTTTTTAATAACTCCCTTATTCTCATACTCATTCTCCTTTACTCAAATACCGGTTTATCAGGATCTGGTCAGGTCAGTCGGTTCTTCTCCCTTTTCCCCAACTGTTAAAATTGTCCTAAAAGCTTCTCAACCTGGTCTTTAGTTGCAAGTCCTTCTGAAAATGCGGTTGCGCTGCCTGTTGCTGCGCCGTATTTTAATGCTTTCTTGTAATCATGCTCTGCAAAATAGCTTGCGATAAATCCTGCCACCATGGAATCTCCGGCTCCTACAGAATTAACAACTTTTCCTTTTGGAACGCCCATTCTGTATGTCTCTCCGGTCTCTGTGATCAGCATAGATCCGTCTCCTGCCATAGAGACCGCTACGTTTCTTGCTCCAAGTGCCTGTAATTTCTTTGCATATTCTTCAATCTCCTCATCGGAATGAAGTGTTACGCCAAACATTTCTCCAAGCTCGAAGTTATTCGGCTTGATAAGAAACGGATGATACTTGAGAACATTTAACAAGAGATCCTTCGTAGCATCGACTACGATATCAACCTTCTTGCCTGCAAGTCTTGCCATGATTTTCTCGTACACATCAGATGGTAAAGATGGTGGGATCGCTCCTGCCAGAACCAGACAGTCACCGTCTGTTAAACCATCTAATTTCTTATAAAGTTCTTCCAGTTCTGCATCGCTGATATTGGGGCCTTTTCCATTGATCTCTGTTTCTTCTCCGGCTTTCAGCTTAACATTGATTCTGCTAACGCCATCTGAAACCGTGATGAAATCAGCTTTTACACCAAGGGCAGCGACTCCTTCTTCAATCGCTTTTCCGGTAAAGCCTGCAACAAATCCAAGTGCTACAGAATCTACGCCCAAATTCTTAAGGACTGTCGAAACATTGATTCCCTTTCCACCGTAGAACAGGGCTTCTTCTCTGCTTCTGTTTACCGAACCGATTTCCAGTTTTTCTATTCTGACAACATAATCGATTGCCGGATTGAAAGTTACTGTGTAGATCATTCCTTCATTACCTCCTTTATGACTGTTGCATCTGCATACTTATCATTTACAAGTCGGTCGGTGATAATACACGCCTTCTTGATTCCTGCAAATGTAACCGCTGTAACCTTGTCAAACTTCGTGTGATCGGCAAGGACAACACTTGCATAAGATCGGTTGACCGCTTCCATCTTTACAAGTGCTTCTTCTACATCGACTGTCGTGAAACCGTAATCTGTATGTACACCGTTGGTTCCAAGGAAGCATTTTGAGAAATTGAACATCTTCATATTATTTACAGCATCTGCACCTACCGTAGATTCTGTGACCGGCTTTCCGAGTCCTCCGATCATGTATGCCCGAAGTCCTTTGTTCATCAGCCGTTTGATATGTGCAATTCCGTTTGTGACAAATGTCGCTCTGGTTGATTCCAGATACTCGATCATCCATCCGGTACTTGTTCCTGCATCTATGAAAATAAAATCGTCATCATTGATCATATTCACCGCATACCGCGCAATTGCTTTCTTTTCTTCCACACAGAGCTGCTCTTTTACACTGACCGCAATCTCATCTGCAATAAACTGGTGTGCAACTGCTGTAGCTCCTCCGTGTACCTTATTCAGTTTTCCCATTTCATCGAGAGCGATAAGATCCCGCCTTATGGTTGATTCTGATGCTCCTGTGCACTCTGTCATTTCTGCAACTGTGATCGTTCCTTTGTTCTTCAGAGCTTCCAGTATCTTGTTATATCTTTCTTCCGTAAGCATATATATAGGTCTCCTTATTATCAAATCATTTTATTATTTGCAATTCAATTCATATATATGCATTATAACCGATTTTTCATCCAAAATCAATCATATTCGTTCAACTTAGATTTATATTAACACACATTTCGTTCAGAATCAATCATTAATTTGCATTTTTTTGAAGTTTTTTGAACAAATATGAAAGAAACAGAATTAAAGAAAGCAGGCAGTCTCGTTATAAGACCACCTGCCGGTCGATAACCAATCTGCTATATCGAATATTGCTGATTGATATATGACATCAGCCAAAGGGTCATAGCTGCGCCTCTTCCAAAAAGGATTTCATTATAGAGTTCTTTTTTGCGTACGAAATTCTAAAATATAAAATGGGACATCACCATATATTTCCGGTTGTTCCTGTCTAAAATTACATATATAATATAAATATCTGCATTAGCTGATATGGGGGGACTTATTAAGTTAACAGATCAAATATTTTAATTACATAATTCGGAGGTAATTTCTATGAAACATTCCAATTCTTTCTGGAAACGTACAATCATCGGATGCAGCCTGCTCGGTATGGTTATCGTAACTGCATTGCCAGCACAGGCAGCAGTTCAGGCAGCAACTTTAAATGAGCGCACAGTTTCCGCTGTCAGTACATACACAGGCACCAATGCTGCCCTTGCCACAAGTAAGACCGCAGCTATAAACACTGCCACTTCTACTACAAATACAACCACAAATGATGCCACCCTTACCGTAAGCAAGACTACGGCCAAGAAAGCTGCGCTGAATAAAACATCTTTAAAGCTGAAGAAGGGCAAAACTTACCAGTTAAAAACAAAAAATGTAAAGGGAACGGTAACATGGAAGTCTTCTAATAAGAAGATTGCCACAGTTTCAAAGAAAGGTAAGGTTACTGCAAAAAAGGCAGGCTCCACCGTTATTAAAGCTACCTATAAAAAGAACGGAAAGATAAAGACATTAAAGTGCAAGGTCACTGTTACAGCAGCGAAAAAAGAATCCCGTGAAGAGACTGTAAAAAAGAAAATCCTTGCATTACAGAATACATATAAAGAAGGTACAACATGGACAAATGACGACTTCTATTTCTGGAAGGCAAAGAACATGTACTGCTATGGCTGTATCGCCCTTGCCGGAAAGATCAGTGATACTGTATTCGGCAAAGATGCACCTGTAAAAACGCATAAAGATTTCTCCGCAATCAAGAACGGCGACCATATCCGGATCGGTAATTATCATTCCGTTATCGTCATCTCACATACGAGCGATTCCGTAACAGTAGTAGAGGGAAACTACAACTCCTCCATTCACTGGTTCCGAACCATAACGAAATCTTCCCTGCAGCAAACAGGCTTTTCAGTAGATACACGGTATTAAGCAAAAAGGTGACAGGTCAATATCTGACCTGCCACCTTTTATTTATGAACGATAATCCCCGTTGATCTTAACGTAATCATAAGTCAGGTCACAGCCCCACGCCTTGGCGGATGCTTCGCCCTGATTCAGATTGACGTTAATATAGATATCATCCTCAGATAATACCTCAGAGGCTTTTTCCTCAGAAAATGGAATACCGGAACCATTTCTGCACACCTCTACGATTCCCTTCTCAGATTCAAGATCTACATCTACTTTATCGATATCGAAATCTGCTTCTGCATATCCGATCGCACAGAGAATACGTCCCCAGTTTGCATCTTCACCAAACATCGCACATTTGGTCAGTGGGGAACGGATAATGCTCTTTGCAACGATGATCGCTGTGTCCTGATCCGGTGCTCCTGATACTGTACATTCCAGCATCTTGCTTGCGCCCTCTCCATCACTTGCGAGCATCATCGTCATACACTCCATAACGATGTACAGTGCTTTCTTGAAAATTGCATAGTCGTCATTTTCTGTTACGATCTCTTCATTTCCTGCAAGTCCGTTTGCCATGACACTTAAAGTATCATTTGTCGATGTATCACCATCTATAGACAGACAATTATAGGTTACCTTTACGATCTCACTCAGAGCCTTCTGGATCATATCGGCTGAGATTGCAACATCCGTTGTGATAAAGTTCAGCGTGGTTGCCATATTCGGATGGATCATACCGCTTCCCTTTGCCATTCCACCAAGACGACAGGTCTTGCCACCAAGTGTGAATTCTACTGCAACCTGCTTATCAACTGTATCTGTCGTCATGATCGCATTTGCAGCCTTATCATTGCCATCGGCACTTAAACCGCCAGCAAGCTCTTTCATGTGCTCTTCAAATGGTTCGATCGGAATGATCTGACCAATCACACCGGTCGATGCATTGATGATCATATCTGCATCGATTCCCAGTGCATCTGCTGCCAGCTCACAGATCCGCTCTGCCTTTTCCACGCCATCAGCATTACAGGTATTTGCATTCTTTGAATTAACGACAACTGCCATGGCTTTGCCGCCTGTTGCCTTCAGATGCTCCTTAGTTACAAGGATTGGCGCACCCTTTACCTTGTTCTGTGTATATACGGCTGCTGCATTACAGACTGTACTGCTGTAAACCATACCCAGATCATTCTTATTCTTATCGGAATTCAGTCCGCAGTTTATACCATTTGCCACAAATCCCTTTGCTGCACAGACACCACCGTCTACATATGTGTATCCTTCGTATGTTTTCTTCTTCATAATCATCCGTAGCCAAATCCTGTCGACTTCCACGTTTCATTCCACTACTGCCGATCAGTGATTCGCCACTGCCTCCTTTTTAAGATATATAAAACTCTGCCTGTATTTCTATTATCTTACTTGCCGATCGCTGCCAGGAACTTATCCAGTCTTCCGATCGTACGATCCTTGCCGATCACGTTCATGATCGTAGCAAGATCCGGTGAATTCTTCTTACCGGTTACTGCCACACGAACGATCGTGCAGACATCTGTGATCGATCCCTTATAAGCATCCGGATTCTTCTTATACTCCTTGACATTCGGACAATAGCCCAGCTTGTCGCCCATCACCTTCATCTCGGCAAACCAGTTCTCAGCATCTAAGAACAGATCCTTCTTATATTCATTGATGATCTCTGCCATCTGATCTGCATTATACTTCTCGTCGATCTCGTAGGAAAGCTTCAGCTCATCCTCCGGCACATAGAGATAGCCGAACATCTCTGCCAGATCTGACCACTTGCCAACATCCTTACGGACTTTATTTCCGGACATCTTCCAGAGACTGATCGTCTTTAAGAAGCTCTCTTTATCATTTGTGCCAAATTCATACAGCTTCTCATCAAATTCTTTTGCCCATGCCATGATCTTCTCATAGCACTTTTCTTCTGAAAATGTGGAGATCATCTCTTTGCTGACATCATTTAACTTCACCATGTCGAATAACGCACCGGATGCCGGCATCTTCGCAAGTGACAATGTAAAATCATCGATCGTCTTATCCGGATTTGCTGCATGCCATTCCTCATAATTGGAATTGGCGATCGTCATCAGATATTCCAGTACACTCTCGGATGGATAGCCCTGCTCCTGATAGAAGCCAACGGCTGCCTCCGGGTCTTTTCTCTTACTAAGCTTTCTCTTATGCTGATGTTCATTTCCATCCTCATCGACGGATATTTCCATCTTCATAATTGGTGAAATATGTGCATACTCAGGAAGTTCAAATCCGCACAGTTCAAATAACTGCTTATGAAGCGGATAGGATGCAAGCCATTCATCACCACGGATGACCATATTTGTTCTCATAAAATGATCGTCTACTGCATGTGCAAAATGATAGGTTGGGATTCCGTCAGATTTTAACAGTACAACATCCATCATGTTCTCAGGCATCTCGATCTTACCACGGATCGGGTCACTGTAAACAACTGTCTTGCCTGCCTCGCCCGGGCTCTTAAGTCTGACAACATAAGGCTCTCCGGCTGCCAATTTCTCCTCGATCTGCTCGTATGTCAGATTTCTTCCAACTGCATACTCTCCATAATATCCGATATCTACCTTTGCAGCCTCCTGCTTTGCTCTTATCGCATCCAGTTCTTCCGCAGTTGTAAAATCAGGATATGCATATCCCTCCTGCATCAGCTTCTTAACGCAAATCTGATAGATCTCTTTTCTCTCGCTCTGCTTATATGGTGCATATGTGACAGGGCTTCCTTCAAATGGTCCCTCATCAAATCCAAGATCAAACTTGTTTAAGGAATTGATGATCTCCTCCACGCCATTTTCAAGCTCTCTCTTTCTGTCTGTATCTTCTATTCTAAGATAAAACACACCACCGCTCTGCTTTGCAAGTTTTCTTGATATCATAGCAGCATATAAACCACCGATATGCATATATCCGGTTGGGCTTGGCGCAAATCTCGTTACCTTCGCACCCTCCGGCAAGTCTCTCTTTGGAAATCTTGCTTCGAGATCGTCTACCGTTCCTGTTATATCCGGGAATATTAATTCTGCTAATTTGTTATAATCCATCTTATCTGCCACCTCTTATATCAAATCTATTTTTCATTTCTTACCGCCTGACAGCACCTAATCGACTGTCAAAACACATATAGTAAAAAATACCACAAACCCCACATTTTGTACAGTTGTTTATTTCCTGTACACCACCGTACACCGTACGCCGTACAGTATGGGTTGACGGATATCTCCGATACGCTTCGTTTTCTATTCGGTTCACGCGCCCATTTGCCTGCAGTCGCCCAAACTCGCCTTTCAGGCTCAAACAATGGGCTTAATGCAGGCAGCTAGCGCAAACCTCATTACGAAAGCCTCGCTATGATCGTTGATATCCGTCAACCCATACTGTCGGCTGGTACCGGCATTGGCTGGTAATGCTTTTTCTGAACGGGGTACGTCTTGAAGATACTGCTCGAAGTTCGTAGAACTTATATTATATCTACAGTCTCCAAAGCGTAAATAAAATGGAAGACAGTTTTCCATATGATTCGCAAGTCTTGACATCCAACTTGTTACATATAGTAAATACTGTCTTCCATTTTTATTTCATATATTATTATCTGCCAAGCTGAACAATATCTGTAATACAGCACAAGCTACTACTCACAGTTGCTTATTCGCGATAAAGTAAGTAGCTGTACATGTCAGCGTATTCGTGTTTGCCCTGTTTGATGAAATCAATGGCCTCTCTTGGATGCTGGTTCAGCATACCGGTCAGCATGTACGGTACATCATAGCCCCATACAGCATCACCCTTTTCCTTTAACGGAACCATGTAACGCTCAATGAACTTCAGGATATGGTACAGATTGTACTTTGGATTACGAAGGAAGCCAAGCAGCAATTCCATCGCGCAATTTCCTGCACCTCGTCCCATAGAGCTTACCGTTCCATCTAACATGCTTGCTCCATGTCTCATTGCTTCAACAGTATTTGCATATGCCATCTTCATGTTGTCATGTGCATGAATACCAATCTTCTTACCGTATTTCTCTCCAACTGCCACATATTTCTGTGTCAGTCTCTGGATCTGCTCCGGGTATAAAGATCCGTAGCTGTCTACAATGTAGATTCCGTCTACATTTGATTTGCCTAACATCTCAAGAGCGATATCGATCTCTGACTCCTGATCCTTTGAGATTGCCATAATGTTACAGGTCGTCTCATATCCCTTTGCATGTGCATCCTCTATCATCTCGATCGCAGCAGGCATGGTGTTGATGTATGTAGCCACACGTATCATGTCAATAACACTGTCTGCTCTGTCAATAATATCTGTCTTGTAATCGCATCTTCCAACATCCGCCATAACAGATATCTTCATCTCTGTATTATTCTCTCCGACTATACTGCGAATGGCTTCTTCGTCACAGAACTTCCACTTTCCGAACTTTTCTACATCGAACATCTCCTTGGAAGCCTTGTAGCCGAATTCCATATAATCAACACCAGCCTTCAAATTTGCTTCATAAAGTGCTTTTACAAATTCATCTGTAAAATAAAAATCGTTGACAAGTCCTCCATCTCGAATTGTAGCATCAAGCACCTGAATATCAGGTCTGTACGTGATCATATCTCCGCCTATCATCGCTGTTTCCTCCTAAATCTTTTTTATCACCTGATGAGCCGATCAAACTCCCAGGGTTATCCAACGCTCTTTCTATTTATTTTCTCACTTTAACGCGTTGGCGTGAGTATAGTATAACAGCTTTTTAAAATAATGCAAGCACTTTTTTACTTCAACGCAATAAACTAATTCTTCCTTTCAATAACCTTTGACTATTTTATGTCAATTGGGGTTCCGTTTTCTGCATCAATTATCAATAATTCATTTGGATACACATCCGAATGATAAGTAATCAGCATATCGTCTAATGACAAAAATACCCATACTGGTTTGAGTGCATATGAACCATCCTTCAGTTTCTCCATATAATACGACAATTCCACATAATTAAAGGTAATATTTCCCGATATTTTTTTATTTGAATAATAATTTTTAATATTGTCATTTGCCACAGTAAGCATATCATCCCATGCTAACAGCTTTGTATCTTCCACCTTCCCAGTTCTTCGATAGTTATCATGGCATACCACACCTATAATTCCATTATCATTTATATTTACTTCATATGTCTGTGTCGTTAATCCTTCTTTTCGTTCCCCGGATTCATTCAAGCTTTCTACAAAATCAAAATATCCTATATATGGAGAATAACCATCAACCGTATCTGCAAAGGTGATATAATAGCCATCATAAACGGTCTTCGGTTCATTCTGCCCCAGAACCAAATCATAACACAACCATTCGGAAGCTGCTGTTTCCACAACCTCTGCATCCGTAATTCCAATACGCTTCAGAAAATCTTCTGCCTGTGCAACCATCTCCTCTTTTCCTAGTGTTGCTACATTCAAATCATTCGTCTGTACTAAATCCTGCTCCACACCCTCCCCATATTGCGTATGAGCAATAGCATATGTCACATTTTCTACCGAAAGCATTTCGGCGTTTAATTCTTCCGCATAACGTTTCAGCTCAAACCCACCATTTTGCAAAGTAAAATCAAGCAGAAACAGTCTGCCATTGATATATCCAATATAAACATCTACATCATAATTTCCTGCTGCTTCCAGTTCTTTGGCAGATGCCTTTTTCTCTATAATCTCCGCAAACATATCGTTATACATGGAAAGTGCATTTGTATCATTTTGCTGCATTGCTATGTCTATACATTTCTGATAATATGCTTCCATCTCCGCAAGCATATCCTCTGACATACTGCTTCCATCATATACATATATCCCTTTATCCTTCTCAAATATATGTTCTGCAATCTGCTGTTTGTATGCATTATCTACTGTTACTTCTTCATAATATACAGTTTTCATGGAATCTGTTTCCGGCACTATAATATTCTCTGTATTTAATGATATCGTATTGTCTCCGTTTCCGTCAAACGTATAAGACACCACGTTCGGAACAGACAAACTGCCTTTTAATCCACTTTCTTTCTCTCCCAAAGCTGCATCATATATAGCTTTTTTTTCTCCACAGCCACACAGCATAGTACATACCAGTATCACAAGAATGACGCCTGTTCTATATCTCGCTGTCTTATATCTTACTTTTCTCATATTAACCTTCCATCCTCAATATTTAATATCCTGTCACCCATATCTGCAATTTTTTCATCATGTGTAATGACTATCAAAGTCTTCCCGATATCATTCACACTTCGCAGAGTTTCCATAATTTCCACACCAGTCTTTTTGTCTAAAGCCCCGGTCGGCTCATCTGCCAGTATCATATCCCTGTCCGATGCCAGTGCTCTGGCAATTGCACATCTTTGCTGCTGTCCACCTGATATATTGGCAGGAAGTTTTTTTGCCAGATCTGCAATTCCCATCGCTTTCAGTTTTTCCATAACAATTTCTTTTCTCTGTTTTTTGGATAACCCATTTGCAATTAGCGGTATTTCAACATTTTCAAAAACTGTATAATGCTTCATAAGTGCAAATTGCTGAAAGATAAAGCTTACATTTTCTTTTCGGAAATTATGGAGTGCATTCCCTTTTAACTTATGTACCGCTATGTCATTATAATAATATTCCCCAGTCGTTAACGTATCCATCCCACCCAAAATATTTAACAACGTACTTTTACCGGAACCGGAAGTCCCCATAATCGATATGTACTCTCCATCTTTTATATCGAGCGAAATTCCATTTAACGCAGGTGTCTTTACTCCACCTGTCTCATATACCTTTGTAACATTCTTTAATTGAATCATGTCTTATCTCCTATCAGTTCGGACGCCGAATTCTTTTTTATTAACACAATTGGAAACACGGAAGAAACTGCTGTAATAACCGCCCCTGCCAAAATAAGAACAGGCAGCACATTTTTATACATAATCTGATTTAAAATTCTTTGGGATTCATAAATTGCTTCAAAAAAATATTTTGCAATTATTGACAGGACCGGGAGTACCAAAATCAACGAAACAAGCATTTTAAAACATTCCTCGAAAACAATAATCAAAATCATATCTGTTTCGTTAAAGCCATTTGCGTATAAAATTCCATATTCATATTTCCGTGTAAGAATATTCATACTTTGAAAACAGGTAAGTGATACGCAAATAGATATTGCAACAATTACAAACAAGTCAAATAAATACTGCCTTATGGATTTCGTAGACGCATCTGCCGCATCCATTACTGCAGCTATATTTGAAACTACAATTTCCACCCCTTGCTGTCCTGCAAGCAGCGTCAACCTGTATTTCACATCTTGAAACTTATAGCCATCTGCGATTTCAAAATACATATTTTCTCCACATGCATCCGGTTCCCAATCCACAACAGCAATTAGTGCATAATCTAATGATGTAGTCGTATAAAAAGAAAATTTATCCACTGTAACCATTGAATTCACTGGCATGCTTTGATTTTTATCTATATATCCAGCCACCATATATTCAAAATCATCTGAATCCGGCAAAACATCCCCAATCTTCAGGTCTTTTTGATATTTATATCCCACATATAGCGGAACATATCCTTTCTTCATCACCGTATTCACATCTTCAGATCCTTTTTTCAGTCTGATATCGAACAACGAAAACACATCTTTCTGAACAAACAATACTTCCGTATATGAATCTGCATCTCTAAGTTCGTCAAATATTCGTTTGTTCACGGATTGTCTGGTGCTGACAGCATCCCAGTTTTCTTGTGAAATTTCATATTCAGAAATAGAACCTGCCATTGCAATATAAGCCTGTGTGCGCATTCTGTTTATAAAGTCCATTGCCTTTTTTTCATCATCCGAACTGATTTCGATACATCCAACACCAGAGATATCCTCTGCAAAAGCCTTTTGCGTATCCTTTCGAAACTGACCAGTCGTTTTAAAAATAAAGACTGTTACGCCTAGGACAAGAAATGCAAAAAAGCTCATAAAAATTCCAGCTCGCACCTGTTTCCCATGCAGGGAAATATTATCAATTGTAAATTTTATTCTATGACGAAATTTCATTTTCTCCCCCTTATATTTTTGTCACCTGTATGGACTTCATCTTATTTATAAATAAGCAGACAGACAAGATACAAACTGCCAATGTCAGAACAAATCCGCATACCAGAATCAAAATCAGCCATGCTACCATATGCTCCGATGCCCGCCATCCATCTATTATGCTGATATAGGAAGTGGAAATTACTGCTGCCAGAAGCAATCCAATACCAGCTACCATAGATAATTCCTGAAAAACAAGCCAAATAATTTTACAATTACTGATGCCATACAGACGCATCACTAAAAAATCTTTTTGGCGACGCATCGTCCATACGCGTGCCAACATAACGCAATTAATAATTCCAAACAGTCCCATTATGCATACAACCATTGATTTTATGTTATATAAATAATCCCAGAAATTTCTAGACAAACCACCCTCTTGTCTTGCTAACTGACGTTTCAATAAATATCCCGGTTCACCCAGATACAAATTATCATTCTGTTTTAACATATCCTCGAATGTCTCACTGGATACCGGCTTCACATTGGAACCTATTGCTATCTGAACCTCGTCATCATTCATGATATTTCCTAATTCTTTCTGGAAAAATTTTGAATTCTGGTAGACTGTCCGTCCCCCGAATAACACGATAGAATCATCTTCTTCTGAAGCATTATAATTTTCAAAAACGCCGACAACCGGAATGTACATATCTCCAATCCAAATATATGACGTTCCATTCATTGTAACTGTTTCTGATTTCAAGCTTTCACCAAGCACAGCACATAATGTACTGTTGTCACCTGTCAAAGGATACTGTCCCTCTGCCAGATCACGATACCATGTTTCCTGATATGAAAAAATCACATCTAAGAAAACAATTTTTCTGCTCTCTCCAACCTTTAACCCCAAATCAGAAAGATACGTTGTAACCACTTGATTCGAAAGAATATCGACCATGCTGTCATTATCTTTTTTACATAACTTCAGACACTCAGCCTGCTGTTCAACATCCATTTCCACATATCCCTGTTCGTCCAACAGTTCCGTATCCATATATGCTGCGTTATAAGAATTTTTAGAATGTATGTACAAATTTTTTGTATACTCATAGGACACAGTCTGCTTTTTGTACTGCCATAACCAATTCGATACAGTGACATAACCTGTACATACCAATATAAATAGAAAAGTAAAGCCAATAATAAACAAGATAGATATCTCTTTATCCCTGATACGCATAATATCCCCTCTTATCCTAAGTACAATACAGCCTGCCCGCGGTTACAGACTGTGTTACATTGCAAAAACGATATTACTAGTTACCCAATAGTGTAAAAGATGCCTGCTTGGAACCTTCAATATAATAGCTCACTGTTGCACTTGTATTACTTGTACTAATGCTTTTGGAATTGCTTGCTGATCGTTTTCCATCATATACTTTTGAATCGCATGAAGTACCAGTAAAGTCAGATTTCATCTTCACGCCATTAAATGGACCACTCTTTGTGGTATGTCCATAATTTTCTCCTCCAATTGCGGCATAAGAACTTATCTTATCCTTGGAAACGCGATATAAATAACTTGCATTTCCTGTTACCTTTATACCACTCTTAGTATATGACAATGACGGAACATTACCCACATAAGACTTCGCAAATGACACTGTGCTGAACATCATACACGTAATGCACCCCATAACACAAAGAATTCGTTTTGTTTTTAATAAGCTTCTTTTTCTTAACATATAATATACCTCCATCTTTCTATTATCTGCAGACAACCATATTATAGCAATTTACGCGAAAAATAAAAGCAATTCAACAAAACTTGACATATAACAACTAAAACCCCCATTAAAAACTATAATTCGACAAAATGCGATTAAATAATTTCCCTATTTCTTTTATACTTCCTGATCTACGCCCGCTTCAGGCTTCCAACCCGAAGTTCGAATTCATCCAGTGCCTCCTGCTCCGGATGCTCACATTTCAAATGGACAAAGTCGATCAATCTGGTGTGCGGCTCATACTCGTATTTGTAATCAATGTCGGACAGATCAAGTCCCAGTCTGAGCCACAAGTGATTCATATGCTCCTTCGTGACAGCATTTTCATACAGAATCTTGATCGGCGTCATCAGACTGTAGCTGTACGCTGTCTTTGCATCCAGATAGACGGGCATGCTGCACACGATATTCCGGGAGCTGTTTCCAATCAGGATATTATAGATTCCTTCCTCTGCCACCCACTGATGCAGGTCACTGTCAAATGAAGCAAAGTCCTCTTTTTTCAGAGTAAAGCTGACCTTCTCCTGTTCGCCATATGCCAACCGGATCTTCTTAAACGCTTTCAATTCCTTTACAGGCTTTGAGATGGATGCATACGGATCACTGATATAGAGCTGAACGACTTCCATACCCTCAGAGAATTCTTCCGGTCCCTGATTGATCACATCCACAGCGATCTTAATCGAATCCGTAAATACCGGCATTTTCTTATTATCTACTTTGCCATCCGGGTAAATGATCTCTACCGGAGACTGCTCTCCGATCGCACGCTCATTTGCGATCTCAAATCTGCTGTAAGAAAGTCCATGTCCAAATGGATATAACGGCTCGACCATCTTCTTATCATAATAACGGTATCCGACATAGATACCTTCCCCATAATTTACCTGATATCCGTCACCCGGGAAATTCAGATAGGTCGGCGTATCCTGATATTTCTTTGGGAATGTCAGCGGCAGTTTTCCGGATGGATTCACCCTGCCGGTTAAGATATCTGCCATTGCATGTCCACCTTCCATACCCGGTAAGAACATACAGAAGATACCATCTAACTCATGCTCCCAAAGTGCCAGATCGACCGGCCCGCTTACATTTAAGATAAGTCCCAGCTTCACAAGCGGATTTTCCCGTTTCAGATCTAACATCTGATTCAAAATCTGTGCATCCTCGGCGGACAGCTTCATATTCTTCCGGTCATTTCCTTCCATACCCGGTATTCTGGCAACGCAGATATAGGTGGAAATGCCTGCGCGCTTTCCTGCTGCCGGTATTCCGATACTCACCTCGACACCATTCTGGATCAGCCCCTCGTAGATGCTGCTGTCCTTATCTGTCGTAATACCTGCACTTCCGGTACCACAGTCATATAAACGGATAGCTCCGCTTCCGCAAAGAACGACACCCGATAAAAGATCATCTTCCACAGCCGTCTCAAATACCGAATCACTTCCTGCCTTGCTCTTTGCCTGAATCGGAAAGATGTCATTCTCATTTTTCAACATAACAATGCCCTCACAAGCCGTCTTATAGGCTGCCTGCTTCGACATATCCATAATATACTGTGCCGACATATCATAGCACTCCGGTGCAGCGTAAGTCTCTGCCAGTTCCAGTATTCTAGCCACATTCTGATCCAGTTCTTCTTCGGTCAGTTCCCCATTTGCAACTGCTTCCATGACTACTGTAGGATCAGCTGTAACTCCCGGCATATTCAGGTCATTTCCTGCTTTTAATGCTGCGATCGGATCGTAGACTGCGCCCCAGTCAGACACAACCATTCCGTCAAAGCCCCAGTATTTACGCAGGATATCATCTAACAGCCATTTATTCTGTGTACATGCCGTACCATTGATCTTATTATATGCTGACATTACAGTTGCCGGCTTTCCCTGCTCTACACAGGCACGGAAGCCCGGAAAATAAATCTCCTGCAATGCCCGTTCCGATATCGTCTCATTGATTCCCTGACGGTTCTTTTCCTGATTATTTGCAGCAAAATGCTTGATATTTGCCGCTACTCCTTTCTCCTGCACACCCTTTACATACTCCGGTGCAAGCTTCGACACCAGACACGGATCTTCTGAGAAACCTTCAAATAATCTTCCGCTCAGCGGATCTCTGTGGATATTGATATTCGGTGTTCCAAGAAGCATATGCACGCCATACGCCCGTGCTTCCCGTCCAAGTGCGTGTCCTGTCATATTCACGATATCCGGGTTAAATGTAGCTCCAAGCATCATCCCACATGGAAAACATGCAGGCGACATAATGTCTGCCGCAGCATCCCCTGCCATCTCTACAAATGCCAGTGTTGTCTCATTATTTGTTGTATTCTTTACAAACTGATCCTTGAAATGATCCCGAACCTTCTTCCAGACCTTCATTTCCTTTTCTGTCAGCTTATCAGGACGGAAATAATCAAATATCACATGACGTTCTTCTGTAACACTAAAGTCTTTCATCAGCCATGCTTCTTCCTCATCCCTCGGATTCTGTCTCCATGCAAGGATCAGATCACCGATCAGCTGTTCATAATTAATTCCCGTTCCACCATCCAGCATACGGATCGCCGGTACACCACACTCAGGAACTGCTGCAGTACTGAAGTTACTTGCACCGCATACCATAGTGGCTTTTTCTTCTATTGTCATTTGTTCCAGTATATTTTTGATCTTATCTGTCATGTCTCAATCTCCTGCTATTTGAAGCTATTTTTATCTGAAAACAGCTTACAGATTCTATCTAATAAATTCCGCTTCTTATAAAAGTACCCGCTTTACCGCAGTCTCCCAACCGGAAAGCCGCATCCGGCGCATCTCCTCATCGATCTCCGATGTAAATGCCCGCTCTACGCTCCAATTGCTCTTTATCTCTTCTATATCATCATAATATCCAACTGCCAGTCCTGCCAGATAAGCCGCACCAAGCGCTGTCGTCTCTGTCACAACCGGACGGATGATCTCGCCGGACAACAGATCTGCCTGAAACTGCATCAGAAAGTTATTTGCACTTGCACCACCATCTACACGTAACTGCTTCAGGCTGATACCGGAATCACTCTCCATCGCTTTTAATACATCGTAAGTCTCATATGCCAGTGATTCTACAGTTGCCCGGACGATGTGCTCTCTTGTCGTTCCTCTGGTCAGCCCCAGGATCGCACCTCTGGCATAAGCATCCCAGTACGGTGCACCAAGTCCGGTAAATGCCGGAACTACATAGACACCATTGCTGTCCTTAACGGATAACGCTATTCTCTCGGTATCACCGGCTTTCTCGATCAGCTTCATCTCATCACGCAGCCATTTGATCGCGGCTCCTGCAACAAACACACTGCCCTCCAGCGCATACTGTACTTTGCCGTTTAGTCCGATCGCTATCGTGGTAAGCAGCCCATGTTCTGAATAAACAGCCCTGTCTCCCGTATTCATCAGCAGGAAACAGCCGGTTCCATAGGTATTCTTCGTATCTCCCGGTTCGAAACAGCACTGTCCGAATAATGCCGCCTGCTGATCTCCGGCAACGCCTGCAACCGGAATCGAACCACCGAATAACCGCTCGTCTGTATAGCCATAGATCTCACTGGAATTATGTACCTCCGGCAGCATACTCTCCGGTATACGGAATTTCTCAAGTAATTCCTTATCCCATTCCAGTGTGTGGATATTAAACAACATCGTTCTGGATGCATTTGTATAATCTGTTGCGTGAACCTTGCCTCCGGTCAGCTTATAGATCAGCCATGTATCAACCGTTCCAAAATATAACTTTCCATCCTCTGCAAGTTTTCTCGCTCCCTCTACATGATCGAGAATCCACTCAATCTTTGTAGCTGAAAAATAAGGATCAGCGATCAATCCTGTCTTCTCGCGGATCACTGTATCATAGCCCTCTGCTTTTAATGCCTCGATCCGGTCTGCCGTTCTTCTGCACTGCCACACGATTGCCGGATATATCGGTTCTCCTGTTTCTTTATTCCAGACGATCGTTGTCTCCCTCTGATTCGTAATTCCGATCGCAGCGATCTCCTCAACAGGAATTCCCAGTGTCTCTCTGGCTTCCATCATCACGCTCATCTGTGACGCCCAGATCTCCTTCGGATCCTGCTCTACCCAGCCATTTTCAGGAAAATACTGTGTAAACTCCTTCTGTGATACAGCCGCCATCTCTCCATTTTTTCCGAATAAAATCGCCCTTGAACTTGTCGTACCCTGATCAAGTGCCATTATGTATTTCTTCATACCCATTTCTCCATTATATATTTTCTGCTTCGCCCATTCGTTACTTTATATCGTTCTCTTATCTGCTTTGCCGCATAACACTTCAGCCTTTATTTCAAATAATCATCTCTCAGTATCCGATTCACACGTTCTACTTCTTCCCGAAGCCCACGGGAGGACATTCGAAGTGCACCCTGCCCCATGATGATCAACTGTTCCAATCCATCTGAGGATGCAACCGTCACTTTATACTTTCTGCCAAGTTCATGTGTCGTCTTTTCTATATACATATCGGCAGTCTCTGCTTCTTTCGTATAGACCACATGGATATTTCCATGCTTTGTAATGCTGCCCGGATTCTGCTTCACCTTATAAGCATCAAATACGAGGATCAGCTCACAGCCGACATACCCCTGATAATTCGACATAATATCAATCAGCTTATCTCTGGCACTGTCGATGTTCACCGCTGCCAGCGCTTTCAGGTCATCCCATGCAAATATCACGTTATACCCATCAACTAACAGATATTCTTTCTCGCCCTTTTGCTTCCTGTATGCTCCGGGTCTGGCAATTCCAGTATCCGCCGTCTTTAATCCGACAACCGGTGTCTGCGCACCGGTGGTCTTGCTCTTACCATGTTCTGCCGCCTTTTTCACATACCAGTCCGCTTCCGACACACTCTTATTATACCGATTAAAACCGGCTTTATTATAAGCTGCATTTTCCCGGCTGTTTGAACCATAGGTACGGACAAATATATCCTCTAACTCTTTCTCATCATACACCGGAGCACCTGCGCCCTGCCGCTCACGCGCCATCCGTTTTCGGTTATCCTCGTCTGCCTCAGTAGGCTCTGACGTTATATTCCGCAGGACATCTTCCATTCCTGCAAGTGCAAATCCCGGATCTTCTTTTACATGCATCATATCATACACATCGTACCAGTCCACGATATATCCGGCTCCATGTGCACAGAATACCGATGATGCCGGATTTGCCATATCAAGCTCCGGATCATAGGTACTTGCCGCCAGCACTTCATCTTCATTGTGGCATGGCTCATATCCCTGCAGGGTACAGGATAACTTACCCTGTCCTCTGGTATATGCCGTCACATCCTGCTGGTACTCCTGCATCGTAGCAACCGGTGCAGTTCCTGTCAGGATACTCATTTCGCCTTCAATCTCCGGCTGTGCAAACCGTCCATGCATCCGCGTGATATCGTTCATCGCCCGCCCGGTCATCTCTGTAGGGATCTCCAGCCGGAATGCATACACGGGTTCTAACAGTCTGCATTCCCCCATCATAAGCCCCTGCCTTACTGCACGATATGTTGCCTGACGGAAATCACCACCCTCTGTGTGCTTCTGATGTGCCCGTCCTGCGGTCACTGTAATCTTCATATCTGTGATCGGTGCGCCTGTCAGCACGCCGCGGTATTCTTTTTCTTCCAGATGTGTCAGGATCAATCTCTGCCAGTTCTTATCGAGTACATCCTCGCTACATATCGTATCAAACTGCATTCCACTTCCCGGCTCCAATGGTTCCATCAGCAAATGCACTTCGGCATAATGGCGAAGCGGTTCAAAATGGCCGACACCCATTACCGGTTCTGCAAGTGTCTCTTTATATATGATCCTTCCCATACCAAATGATATGAGATAACCAAATCTGTCTTTTATGATCTGTGTCAGCACCTGAAGCTGCACCTGTCCCATAACCTTGACAAAGATCTCTCGGGTCTCCTGTGCAAACTCCACATGTAACTCCGGTTCTTCTTCCTCCAACTGCCTGATATCCCGGAGTACGACAACTGCATCCTTGTCATCCGGATAACTGACTTTATAGGATAACACAGGTTCCAGTCCTGCGAATACATTTTCCTGTTCACATCCAACGCCCTGACCTGCGGATGTCTCACCAAGCCCGGTGACCGCACATACCGTTCCGGCAGGAGCCTCCTCTACCGTCTCGTAACGTGCACCGGAATAAATCCGTATCTGGTTGACCTTTCCTTCAGTTCCCTCGACCTGCTCTCTGCACTTTAAGCATCCTCCGGTCACCTTCATATAGGTAAGACGTTCCCCTTTTGCATCTCTCGATATCTTGAAGATCCGTCCGCCAAATTCTGCATTATATGCAGGCATCACCATATAGGTATTCATCGCATCCAATAATTCCTGCACACCGGAGAGTTTGAGTGCCGATCCCCAGAAACACGGAAATATCTTTCTGTCAAGAATTGCTTCGATGATATCCTCTGTCTCAACCGTACCACTATCCAGATAGGTATCTAACAGTCTCTCGTCTGCCATCGCGATCTGTTCATCTCTGTCCCCGGATGAGAAATCAACGCAATCCCCATCCAGCTTTTTTCGTATATTTTGGAAAACAGCATCTTTATCTGCCCCTTCCATGTCCATCTTATTTACAAATATAAATGTCGGAATCTCGTACCGCTTCAACAGCTTCCATAACGTATCGGTATGACTCTGTACCCCGTCCATGCCATTAATGACAAGAATCGCATAGTCAAGCACCTGTAAGGTTCGTTCCATTTCCGCTGAGAAATCAACATGCCCCGGTGTATCAAGCAGTGTGATCTCCATGCCATCATATGTAAATACCGCCTGCTTGGAAAATATCGTGATCCCACGCTCCCGCTCCTGTGCATCCGTATCCAGGTAAGCATCCTTATGATCCACCCGTCCAAGCTTACGGATCTTGCCTGCCGTATATAACATGGCCTCCGATAATGTAGTTTTTCCCGAATCAACATGGGCAAGAATACCCACCACCAACTTTTTCATATCTGTATTTACCCTGTTTCTGTCCATCATATATTATATCGAGCATATAGCTGACGGATATTTTTCCATCCGTCCCACATTTCATACGGGTCAGACTTCCTTCTTATTCTTTCTCTGTTTTATAACTGCAAACTTCGCTGCATAGGCCGCGCCCAGTGCACACGGAAATACAAATGTTGCAAAACGGTATAGCAGTGCCATAGCTCCTGCTTTCGCACTTCCCACGATCGCACCAAACATTGCGATCATTACAAACTCACTGGAACCGATTCCTGCAGGCGTAGGAATAACTGCCGCCAGCATGACTGATACCGTCGTGATCGCCAGTGCCACATCCGGCGAAAATGCACCGCTCTTGTACAGTACGATATACGGAATCATAAACCAGCAGGAAAATTTACAAATGTTGATCAGCAGAACGCCAAGCAGCAGCTTCCAATGGCGCAGCAATTTCTTTGATTCCGTTTCCATGATATCACACTGTTCTTTGATTTTATCAAACTTTTCTGTAAATCGTCCTTTGTAATTCACCAGATCCATCAGCTTCTTTAAGATCTGATGAAACCATCCGGCACATACAAACAACAGTAAACATATCGTAATAATAACCGTAGCCACAAATCCAATTCCAATATATGCTTCATATTCCGCAAAGGTTTCATTCATATAATGGAAATGCAGCAGATACAGGATCACCGCCATAATTCCGATGCTTAATTTGTGCACTGCATATTCAATCATATACATACCAAATGCTTCTGATGTCTTCACTCCATACTCATTCAGGTAAACCAGAGCCGACACACCCGCTCCGCTTCCAAGCGTCGCCGTTCTGTAAAATGACACAAAATATGTCATTCCAAACGCCTGTCTGAATGTAAACGTCGGATTATACTGTCTGGCAAATAACATCGTGATCGTACTCTCAAATACACCATACAGCAATGTCGCCACAAGGATCAGCACGACGATCCAAGGGCTTGTCTTCACAAGCTGCTTTGCGATCGGTCCTGCCATATCCCGGAACACATATACGATCAGGCCAAGAAGCACCAGCACAAATGCCCATTTTATAATACTTTTCTGCGTTTCTGTTAATTTCTTCATACTCAACTTATTACCTTTTATCTAATTTCCATATATATCCGCATATAAATATACTATACCATATCCACACGCTCACCGACAACATAAAAGGCTGTTTGTTGTTACAGGCATTTGCATCTAAACTACTGTGCCATTTACGCCTGTGCCGCTGTGCCATGTATCATGATATAAAACATTAGTGTCAGTTTCGTTATGAAATGCATATTGCCAGCGAATGCGGGTGCATGTTTGAGCCGAAGGCGAGTTTGCACAGAAGCATGAGCGAATCAGGCATATGCATTGAATAGAAACTTACATGAGTTTTTATCATGGTACATGACACAGTGCACAGGCGTAAAGGTCACAACAATATAGATGCAAATGCCTGTAACATCAAACACGCCCCACCGCATTGCTGTATGGTGGAGCGTGTCTGCTTTGAGATAAATGATTTATTCTAAAAGGACTTATATATTCACATTCGTTTAAATTACATCTTAGCCAAAGAGCGGAGTTGAGTAATATCTGTCACCACTGTCCGGAAGGAGAACTACGATTGTCTTTCCTGCATTCTCAGGACGCTTTGCAAGTTCCTTTGCTGCTACGAAAGCTGCACCGGATGAGATACCAACGAGAATACCTTCTATACTTGCGATCTCTTTGCCGCCTTCAAATGCTGCATCATTGTCGATTGTGATGATCTCATCGTAGATTTTTGTATTTAATGTATCCGGTACAAATCCTGCACCGATACCCTGAATCTTATGTGCTCCTGCAGTTCCCTTTGAAAGAACCGGTGATGTAGCCGGCTCTACTGCTACAACCTTAACATTCGGATTCTGCTGCTTCAGATATTCACCGACACCTGTTACAGTTCCGCCTGTACCAACACCTGCTACAAAGATATCAACCTTTCCGTCTGTATCATTCCAGATCTCCGGTCCTGTTGTCTTTCTGTGTGCTTCCGGGTTTGCCGGATTTACGAACTGACCTGCAACGAAGCTGTCAGGGATCTCCTTAGAGAGCTCCTCAGCCTTTGCGATCGCACCCTTCATACCCTTTGCACCTTCAGTCAGAACGATCTCTGCGCCGTATGCTTTGATAATATTTCTTCTTTCAACGCTCATGGTCTCTGGCATAACGATGATTGCCTTATACCCCTTTGCTGTAGCGATAGATGCAAGACCGATACCTGTATTTCCGGATGTAGGCTCAATGATCGTAGCGCCCGGCTTTAATGTGCCCTTTCTCTCTGCATCTTCGATCATCTCTTTTGCGATTCTGTCTTTTACGCTTCCTGCCGGATTAAAATACTCTAACTTTGCAAGGATCTTTGCATTTAAGCCTTCCTTTTTCTCAATGTGATTGAACTCTACTAATGGTGTATTTCCGATTAACTCTGTTGCGTCTTTATAAATTTTACTCATAATTTTAATCTCCTATTCTGATTCTATTTTTTCGTTTTGCAGGTGACCGATGATCTTCGATCACCCATATTTTTTTATTATTTTTATGTTCAATTATCTACTGTTTTTATTATTGATTATTCTGCAATTGCCTTAAATGCTTCATCCAGATCTTCGATAATATCGTCGATGTTCTCTGTTCCGATGGACAGACGAATTGTATTCGGCTTGATACCCTGATCTAATAACTCAGCCTCGTTGCACTCTGAATGAGTGGTTGATGCCGGATGGATAGCAAGGGATTTTACATCTGCAACATTTGCAAGGAGCGAGAATAACTCAAGCTGATCGATAAATGCCTGTGCCTCTTTTGCTCCGCCCTTGATCTCAAATGTGAAGATTGATCCGCCGCCATTTGGGAAATATTTCTTATATAATGCCTGCTGTTCAGGATCCTCTGAGATGGATGGATGATTTACCTTCTCAACCAGTGGCTGATCTTTCAGATACTGTACAACCTTAAGTGCATTTTCAACATGACGTTCTACACGTAAGGATAATGTCTCAAGTCCCTGAAGGAAGATGAATGAATGTACCGGTGAGATAGTTGCTCCCATATCTCTTAACAGGATCGCTCTGATGTAAGTAACAAATGCAGCAGGTGCTGTATCCTTTGCAAAGCTTACTCCATGGTAAGATACGTTCGGCTCTGTTAACCATGGGTATTTGTCACTGGATGTCCAGTCGAAGTTACCACTGTCGATGATGACACCACCGATCGTTGTTCCGTGTCCGCCGATGAACTTGGTAGCTGAATGTACAACGATATCTGCGCCGTACTCGATCGGACGAACGAGATAAGGTGTCGCAAATGTATTATCTACGATCAATGGAATGTTATGTGCATGTGCGATCTTTGCGATTCTCTCGATATCTACAACCTCTGAGTTAGGATTTCCGAGTGTCTCGATCTCGATACCGGTTGTATTGTCCTGAATAGCAGCTTCGATTGCATCATAGTCAAATGGATCAACAAATGTTGTCTCGATTCCAAAATCCGGAAGTGTATGTGCAAGAAGGTTATATGTTCCACCGTAGATGTTCTTTGCTGCTACGATGTGGTCACCCTTATGTGCAACTGCCTGAAGTGCATATGTCAGAGCTGCTGCTCCTGAACCAACTGCAAGTGCTGCTACACCACCCTCTAATGCTGCGATTCTCTTTTCGAAAATGTCTTCTGTAGGATTTGTAAGTCTTCCATAAATGTTACCTGCATCTCTGAGACCAAATCTGTCTGCTGCATGCTGGCTGTTATGGAATACATATGATGATGTAAGATAGATCGGAACTGCTCTTGCATCTGTTACAGGATCCGGTGTTTCCTGTCCTACATGTAACTGTAATGTTTCAAATTTTAAATCTCTTTCGCTGTATGATTTCTTTGCCATAATTTTTAATCTCCTGTTCTTCTCTCCCGGCTGATGTACATTTCCGTTTCCTCTATTATGTACTGCCGTTTTATTATTTGTCGTTTTATTCTGTATTCGTTATTTGCTCCCTATGCCGGAGCTTATCATTTCGTCATTCATGGATATTCTTATCCGGGCTTACTCTAGCGACAACATCTGTAAATTCCGCCTGCTGATAACGCTTGTCTGGTAGTACACATTCGATTGTCTTCATTCAAATATTGTGGTTGATAATACTTGTTCAACATACCTTTTACCTCGTTTCCGCTTATTCCTATCAACAAACTATGATTTATCTTATGCATGTATATTACACCTCTATTCCTACTTTGTCAATAGGATAATAGAAATATTTTTCAGAAAATAAAAAAAGATGCTAAACCACAGGTTTTATCCCGTGGCTCAGCATCCTTTATTTTAATTTATCGGTTTATATTTATTTGTTACATCTAACTGCTTTAGGCATTATTTAATTTTGATCTTAACAGTTGCTTTCTTACCGCTTCCATCTGTTGCAGTTGCTATAATCTTTACAGTCTTCCCTTTTCCTGCTTTCTTGGTAGTAACAACGCCCTTGGAATTTACAGTTGCATACTTCTTGTTACTGCTCTTATATGTCAGCTTTTTGTTTACATTCTTTCCAGGAGTGACAGTTGCTTTTATTGTTACCTTTTTACCGGCAGTTACTTTTGTTTTTGATGCTTTTAAGGTAATTTTCTTAACAGCTTTCTTCATGATCTTTATACGGTAGGTTGCTTTCTTTCCGCTTCCATCCTTTGCGGTTGCTGTTATCGTTACCTTCTTGCCTATTCCTGCTTTCTTTACAGTTACAACACCCTTGGAATTTACAGTTGCATATTTCTTATTGCTGCTCTTCCATTTTACTGTACGATTTGCTGCAGTCTTTGGAGTTACGGTTACTTTCAGCTTAATCTTCTTACCTGCTGCAATCTGCTTGGACATTCCTGTGATCTTGATCTTCTTCACCTTGATCTTTGTCCACTTTGCAGTTAATGTCAGATTGGCTTTAACCGGAGTATCAAACTTATATGCAGTCTTTCCAGCATACCAACCTGCAAACTTATAACCCTTTCTCGTTGGTTTTTTCGGCTTACTTACCAACTTACCTTCTTCTACCTGTTGAGCCTTAACTGCACTTCCACCTGCTGCTTTAAATGTTACTGTATATGTCTTTATCTGTGGGTTAACCGGGGTATTATTATCTTTATTGTTGTCTTTACCGTTGTCTTTCTCTTTCAGACCTGCAACAGCATCCTCAATAGATTTTGCCATTGCATCTACTATCTTCTGCTCATACTTGCTCTTTTTACGGTCAACAGCATTAATGGCAGCCTTTACATCTTCATAATTAGAATACAGTGTTCCATCTATCTTGTCCGCTTTTGCAATAGCCGCATCAACTGCTGTATAATCTGCCGGAATATTTCTGTCATCCCATGCAAATGTAGGATGATCGATTCCTGCTACCCATTCAATGCCTGCTCCCTGCTTTGCCTGAAGTCCTGAAAGCACATCCGCAGATGTGAAATCTGACACAGCAGTTCCATCCTGCTCTTTAAGAAGCGTTGCCTGATACCGGTCATCTGCCGGCCAGTAATTGTTTTCTGCCGTACCAAGACCAAGTCCACTATAGACAACCCAGCAAGTATTACCACCTTTATCTGCAGCAAGGTCTGCAGAAGTTACCATACAATTAGTAACACTTGCATTGTCTGAATATCCAACCATTCCACCAACCGTTGCCTGTACAGAATTAACATTGATTTTTCCAGAAAACCAACAATCTTCGACTGTAAGGCTTCCATCTAGCATTCCTCCTGCAATACCACCCAGGCAGTCAAAATACGTCATTACATTTCCATTTTCTTCTTCATAATAAGTCCCCTTATAATTTCCTGTAATAGTTGCAGTCGAATAACATCCTGCAAGAGTACTATTTTTCAAGGTACATCCTGCAATTCCTCCAACATAATGCTCCAGATATGCCCCACCCGAAATAGAACCGGATGTCCAGCAATTTGTAATTTTGGAATTACAAAGCCAGTCTACTAATATACCTTTTCCATATGTAGATGCATCATTGAGATCAACTATAATATCAGCATTTTCAATACCAAGATTCTTGACCTCACCATCATAGACATTTCCAAATAAGCCCTGTCTATAACAATTTTCCTTATCATCCCCCACATTCGTTTTTGGCATCAGCGAATCACGGGAATACAAATTAGAAATTACATGTCCCTGTCCGTCAAATATACCACAGAAACTATATGCTGCCTGATTTCCACCTTTACCTTTGCCAATGGATATCCATTCACGTTTATCCAGATCAAGATCATTATCCAAATAAACAGTCTTTCCCTCAAAGGTTATAGTACCTGTGTTAATAAGCTGCGCAAGTCCGGCAAGCTGTTCTGCCGTCGTTATATGGTACTCACTCTCTGTCTCATGACCCGTGTACCAGCTTGTATCTGCTGTACCATCCCATATGTCTGTTGTTTGTCCCTCTGCTGCCAGTGCTGTTATTGAACCAAATGCCATAACAAAGCACAACACTAACAGAAGACTTAGAAATTTTTTCTTCATTTCTTATTCCTCCATATCGTTTTTATATTATCCGCTTATGCTTCCCTACGGCAGCGGACACACCGAAAGAAAAGAATGGATTGAATCCGGTCGAAGACCTTGACCGGTTGGATGTGAAACGTCAATATCGAGATGACGGCAGTATTCTATTGCCTGTATCCTGAACGATCTTCCTAATACCCCATTGAAAAACGTGCTCATTGACAATAAATTGTCAGATTGCCATACCCTCGTTATATTGTCGTTTGGTCTGACTATATCCTATCCTATTTCTTATAGAAACAGTCAGTACCACTTCCCCATATACCACCTTTTACATAATCAATATACCAAATTATTGATGAAAACTCAATTTTAAATTCTGCTTTTAATTCTTACTTTTATATTCCTACTTTATCAATAGGAAAATAGAAATATTTCTATAGCTTTTTCTTTTAAACTGGTGTATAATCAATTCATAGAAAATTAGTATGAATTATGATAGTGTAATTTGGAGGTGTATTACATTGAAAATATCAACAAAAGGAAGATATGCATTACGGCTTATGATCTATATTGCAGCCAACTCTAATGGTAAGCCGATCAGCATAAAGGATGTAGCAAAAAATGAGGATATCTCTGATAAATATCTGGAACAGATTATTTCTATATTAAATTCCGGTGGACTTGTCCGAAGCGTCCGCGGTCCACAGGGTGGCTACCTGTTACGAAAAGCGCCGGAAGACATTACAGTCGGTGCAGTTCTTCGTCTGACAGAAGGAACGCTTGCTCCTGTTGCCTGTGTCGAAGAGGATGCCCCGGAATGTGAGCGCGAAGCCATCTGCTCCACTTACAATCTGTGGAAGCGGCTTTACAGTGCGATCTGCAGCGTTGTTGACACAACCACCATCGCAGACCTCTGCAACAGCCGACCGGAAGCCGGCGATGAATACTGCATTTAACCTGATACTCCAAGTGGCTGAATTGCTTATACTCTGACACATAAAAAACTAGCATAGATTTCTATTTAATGCATATGCCTTATCCGCTCATGCTCCTGTGCAAACTCGCCCTACGGGCTCAGACATGCACCCGCATTCGCTGGCAATATGCATTATATAACGAAATCTATGCTATTGTTTTGTTAGTGCCAGAGTATAACCAATCCAGCCGTTTTGTAACATCATAGGAAACTCAGTCGACTGCACTATCGATTTTTAAACGATGGGCTGTCGTGCGCTTAAAAGATATTCTTATCAATAAACGCGTGATCAGCCTTATCACTAGAATGAAACAAACTTAAAAAATCCCCCTTGGGGTACTAAACTGAATTGAGATTATCTGTTTGAAACAGTATAGCTGGTTGTCAGTCTTCATTGGTCTGGATCAGATCGATAATAGACAAAAACATTCGTATAGAATTCGTTATGACATGCATATTGCCAGCGAATGCGAGTGCATGTCTGAGCCCGTAGGGCGAGTTTGCACATAAGCATGAGCGAATCAGGCATATGCATGGAATAGAATACTATACGAGTTTTTCTATTGTCGATTCTGAGCCAGATTAACACGGTGAACAGCCGGTTAGATTTTTATCCATAAATGTGAAATTCACACATTACTTCAACTTCATGTCAACCACAAGGTTATTTCCGGTGGCGGTGATGTTCGCATAGCTGCCGGAGATCAATGGCAGCATCGGTGCGATATGTCCAAGATCGGCATCCATGATAACCGGCACATTGTGGTGGGCGATAATATCCAGTACCGCATGATACTGGTCAAGCCCCATCATCTCCTGTCCATGCACCAGCGGGCGTCCGATCAGGAATCCCTTCACATATCGGAACCATCCCGCATGCTCCATCTGCCACATAGCGCGGCGGATCGCCATCACATTCAGATCACAGGCTTCTAAGAACCAGATGAAGCCATCCTCTTTATAGCGTTCCAGAAAATCTGTTGTTTTATCAAATTTCGTTCCAAGCAGATTCACCAGGCAGTCCATGCAGCCACCGATCAGTCTACCTGCCATGAATACTTCATCGACAGCAGTCGATCCATGCGTCGCATCCGTTTCATACAGGTGAAGTTCCTTCTGTTCAGTGATATTATATGGTGCAAGCGGATGTTCTTCATCCTTCAGGGATTCCTTCTCATATCCACGATATCCCTGCAGGCTTTTCTTCTCACCACAAAGCAGCGCAAATGTATCTTCTATCGATGCATGCCACGGCTCCATGCCAAATGCTGCCGCACATGGACCATAAACAGAAGCTGTATCACAGATCGTTGTCAGCAGATAAGTCAGATTCGTATTATCCGAATATCCCACAAACCATTTCGGGTCTGCTTTCTTTAAGCGTTCAAAATCAATATGATCAAGAGTCTCACACATCAGCTCTCCACCGCCGCAGGATATCAGAACATCATTTTTCTTTGATGTGTACATTTCATTAATCTCCTGACCGCATTTCTCCGGCGTATTACTGATACCGATACCACAGCCTTCATAACAATTCGGACCAAGCTCCGTCTGATAGCCCTTAGCATGGAATGTATCAAGTGCATGACCAAATGCTGTCCGATATGGTTCTATATTACAACCAAAAGATGGCGCAACAAAGCCAATCGTTCCACCTTTTTCTAAAAATTTCGGATATCTCATTTTTCTCCTCCTTTTAGCCCAACAAATTGGAATTTAGCGATTTCTTTTTCCAGTATTCTCTGTCCCACGGATTTCCTCATGATAGAAATAATCTACGATCACCGGATGCCCCTGCGGGACTCTGCCATAAGGCATTTCATTATCCACAAAGGCACAATCATACTTCTTAGCCATTTTCTCAGCTTTTACTTCAAGTGCTTCAAAGTAGCTGCGGTTATGCTTGTTATAGATCTCGTCGTAAAGTGGTACAAGATCAGGATATTTTCCGGCGATATAATCCATAATTGTCTTTTTGAAACCGCCTCGAAGATTGAGATTTTCGAGCCAGAACAGATCGCACTGATCCTTTACCCGCTCAAAGATTGCTTCAAAATCCGTGATACCGGGGAATACCGGGGATACGAAACAGACTGTACGGATACCTGCCTCATATACCTGCTTCATAGCAGCGATACGGTGCTCAATGCTCGAAGCAGAATCCATATCGTTCTTGAAATTTTCATCTAGTGTGTTGATCGACCATGAAACGGTTACACGTCCAAGCTTCTTCAGCAGATCAATATCCCGTACCACAAGATCCGACTTTGTGCAGATCAGAATATCTGCGTCACTGCCGATCAGCTGCTCCAGAAGTTTTCTGGTATTCCCGAATTGCTCCTCCTGTGGATTGTAGCCATCTGTCACAGAACCGATGACCACCCGCTGTCCGGCATATTTCTTCGGATTTTTAATTTCCGGCCAATGCTTCACATCAAGGAAAGTGCCCCATTCCTCCTTGTGCCCGGTAAAGCGCTTCATAAAAGAAGCATAGCAATACTTGCAGGCATGTGTACAGCCCACATAGGGATTGACCGAGTAACCGCCTACCGGCAGACTAGACTTAGTCATGATGTTCTTTGTTTCCACCTCACGAATGAGGATTCCATTTATTACTTCTTCCATGATTTCTGTACCTCTAACACTTTATTAAATTCTTCCGGCATTTCCTGAATCATATTTTCATCCC